>Ga0265780_10009535_pt1 | contig 11629 bp, 7 predicted proteins | sample P1T30metagenome_FD_192432 | JGI IMG/M metagenome (GOLD analysis project Ga0265780, IMG submission 192432) | Plant litter microbial communities from East Loma Ridge, Irvine, California - P1 T30 | ecosystem: Environmental > Terrestrial > Plant litter > Unclassified | place: USA: California... | reverse complement strand
GGGAAGTAATGAGTAAGCTTAATAACGCGGTGACCCCACCCCCGGCCCCTCCCCTCCGGGAGAGGGGAGCCGACCGTCAGCAGACGTTGGCGAACGTAACCAATCGTCAGGCTCCCCTCTCCCGGAGGGGAGGGGCCGGGGGTGGGGTAACACGTCTGCTGACATTAGGACTAATACTCTTTGCCACTGCCACCCACGCCCAAACGCCCACCGACAGCACCGAATACGCCCTGCGCGTAGCCGCCAAAAAGACCATCAACAACTCGCAGCTGAATGGCAAGGCGGGCTTCTCGGAATATAAAAACTACCCCACGCGCACCGTTGGCCAACTCAAGGATTTTGCCCCCGGCACGACGAAGCTGAGCAAATACGGCGGCCGGCTCGACCGGCGCACCACGGCCACCGGCTTTTTCTACGTGAAGAAGCTAAATGGCCGCTGGTGGGCCGTGGACCCCGAAGGCTACTGCTACCTGCACAACGCGTTGAACGACTTGCAGCCCGGCAGCTCGGAGCGCAATAACCAAGCCCTAAAGGCGAAGTTTGGCGACCGCGCCGGCTGGATGACGGGCACCCGCAAGCTATTGTTTGCGAACGGGTTTAATGGGGCGGGCGCGTGGTCGGCCACCAAAGAAATCCGGGAAAATAAAGACCAGAACAAGCAGGCGCTGGCCTACTGCATCAACCTCGATTGGATGAGCGGCTACGGCAGCAAGCGCGGCGGCACCTACCAGCAGTCCGGCCACAAAGGCTACCCGAATGACGTCATTTTCGTGTTCGACCCCGGCTTTGAGGAGTATTGCGAAGCGCGGGCTAAAGAGCTGAGCCAGTATAAGAGCGACCCGAATTTATTCGGCTACTTCTCGGATAACGAGATGCCGCTGCTGCGTAAAAACCTCGACGGCTACCTCAAGCTGCCCGCCACCGAGCCCGGCTACGTGGCCGCCAAAAAGTGGGCCGACGAGCGTGGCATCACCCTCGAAACCATCACCGACCAAAACCGGCAGGAGTTCCTGGCCTACGCGGCTGAGCGCTACTTTTCCACCGTAGCCACGGCTCTGAAAAAGTACGACCCCAACCATATGTACCTCGGCTGCCGCTTCCACGGCGCGCAGCGCTACTACCCCGAGTTGATGCGCGTGGCCGGCAAGTATCTGGATGCTGTGAGTATTAATTACTACAACAACTGGACGCCCGAAAAGCAGTGGGTGGCCGAGTGGGAGCGCACGTCCGGCAAGCCGTTCATCGTGACCGAGTGGTACGTGAAAGGTGAGGACGCGCCCGGCTTGGCCAATACAGCTGGCGCGGGCTGGGTCGTAAAAACCCAGGCCGACCGCGGCAACTTCTACCAGAATTTCACGCTGGGTTTGCTCGAATCGAAGAATTGCATCGGCTGGCATTGGTTTAAATACCAAGACAACGACCCGACTAAAATTGGGGCCGAGCCCTCGAACACCGACGCCAACAAAGGCATCGTGGACAATACCTTTCAGCCTTACCAGCCGCTGCTGGATAAGATGAAGGAGCTAAACCAGCAGATGTACCGCCTAGCCGATTACTTCGACAAACGTTGAATGTAGCCCGGACTTTTAGTCCGGGTTCGCACCTACTTACCACGCTACGTGCGGACTGAAAGTCCGTGCTACACCCGCCGCCCGTGCCACGCAAAACCCTCCTTGTCTTCAGTTTATTAAGCCTGTTTTCCGCTGCTGGGCTGCGGGCGCAAAGCGTGCAGCCCCGGCAGCGCGTGGTAGTAGCGCCCCCAGTCCGCAAGGAGAAATTTCAACTGTATTTGCTCATCGGCCAGTCGAATATGGCCGGGCGCGGCGCAGTCGAAGCCCAGGACACGGTGCCCAATAGCCATGTTTTGCGCCTCAGCCCGGCCGGAAAATGGGAAGTGGCCAAAGACCCGCTGCACTTCGACAAGCCGGTGGCCGGGGTGGGGCCGGGGTTGGCCTTCGGTCGGGCGATGGCAGCGCGAGACACCAGCGTGACCATCGGGTTGATTCCATGCGCAGTGGGTGGCTCAGGTATTGCAGCCTGGACGCCCGGCGCGTATTTCGCCGATACCAAAACGCACCCCTACGACGACGCGCTGGCCCGCGCCCGCACTGCCTTGGCGACTGGCACGCTGGCCGGCATCATCTGGCACCAGGGCGAGTCGGATACCAGCCCCGAGAAAAGCGCGGTCTACGCAATTAAGCTCATGTCGCTCATTGCCCAGCTACGAACCGACCTGCAAGCGCCCACCGTGCCCTTCGTAGCGGGGCAACTGCCGGTGTTTCCGCAGGGCACTACTGACGCGGCTGGCGTAGCCCGCATTAATGCGGCGCTGGCTGAGCTGAATAGAACCCTGCCGTACTACACCTACGTGCCCGCCACCGGCACTACCGACCGCGGCGACCATCTGCACCTCGATGCCGCCTCGGCCCGCCTGATGGGCCAGCGCTATGCGGCGGCTATGCAGCAGTTGCAACGGCCCGTGCGACGCGCAAGGTGAGTTTCGATAAAGAGCGGATTACCAGCTAGGTGTCGCTTAAAATACTATTAGTCAATTAAGTTGCTTCTCCCACCTGTGCTCCGAAAAACCCTGCCGCTCGCCGGCGCGCTGCTCATAAAAACCCTGTTTGCCGCTGCCCAGCAGCAGCCCGCCACCGAGCAGCGCATCACGGCCCTGCTCCAGCAAATGACGCTGGAAGAAAAAGTGGGCCAGCTCAACCAGTACTCGGGCCGCGAGCTGACTGGCCCGGCCAGTGCCCGCAAAGACAACCAACTCAACGCCATTCGCACCGGGCAGGTGGGGTCGATGCTGAACGTGCGCGGCGCAAAAAGTACCCGCGAGATTCAGACCGAGGCGATGAAATCGCGGCTGCATATTCCGCTGCTTTTTAGCCTCGACGTTATTCACGGCTACAAAACCGTGTTTCCAATTCCGCTAGCCGAGGCCGCCAGTTGGGATTTGGATGCCATCCGGCTGGGGGCGCACGTGGCGGCTAAGGAAGCCGCTGCGGCGGGCCTGCACTGGACCTTCGCCCCGATGGTGGACGTGGGCCGCGACCCGCGCTGGGGCCGCGTGATGGAAGGCGCGGGCGAGGATACCTACCTCGGCGCGCAGATTGCGCGGGCGCGGGTGCTGGGTTTTCAGGGCGAGAAGTTGGGTGGCACCGATGCCATTATGGCCTGCGCCAAGCACTTCGCGGCCTACGGCGCGGCCATTGCGGGCCGCGATTACAACGCCGTGGATATGAGCCCACAGCAACTATGGGAAACGTATTTGCTGCCCTTCAAAGCGGCGGCCGATGCGGGCGTGGCCACGTTTATGAACTCTTTCAACACCCTGAATGGGGTGCCCGCAACCGGCAACGCCTACTTGCAGCGCGACATCCTGAAAGGGCAGTGGAAATACCCCGGCTTTGTGGTGAGCGACTGGGGCAGCATCGGCGAAATGGTGCCCTGGGGCTACGCCCAAAACCAGTCCGACGCCGCCCAAAAAGCCCTCGCGGCGGGCTCCGACATGGACATGGAAAGCGACGCCTACCACAACCAGCTCGCCAAGCTGGTGCAGGATGGCAAGGCCGACGTGGCTCTGCTCGATGACGCCGTGCGCCGCATTCTGCGCAAGAAATTCGAGTTGGGCTTGTTCGACGACCCATACCGCTTCTCCAACGAGAAGCGCGAAAAGCAGGTGCTCAACGACCCGCAAAACCCAGCTGCCGCCCGCCAGATGGCACGCAAGTCGATGGTCTTGCTCAAGAATGAAAACCAGGCGTTGCCGTTGCGCCGTGAGTGGCGCAGGCTGGCCCTCATCGGCCCGCTGGCCAAGGCCAAACGCGACCTCGACGGCAGCTGGGTGCCCGATGGCGACACTACGCTGATAACGAACGTGTACGATGCCCTAAATCAGCGTCTTGGCAAGCAAACGCAGTTGCTCTATGCCAAGGGCTGCGACGTGCAAAGCGACTCCCGCGCTGGCTTCGCGCAAGCCGTGGAAACGGCCAAAAACGCCGATGCCATTGTGCTGACCGTGGGCGAAGCCTGGGACATGAGCGGCGAGGCCAAATCGCGCACCGACATCCACTTGCCCGGCGTGCAAGAAGATCTCTTTCAGGCCCTGAAAGCCACCGGCAAGCCCGTAATCGTGGTCGTGTTTGGTGGCCGGCCGCTGATATTCAATACCATCGCCGACCAAGCCGACGCTATCCTGATGGCGTGGTGGCCGGGCGCGGAGGGCGGCCACGCGCTGGCCGACGTGCTCAGCGGCGACTACAACCCGGCCGGCAAGCTGCCCATCACGTTCCCCCGCGCCGTGGGCCAGATTCCCATCGCCTACAACCAGCAGTACAACACCGGCCGCCCCGTAACCAAGCCCGGCGACACGCGCTACAAATCGGCCTACATCGACTCGCCTAACACGCCGCGCTACGCCTTCGGTTACGGTCTGAGCTACACCAGTTTCAAGTATTCGGATTTGAAAATCAGCCGCCCCAGCCTGAATAGCGCCGAAACCGCGCAGGTGCAGTTCACCCTCACCAATACCGGCAAAGTAGCCGGCGAGGAAGTCGCCCAGCTCTACCTGCGCGACCTGGTAGCCTCAGTAGCCCGGCCACTCAAGGAACTGAAAGATTTCCAGAAAGTGAGCCTAAAACCGGGCGAAAGCCGCACGCTTACCTTCACCATCGATAAGGATAAACTGGCTTTCTACAACACGAAGCTGGAGTGGGCCGCCGAGCCCGGCGATTTCAACCTAATGGTAGGTAGCGCCTCCGACGATATTCGACTCGAAGGCAAGCTGACACTGCTGCCGTAGCCGCAGTACCGTGGACTCACAGAGTCCACGGTACTGCGAAGCCAACTACCGCCAATTACTGGCTAATTCTCTACACAAACCGGCCAAATGCCGCGTTTACTTTTACAGCTCTTACAGAGCAACTCACTGAATGTCTGCTTTAAATCAATTTTCATTAGCTGGTAAGGTTGTGGTTATCACCGGTGCTACGGGGGTACTCGGGGCGGCCATGTCGGTAGCCGTGGCCGAGGCCGGGGCGCGGGTAGTAGTAATGGGCCGCGATGCCGAGCGCGGCGAAGCCCGCGCTGCTGCTATTCGGGCGGCGGGCGGCGAGGCGCTGGTTATCCTAGCCGACGTGCTCGATACCGCCCAACTCGAAGCCGCCCGCGACCAGATTTTGGCGCAGTGGGGCCGTATCGACGGGCTGGTGAACGCGGCTGGCGGTAACTTGCCCGGCGCCACCGTGCGCCCCGACCAGGATTTATTCGACTTCAGCATCGCCGATACCCGCCGCGCCGTGGACCTGAATCTGTTCGGCACGGTGATGCCGACCACGGTTTTTGGCCGCGTAATGGCCGAGCAGGGGAGTGGCTCTATCGTCAATATTTCGTCACTCACGGCGCAGCGACCGCTCACGCGGGTGCTGGGTTATACCCTGGCTAAGAAGTCAATAGAGGCCTACACGCAGTGGATGGCCGTAGAATTGGGCCAGCGCTACGGCGGCAAAATCCGCATGAATGCCATCGCGCCCGGCGTATTTCTCACCGAGCAAAACCGCTCGCTCATGCTCGAACCCGATGGCGCCCTCACCGACCGCGCCCGCAAGTTTATCGCCAACACACCCTTCCAGCGCTTCGGCGAAGCCGAAGAATTGACGGGCACGCTCATCTATTTATTGAGCGACGCCTCCAAGTTCGTAACCGGCGAAACGGTGCTGGTCGATGGCGGCTTCAACGCTTATAGTGGCGTGTGATTAGCTTTTCTGCAAACGTCCGTCATGCTGAGCGCAGCCGAAGCATCTCTACCGCTTCGTTGCTAGCGATAGGAGTTAGTATTGAGGTAGAGATGCTTCGACTGCGCTGCGCTTCGCTCAGCATGACGGAGCTGATAACTGCTTACTAATAATTGATAACTGAAGAAATATGCCCCTTATTCAAAGCTGGCGCTGGTTTGGACCCAACGACCCCGTAAGCCTCGCCGACATCCGCCAGGCCGGCGCGACCGACCTGGTGTCGGCACTGCACCACATCCCGAATGGTGAAGTATGGCCGGTGGCCGAAATCCAGCAGCGCCAACAACTCATTGCCGAAGCCGGCCTGATGTGGAGCGTGGTGGAAAGCGTGCCGGTGCACGAAAATATCAAGACCCGCACCGGCGATTTTGAGCGGCACATTGCCAATTACCAGCAGTCTATCCGCAACCTGGCGGCCTGCGGTATCTACACCATTACCTATAATTTCATGCCCGTGCTCGACTGGACGCGCACGGACTTGGCCTACGAAGTAGCCGATGGCTCGAAGGCACTGCGCTTCGAATATCTTGCATTTGTGGCTTTCGATACGCAAATGCTCAAGCGTCGGAATGCCGCTGATGAATACCCGCCTTTGACATTGGGTTGGGCCGAAGCGCGCTTCAATGCAATGAGCGATGCCGAAAAGCAGCTGCTTCAGCGCAATATCATCGCCGGGCTGCCGGGCAGCGAGGAAAGCTTCACGCTGGCGCAATTTCAGCAGGCGCTGGATGCTTACGACGGCATTGATGCTGAGAAACTGCGGCAGCACCTGATACTGTTTTTGCAGAAAATCGTGCCGGTGGCCGAAGAAGTGGGTGTGAACTTGGCCATTCACCCCGACGACCCGCCGTACCCGATTTTGGGCCTGCCTCGCGTGGTGAGTACGGCCGCCGACGTGGCGGCGCTGGCGGCCGCCGTGCCCTCGCTCCGCAATGGCCTGTGCTTCTGCACCGGCTCGTACGGCGTGCGGGCCGACAACGACCTGCCCGGCATGGTGCGCCAGTTTGCCGACCGTATTCACTTCATTCACCTCCGTAGCACGCAGCGCGACGAGCACGGCAACTTCTACGAGGCCAATCACTTGGAAGGCGACGTGGACATGTACGGCGTGATGCGCGAGCTGGTGCAAGTGATGCGTCAGCGCCAAGTCAGTCTGCCTATGCGCCCCGACCACGGCCACCAGATGCTCGACGACCTGCACAAAAAAACGAACCCCGGCTACTCGGCCATCGGCCGCCTGCGCGGCCTCGCCGAGTTGCGCGGGTTGGAGCTGGGCATCAGCCGCAGCATCTAAAGCACATATCCTAAAAGTGGATAAAACCGGAGAAGCCGCTTCCATTGGGAGCGGCCTCTTTTTTGGGTTGTCACAGTGTTTTTTGGGTAAGGTGCGGGGCTTGCCCCCGCCCGGCGTTACTGAGAACACGTTGCTTGACAACGCCGGGCGGGGGCAAGCCCCGCACCCTACTCCTCGTAGCTGGTGCGTACTACCGCGCCCAGCTCCGTGAGCAGCGAAAACAGGCCTACGTAGGTTCTATTCAGGTATACGAAGTGGGCCGAACCGCGAGGCTCGCGCTGCTGGCGTAGCTCCTGGTCCTGCATGAGGTCGTCGCCGAGGGCGTAGAGGCTTTTGAGGTAGGCCGGGTCGCCAAAATCGAACGTGTCTTGGCGGAAGGGGCGGCCCACCAGCTCCAATGACTGCGTGAGGGTGCGGAGGTACATGCCGCGCAGGGCGGGCGAATCGGTGGGGCGTAGCACGCCGGCTTCGGTGAGCAGCGTTTCGAGGCGGGCGGGGTCGGCCAGGGTGGCCGGGTCGAGCAGGGCCAAAAACTGCTGCTGCTCTAGCGGCGGCACGTCCTTCACGCAGCCAAAATCGAGTACGCCCACGGTGCCGCCATCGGTGTGGCTGAAGAGGAAGTTGCCGGGGTGCGGGTCGGCGTGCAGCTGGCGCAACTCGCGCAGCTGGTACTGGTAGAAATCCCAGAGCGCCTGGCCGAGTTGGTTGCGCACCTCCTGCGATGGGTTGTCGGCTAAAAATTCCTGCATGTGCTGGCCGGGCAGCCAGTCCATGGTAAGGATGCGGGCCGACGACAGGGCGGGGTAGTAGGTCGGAAATTGCAGGTGCGGCAGGTGGCCACATTTGGCTGCTACGGCCTGGCCGCGGCTCAGTTCGAGCTTATAATCAGTCTCTTCAATCAGGCGGGCTTCGACTTCGGCCAGGTAGGGGCGCAGCGTTTCTTCGCGCAAGCCCATGATGCGCAAGGCCACTGGCTTTACCATTGCGATGTCGGACTTGATGCTCGCGCCCACGCCGGGGTACTGCACTTTCACGGCCAGCGCCTTACCGTTTTTGCGGGCAAAATGCACCTGCCCGATGCTGGCCGCCTGCCGGGCATTGGGGTCAAACTCCTCGAAAACCTCGTTGGGCGAGTACCCAAAAGCGTCCCGAAAAGCCTTCACCACCAGCGGCCCCGACAGCGGCGGCGTCTGGTATTGCGCCTGCTGAAACTGCTTGGCATAAGCCGGGGGAAGCAGGTTTTTTTCCATGGCCAGCATTTGGGCCACTTTCAGCACCGAGCCTTTCATCTCGCTAAGTGTGCCGTACAGTTCCTCCGCGTTGGCCTGGTGCAGGTCGGCGGTGGTCGATTCGGCACCCACGGCTTTTTTGGCGTAGTGCTGCACGTAGTTGGCACCCACTTTTAGGCCAGTTTTGGCGAAGCGAGCGGCGCGGGCCACCTTGGAGGTGGGTAGCGATTCCTGGGGTCGGTCGGACATATAGCTAAAGGATAGTGCACTAAAACGTCCGTCATGCAGAGCGCAGCGAAGCATCTCGCGTGGCGCAGTAAATAATTGATAATTACTGCATCAGGCGAGATGCTTCGCTGCGCTCTGCATGACGGACGTTCTTGCTTTAAAAATCTAAGAGTGCTTTTGCAGCAAAAACCGCCCGAAATCCAGGGCCGAATCGAATGTATTGCGGCCCACCAAATCGAAGCTCAGCGTCACGGCCTTTTCCACCGCTGCATCGGTCCGCTCGAAGCCGGCCGACTCGTCGCGCACGAAATAGAGCAGGATAAATTGCAGCTGGCGCAGAAAAATGCGCCCGTAGCCATCCTGCAAGAAAGGCCGGCTGGCGACTTCGCCCGTCGTGCGGCCTTCGTGCAGTACCTCCTCTACAAAGTCCTTGAATTCAGCCTCAAAGTGGTCGAGCACCTTGGGCACCACAGCCAGCTTGCGCTGCTGCGAGCGCTTGAGCGTGAGCAGTACGAAGCTGCGGTTGTTCTTCAGAATCTCGAGCAGCGTGTAGTAGAACGCGAGTATTTTTTCGCGGGCGCCGTAGCCCTGCCACGCCGGCTCCTGGGCCGCCTGGGCGCGGGCCTCACGGCCAAACTCTACCCACGCCTCCCGCTCGATGGAGGCGAAAGACGCGTAGGTGCGGTAAAACTCGCCCTCCGAAATACCCTGCGCATCGGCAAAGACAAATACGGTTTTGGGGGCGTGGCCGTGGCGGCGCAAGTAGTCGAGGTAAGCGGATTTCAGCAAGGTCGGTTCCATGCTGGTATAACCGCTGGCTTGGCCCTGCGGTTCAGCTAGTAGCGCGAACTTTCCAGTTCGCGCATGAGCGTAGTGAGTTCTGGCGTTAGCGGTCGCAAGCTACTCGCTGCGCTTGTGCGCGAACTGGAAAGTTCGCGCTACGTCCGGCCCTTGCGGATGGCGTCGATGGCCCGTTCGCGGCCAAATTTATGGTCTACTATCGGGGCCGGGTATTTGTCGGTGCCAAACTCGGACACCCACTGCTTCACGTACTTATAGTCCGGGTCGTACTGCTTCTGCTGGCTATCGGGGCTGTACACTCTGAACCAGGGTGCGGCCACCACGCCGGTGCCAGCCATCCACTGCCAGTTGCCGACGTTGTTGCTCATGTCGTAGTCGATGAGCTTTTCGGAGAAGTAATGCTCGCCGAGCGTCCAGTCCATAAACAGCTGCTTAACCAAAAAGCCCGCTGCCGCAATGCGAGCGCGGTTGTGCATGTAGCCCGACTGGTTGAGCTGGCGCATGCCCGCATCCACGAGCGGGTAGCCAGTGCGGCCCTCCGTCCAAGCCTTGTACTGCTCGGGGTCGTCGCGATAGGGGAGGTGGCGCATTTTGGGGTCGAAGGCTTCGTGCGCCGTGTTGGGGTAGTGCCAGAGCAGCATCATGAAGAAGTCACGCCATATCATCTCGTTTAGAAGCTTGTTATTTAGCTCCTGCGCCTGCTGCATAAGCTGCCGGATACTGATGGTACCGAATCGTAAGTGCACCGAGCGGTGCGTAGTACCCTTGTTATCAGCCGGAAAGTCGCGGGTTTTGTCGTAATGCTTCACCACGTCGGTATCGGGCAGCCGGGCGGGCGGCGTGAGTTGCTCGTGCCGCTCAAAGCCCATATCTTGGAGTGTCGGGCGCTTGGTATCGCCGATTTTGGGCTTGGCCAAGTTCTCTTTTTTGAACAATCGCTGCGACGGATGAGGCTTAAAATCCTCGGGTTTCACCTTCGCCTGCCAGGCTTTGGAGTACGCGCCAAACACCCGCGACGGCTTGCCGTTTTTGGTCAGCACCTCGTCTTTGGCAAAAATTACCTGGTCCTTAAATGTCTTGAATTCAACGCCGTGGGCTTCGAGTAGCTTGGCCACGGCCGCGTCGCGCTCGGTGGCGTAGGGCTCGTAGTCCTCGTTGGTGTACACGGCGGCGAGGTCGTAGTCTTTCAGCAGTTGCTTGAACACCGCTTCTACCTTGCCATAGCGGGCCAAAAAGCCGCCTCCAGCCTCGTCGGCCTCGCCAGCCAGCCGCTCTACGTGGTCGAAAATGAAGGTTAGCCGGGCGTCCTGCTTATCCAGCTTTTCGAGGATGGTTTGGTCGTAGATGAATAGCGGCAGCACCGGGTGCCCGCTTTGCAGCGCGGCGGCCAGGCCCGCGTTATCCTGGAAGCGCAAGTCGCGCCGGTGCCAGAAGAGGGTGATTTTCATTTTTAAGCTGTTAGCTTTTGGCTATTAGCTGCTAGCTCTCGGCTGGAAAAGCTAGTAGCTAACAGCCAGAAGCTAACAGCTTAAAATTATTTCAGCTTGCCCATGCCGCCATCCACAGCCAGCGTTTGGCCGGTGATGAAGGTGGCTTGCTCGGAAAGCAGGAAGACGGCCATGCTGGCGAGGTCGTCGGGGCGGCCTACGCGCTGCAAGGGGTGGCGCTTGGCGCCAGCTTCGGCTTTTTCGGGGGTATTGAGGAGGGCAGCGGCCAGCGGGGTATCGGTGAGGCTGGGAGCCAGGCAGTTGACGCGCACGCCGCTGGCGGCGTACTCGGCGGCCAGGGCGCGGGTGAGGCCCTCTACGGCGGCTTTAGCGGTGGCGATGCTGGTGTGGAAGCTCATGCCCACGGCGGCAGCCACGGTGCTGAACAGCACGATGCTGGCGCCGCCTTCGGCCTTTTTCAGGCGCTTGATGGTGGCTTGTATCACCTGCACCGCGCCGAGCACATTGAGCTCGAAGTCGGTGCGGAAATCCTCAACGGGCACCCGCTCGAAGGGGCGCAGCTTGATGGAGCCGGGGCAGTACACGAGGCCGTGCAGTACGTCGGGCAGCGCGTCGAAGGCGGTGCCCACGGGCTGCGTGGCGTCATACGTAATGTGGGTGGTGCCTAGGGCCGATAGCTCCGGTGAGAGGTGGCGCGAGGCGGTAAAGAGCGTGGCCCCGGCCGCTTGCAGCGCTTGGGCGGTGGCTAGTCCGATGCCGGAGGAAGCGCCCACGAGGAGGATATTTTTGCCAGTAAAATTCACGGCGACGGGTAGCAAGTAAACGGTGGAGCTT
>Ga0265780_10009533_pt1 | contig 11631 bp, 10 predicted proteins | sample P1T30metagenome_FD_192432 | JGI IMG/M metagenome (GOLD analysis project Ga0265780, IMG submission 192432) | Plant litter microbial communities from East Loma Ridge, Irvine, California - P1 T30 | ecosystem: Environmental > Terrestrial > Plant litter > Unclassified | place: USA: California... | reverse complement strand
GGTTCCACCCGTAACGGCCCGGCGCACGCCATCAATAACCGGCAGATAATACTGACGATCGATGTCAGTTTCATGATGTTCCTGATACTCATTCGGCACTCCAACCCCTGATTTGCCAAACCCTTTAACGTAGTGTGGGGTAATATACCAGCCCCGGTTGGCAATCGTAGCCGCCAGGTTGACAAGCTTGAGTGGACTGATCAGCAACTCGCCTTCACCAATACTCAGGGAAGCCACATTAGAGAACTTCCACGAATATTGTCCTTTGTACCGTTTGTCGTAGTCCTCTGTCACCGGTAAATTCCCTTTCAGTTCGCTGGGTAAATCAACACCGAGTTTCGAACCGATGCCAAACTTCTTTACCATCCGGTGCCACTCCTGCAAGCCAATAGCGGATGCCTTGAATGTATTGGGGTTGCCATTGTGATAAACGAACTTCCGGAAAACCTGATAGAAATACGGATTACAGGAGTTCTGGATAGCACCCCGCAAATCATTTCCACCCCGGCAGTGACACCGCATGGGCGATCCCGCGTGACCGTAGTGCATATGGGGTGCCAGCGATCCCTGCTGCTGAGCAATCAATGCCTGAATCAGTTTGAAGGTCGATCTTGGCCGGTAGCTCGCCATGACCGGGCGATTGATCAGCGGTTTGTACGGATTCTTCAGCAGCATCCGGTAGTTCTTCGAGAACTCCCGGCTCGACAGCAGGTTTGGATCGTAGGAAGGGGCCGATACGGACACCAGAATTTCCCCCGTCGCTGGCTCAACCGCAATGATCGATCCCACCTTGTTCTGCATCAGGCTGTCAGCGTATTTCTGGACCTCCACGTCGATACTCGTAACCAGGTTTTGTCCGGATACGGCCAGCGTATCGAACTCACCGTTCTTCCAAGAACCTTTGTTGACACCGTGAACATCGTGCATCACGAATTTGACACCTCGTCGGCCCCGCAACTGCTCTTCGTATTGTTCTTCCAGCCCGTTATGCCCCGTGTAATCCCCCTGCCGGTAGTAAGGATACTCCTGGTTGTCCAGTTGTTTTCTGGTGATCTCACTCACGTAGCCGAGGGCGTTGGCCATCGTATGCGCCGGATACGTTCGCATGGAACTGATAATCGGCTCAAACCCATGATAATCCACCAGCGCGTCCTGAATACGGGCAAAATCTTCTTTGGACAACTGCCGCATGAACAGCGACGGTTTGTTGAGGGAATAATTTCTGGCCAGCCCCATGATGCTGTCGAAATCCGACCGGGTGATTTTCAGCATCCGGCAGAAGGCCATTGTATCGGCAACAACCGCTTTTTTGGGCGTTACGTATAAATCGTAGACCGGCGTGTTATAGACCATGAGCTGGTTGTTCCGGTCATAGATCTGCCCCCGGTACGGTACCTCAACAACACGTTTGATGGAGTTTTTGGAAGCCCCCAGCGAGTAGGTGTCATCCAGTACTTGTAGATAAAACAACCGGGACAGATAAATCAGCCCGATCAAACAAAAGAAACCGATAATTGCGTATTTACGATTCTCTAACATGAGAATATTCCTATAGCCAAGCCACGTAGCCTTCTGTACAAAGTTAGCGATTTGTATTTAACCAAGTTCCTCTTATGTTACACGGCACAAATTTTTTATTCGGTTTATCTAACTGGTTTTGCGGACATTTCCTGGAAGAGTTAGCTCAGAAATTACCGCTGGTTGTCGTCTTGAGCCGGCATACGTACATGTCAGCCGTGATGTACAAGGTTGAGCCATCATCACCCCAGGCGCAGTTGGCCGTAGCCCCCCCCAGATTGATGTGCCCCAGGAACTCGCCCGAGGGCGACAGAACCAGTACGCCCCCACCCCCGGTTACCCAGAAATTCCCGGCCCGATCAAGCTTCAGGCCATCGAACCCGCCCGACAATCCCTGCTTTTTCATACCCTCGGCCCCAAACACAACCCGTCCTTTCCCCACCGATCCGTCTGCCAGCACGGGGTATGCCATCACAAGAGGTTTATCGGGGTCCGACTGCGCGACGTACAGCGTTTTTTCGTCGGGCGAGAGCGCAATGCCGTTGGGGCGGGTCAGGTCGGCAATAATCAGCGAAACCGCCCCTTTGCCGCTTTTGTCACCTTTTGTCACCGGCGCAATGCGGTATACACCAAATACGCCCGTTTCCTGCGATGGGTCTTTTTCCTTTTTAGGCATGCCGTAGGGTGGATCGGTGAAGTAATAACTGCCGTTTGAATGCGCAACAACGTCGTTGGGACTGTTAAATCGCTTTCCTTCGTAATTGTCAGCCAGGGTTATTTTGCCGTTATGCCCATCGAGAGACAGGGCCGAAATACGCCGGTCACCGTGTTCAGCAGCAATCAGGCGTCCGGCAGCATCGAGCGTCAGACCATTTGAACCGGGCTCGTCGCTGTAGGCGCCCAGTCCCGTATAACCGGAGGGCTTTAGAAAAGGGGTTACGCCTTCCCCGGCTGTCCACTTAAAGATTGTGTTCTGCGGTACGTCCGAGAAGAGCAGGTAACCTTCTTTTTCGTTCTTTCTGGGTTTGATCCAGAGCGGGCCTTCGGTCCAGGTAAAGCCACTGGCCAGCACTTCAACGCGCCCATCATTCGGGATGAGCTTATCGAGTCGGGGATCGGCCCGAACAATGGTTCCTATCGTTGGATAAACCGGCATTTGAGCGTACGCAACAGGAGTACACAGGAAGTGATAAACAGAGATCCAGATGCAGAAAGTAATAATAACCGATAACCGACGCCCAATGATTTTACAGGAGAACACTTTCATAAGATAAAATTTGTCTATATCCGATTTTGTTTGACTGGACTTCATTTAACTTGCACAACTCCCTACCCGCAAGTTGTATGATGACACCAACCAACAAAACGGCATTGATAATTGGCGCTACTGGACTGGTCGGTAATCTGCTGACCCACCAACTAGTTGATTCACCAATCTACGAGAAAGTAAAAGTATTAGTCCGCAAATCCCTACCCTGGCAACACCCCCGGCTCCAGGAAGTCCAGTTCGATTTTGATCACCCGAATGGTCTGGTAACACAGGCCGATGATATTTTCTGCTGTCTGGGTACTACCATTAAGAAAGCAGGTTCGCAGGAAGCGTTCAAAAAAGTAGATTACCAGTATCCGCTGGACATTGCCCGGCTTAGCCTGGCGAACGGAGCCAGCCAGTTCGCCATTGTTACAGCCATGGGTGCGGATTCAAAATCGATGTTTTTTTATAACCGGGTTAAAGGCAATGTAGAGCGTGATTTAGCCGCGCTGAATTTCCCTTCTCTGCTAATTTTCCGGCCATCACTGCTCATGGGCAGTCGACGCCAGGAAGACAGTCGGCTGGCCGAACGCGTGGCCGAGCGGGTTATGGGACTGCTAAATCCCCTGATACCGGATAAATACAAAGGAATTCAGGCAGCAAAAGTTGCCAACGCCATGCTAACAACTGCCCAGCAGGGTCTGACAGGCAGGCACGTCTTCGAGTCCGACGACTTGCAGAAGTTTTAATGATGACCCTTCCCCCGTCCGGACCGGCTTCCCTTACGATTCGGCCTGCCACCGTCGATGACCAGGACATCGTGTACGCGTTCCTCTGCGAGCTGGAAGCGGAGACGCTCGACCGAATGCGGTTCAATGTCTGTTTTGCCGACAATCTGTCGAATCCAATGGTCCATTATCTAATCGCTGAATTACCCGATGCGACTGGACCAGTTGGTTTCGTGAGCTGCCACGTGCAGTACCTGCTTCATCATACCGGCAAGGTGGGCGAAATCCAAGAATTGTTCGTAAAACCAACGTACCGAAGCCAGCGGATTGGGCGGCAGTTGGTAGGTGCTATCGTTACGTTAGCGAGAGAGCAGGGACTGGTCAATCTGGAAGTGACGACGAATCAGAAACGTAATGACGCCATCCGATTCTATGAACGGGAAGCGTTTATAAATACGCACTTAAAACTGGTTCGCCCAATTAGCTAACCCAAATCATCTGACATAAAAAAAGCCGCTCTCTGTACAGAAAGCGGCTTTTATATACTACGTCTGTTCCTAGTTCAGAAACTGAAGACGGATTTCGTTCAGCTGGTTGCGGATCGAGCCATCGATTTGCTGGTCGCCCACCCGGAGAACGTAACCCCCGATGAGTTTCGAATCGATTTTTTCGTCCAGTTCAACCGTCTTGCCTTTCGTATAGCCAAGCACGATCTGTTTGAATTGTTCGCGTTGGGCTTCCGTCAACGGAACGGTTGTGATCACCGTAGCGCGTTTAACCCCTTTAATCCGGTCATACTGATTGACGAATTCGTCAGCAATGGCATCCATGATGCCTTCCCGGTTTTTCTTGCCGATGATATCAAAAAACGTCATCGTCAGCGTATCCACCCGGCTGCTGAAAATCTGCCGGATAACGGTCGATTTTTTCTCAGCCCGCACGATGGGGTTTTTCAGCATCAGTCGCAGAGGGCGGCTCTGAGCCAGCGTCTGCCGAAACATCAGCATGTCGTTATAAATCGTTTCCAGCGAGCCTCTCTCCTGCGCCAAATCCAGCAGCGACTTGGCGTAGCGGGCTGCAACCGTAGCAACTGCCATAGTCGGTTAGTTTAAGCGTGAGTTAGAGACCAGATCTGTAACCAGTTTCTCCTGGGTAGTTTTATCGCTCAGTTCTTTACGCAGCACTTTCTCAGCAATATCCAGCGACAGCGTAACAACTTCTTTTTTCATTTGCATGACCAGCGCCTGCCGTTCGTTCTGCATGGCTTCGCGGTTCTGCTCCAGAATCCGGCGGCCTTCGCTTTCGGCTTTGTCGCGGGCGTCGGCCAGCATTTTGTCGGCAGTTTCTTTGGCACCTCTCAGAATAACTTCGCGTTCGGTGCGGGCTGCGGCCAGTAACTTCTCGTTATCAGCTTTCAGCGCCGTCATTTCAGAGCGTGTTTTTTCGGCCAGGTCCAGCGCGCTCTGGATGTTATCTTCGCGCTCGTGCAGGCTTTCGGTAATGGGTTTCCAGGCGAAGGCGCGGAGCAGCAGGAACAGAACTAGAAATACAACTACCTGCCAGAAGAGCAGTCCAAGGTCGGGAGTAAGTAAGTCCATATGTGTGTAATAGTCAGAAAATCGATGAAATCAATCTTTTGTTGATTGAAAATCGCCCACTCGGCGGCAAACCCAACCGGGCAGGCGATTCTCGGAAATTAGCGGGCAGGGGTGCTGATACCTAATGTAATCAGCCTGCTCAAAACGGAGTACTGCGGATTGCGGGCGACTTAGGCAGCCGTTGCAACCAGCAGACAAATAACAGCTGCGAACAGAGCAACGGCCTCAATCAGAGCCGCGATAACCAGCATGGCAGTCTGGATACGAGCAGCCGCTTCTGGCTGACGGGCAATAGCTTCCATAGCGCTACCACCGATACGACCGATACCCATACCAGCGCCAATGGCAGCCAGACCAGCGCCAATAGCGGCACCGAATACAGAAATGCTACCCGTAGCTTCCAGCAGAAGAGCAAACAACATTGCGAACATGATGATCAAACAGATTTATTAAGTGAAACAAACAAAAGATTGCAAATCGAAAATTGGACCGACTAACTACGTTTTCCGATTAGCCCAGTTCGGAAACGGTACCGTGTGCTTCGTCGTGGTGGTGATGTTCCTCCACGGCGGTGCCAATGTACATGGCGGTCAGCAGGGTGAAAATGAACGCCTGCAGAAACGCTACGATTAATTCAATACAATTCAGGAACAGCGTAAAGAACATAACAACCGGGCTGATAGCCACACTTGTCGATGCACCCGCCAGCGAGTTGGCCATGAAGATCAGGCCCAGCAGACTCAGGATGATGATGTGTCCCGCCGTAATGTTGGCGAACAACCGGACCGTCAGTGAGATGGGTTTCATGAACACACCCACGATCTCAACCGGAATCATGATCGGCAGCACGAACCAGGGGACACCCGGCGGGCTGATGATGTGCATCCAGTAGTTTTTGTTACCGCTGAACGTAACGATCAGGAAGGTCAGTACCGCCAGCGACAACGTAACGGCAATGTTGCCCGTCAGGTTGGCCGCACCGGGCAACAGACCCAGCAGGTTGTTGATCAGGATAAAGAAAAACAGCGTCAGCAGGTAAGGCAGGTACCGACCGTAGTGATGGCCGATGCTTGGCTTGGCAATATCGTCCCGCACGAACAGGATAATGGGCTCCAGCAGTGACTGAATACCTTTGGGCGCCTTGCCTTTGTTTTTCGCGTAGCCCCGACTGACCGTCGTGAACAGCAGCAGCATGATGACAGCGCTCAACAACAGCGACGCTGTGTTCTTCGTGATCGAGAAGTCATACAATTTGACACCTTCTTCTACGTCACCAGCCTCGTTTACACGATGAATTTTGCCGTGCTCCTGCTTGTATCCATTATAGACAGCATCATGAGCTAACCGTGACGAGGAGAACACTTCCAGTCCCCGATCGTCTGAATACAGAATAACCGGCAGCGGAATTGTTAATCCATGAGCCAGCTCCCAGCCGTGCTCATCTTTAATGTGGTGCATAATCATGTCACCCACGTTAAATCCTTCTTTCTTATGTGGCGCTTCGCCCTCATGTCCGTGCTCCTGCGCCTGAACAGACGCTAATGAGCTAAAAACTAGGGCAATAGCCAGCAAAAATTTATTTAAAACCGAACGCATCATATGATGAGAATGACCTTTATTACGAATCGCGTCGCAAGTTACGATTAAGCCCCCAAATCTCAAAGCTCGTGTAACATATATATAGTACAAGAAAGGTGATTACGAAAAGTCGGCGCTGTTCAACGTTCTGGTAAAGGAAAAAACCAACGAACACGAAACTAAGTACCAGCCGGATAACGGTAGCTGCCAGATACAGGGTAATAAACCGTTCGGCATTGCTCTGTAAACCAGACTCAACTAATCGGTGAAGCAGAAACGAAACACTCACAAAAAAGAGCAACAGCAATTTCCAATCGTGGTAAACCCAGTCGGCAACCAAATATCGTTCGGCTACGAAAAATACAATCGCCAGCAGGAGCGTGAACAGAATGGTACGCAGCATAAGCAGGAGTAAACAGATCAGTAATGGCCAGTTTCACATGTGAATAGGCGCGATCAGCTGACGAATTATTTTTGAGTAATTTGTCGGATAAATAAATAAAGGGAAGCTCCAATAGCAGTCAAAGCCAGCACGATTGTCCAGATGGGGCGCTGATTCTGCTGCCATTCGTCTACTTTCATCCCGCCCCAGACACCCAGGCCAATGGTTCCCAGCATCTGAAAGGCAATGCCGCTATACTGGGCTATCGACCGACTTTTGTCGGTGGTATCCTGGATCGGGTTTTTCTTTCCAGCCTCGCTGGAACGGTTTTTGTCGGATTGGTCAGACGAGTTTTCCATCGAATTGAGTCGTGTTACACGCTAGAAAAATGCAAAATTCGTTAATTTGGCCTAACGTTCCATAATGCCAGCATAGCCTGGGTCGTTTTAATGCAAATGCCTACGCATTCTTTTCGCATGTCCCGCTTGCTTTTTTATCGTTTCCCGTCAATAGTAGCGGTTTTCGGGTTGCTGGTGGGCGGGTTAATTTCCTGCTCCCAGCATAGCTCCAAACCACTCAGTAAAGGCTATCACAACCTGAATGCGCATTTTAATGCGTACGTCATTGCCCGTGAGCAGATCGACGGGGCAGAACAGATCCTGTTCAAGTCCCGGCAGGAAAACTATAATCAGCTCCTTCCGGTTTTGCTGCCGGTTGATTCGATGCTGGCTCAGCCGGTCAAACCACAACTAGACGATGCCATCAAAAAAGCGTCGCTGATTCCCGAACGCCACCAGAACAGTAAATGGCTGGATGACGCCTATATTCTTATTGGCCGGGCGCGATTGCTGAAGCAGGATCTGCCCAACGCCATCGAGGTATTCAAGTACGTCAATACAAAAGGAACCAGCGAAGAAGACAAACACACGGCGCTGGTGTACCTGATGCGGGCGTACACCGAAGCGGGCGATTACACCAACGCACAGAACGTAGGCGAATTCCTGCGTACCCAACCGCTGAATAAAATCAACACCCGCGATTTCTACCTGACCAAAGCCTACATGCACGAACGGCAGGGCGAATACCTGATTGCCGTTGGCGTACTGGAAGCGACGTTTCCGGTATTAAAAAAAGGCGAGTCTACCGCCCGGCTGCATTTGATTGCGGGGCAGTTGTACGATTTGCTGGGTCAGCCGAGGAAAGCACTTGAGCAGTATACTAAGGTAAATAAATCAGGCCCCAACTACGATCAGTCGTTCTACGCGAACCTGTATTCGATTCAGAGCAATGGTCTGCTGGGCGATGCCAAACGGACGTCTGAGTCGGGGGCTCTGTTCAATCAGATGCTGAACGACCGAAAAAACGCCGATCTGAAAGACAAGATTTATTACACGATGGGGCTGCTCGAAGCCCGGAGCGGCCGCATCGATCAGGCCATTAGCTTTTATAAGCTTTCCATTCAGTCGGCAGCTGGCAACACAACGCAGGTTCCGCAGACCTACGCCGAAATTGGCCGGTTGTATTTCGAGAAAAAATCGGATTACGTCCGGGCGAAAGCGTATTACGACAGCGCCATGGCCCTGCTGCCCCAACAGTCGCCAAACTACGCGGCACTGGCCGCCCGGAAAAAAGTACTGGATGAGTACGTTCTTTTCAGCACCACCATTCGTACCGACGACAGCCTGATTGCGCTGGCGGGCATGAAATCTTCGGAACTGAGCCGTATGCTGGACAAGGTCCTCGACAAGCAGGAGAAAGAAGAAAAAGCGCAGCAGGCCATCGCCCAGCAGATTGCGGATCAGGCTGCCAGTGGCACCGTATCCAACGTTCCGGGTGCTACCAACTCGAACCTCCCCCCCGCCGAACGCTGGGTTCTCTACAATCCCATTGCCATGAGACAGGGTCGGCAGGAGTTTTCGGTACGCTGGGGCAACCGCCCGCTGGAAGATGACTGGCGACGTAGTAATAAGGATGCGTCGGCCTCGGTACCCGGCGCCAACAGCCCCCTGAACACCAACCCGGCCGCGAATGCGATCAACCCCAATGCACCGCTGCAACAGCCCGACGCGCCCAACGCCGTGGCTAACGTCGATAACTCATCGGCAGCCCGGCAGGCGAAGAAAAAAGAGATGATGGCCCGGATTCCGTTCTCGCCAGCCGCCCAGATTCAGGCCAGCCAACGGATCGAAAATGCACTTTACCAGTTGGGTAAGCTTTATAAGTTTGAACTCGATAAACCCGCCGAGGCTATTTCGACTTTTGAGCAGTTGCTCAATCGTTACCCTAATACATTGCAGAAACCGGAGATTTATTACCTGCTTCATCTGTCCAACGAGCAACTGACCAAAACGTCGGACTGGAAAGAGAAACTCCTGATCGAGTTTCCGAATACGTCCTACGCCCGGCTGGTGGGCCGGAGCGCCAGTCAGACCAGTGGATCAGAAACGCAGGCAGTAGCAGCTTACACGCAGATTTACGACCTTTACAAAGGAAACAACCCCACCGAAGCGCTGGCGCGTGCCGACAATGCACTCAGTACGTTTGCAGGAACGCAACTGGAAGACAAGCTGGCGTTGCTGCGGGTCATTCTGATCGGTAAAGTTCAGGGCGTCGATCCGTATCGCCAGGCGCTGAATGAATTTGTCCGCGATTATCCAGGCAGTCAGTTGCTAACTCGCGCCAAAGAAATGCAGACGCTGGCGAATCAGTCGCCACCCAAATAAACCTGACGTGCCGGGATGGCCATTAACCCATTGGCCACTCATCCTTATTCGCGGGAAACCGCACCTGAGTTATGTCCATATTTTCGCCCGGCTCCTACCGGTCTATCATTAAAACCTTCTGGCGTCTTACGCTGACCGGCGTCGTCATGCTGGTGCTATACATTCTCGCCGTCAGCTACAATTTTCTGTGGTTGTTTGGTGGGATGCCCAGCCTGAAAGCGCTCGAAAACCCAAAGAGCGAAGAAGCCTCGGAAGTGTACACGGCCGACAATCAGCTGCTGGGTAAATATTACGTTGAAAACCGGACCCCGATCGAGATTTCGCAGGTGTCCCCCAACGTTACGTCGGCGCTGCTGGCCACGGAGGATGCCCGTTTTATCAAACACGCGGGTATCGACCCCCGGTCGCTATTCCGGGCGGTAAGCGGTTTCGTTACGTTCAAGGATGCGTCCAGTTCGGGCGGTGGCAGTACGCTAACGCAGCAGACGGCCAAAAACCTGTTCGATACCCGACGGGAAGAACTGCGTGGGGCGCTGGGAAACGTACCGCTGCTGGGTCTGGTGATTGCCAAAACCAAAGAGTGGATTCTGGCCGTACGGCTGGAGCGAAATTACACCAAGCAGGAGGTCATGATGATGTATCTCAACACGGTTTCGTTCGGCAACAATACGTACGGCATTAAGACAGCGGCTAAAACTTATTTCAGCAAAGAGCCCTGGCAATTGTCGGTCGAAGAAGCGGCTCTGCTGGTGGGTTTGCTCAAAAATCCGACCCTCTACAACCCGCGTCTGTTCGAGGACCGGGCCCGGGAACGCCGGAACGTGGTACTGGGGCAGATGAAGAAATACGGCTTCCTGACCGAAACGCAGTTCGTTACGTATAAAAGCAAGCCGCTCAAACTCGATTTCAGCATCGAGAACCAGAACACGGGAATGGCCGCTTATTTCCGGTCGGTTATCCGGGATGACATCAAGCAGTGGATTCGGCAGTACAACGAAGAAAATCCGGGCGCCGAGCTGGACCTCTACACCAGCGGCCTGAAGATTTACACGACCATTGATTCCCGCATGCAGGCCTACGCCGAAGAGTCCGTTATGGCCAACATGCGCGATCAGCAAAAGAAATTCTACGAGCACTGGCGCGGTCGGAACCCCTGGGTCAAGCAGGACGATCGAAGTAAGAAATACGTCGAGATTCCCGGATTTATTGAAGAACGGGCCAAGCGAACAACCCGCTACAAACAGCTGAAAGCGGGTTACGGAGACGATGAGAAAGCCATCTGGCGCGAAATGCGTCGCCCGATCAAGATGAAAGTATTTGTCTACGGCGGTCGTCGGAACGAGAAGGACACCACCATGAGTCCGCTGGATTCGATCAAGTATTATAAGCGTCTGCTGAACACAGGCTTTATGTCGATGGATCCCCGTTCAGGTCATGTAAAAGCCTGGGTGGGCGGTATCAACTTCAAACACATGAAGTTCGACCACGTTCGGCAGAGCCGTCGGCAGCCAGGTTCGACGTTTAAGCCATTCGTGTATCTGACCGCGATGGATCAGGGCTTTGTTACGCCCTGCAGCCACATTACCGATCAGCCAACCACCTTTGCCCACGGCGAGGATAACAACAACGGCCCGGCCTGGACGCCCAAGAACTCGACGGGGCGCTACAGTTTTCGGAGCCTGTCGCTGCGGGAAGCGCTCGGCCAGTCGATCAATACGGTTAGTGCTCAATTGATCAAGAAAACCCGGGCGGGAGCCGTTATCAAGTACGCCCACGAAATGGGGATTCAAAGCAATGACCTACGCGAAGACCCGACACTCTGTCTGGGTACCAGCGACGTATCGGTCTTTGA
>Ga0265780_10009531_pt1 | contig 11631 bp, 5 predicted proteins | sample P1T30metagenome_FD_192432 | JGI IMG/M metagenome (GOLD analysis project Ga0265780, IMG submission 192432) | Plant litter microbial communities from East Loma Ridge, Irvine, California - P1 T30 | ecosystem: Environmental > Terrestrial > Plant litter > Unclassified | place: USA: California... | reverse complement strand
GATCATGAGGCCTATGTTCGGCGCCCACTTGCCTGCGCTGTCTATTGCGTGGGTCAGCAAGGCGGGCGCGGAGGGTAAGGTCAAGGGGTATGGGTTGAAGAAGAGGGTGGAGGCTGTCAGGGGGTGTAGGACGGTGAAGAAGAGTGATATGAAGTTCAATGACTATAGGCCGAAGATGAAGGTTGACCCGGAGAGCTATGTGAGTTTTCTTTTTCCATATGGAGGTTTGCTACTACTTCTTGGAACTTTGTGCTGACTTTACTTGCAGACTGTGGAGGCCGATGGCATGAAGTGCGAGGCGGAGCCTTCGGAGATGCTGCCCTTGAGCCAGGCTTATTTCCTTTTCTAATCGTACACAACCTATCTCAATGGCACAGATGACTGGATTTTGGAAGAGGCCATCGGCACTTCAAACTATGCGTGGAAAACCCTTGTCACATCTCTCAAGATTGCCGGAATTGTGCTGCCTTCATCGTTGAACCGATGACACCACCGAAACACGACATGAATCTAGGGGATGACAGGTGTTTATACGAGAGCTGTCATTAAGTTGGAGGTCAGACTCGCGTAAATGGCAGGGATCACTCGGCTTGGCGGCGCTTAAACAATGCTCGACTCATCTCCAAGATCATTGATTCGATCTCCCTTCGTAAAGCTTTTGATGACAGTTGAACATGTGCAGTGATGCGGAGGACAGGCCTATGGCCTCAAATCAAAGACACTCTCGGAAACTCGAAAGGCTCCGCCTTCTGTGCTATCATGAGATTCGTTAGTACTCGAAACAAGTTGAACTCGTGAGTTATTCGGTGACAAGCGATTCAATAGCATCGTGGCAGAAGTACGTCCAAGAATGAAAGATGTGGTTGCAGAGCCTTTGTTGCTAACATCAGCAGAGACAGGAGTATCTTCTCTCCGGGTACAGGTATGGCATTTGGCAAGCTACTGTGAGACTGCATATGACATGTCTGCTGACTCTGCGCATGTAGACCCACGTCTGGCTCGTGGCTTTCATCAGTCAAGAGCATGTTTGAATGGCATAATGAGACTAGTGAGTGATATCTGAGCAGGAAGCTTCACGTCAGCTGAGCTTCCGGTCTGAACACTGATATCGTAAAGTCAACATCCACCCTCACGCCATCGGATGTATCCTCTTCGCGTGGCTCCCACTCCACTTCTATGCGAACGTCTACAGCGAGATCGAGGATCCGCAGCCCATCGAAGCCCTCTTGATTGTGCTTTATTTCGTTGGTGTTGCCTTGTGCCTTGCATGTTCAGCATGGTTGGTCTTTCACATGACACATTTCAGTGGCTCGACAAGAAAGCTAAAAGTTTCGTGTGCAGCTGCCACGTGTCATGGAATATCTCGCCGTCAGTCGCATCCTTCGGTAACAGACTTGACATTTGCGGCATTGTACTGCTCATGTGGGGAGCCAGTCTCCCATCGATACATTTCGCTTTCTGGTGCGATTCGGCACTGAAGATTGCACACTGGTGCTTTGTATGCCTCTCCGTCGAGCGTTGCCGGCTGCGAGCCTCATCGATCCCAGTCCCAAGCTGACAAAGATCCAGGTGTCGACAAGTGCAAGCGGCTGCATCTTGCTCACCCTCCACCCATCGTTCTTGGGACTCACGTTCCGCAAATCCCGAGCTTTGATGCACACATGCTTCGGCCTCTCAGCGGTGTTGTTCATCTCGCATAGTATCTTCTTGTACGGCTTTGCGATTCAGAAAAGGCGTTTGGGTATCGAGTGGATGGCTCTGATGGCCCTTCTCAACATCGCAGGAGCCGTCGTTTATGCGTCGAGGGTACGTATTGTCTTTGGAGATGCTCTTTTTCGTTTGGCTTGTAGCTTACAAGTAACAGATACCGGAGCGCTGGTATCCAACTCGTTTTGACTTTGTAGGCGCAAGCCATCAGATCTTCCGTCTTCTGGTGCTGGCGGCGGGTCTTGCGCACTACAAAGCTCTCGTGTGTGGCCTTCACGCAGTCAGAGCGGCTGGTACTTTTTGTGCGACTGACGATGTCTTCTTCATATGAGCGGTTAGCCATAAGCGTTCTCGACGTCTGATTTTCCAACAGCGTGCCATGTATGCCCGCAGCTCTATGTTAGAACTAGAATCTACTGCGACGACATGTTAGCGCCCGAGATAATGAATACGTCAGAACGATTCCTCTCGTGCTTGTTCGATTCCACAGTTTGACTGGCTTTCTCATCAGCGAGCGTGAATATCTCTGTCATATCGCAGGTGCGGGTCTCACTATCGGGAGCTAGTCGGTGTTGGTAAGCATCCTCGTGTTGTCAGACAACATACGTTAGGGAAATGATGTTCACATGTTGCCTTGCTGCAAGAGTGTACCGTCATGGTTGGTGCCTACTCAATCTTGGCAACAGCCAATTGATTGGGCTGGTGGCAACGATAGGGTCACTACTCAAAGTTCTCGTGCTCAGTGCAATATTTAAGCGATGATTATGATCCCTGTCTGGTGCTTCTTGGGGGATGAAGTCGGAGGCGAGACCGAGTGAGGGCTGACTGCGAGCACGGGAGGCTGAGTTGCATGATGCCAGCGCATGGCGCTATATCTAATCGCCTTAGCGATTCAATCTCTCTTAGTCCATACCTTCGCCAAGTATGTAAGTGAATGGGCTGCCGCTGTACAAGCTTTGCCCTTGTGGCATGTAAGCCTTGTTCTTGTCGCACAATGCCGCCAAACTCTGCCTGGAGTCATTCCCGACTCGACCGCAATCTCAGACGCAATCTCGGGAATATTCCAGAACCTAGAGATGTTCCCAGCGAAACGCAGGAGGCAAATACACAACACGGGCGTAGCCGACCTACAGAAAGAAGAGCCTCATCCGCTGCTGAGAGTCATTGCCGGACCAACCGACCAAGCGGTCTCAAGAACATCCCCAAACCCGAAAGTGTGTCCCGCAAGGCGCAGGACACAGATGAACCACATGGATCCGGACGGGCATCAAGAAGGGAGACCTCACCCTCCACCATTGCACCGTCCGTAATAGCCAACGTAGAACCCAACTTACTGTCTAGTGCACCACGCCCCCATCCGGCATACAGGACTTTGCGCAAGGGACATATCAGACTACTGAGGATAGTACCGGCCGACTCTACCACACAAATTTGTTGCCAGATGGATCAGTTTTCACTGCGTAGACCACCGGTTTACACGGCACTCTCGTATACATGGGGCTCGCAACATGGGATCCACGAGATCTACATAAATGGCCGACCACTGCTGGTCCCAAAGAACCTGTTCCGCTTCCTCAACTGTGCAAGAGACCTAGGCGGAGATCTTTCGGGATGGATTTGGTGTGACATGCTGTCAATCAATCAGGTCGACCTCGTGGAACGCGGTTATCAGGTCACTTTGATGTCCAAAATCTTCCACACCGCGCAGACAGTGGTTGTCTGGCTGGGGCCTGCCCACCGAGGAAGCGACTTGGCGATGACAGCGATCGCCAGACTCCCGAGGGGCGAGGAGTTTGCGAAGCAAGCCTCTCGCTTATGGGTTAGTGACGCTGGACATGCGATGGATGATCTGTGCAGGCGAAACTACTGGCGAAGGCTGTGGATATTCCAAGAAGTGCGGCTTGCCCGGCGGATGCGGCTCATGTGTGGGAGCAAAACTGCCTCGTGGAAGTCATTCCAGGCCCTGATGCAATTTGCAGACACCAGATCCGGGATCGCTCAGCTCGATGACAGCACCGAAATCGTCGCGAGCAGTCCTGCTATGCGGATGGTGAGACTGAACCTCAAATCGGTCGATACTGCTCTCTGGAGTTTGGTTCAAGAGACTAAGCACTTGCGGTGCTTTGACGCCAGAGACAAAATATATGCATTGCTGGGTGTCGCTACGGAAGGCCACGAGAATTTCAAGCCTGACTACACCATTGGGACGCCGACTCTGTTGAACGCCCTCTTGCACGACATCTGGACACACTTGCCGCCGAATACTTTCCTCGAGGCATTAGAGATGTGTAACAAAGTCGAGGATGCCTTCGGCGTTGAGCGAGGCACAGTCTTCGTCATAAAAGGTCAGCGTGGGCTGTACAACACGCCCTCCGATACAGCAATGCGTGGCTGTAGACTTGGACCGAGTTTTAGTGATTTTAACCTCTGGTGGACGGCTTTCTATGGACATTCGCATTTACAGACGCTTCATCTTGAATGTTGGCATTTGGACTACTTCAAAGGCGACAAGAGCATCCCCGTCGATGACATAAGCCCCGATGTGGTTGCACTGTTTCGGTTCTTGCGCAAGGACATGGATACTCGGCACACTTTTTTGGCTCCCGAATATCCTCCTTCGGATTCAGACATTGAAAGCGACCATGTGACCGACGAGGAAGGGGAATTTGCTTACCTTGAGAAGTTCGAAGCCTTGGATCGCGACCGCGACGGTGCAAAGTCGTTTGATTCAAAGGCACGAATCGGTGACTTGAGCTTGTATTGGGTGTCGTTCTACATCACTGCCGCCTTGGAGACGAACGAGCTTCGCATTTTCAGTTTGATGGTTGACCTCATTATGAATCTGATTCCTACAAAGGGCGAACGACAGGCCTTGGCGAACCTGGTGAAGAACGATTACGGGTTCACACCTAAAAAGTGGCGCGGCGGGGGAGTTTTGGTACCCAAATACTACGAAAGGTAGCAGAACGTGTGAGTCTGGGAATATCATGAGCTGACCAGACCCACCCACCTACGTCTTGATGTAAATGGTCACTCGAGGCTTTATATCGATCATCTCTGCTCGGAACATCGAATAGTAGAGCTTTGGTCCCTAGGTCCTAGCTCAGCATCTATTGTGTCCTTTGCTTACATCACCGCCCAGACTCCTTCCCGGCTCCCTCAAAGCAACAGCCTCATCCAACCCCTTGAGAAGCGCATAAAGCGTCTCCAGCCTCGGCACCTCAACCCCCAATTCCCTCGCAATCCTAACCGGGTTCCCCAAAATCACCTCCACCTCCATTCGTCTTCCATTCAGAACATCTACCAACATACTCGGCTCGATCCCCGGCGTTCCTTTCCGCTCAAGAGCCCGCTGTAACTGCTCCTTCGCCAGATCACTCGTAACAACGCCGCCGTAACCTTTAGCTCGAGCGATCAGCACGACTTCGTTCATGACGTCTTGAACCAATTTCTCTGCCAAAGGTCCCGAGGCGAGGAATGCCACGTCGCGGCTGAGACTGAGGGCGCAGATGGGATTCCAGGAAGCGTTGATGAGCAGTTTACTCCAGCGTTGAGCTTGGATGTCGGGGTGCGAGTGGACATTGCTGCCACCATGGGCGAGAATTTTCCGGAGGCGTTCGGTCGATAGGGTCGCCGGCGAAGAAGGATCCTGGGTGGAGGGGAAAGCGCCGATGTGCAAGAGTTCGATGGCGCCCATTCGGATGTGGCCCGGGGAGGTCTGGGTTGTGGGCAGGTAGACGACGCAGGAGATGAGGGTGTTGGTTGGGAAGGCCGTGGCGTATTCGGCTTCTATCCCGATGCCGTTTTGGATCAGGACGATTGTCGTTTCTCCCTCCGTGACGGCTGGTTTGATGATTTCTGGCGTGCTGAGTTTCTGGCCTGGCAGTGCTTTGGTCGATACGATGATGTAGTCGAACGGACCTAGCCCTTGAGAGGCCGCTTCTGCGGGACTTTGCACAACGTGATCTGGGCGGACTTTGATGTTTTTACCAAATTTGTCTGAATCGATGGTGAAGCCATTTAATTTGACGGCCGAGTAGTTGGAGCGGCAGACTGATGTTACGGTACAACCAGATTGTTGGAGGATGTATATGTAGATGGCACCGATGGCTCCAGAGCCATGAACGAGGACCTTAGGCGCCATGGCAGATATGTTGTTGTTGTTGTTGTTGTTGTTGTTGTTATGGTTGTTATGGTTGTTCGAATGCAGATCAGGTGCAAGATGAAGTGCCGCCGATAAGGAAAGACTCATCTCGCTGTGGAGTGACAGGGATTCTCGGCTTCAGTTTCGTAGTTGTCGACATCAACGATAGTGGCCAGATTTAAACAAATATGTTCCCGATGGCCAAAGGCGATCGACCAGGACGCGGCTAATGCTCTGAACCAAGTGAGCATTATACTATTGTCGAATCATAGAATTGCTTCTGCCATTTGATCAGAACCCCATCAAATGCACAAATTGTAAGGGTCAGCTACTATGTATGTACCAAGATCTCTTACACATCGATTGGGATTTCTGCAAAACCAATCACAGACCATGAAGGCGTCGAGGTCGTTCCTTTGAGCACCATAGCGAATTCGAGAGGGACGCAAGCATCCAAAAGATACATATCCTTTTGATCTCTCACTGGCACCTACTCGTTTATCACGTGCCAAAGCCGCCGCATTGACAAAATCTCAATCAGTGAATGATGAAAGCCATGTAAAAAAGTTTCAAATCTTGTTTTAGTATTTCACTGGCACCGAGAATGATCTCGACAGACGGAAGTCGCCGCTATCGCCCTGGATGAGGCAAACCCAAATATCTTCTTTAGATCCTCAGATTCAGATTTGTAGGGTATGGAGAAAACAAGACAAGGAAAAGAACGCCACGTACCCCCCAAGAGACGCCAATGCCTTATATACAAAGTCAAAAACACAAAGAAAATGAACAAAATATTCCCATCTCAAACATTCTCATAACTCTCCAACGGCACATACGCGCCCCTCTCGGCCTCAGCGCCCCTCCTCCTCTCTTTCCGACTCCTGAACAAATCCCTAACCCCACCACTGACCAAACCCCACAACCCAGACTTCCCACCACGACCACCAGCACCCCTGAACTCGGCCTCGAGCTCCTGCTCAAGCAACCACCCAGGCCTCTTCCAAAACTTGAGCAGCAGCGACGAAACAACAACCGTAACGCTCGAGCACGCCATCGCCGCGCCCGCCGCCAAAGGCGGCAGCGTAATCCCCCAGGGCAGCAGGAAGCCCATGGCAACCGGCAAGCCCACAGCGTTGTACACGCAAGACAGCAATAAATTGTACTTGATGCGGCGGAAAATGGCCCTGCTGAGGAGCAGCGAGGCCGGGATGTCGAGCAGCTGGTTCGGCTTCATGAGGACGATGTCGGCGGCTTCCATGGCGACGTCGGTGCCGGACGCGAGCGAGATGCCGATGTTGGCGGTGGCGAGGGCGGGGGAGTCGTTGATGCCGTCGCCGACCATTGCGACGATCTGGCCGGCGCGTTGCAGGGTTTCGATGATTTCCTGCTTGCCGCTGGGGAGGATGCCGGAGTGGACGTTTGCGGGGGGGATTCCGACGAGGGCGGCGACGTGCTGGGCGGCGGCGGCTTGGTCGCCGGTGACGAGGGAGGCGGTGATGTTCATGCGGTGCAGAGCGGCGATGGCGGCGCGGGCGGAGGGCTTGAGGATGTCGGAGAGGGAGATGTGGCCGGTGTAGGTGCCGTCGATGGCGGTGTGGATGGTGGTGATGCCGGCGTGCTGTGTGGTGGTTTTGGAGGATGAAGGGCCGCCCTCGAAGGATGGGGAGTTTGGTGCGCCGTAGTCCTCTTCGTTTGAGACTGGGATGACGATGCCTTGGTTGCGGAGGTATGAAGCGTTGCCGCACAATACTTGGTAGCGTTTACGGCCCATGGAGGAAGCCGGCTCTACAGTGGCAGAGACACCCTTGCCGACCACGTTCGAGAACTCGCCAGTGCTGCCTTCGAGCGTGCCATCAGGACCGAGACCCAGATGGGTTTTGGCGCCGAGCAGACAAGCCCGAGCGATAGGGTGCTCGCTGTTCATCTCCGCAAGGCCAATGATAGTCCACCAAAGTCTGGTCTGTTCTGTACTCGACTCCCAACCGTCTCTGATTTGAGCGCCGGAGACGCTCATCTTGCCCATGGTAAGCGTGCCAGTCTTGTCGAGAACAATGTGAGTGATCTTAGTAGCCGTCTCGAGTGCTGCACCGCCCTTGACCAGAATGCCTTGCTCGGCACCGACACCAGTGCCAACCATGACAGCAGTGGGAGTTGCCAGACCAAGCGCGCAAGGACAAGCGAAGACGATGACGGCGATGCACAACTTTACGCAGACCATCACCCTGCCACCGCTGGCTTCTTTCAGGAAGATCGCAGGCGGGTTTGGTAGGAAGTGGCTGAGCGCCATCCAGGTCACGAAAGTAGACAGACCGAGGGTGATGATAATAGGCACGAAGTAGCCAGCGACCATGTCGGCCATGCGCTGGATCGGTGCGCGGCTGGTTTGAGCCTCCTGCACCAGACGGACAATCTGGCTGAGCTGTGTATCCCTGCCGGCACGTGTGACTTTGTAATCCATGCGACCAGCGCCGTTTACAGTACCAGCCATGAGGTTCGTGCCGGCGTTCTTGAGCACAGGCATAGCTTCTCCGGTAACCATGCTCTCGTCAACGTAGCTCTCGCCACGTGTGACAGTTCCATCGGCGGGAATCTTGTCACCAGGCTTGAGGATTACGATATCGCCGACCTCGATGAGTTCGCTCGGCACAGTCTTCTCCTCGATCGCGGAGCTGGGGGCGTCCTTCTCGTCAGACTTCTCGCCCTGCTCACGAACCTCGGCAGCCCAGCCTTCGGCGACCTTTGCAGCCGCGATAGGGTCGGCATAAATCAGAGCAGTGGAAGGAGCCAGACTCATGAGTCTGCTAAGCGCTTTGCTGGTCTGACCCTTGGCACGATTCTCCAGGAATCGGCCGAGCAGGATGAAAGTGAACAGCATGGTGCTCGTGTCGAAAGTAGTGGCAGGCCTGGTGTGTTCATCCGTGAAGATGGAGACCAACATGGCGGCGCAGCTGAAGAAGAACGCCGCGCTTGTGCCCAGCACAACCAGGACATCCATCGTCGGTGACTTGTGTCGCAGTGATCGGTACGCGCTGACGTAGAATCTACGGCCAATGCCGAACTGCACTGGGATTGTAAGAACGAGGCATATAACATCGCCGAGCCAAAGACCTGGGATGATTGGCACTTTGACGCTGCCAATGTCCAGGAAAGGCAGGAACATTGGGATGAACATGCTGATCAGGAAGACAGGGATTGCAAAGGCGAGAGTGATCCTGAAAGCCCGGTACCATCCCTGGATTTCCTTGGTCTTTGAGAGGGATTCCAGCTGGGCGTTGTTGTCGTCCGAGTCCGCGACAAGTGCATTGTAACCGGTCTTTTCAATGGCCTCGACAATCGATCGCAGGCCGATGCTTGAAGGCGTGTGTACAATCGTTGCGCGGGTAGTCGAGTAATTGATGTTTGCTGAGACAATCCCAGGGATGTTAGTGAGTTGCTGCTGTAGATCCGCGGCAGACTCTGGACTTGGTAAACCGTATACCTTCAACATCACGGTCGCGTTTGTTGAGGAAGTCTGCACGCCCTCTTCTGCGCTCGACACCACCGAAGCATCAAATCCTCTATCCTCGATAGCCTCGACAATTTGTGCCGCAGTCAACTTTTCAGGGTCGTGCACAATGACAGCTCGCTCGGCGAGCAGACTGATGTTGAATTGCACCAAGCCGTCCACATCTTTGAACCCGCCTTCCACCGCCGATGTGCAAGCTCCACAAGTCATCCCCTCGATTGCGACAGTAGTCGTAACGAGTTTCCGTCTCTCACTGCGCCGCCTTGATTTTGTCGCGCCCACCACAGGCTCAGCCTCTTTGCTCTCCACAATCTCGGCATCGAACCCAGTATCCTCAATCATCTCCGCGACCTGTTCGGGCGTCAAGATCCGCGCATCATGCTCCACCACGGCCCTCTCCGAAAGCAGCGAAATGCTAAACGTCTTCACCCCAGCAACATTCTTGAAAGCGCCCTCAACAGCCGAAGTGCAAGCCCCACAAGTCATGCCGCCGACCTTGATCGTCGTCGTCCGCAATCCAGCATGCTCTTCCTCTCCACCTCCCAGCAAAAGCAAGCCCTCCTCGTCATCTTCCTCCTCCTCCTCCTCGCCCCGCGCAGGCCCATCGCTAGCCAAAACCTCGGCATCAAACCCCCGATCCTCAACAACCTCTCTAATCTCTTGGGCTGAGATCTTGCTCGCGTCGTGCGACACGACGGCGCGCTCCATGACCAAGCTGACGGAAACGGACCCCACGCCGTCCAGGGGCTGCAGTCCGGATTCGACGGCGGAAGTGCAGGCGCCGCAGGTCATACCCTCGACTTTGAGCGTCGTCGTGGTCATATGCGTGGGCGCCATGTTGGCGGCGCTTGCGCTATGTGATGCTGTGTCGTGTCGAGTCGAGTCGAGTTGTGCCGTGTTGCGTTATGACGGTGCCGGTGTAGTGCCGTGTTGCTGACGGCGTGTTTCTTTGTTCTTTGTAATCCGATTTCCTAGGAACTTTGTCGGATGTTTGCGCGCGAAGGCGAATGCGCCGGGCCGTGGGGTGCCGGTTTGCCTGTGTTTCTTCGCCAGAGCTATGCTTGTGGTCGTCGTACGTCGTAGGAGTGATGTCTGAATGAATGTATGAGTGAATGGGTGTATGCGGTAGGTGTGTGTGCGTGCCTGTGTCAGGCCGGCCTGGAGCAATCGATAGCCAAGCAGTGGGTAGGCGAGAGACCAAGAAGATAGGGTGTCGCAGCTGGGAAGCGAGGGCGCGGCGCGGCGTGGCGTCGGAGTCCCCTAAACGGATGATGCAGCCGCTTTGAAAGCAGTAAGCTTCCGAGATAGGTATGCAACTGCTGGGGCGAGTGGTTGGATGTGACGGTAGAATAGGGAAAATGCAAGAAGGATGAATAGTAGGTAGGGAGAACAGGAACAAGAAGAGTAGAAGCGAATGAATGAATGGAGGAATGTATGCAGAGCACGAAACAAGCGGACAACAGATACGAGACACAGCCCGTTCGTTCCCCAGTAACCTGCGTAACGGAATAATGAAAAGTGTCTCAGGCAGAGAGAATGATTGAATTGAGTTGGCCTCGCCCCCGTGCGCCTCCCACCTCCGAACCACATCCAGCCGGACTCGGCTTACTTTTGCTCCACCTCTGCTTTAACTTGACTTGACATTCATGTAAATATGGTACAAGAGAGTTGTACATCAGATGAGCGGATTGATGCTACCATCGATCAACCAGAGGAAACAACACAATATATCATTCTCTATGACAATTCTTTTCCAAGCCCCCATACTGTATGAAGTGAAGAAGAAGAAGAAGAAGAAGAAGAAGTAGAAGACAAAGTATCTGTATTAGAAAAAGAAGAAGAAGAAGAAACAACAAGAAACCCCCCCCATCGATCCCCAGAAGGGAAATAAAAAATCAAGACATTAAACGCCATCGCTGTGCTTTCAAAGCAAAACAACCATTCCCAGAAACCCCCCTTTCCCAAAGAAAAAAAGCTAAAGGAAAAACATGAATCTTTCTGTGCAACAAACAATTCGAGTCCCCTTTCATACACCCTTGTTTCTTCCGGGGGCTCCAGCCCGTTTGAGCAACAAAGAGGATTGGGGAGGACTCGAGAAAAAGGAGAAACAAGAAAGTGAAACTGTATCGAGGAAAAAAACAAGGAAAAAGGAACAAGACTCCCACCCGTGAAACCTGCTCTGCCCAGCCCTGTCCACTCGTTACAATGTATGCCATCCCTCCACCATTATCGTGAGAGACATCAATCCAATCCCAGACTTGGTGGACAAACGTAA
>Ga0265780_10009528_pt1 | contig 11634 bp, 8 predicted proteins | sample P1T30metagenome_FD_192432 | JGI IMG/M metagenome (GOLD analysis project Ga0265780, IMG submission 192432) | Plant litter microbial communities from East Loma Ridge, Irvine, California - P1 T30 | ecosystem: Environmental > Terrestrial > Plant litter > Unclassified | place: USA: California... | reverse complement strand
CGCGACCGCCATGGCGAAGCCTTGTGGGCCGACGGGGCGCCGGCCGAAGCGGCGCTGCGCGCCGGCCTTGCGCCGCTGCTTGGGGTGCACCGCCAGCACGACGGCAGCGTGGCCGGCATGCTGGCGCGGGTGAAAGGCAGCGGGCACGATGCGCAGCTGAGCCTCGACCTGGGCCTGCAGGCCAGGGCCCAGCAGCTCCTCGACTGCATCGGCCTGCGCGGCGGCCGTTGGGACGGCCAGGCCTGCGTCGGCGGCCTCGATGCCCAGCCTGAGCGGCGCGCCGGCCTGGTGCTGCTGGACGCCGGCAGCGGCGACATCCTGGCCGCGGCCTCCAGCGGCGGCGGCCAGGCCGATCCGGGCCGCTGGGGAGAATTTCGCGACTTCGACCGCGCCGATCCGGCGCGCAGCGTGCTGCGCATCGCCGCCTTCCAGCATGACGGCGGCGCGCACCGCGCCCCTGGCTCTACCTTCAAGGTGATCACCGCCCTGGGCCTGGAGGCGGCGGCGCGTGGCGACGCCCGCCTGGACGGCCTGCTGCAGGGCTTGCCCCTGCATGAGGTGGACCGGCTGGCGCAGGCGGGCGGCTACGATTTCCGCACCGGCGCGCCCAGCTATCCCGTCGATGGCAACCGTGCCCGCATCACCAATTTCCGCGACCAGATCACCAGCACCCGCGCCCAGGACGGCCGCCTGGGCCTGGCGCAGGCGATGGCGCACAGCGTCAATACCTGGTTCGCCTGGAGCGCGGAACTGAGCGACCGCACGCTGATGGACCAGCCGGACGGCGGCATGCCGGGCGCGCGCGAACTGGAACACGGCGCGCTGGACACGGTGCGGCCGGTGGCGGCGATGGCGGGCCGGCTCGGCTTCGGCCAGCCGCTGCGGCTCGACGGCGGCCTGCTGCCGCCAGACTATCGCTGGGGCGAGTGGGACGCGCTGCAGGCCAGCGCCTCGCGCCTCGACCCGGTCCACAGCCGCCACGAACTGCGCCAGATGGCGATCGGCCTGCGCATGCAGACCACGCCGCTGCAGATGGCGCTGGTGGCGGCCGCGGTCGGGGAGGGGCGCACCGTGGCGCCGCGCCTGCTGCTGTCGCTCGACGGCCGCGCGGCGCAGGCTGGGGCAGGGCAGCCGCTGGGCGTGCGCCTGGACCGCGTGCGCGCCGGGATGAAGGGCGTGATCGACGGCGGCACCGCGGCCGGGGCGTTTCGCGCCGCCGGCTTCGACGCGCTGCGGCCCGGCCTGTACGGCAAGACCGGCACGGCGCCGGTCGGCCAGGACGATCTGGCGACCGTCTGGTTCATGGGCTGGCTCGAGCCGGGTAGCCTGCCGGGCCAGACCGGGCGGCTGGCATTCGCCGCTTTTGTCAGCCATTCGGCGGCCACAGGCGGCGGCCATGCAGCCCCGGTCGTGGCTGCCTTGTTGCAATCCATGCAAACCCAGTCGTTGGAAAAGAGGGACAAATAGCGCTCTCTTGCGCGCCTCAAGGCCGTGTTTGTATGGCATCATCTATTTCAATCCGCTACGGCTGCGGAGCGAAACAGAGGATGGGGAAGGTATGCGTTTGCCGGGAACCCGGTATCAGGAACACGGTTGGGAGCAGGTCCGCAAGCTGCTGGGACACTGTTCCCTGCATGCGTGCGCCCGGCTAGGGGCCGACACCTTGCTCGATCCCGATCCTGAACAGTCGCTCGGCGCCTATGTCGATGCGGTCGCGCAGGCTTTGCATGCGGCCGGCGCGTTCACCGAAAGGTATAGCAACAGCGATGGCAACAGCTATGGCGACACCTGCGGCGAGCTGGCGCTGACCCTCGTCTTCGAGCTGCAGGCGCGTCCGGCCGACTGGGCTGCCTTGTGCACGGCGGTGGCGGCCGAGCATGCGCGCATCGGCCCGTTCTGGAGTCAGCCCGGCGGCGAGGCGCTGCTGCGCAAGAAATTCAACGACCTGTACGCCGTCCTGCGCGACAAGGTCGACAGCGACAACTACCAGGCCGCCTGCGGCCGACCATGCAGCCCCAACCGCATGTACGCCTACCGCATGCTCGATACCGCCTGGCACGAGGTCGCGCGACTGTTCGCCGGCTGGCGCGAGCATGCGCCGCAAGTCGGCGCCATCCTGGGCCGCGACGTCGTGGCGATGCCGATCGAGGCGCGCCAGCTGCGCACGAGCGGCGACTGCAAGCCCGAATGGATCATGCGCTGGAGCGAAAGCCTGGAGGCGCATACCGGTGCAGCGGGCCCGCTGCATACCCGGTCCAAGCGCTTCGCCAGCCTCAAGAACAGTCCTGAAAAAATCGGCGCCATGCTGCGCGAGATCGGCGAATACGAGCTGCTGTCGGCCAACCGCGACCAGGATTGGCTGCACGACGCGAGCCAGGCCAGCGCCTGGCTGGACGACTACTGGCGTGTACTGGACGAATCGGAACAGGGCAGCACGCCTGGCCCGGACCTGATCCTGGAAGCGCGCCAGGACGAGCTGGATGCCGGCGATGGCCTTGAGCCCGAGCCGACGATCGATGGCGGCCCGGTGGAGGCCCAGGAAGCCGCGCGCCTGGCCCTCGTCGCGCAACAACTTTCACTCCCCCCCAACTACGCTCTGTTGGCGGCGCTGGGCGAAGACCGCGCCAGCTGGGCGGCGCGCCGGATGGCGCACGATTCCCTGCCGGTGCGGCTGGCGGTGTATCTCAAGCTGCTCGGGCCATTCGACGACAGTTATCCGTCCGAATGGCTGGATCCGCAAACCGGCGAGCTGCCGACGATGCAGCAGCTGGCCGGGCTGGACGGGATATCGCTGCCGACCCTGCGCAAGCGGCGTGACGCCGCGGTCGCGCGTCTGAACGAGATGGCGGGAATGGAGGAGGAAAGACGATGGGCATGACGGAACTGGATCTCAAGCTGCAGGCCGGCGCCTTGTTGGGACGCCGGATCGAGGCCGACCGCCTGGTGCTGGCCGACGAGGTGCTGGCGCAGGCGCTGGACGGCCGCCGGCCCCTGACGGCGGGCGAACGCGCGGCGCTGCAAGGCTCGCCACTGACCTTGCGCCGCCTGCGCCACCTGGCGGACAGCCGGCGCGCGCAGGCGCAGGTGGTGCGGGGCAGCTGGCGCGGCAGCCGCGGCCTGTTGCGCGCCGCCGACAGCGGCAATGGCCTGGACCTGCTGCGCACCGACGACGGCATGTGGCGCCTGCATTTCGTCGACGCCGCAGGCAGCCTGGCCGTGGTGGTCCAGCTCGACCCGGAAGCGGCGGGGGCGGCCGACGTCATGGCGGCGCGGCCGGCGATCCAGGTGCGGGATGGCAGCGGCGCGCTGGTACTGGAAGGACAACTCGATGCCGACGGCGAGTGCGAAGGGCCGTGGCCTTTCGCGGCGCTGCCAGCGGCGCATTTTCAGCAGCATGGCGCACGCTTCGAGGTGATCCCTCGGGCGACTCCGCTCACATAATGGTGTTCCGATAGACCCGGAAGGACGATGATGCTAGGTTCGCTGTTCAAGAATACGTTGCAGAACACGCTGCGCCCGCTGCGGCAACCGGAGTTCGACGCGACGCGCCTCGGCAGCGTGGCGATCGCGCTGCCGGCGCCGAATGGCCTCACCATCCCGCCGGGCTGCGCCGCCGTGCTGGTCGACCGGGACGGACGCAGCCGGCGCCAGGCGGCCGGCAGCCGCATCGCCGCGATCGAGGGTGAAACCGCCTGGTGCGTCCATCCGGGCCCCTATACCTGCGAGCTGGCGCCGTTCGCGGGCGCGCCCGAGATCGGCCTGCGGGTGCATTTCGCGATCGACGCCAGCGACCCGCGCGCCACGCACCAGCGCTTCGACCTGTTCCTGGCCAGCGAGGCCGGCTGCATGGTCGAACTAGGCGGATTCGTCGAGCTGGCGCAGACCGCGCTGCAGCGCGAGCTGGCCCAGGGCAACCTCGAGCTGCCTCCTTGCACGACCCTGGACGAGTGGAATGCCTTCCGTACCGGTTTCAACCAGTTGATGTATACGCGGTTCGGCGTGACGGTCGACGATTGCGTGCCGGTCGACCTGGGCGCCGCGCGTGATTACGCGGCCACGCTCGATGCGCGCCTGGCCGCGCGGCTCGACGCCGTCCATCCGTCCGCCGCCGCTCGGGAGGGTGCGCTGGACCCGGTGGCGCCGCAGGAAGCCTTCGTGCCCGCCTGCGAGGATGCGCGCGCGCTGCGCCGCCTGTTCCTCGAGCTGCCCTGCCTGATGTGCGCGGTGCGCATGGCGGTGCTGCCGGCCGATCAGGGCCGCTTCCGCCAGCACCAGGAGCTGCTGCGCCGGCTCGACCTGGTCAGCCTGTCGGTGGGCACCATGCCGGCGCTGGAACTGGCGGCCCCCGGCCAGCCGCTGGCGCAGGAAGAGCAGTTGCGGCGCGCGCGCCACAGCCGCCGCGCCGCGGCCGCGCTCGACGAGGCCTGGGCGCTGCTGGCGCGCCTGAAGGTGGCCGGCGAAAGCCCGCTCGACAACCTGTTCGACGAAGCCGACCGCATCGTGGCCAATCTCGAGACCGAGGCTGGCGCGCGGCGCGCGGTCACGGCGCGCGAAACGGCGTTGGAGGAGGCATGACGACTATCGAGTGCCGCAGCATCGCTGCCGACGGCGGCATGCTGACGATCACCGCCACGCGCCGCCCGCGCGCGGGGCGCGCCGACGTCAAGTGCAGCGTGCCGGGGGCGCCCGGCGTGGCCGAGCGCATGCAGCAGGTGGTGCGCCTGGCGCGCCACACCGAGCCGCGCTTCGACAGCCGCGACCAGGTGGTGCTGAGCCTGGACCGGGCGCCCGCCGACGGAGATCGCGACTGGGAACTGGCGGCGGTACTGGCCGACCGCATTGTGCGCGACGTCTTTGCGCCACGGCGCGAGGTCGTGGCCAATGGCTGGTCCGACGCCTGGCACCTGGGCCGGATCGATGGCCGCAGGCTGGCAGGTATGCCCGACGGCGTGCTGCTGGGCGGCGCCGACGCCCTGGCGCACCTGGGCGCCTTGAACGGCCAGCCCGATCCCGCCGCCGGGATTTCCAGCGCGCGCGCCTGGTTCCCGATGCATAGCGGCGGCGAACACGATGGTCTTGGCTGGGTCGAGGTCAGCGTGCGGCCACTGGCCAGGGCCGGGAGCGGAGAAGACAAGGATAGGGAAGACCCGGTCAGCGTGCCGGACGTGGATGCGGTGCGCCAGGCGCAGGTGGCGGCGGTGCTGGCCGGGTCGCGCCACTTCGATGGCCGCGGCCAGGGCCAATGGCGCACCACGGTGCGTTTCGGCGAGCCGCGCTTCTCGGGCGACTCTTACCAGCTGGCGCTGGTGATGGCCGACCGCATGGCGCGCGGCCGCGAATTCTTGGCGCGCGGCCGGGTGATCGCCACCGGCAGCTCCAGCGCCTGGCATGCGGGACGGGTCGAGGCGGTCGAGGCGCTGGCGCCCAAATGCGCGCTGATCGCGCGCGAAGCCGGCCCGGGCGACCGCATCCTGCTGCCAAAAGAGTGGGAAGCCGCTCTGCCTCATGGACTGCGCGAAGCCTTGCGCGCGCGCGGCGCCAGCCTGGCTTGCGTCGAGCGGATCGGCATCATCTAGCAGTGATAGCGGTTTGTTTGACCGGTTCGCACCGTGCGCACGGGAGCGATCCGTGCCGAAGGCATGGCCCTGCTAAAATCCAGTGCTTGGACGGCAGGTTTGCAATTGGAAGTGACGAGAAGTACAGGACAGAACGGAGTCGGATATGTTGCAGATGTTCGGAGTAAAAGGCGCCTCTTGCCCGCGCTGCGAGTGCAAGAACGCGCCCGAGGCGCGCTATTGCGCCGGCTGCGGCGTGATCCTGGGCGCGCCGCGCAACAAGCCGGTGCTGGTCGAGAACCGCTGGGTGCCGGGCCCCGACGAACTGGCCGTGTTCTTCGGCGTGCGCGAGCTGTCTGGCCTGTTCGTCAAGACGCTGCGCGTGCCGGCCACGGCGCGCGGCTTTATCCTGCAGGGAGAAAAAGCCACCGAGGTGCCGCAGGGAGAGTATGAGATCGAAGGTTTCTTCACCCGCCTGAACCACCTGCTGCGCGACCAGCACGCCGAGATCCTCGTCACCCGCACCGGGGCGCTGGCGGTGTCGTTCGAGTTCGACGACATCCCCACCTGCGAACATCTCGACATCGCCCTGCGTTTTTCGGTCAGCGTCAGGATCGAGAACGTGCCGGCCTTCGCCCGCCACTTCATGACCACGCCGGGCACGATCGGCGCGCTGGAACTGCGCGAGCTGCTGTCGCATCCGGTGCGCCAGCTCGCGCTCGAATTCATCGGCGCGCGCTCGATCCGCGAGCTGGCGGCCAATGGCGAGTTGCGCGAACAGCTGGACCAGCGCCTGCAGGGCGGCCTCAAGACCCTCCTGGCCGGCTACGGCCTGGCGGTGACGGCGGTCGAGACCTTCGAACTGCGCCACGACAAATACGACGCCAACCGCGCCCGCATCGGCAGCCTGTGGCTGGCGACCGACGAAAAGCACGTGCAGCTGGCCCACAGCCGCCACCTGGACGAGCTGTACACGGCCGAGGAATGGCAGCGCATCAAGCGCAGCGAAGAAGAAGGGCGGCTGCGGCTGCGCCGCGCCGAGCTGCGCCAAAATGACGCCATCGCGCGCGCCGAACTGTCCCTGCAGGGCGCCGACCGCGCGCATGGCGTGCGGGCGCGCCAGATCGAGCTCTATGGCCGCATCCTCGAGGCGCAGTCGCGCAAGCAGGCGCTGGCCAATGGCGCGGCCGGGGTGCTGGCCGAACTCGAGCACGAGATGGGGCAGAAGAACGCGCAGCGCGCCGACGAGGCGGCCGAGTGGCAGCACCTGCGCGCGCTGGCCGGCGTGCGCATGCGCGCCGAGATCGCGAGCGCCCAGCAAGAGGCCACCCAGGCGCGCCAGCTGGCCCAGCAGCGCTTTTCCCAGCAACTGCTGCAACAGCAGATCCGCAACAAGATCGAACAGGCGCGCCAGATCGAGGACGCCGTGCGCCAGCGCGCCGAGCTGGCAAGGCTGCGCGAGAGCGAAGAAGAAGCGGCGCAGCGGCTGCGCGACATCGAGGGCGCCGAGCACGAGGCGACATTCCAGTCCCTGAAGCTGGCCAATGAAGCGCGCCGGCGCGAGGCCGAACGGGCGCAGGAATGGGAAGACGAACAGGCGCGCCAGCGCATCGGGAGCGTGCGCCGCGGCGCCGGCCGGGCCGACGCCCAGGCCCAGCACGAAAAACTGCTGCGCACGATCGACGCCGACGCCACGCACGCGCGCCGGATGCAGGACGTCACCCTGGAAGCCGACGAACGCCGCGCCGGCATTCTTGATGCCGCGCGCGCGGCCGACCGCGCCCACGAACTCGAACTGGCCCGGCTGGCGATGGCGCGCGCCGAAGCGCTCGGTGCGATGGACGATACCGCCAAGCTGGCGCTGGCCGAGGCGCCGAATGCGGCGGTGCTGGCCGACTACCTGAAGACGCGCGTGCATGCCTCGATGGATGGCGACCAGCTGACGGCGCTGGCCGGCGTGGCCGGCGTCGGCAAGATCGACGCGGCGCTGGCCGATGCGCGGGTCGCCGCCGAACAGGCGCGCCGCGAGCTCGAGGTCGACAAGGACCGGCGCCACCAGCTCGACTTGCTGGCCATGCAGAACGACGTGAACAAGGCGGCGCTTACCTCGCAGGCGGCGCTGGCCTCCGGTATGGTGGCCAATGCAGCTGTCGTGCGCCAGTGCGTCCACGGCCATCCTGCCGGGCGTGACGACCGTTTCTGCGCCGCTTGCGGAGCGACGCTGCCCGCGTGATTCAATAGCAATGCAGACTGCCATCGACAAGATCCGCGAACTACGCGCGCTGCACGAAGACGGGCTGTTGAGCCGTCAGGAGTTCGACCTGCGCAAGAACGCGATCCTGGACGCGGCCTACACGCCGGCCGAGCGTGCCGGTGCGCAGGCGCCCGGCACGGAAATCGGTCCCGAGCCTGGCGCACCCGTGATACGTCCCGGCACCGAGATCGGCCTGATGGCAGGCCAGGAAATCGGCCCGCAAACGCGCCGCTACCGGCTCGAGCGCCTGATCGCCCACGGCGGCATGGGCCAGGTGTGGCAGGCGACCGACCTCGCCACGCACGCCGAACTGGGGCATAGCGCCCAGGTCGCGCTCAAGATCCTGCCCCCGCACCTGACCCAGGCCGCCAGCCACGCCAAGCTCCTGATCCAGGAAGCCACGCGCGCGCGGCGCCTGGCGCACGAGCACATCGTGCGCGTCTACGAGTGGGCGCAAGATCCGGCCACGTCCAGCTACTTCATCATCATGGAGTACCTGGAAGGCGAGGACCTGGACGCCGTGCTGGCGCGCGAGCGTCTGCCCCTGGACCGCGTACTGGCGCTGCTCGACCCGGTGGCCGACGCCCTCGACTATGCCTGGGCCAAGCACCGCCTGGTCCACCGCGACATCAAGCCGGGTAATGTGTTCGTCACCCGCAAGGGCGAAGTGAAGCTGCTCGACTTCGGCATCGCCGCGCGCGCCCGCGCCAGCGGCGCCATGTCGCCGCTCGATGCCCCGGCGACGTCCGGCACCGCCGGCTACCGCGCGCCCGAGGCGGCGCTCGAAGGCCGGGTGCCGGAGCCGACGCTCGACGTGTACGCGGTGGCGGTGATGATCCACCAGCTCCTGACCGGCGTGCTGCCCGGCGCAGCGGGCGGACAGGTGCCCGAGACGCTCGGCGCGCGCCAGTGGGAAGTGCTGCGCGCCGGCTTCGCATCCGATCCGGCGCGGCGTCCGGCCACGGTGCATGCGCTGCTGGACGCGATCCGCGCCGCGGCCGGCCCCTCGGCCGAGGAACTGGCCGCGCAGGAAGCGGTGCGCCGGGTTGAAGCCGAGAAAGAAGCGCGCGAGCTGGCGGCGCGCCGCAAGGTGGAGGCCGAAGCCGCGGCGGTGGCCCAGGCCCGGCTGGACGAGCAGCGCCGCGTCCAGCTGCGCGAACAACAGCGGCGCGAACGGGCGGCGGCCGAAGAGGCACGCCTGGCACGCAAGGAGACGCTGCGCCAGCAATTGCTGGCCAAGCGAGACGAAGAGGTGGCGAAGGCGCAGGCGGCCAAGGAAGAAGCCGCGAAATTGGCACAGGCGAAGGCGGCCCAGGCCAAGGCCGCCGCCGCGTATATCGCGCAGCAGAAGAAGGCGCGCGAAGAAGAATCGGCGCGCGCGGCCGAGCCGGCGCCAAGCGCGCCGACGCCAGCGATGCCGGCCGTCGACCCCGGCGCCATCCTGCGCGACCCGTTCACCGACGGCAGCGGCAACGCTCCGGCCCTGGTCCTGATCCAGGCCGGCCGTTTCGAAATGGGCTCGCCCGAGCACGAGCGCCGTATCGCGATGGCGGCCGGCTCGCAAAAGAACTGGATCGCGCGTGAAACGCCGCAGCACTGGGTCGGCATCGAACGCCCCTTCGCCATGGGACGCTATCCGGTGACGGTCGGCGAGTGGCGCGCCTTCGTGCAGGCCAGCGGCTGGGAACAGCATGGCGAGGTCAATTGGGAGTCGCCCGGTTTCCCGCAAACCGATATCCATCCGGTGGTCGGCGTGACCTGGTTCGACGCGTTGCAATACGTGGCCTGGCTGGGCGAGGCCACGGGCAAGCGCTACCGCCTGCCGAGCGAGGCCGAATGGGAATATGCCTGCCGCGCCGGCAGCAAGACCGCGTTCAACGTGGGCGACACCATCTCGACCCTGCAAGCCAATTTCGACGGCAGCTTCACCTATAACGGCGGCCCGCGCGGCCAGTTCCGGCACGGCACCACGCCGGCGGATATGTTCGCGCCGAATGCCTGGGGCCTGCACGATATGCACGGCAATGTCTGGGAATGGGTGCAAGACGTGGTGCACGACAATTACGAGGGCGCCCCGCAAGATGGCAGCGCGTGGGAACTGGGCGGCGACCAGGTGCGGCGCATCCTGCGCGGCGGGTCCTGGCTGTACAACCCGCGCTACCTGCGCTCGGCGCTGCGCAACGGCTTCTCGGCCGTCCTGTCGAACGATATTGTCGGCTTTCGGGTGGTGCGCGAATTGTAACTCCGGTGTACAGTCGAGCATTGCCTTTCCGACCAGGACCTCGCCATGACCATCGCACACCTCTTCAAATCGCATGACAAGGACCTGGGCGGCGGCTTCACCGTGCGCCGCATCCTGCCGGCGGCGGCCAAGCAATCGGTCGGCCCCTTCCTGTTCTTCGACCACATGGGACCGGTGGAGGCCGAGCCGGGTACGCGCCATGACGTGCGCCCGCATCCGCACATCGGCCTGGCCACGGTGACCTATCTGTTCGAGGGCGCGATCATGCACCGCGACAGCCTGGGCACCGAGCAGCGCATCGAGCCGGGCGCGATCAACTGGATGACGGCCGGCAGCGGCATCGTGCACTCCGAGCGCACGCCCGAAGACCTGCTCGAACGCAAGCGCCGCACCCACGGGCTGCAATTGTGGGCCGCGCTGCCGCGCGAACACGAGGAAGCGCCGGCCGCCTTCAGCCACACGCCGGCCGATCAAATTCCCGAGGTGCAGCTCGACGGCGCCAAGGTGCGGGTGCTGGTCGGTACCGCGCTGGGCCAGACCTCGCCGGTGCCGACCTTCGCCGAAACGCTGTACCTCGACGTGCACCTGGAGGCGGGCGCCGCCATCGAGCTCGACCGACTGCCGATTGAGGCCGCGCTCTATGCACCATTCGGCACGATCGAGGTCGATGGCGAGCCGGTTGCCGCCAACACGATGGCGATGCTCGAGCCGGGCGCCGCGGTGCGGGTGAGTTCGCGCGATGGGGCGCGCTTCGTCGTGATCGGCGGCGCGCCGCTGGACGGCAAGCGCTTCATCTTCTGGAATTTCGTGTCGACCAGCCGCGAGCGCATCGAGCAGGCGGCGCACGACTGGGAAGCGGACCGTTTCGTGGCGGTGCCCGGCGAAACGGAACGCATCCCGCTGCCACCCTTGCCGGCGGCCTGGCGCCACGACTGAATTGCCGCGCGGCTCATTTGCCGCAATCGGGCGCTGGAACGGCCGGCGCCGGCGTAAGCTGGCATCATCACCGTGGTCTTGATGCGGTGGTCTTGTTACGGAGGTGATGCCATGAAGATACCCGAACACCTGCGGGCGCCGGCGATCGTGTTCGCCCTGCAGGCCGCACTATTGGCGGGCGCCGCGCTGGTCTTCCTGATCCTGATTCCGCCGCACGGCTGAGCGCTCGCCCGAAAGGCGGCGTCAGGCGCCGAGTGCGATGGTGAGAGCGTGGTGGTGGCATTCGCCGCTGCCGCGATGGCCGCCGTGCGCCTCGGGATACGCCTGCGCCACGAAGCGCGCCGCGATGCCCAGGCCCGCCTGCTGCAGGCGGCCCAGCTGGGCTTGCGGCGCCAGCGGGGTGTCGCGGCCGCTGTCGCGGTCGCGTTGCCAGAAGCCGCCGTCGCGATGGAACAGCATCGGCAGCGCGGCGGCGCGCGGCATGCTCGACGCTTGCTGGTGCCGGTTCGACGCGGGCAGGCAGTCAGGCGCCATCAGGTAGAAGCATTCGGCGCGCGCGCCGGCGTCCAGCCGGTGCAGCACCACCGCGTGCGCCATCAGGGCCGTCACCTCGAGCGTGACGATGCCCTTGATGCTGGCCGTCAGTT
>Ga0265780_10009527_pt1 | contig 11635 bp, 9 predicted proteins | sample P1T30metagenome_FD_192432 | JGI IMG/M metagenome (GOLD analysis project Ga0265780, IMG submission 192432) | Plant litter microbial communities from East Loma Ridge, Irvine, California - P1 T30 | ecosystem: Environmental > Terrestrial > Plant litter > Unclassified | place: USA: California... | reverse complement strand
CCAAACTTATCAGAAAATACGCTTTTTATTATTGATGAGGCATCGATGATTGCTGATGAATTTAACGAAACCGGTTCTTCGATTTTAAGAGATTTGCTGGAATTTGTGTACAATACAAAGAATTGTTTCTTGCTTTTTGTCGGTGACACCGCTCAATTACCTCCTGTTGGGAGTTTGGATAGCCCTGCTTTGAATGAGCAATATTTAAAAGATAAATTTGCTTTAACGGTAACTTCTGTGGAATTGAAAGAAGTGGTTCGGCAGGAAAAGAAATCGGGGATTTTAGCCAATGCTACAATGTTGAGAAATCAAATATCTAAAAATCCTGAAAATCCTTTGCCTAAATTTTTAACGAAAAACTACAAAGACATTTATAATATGGCAGGTGCTCGTTTGGTTGAGGGTTTGGAATATGCTTATCGAAAATTCGGTATCGAGAACACCTTGGTCGTTTGTCGTTCAAATAAATCAGCCAATATTTATAACCAACAAATCAGGGCGAGGTTGCTTTATAGAGAAGAAGAACTTACGGGTGGCGACCAGATTATGGTGGTGCGTAACAACTATTTTTGGTTACCGGAAAACGAGGAAACTGCCTTTATTGCCAATGGCGATATGGCAAAAGTGATTCGTGTGCGTGGAGAAGAAGAACGTTACGGCTTCCGTTTTGCCGATGCTACTTTGGAGTTTCTGGATTTTCCTGCTGCAGGACAAATTAGTTGTAAAGTCATGTTGGATACTTTAAATCTGGAATCTGCAAACTTACCTTACGAGCAAAATAAAAAGCTTTTTGATGGTTTGAACGAGGATTATGAACACATCGCCAATAAAAGAGAAAGGATGCTTGCCATAAAAGCAGATCCGTTTTATAACGCCTTGCAGATTAAATTTGCTTATGCAGTTACTTGTCATAAAGCACAAGGTGGGCAATGGGATGCTGTTTTTGCCGACCAAGGTTATTTAACCGAAGAAATGATCGATTTGGATTTTCTGCGTTGGTTGTACACAGCCGTAACGCGAGCAAAAAAGGAGTTGTATTTAGTGAATTTTGCGCCACAGCTTTTTGCAAAAGCGGCACAAGAAGATTATTTTTAGTTTTCAACTGCACAGATTTACCGTCCCGTCTTGCTGAATTTATTTCAGCACCAATATTTCAAGAGTACTCTTGAATTTATTTAGGCCGACAAACGCTTAAGATAAAATTCTTACCTTGAATCGCTAACTACTTGATATTATGAAATTCGCCTTTAGCCTTAAAAATAAGTTGAAAATCGCTTTTTTGCTTTTTTGCATCATGTGCTGCACTTTACTCATCCGTTTTTTGGAGGATAAAAGCGTAACTAAAATCAATGAATCATTTATTTCGATGTATAACGATAGGTTGGTTCCGGCAACTGATTTGTATTTTATTGCTGAAAACCTCTATCATAAAAATGCCATTCTTCAAGATGCTTTGACAGATGAATCGGTGCATCCAGCTAAGAGTATTTCAAAAATCGACAAGCATAATCGTAAAATCGACTCTGTTATTAATAAATACGAGTTAACTATGTTGGTAGCGCAAGAGAAAACCTTTCTTAACGATTTAAAAAATGCTTTAAGTGTTCAACAAAAATTAGAAGCGAAAGTGCTTAATGTGGCTAGTGAACAAGGAAGGGAAATCTATGAATCGGTAGGGAAAAACGCAACTACGCAAACTTTAGCCAAGCTTTCTGCATTGATCAAAATTCAATCAAAGGTGGGAGACGACCTGATTAAAGATTCTAAAATCTTTGTTTCTGGAACGAAAATTTACTCGACGTTCCAAGGGATTCTGGCAGTAATTATCGGTGTAATGATCGTGTCAATCGTTTCGGCATCGAATATGGTAAAGATTCAGAATGATAAATTTAATTTGAACTAGATTTTTGTAGTTGGAATTTACCATATAAGACATATAAGAACATATCAGCTCAAATGAACATATATGTCTTATATGGTTCAAAATTCTTTAGGTATTACTCTGCATCTTCATCGGTTAACAACCGAATCGAATCATCAGAAAGAACAATTAAGCGCTCTTTATAAAGCGAGCCGATGGTTTTCTTGAATGCACTTTTACTAATCTGGAAACGATGATAAATTTCTTCAGGAGAACTTTTATCGCCCAATTCAATTACTCCGCCGCTTTTTTTCAAAGCAGCTAAAATCATTTCTTTCGAATCTAAAATATGACCGTAACCGCTCGGTTGTAAAGTTAAATCAATTTTACCCTCCACGCGAATTTTTTTAATCCATCCTTTACGTTGTTCGCCGATTTGGATATTATCAAAAACCTCGTTGTGATAGAGCAAACCGATATACGTATTGTTAATAATCGCGTTGAAACCTAAATCCGTTTCTTCTGTAATTAGCAAACTTACTTCATCGCCTTCTTCAAAATCGAAATCTTCTTCCTCTACAAAATCATAAAGTTTTGATGAAGCCAATAAACGGTCGCTATTCTCATCCAGATATAAATAAACTACGTATTTGTAGCCCTTTTGCATCGGTCTTTTTTGTTCTTTGGTGGGCACATAAACATCTTTATCGATGCCTAAATCTATATAAGTACCTTCATCGCCATCCGAAACAACTTTCAAGAAAGCAAAATCGCCAACTTCGGCATAAGCTTTTTGGGTAGTTCCTGTTAAACGACCATCTTTTTGGATGTACACAAAAACGTTCACATTGTCACCAATTTCCAGGCCTTGCGGAACATATTGGTAAGGCAAAATGACTAATTTATCGCCATCTGTTAAGTTTAAACCAGCCTCAGTTTTGCTTAAAACTCTTAATTCGTTGTATTTTCCTATTTCAATCATAATATGGGAACCATTTTCTTCAATGGTTGTGCTGCAAAGGTAGCAATGTTTGGGTGCATTATATTTTTTAATTATTTGAAAAGGTACTTCGGTATTTTATCGGATGGGTTCAGTCGGGCTGTTCACTAAATCCCCGATGAAAAATCGGGGGATATCGCTGCCATCCCGTTTAGAAACAAAGGATTGTATAAGACGAGATGTGTACATGAATATCCCTAAGTTGAAACTAACAGCTATAAATAATATAGAAAACAGCAATGTAAAATTTTATCTGTCTACAATATCAATCTGTAATTAACAACAATAAATAATATCATCAAAAATTAGACTAAACATCAAACTATTCAGATAATTGGGTTAAATTTGATTTTTATAAAAAGTTCATCTCACAACATGGTAAAACCCAAAGAAGCTAAAAAACCAAGTGTTTTTAGTTTACTTGCATCATATAAAGGCTTAATTTTTTTACTGATTTTTTTTGCATTACTCAGTAATGGAATCAACCTGTTGCTGCCCAAAATAATAGCACAAGGAATCGATTCCTATACGAACAAAACATTCGATTTAAATTCAATTTTAGTTCAGTTCACCATAGCAATTGTTTTGGTGTTTATCTTCACCTACCTACAAAGTATTGTGCAAACTTATGCTTCAGAGCGGGTAGCGAAAGATTTGAGAACTAAACTTTCAGATCAGATTTCAAGGCAAAGTCATGCTTATATTATCCAGGCAAATCCATCCAAACTATTAACAAATCTTACTTCGGATGTAGATTCGATTAAATTGTTTGTATCACAGGCAATTGTTTCGCTGGCCTCTTCAATATTTTTGATTTTCGGCGCTAGTATTTTACTGCTGCTGATCAATTGGAAGCTCGCCCTCTGTGTAATTGCAATTGTACCAATAATTGGTGGAGCGTTTTTCTTTGTTCTGAAGAAAGTAAGGGTGCTGTTTATAAAAAGTCGTGAAGTAATTGATTGGTTGAACAAAGTAATTAGTGAAAGTATATTAGGCGCTGCTTTAATTCGTGTAATCAATTCGCAGCAACTCGAGTACAATAAATTTCTCGATGCCAATGCGAAGGCCAGAGATTTGGGCTTATCTATTCTCCGTTTATTCGCAGGTTTAATTCCTATTATTGTTTTCGTTGCCAACCTTTCAGGATTATCAATTTTGGTGCTAGGAGGATATTTTGTAATCACTGATACCATGACTTTAGGAGAATTTACGGCGTTCAGTAGTTATCTATCGCTTATTATTTTTCCGATTTTGGTTATCGGTTTTATGAGTAATGTAATTGCACAAGCTACAGCATCATACCAAAGAATTGAAAGTGTGTTAAATGCAACAGAAATAAAGCACCCAGGAACGTTAAATGATCAATTAACCGGGGCACTAGAGGCCAAAGATATTTCGCTAACGGTTGGTCAAAAACCCATATTAAAAAATATTTCTTTTGCAGCTAATGCAGGTTCAAAGACAGCGATTATTGGTCCAACAGCAGCCGGTAAGACTCAGTTATTATATATCTTAACTGGTTTAATAGCCCCCGATACCGGTGAAACGTTGTTTGATGGACGAGCAATCAGTGCTTATAACCAAGAAAATTTTCACAAACAAGTTGGTTTCGTTTTTCAGGATAGTATCATGTTTAATATGAGCATTCGCGAAAACATTGCTTTTAGTGACACTGTAACTGATGAATCTTTGGCAAAAGCAATTGAAACTGCCGAATTGAAAGATTTTATTGATCAGCTGCCTGAAAAATTAAATACAATCGTTTCAGAGAGAGGAAATAGCCTTTCAGGTGGACAAAAACAACGGATTATGTTGGCTAGGGCATTAGCTGTTAATCCTAAAATTTTATTGTTAGATGATTTTACAGCCCGAGTAGATACAAACACAGAAAAACGAATACTAGCAAATATTCAGCAGAATTATCCAGGCCTAACGCTGCTATCCATCACTCAAAAAATCGCTTCTGTAGAAAATTACGACAAAGTTATATTGCTGATGCAGGGCGAAATCATTGCCTCAGGAACACATCAAGAGCTACTGAAAAGCAGCCCTGAATATGTTCAAATTTACAATTCACAACAGAGCACCAGTAACTATGAACTACAATCTTAACGAGCTCCAACAAAAGCAGGAAAAGCAATCTACTTACCAGGCGCTTAAAAGATTGCTTAAATTTATATCTGGCGAACACAGAAACCTCTGGCTGGCACTGGTTGCAATATTGGTAAATTCTGGTCTGCTGTTGTTAGGCCCATTATTGATAGGCCACACAATAGATACATACATTAGAACCAAGCAATTTCATGGCGTTATGGTTTTTGGTGGAATCCTCTTGGTGATGTATTTAATAGCCATGGTTACGGGCTATACGCAAACGAAGTTAATGGGCGGAATAGGTCAGCGGATGCTCTTTACCCTCAGAAATGCAATTTTTAATAAGCTTCAGGAACTGCCCGTTTCGTTCTTCAATCAGAACAAGGCTGGCGATCTAATATCGAGGGTAAATAGCGATACTGATAAATTGAATCAGTTTTTTTCGCAATCGCTCATGCAGTTTGTTAGCAGTATTGTTACGATGATTGGTGCAGGCTTTTTTCTTTTATCCATCAATTTAGAGCTTGGTGCAGCGGCACTTGCTCCTGCGGCAGCAATTGTGCTTTTTACATTGGCATTATCTCCATGGGTTAAAGGTAAAAATGCCAAAAACCTTAAAAGTGTTGGAGGAATGAGTGCTGAAATTCAGGAAAGTTTAAATAATTTTAAGGTTATCATCGCATTTAACCGTCGAGACTATTTCAGAAAACGTTTCGATGAGGCAAACAAAGAAAACTATAAAACGGCTATTGGAGCAGGTTTGGCAAATAACATTTTCGTTCCTGTTTATGGATTATTATCCAGTGCAGCGCAACTTATAGTATTGCTTTTTGGAATTTATCTCATCTCTAAAGGAAATTTTTCATTAGGATTGCTGGTCAGCTACATCTCGTATTCTACCAATTTCTACAATCCATTAAGGCAACTTGCTGCCTTGTGGACCAGTTTCCAGGTTGCAATGGCCAGCTGGGATCGGATTTCACAAATTCTTTTTCTGGATACCAATCTCAAACAAATAAATGTGGAGCAAAAGGTTACTTCAAATGCACTTTTGGAATTTAAGAACGTTCACTTTTCTTATGATGATTCTAAAGAAATTTTGCATGATATCAATTTGAAGTTCGAAAAAGGAAAAACATACGCGTTAATTGGTCCTACAGGTGGAGGAAAAACCACCACTGCATCTTTAATTTCTAGATTGTACGATGCCACAAAGGGAACAGTTTTGCTCAACGGAAAAGATATTCGATCATTTAGTGCCGAAGAACGAACCAAAAAAATCGGCTTTATTTTGCAAGAGCCTTTTTTGTTTACGGGAACTGTAAAGGATAATATTCTTTATGGCAACAGCCAATACAAAGATATAAGCGATGAAGAACTGAAAAAGATTATTCAGGATGCAAACCTCGATGCACTTTTGGCCATTTTTGATGAGGGATTGAATACACCAATTACTTCGGGTGCTGATAGCATAAGTTTGGGGCAAAAACAATTAATTGCCTTTATGCGTGCAGTGTTACGCAATCCTGAATTGTTGATTTTAGATGAAGCGACAGCAAACATTGATACCATAACCGAACAATTGTTAAGCAGTATTTTAAATAAACTTTCGAAAGAAACTACATTGATTATCATTGCCCATCGCCTAAATACCATCGAAAATGCGGATGAAATTTATTTTGTAAATGAGGGGAAAGCGGAGCTGGCCGGGACACTTAATGCTGCACTAGATATGTTGCTAAAGGGAAAGAGAGTGAGTTAACAGAAAGCTTGTTTTTTTTCTACCGTCTTTTTAACTGGAGTAAGCGAAATGGAGAAATTTTTAATCCGAGTTGAACTCTAGGTTCAAAGATTTCTCCACTGCGGTCGAAATGACGGCAAATTTTGAAAGATTCGTAATAGCGTTACTATTTACGTTTGTTTAGATAGCCCAGTTATTGGATTTTTTCTAATTGAATTTCCTTATAACTAAGCCTACGCTCTATTTCTTCGTTTTACTTTAAACCGGCCTAACAAATTTTTGGAGATTTGTTATCCAAGCCAAAGCACTCACTTCAATACAAAAATTTTCAGCCGGCAATTTTGTTTCTTTTGTTATCAAATGAGAAAGCCCGTCCGGCTAGGACTAATAAACATCCTACAGGATTCCCTCTAAAAGGCTGGAATGATCATTGAAGATAGTGCAAGTAATTACGCAATTTTTATTTGTAACCAAAAGGATTAATCCTCACATTGCAAAATAAATCTTATCCTATGAAAAAATATTTCATCCTTTCTATTTTAATTTCCGTAAGCTTATTCTCTTGCGCCCAAAATCCAATCTTTGTTCAGGATAGTTTAAAACTCATTTCTTCGCAATTTAAATTTACAGAGGGTGCATCAGTAGATCAACACGGGAATGTGTTTTTCACAGATCAGCCAAATGATAAAATTTGGAAATATGACACTAATGGAAAGCTAAGTTTATATATGGATAAATCGGGCCGTGCCAACGGAACGTACTTCGATAAAAAGGGAAACCTGATTGTGTGCGCTGATGAAAATAATCAAATTTGGTCTATTAATAAAAACAAAAAGATTACTGTTTTATTTAACGATTTCAATGGTAAAAAAGTTAATGGTCCAAATGATATCTGGCTGGATGCTAATGGCGGAATCTATTTCACAGATCCATATTATCAACGAGATTATTGGGTAAGAAAGTCCGCCGAAATTGATAAGCAACGTGTTTATTATATCCCAAAGGGAAAAAAGCAGGCCATAATCGTAGCTGATGATTTGATTAAACCTAACGGAATTGTAGGGACGCCAGATGGTAAATTTCTTTATGTTGCAGATATGAATGCCAATAAAACGTATCGGTATTCTATAAATGCTGATGCCTCGTTGGGCAATAGAGAAGTTGTTTTTAATCAAAACTCTGATGGTATGACGTTGGATAGCAACGGTAATATTTATGTAACGGGTAAGGGAGTTAGTATTTATAAACCAAACGGGGAACAAATTGGCCACATCGACGTGCCAGAAGACTGGTGTGGCAATATTTGCTTTGGCGGTAAAAATAAAAATGTATTATTTATTACTGCATCGAAGTCACTTTATTCAATTGTTACAAAAGCAAAAGGAGTGGAGTAAGTGGCTCATCGCCATACCGTATCCAATTAAAATTTACTATGAGCATTTTCCTGTTCAGTTTATTCAACCGGCGTAAATGTAAAACTGATTATATAGTTTTGTTCTTCCTACTTATAGGGATAGACAACAAAAAAGCCCTTTCAGGATTGAAGGGCTTTTTTATTTAAATCGCGTATAGCTTAAAATGCTTAACTCGGTTGCTTAAGATATTCCTGTATAAGTTCGTGAGTTTCCTCTCTAAGCGGCTGTTTGCTTTGGTTTACAAGTTTATGCTGAGATGAATTATATTTCTCAATAAATGTTGCATCGGTACTACTAAATTTTAAATACCCTTGCTCAAAATACCTTTCTTCTATTTCTGCCGATGAATCCATAGACCTGAACCACAACTTCACCATAGATTGCGTTAGCTTATCAAGATATAGCCAATGATAAACCTGAGATATATCGGCACCTTCCTGCAGATCTGTACGCTTCACTTCCATAATTAAAGTATCTGCGTTTTCGAAACGATATAGTATTTTATAGTTAGACAACATTAAGCGCAAAAGTAATATATCCTAAATTACTTATCAGATGATGTTTTCAACAATCTGTTGACTATTTTCTTGCCAAACCTATTTACCAAACCGTTAGTTATGTAACTTGTTCAGAAAGAGCAATTAAATCATCATTGATCTGAATTGCTAATAGATTTCCTTAATGTGATAAATGCCTTCTTCTTTGTTCACTTCAAAATAGCCATCCGTATATTTTGCAAAATCTAGCCCCATAACTGTTTGTCCGATAGCAAAACTTTGTCCTGGGTTTAAACCTGATCCATTATAAGTAACAGGCACTTTAGGATTGATGTTTCCATCTACAACATCAAACATTTCCGAAAAACTTACTTTCATATTTATTAATTTATTAGATAACCATTAAAACAACTTTAGGTTTTAATGGCGGTAAATAAGGATCAAAAAAAACTCTTTTATCGGCACTATTAGTCACCCAACAATCAAATAACTTTCTATATAAGATAATAATAATACTCCTGTTGCGGTATTTGCCCGATTTCTGTATATTTGTAGTTCTACATCACACTTTAAAGTGTGTTGAAACTGGGGCCGTTCTTGGATTTGACAGGGTGGCGAAGGTTATGTTAGCATGCAGTGCGTTGTACGGAGAGCACTTAAAAGAGAACGTTCACATTTTAGTTGGCGAAAATACTTACGCCTTAGCTGCTTAGTTTAGAACTAATTAGCTTTTGTCCCTCTAACTGCTGCATTGTTGGGTTAGAATCTGGGGCATCGAAACAACAAAGCTGGCTTCAAAGAGATGCGATTTGAAGTGAGATAAAGCATCTAAGGATTTAAATAAGGTCGGTTTTCAGCCCGTTTATTTCCCGAAAATCAATTGAAAAATAAGCATGTAGAAGGTATAGGTTATCTCACAACTGGACAAGGGTTCGACTCCCTTCGGCTCCACCGAAAAAAGACTCACATATTAAGTTATGTGGGTCTTTTGTGTTTTAAGCCCTTTTTGCATGAATAATTAAGACGATTTCAGCCGCCAAGCAACATCAAGTTTTCCATCACCAAGAATTCAATAAATGCTATCATTGCACAGCAAAAAAAAGCTCACATCATTTATGATGTGAGTTTTTTAATTTAAAATAGTTTCGTTATACTGTCCTTCCTGGATATTCTTTTAGCGCAACTTCCAGGCAATCCATAGCAGTATTCAAATCATCTGTATTTAATACGTATGCCATACGTACTTCGTTCTTTCCTGATCCTGGAGTAGAGTAGAAGCCAGTAGCTGGAGCCATCATTACGGTTTGATTTTCGTGGCTGAACTCTTCCAAAATCCACTGACAAAATTTATCTGCATCATCAATAGGAAACTTCGCAACTACATAAAATGCACCACCTGGATTAGGGCAAAATACACCTTCAATATTATTCAAACGGCCAACTAAAGTATCTCTTCTCAAGGTATATTCCGTATTCACTTTTTCAAAATAACTATCAGGCGTATCAACGGCGGCAGCGCCGGCAATTTGTTCCACCATACCCGGGCTCAACCTTGCTTGTGCAAATTTTAATCCCGAAGCAATAACTTCCTTGTTTTTGGTAATTAGGCATCCTAATCGGGCACCGCAAGCACTGTAACGCTTAGAAACGGTATCCATAATTACCACGTTCTCATCCAATCCGTCTAAATGCATCGGTGATATAAATTCCCGACCATCGTAACAGAATTCACGATAAGCTTCATCAGAAAATAAAAAGAGATCGTATTTAACACAAAGTGATTTCAGTGCTTCCAGCTCTTCTCTGGAATATAAATACCCCGTCGGATTATTCGGATTGCAAATAATAATCGCTTTTGTTTTATCAGTAATTAATTTTTCAAACTCTGCAATTGGAGGAAGTGCGAATCCGTTCTCAATATAAGACAAGATTGGTTTTACTACCACATTACTCATGCAGGCAAAACCATTGTAATTAGCATAAAACGGCTCAGGAATAATAATTTCATCGCCTTCATTTACGCAGGTCTGCATGGCAATCGTAATTGCTTCTGAACCGCCAACAGTAACCAAAATGTTTTCTGGCTTAATATTGTAACCTAATTTATTATAGTATTCAGTTAATTTAAGGCGATAAGCTAACGTTCCTTCCGATGGCGTATATGCCCAAACATTGAAATCGATGTTTTTAATGGCATTTAACATTCCTTCCGGCGTTTCGATATCTGGTTGCCCGATATTTAAGTGGAAAACTTTTTTACCATCTTGTTTTGCCTGGTCAGCAAAGGGAGTTAATTTTCTGATAGGCGATGCAGGCATCTGCAAACCTTTTTGTGAAATTTTTGGCATGGCGCAAAAATAAAAAAGTCCCGATGAAAATCGGGACTTTTGCATATAATTAATTAAAAATTATTTTGAACTGGCTGAAGTTGCAGCAACCGTTTCGCCTTTGATGTAAAGCACTTTGATAGGCGTTTTAGCATTAGAGGTAATGGTTACAGCTTTTGAAAAAGGTGACGGACCAGCTGCTGCGTTAAAAGTTACAGAAATAACACCTGATTCACCTTTTTTAATAGGAGTAGTGGTATACTTTGGAACTGTGCAACCGCAGCTTGCTTCTGCCTTAGTAATAATCAAAGGCTCTTCACCTACATTTACGTACTTAAAATCAAACGTTACAGGCTTGTTTAAAGTAATTTTTCCGAAATCGTGAGTTTCTGATTCAAATTTGAATTCTGCTGGTTTTGCCTGTGCATTTGCAGCTACGCCGAAGCCTAAAACGAAAGCGAATAATACTAAGATCTTTTTCATGTTATGTTGAAATTATTTTTTAAAAATTATTAAAACAAATTTAATGTTTTCGTTTTAAAACAAAAACTATTCCAATTAAATTTTGCTCGTCCATATATAATTTTACAATTCAAGATAAAGGCAAACTTTTAATTTTGTATATATTTGCCGCAACCAATATTTGATTATGATGCAGAATGAAAAATTTATAACCAACTCTATTGACCGTTCCGAATTA
>Ga0265780_10009525_pt1 | contig 11637 bp, 8 predicted proteins | sample P1T30metagenome_FD_192432 | JGI IMG/M metagenome (GOLD analysis project Ga0265780, IMG submission 192432) | Plant litter microbial communities from East Loma Ridge, Irvine, California - P1 T30 | ecosystem: Environmental > Terrestrial > Plant litter > Unclassified | place: USA: California... | reverse complement strand
GGCCCCGGACCGTCGTCGCCGTTGAGGTTCAGCAGCACGAGCGCGGTCACGGCGACGGCGACCAGCGCGCCGCCGACCACGACCGGCACCCGGGACCGGCGGGGTGCGGGGGGCAGCCCCTCGGGGTCGACCTCCTTCTCCTGCTCGGGCGGGCGCTCCCACGCCGGACGCTGCTGGGCCGCGGCGGGCGCCGCCCACACGGCGGGATCGTCGGGTCGGCGCGGCACGCGGACGGGCTGCGGGGCGTCGGCCCGCGAGGCGGCGGGCGACGTCACCGAGTAGCCGGCGACGCCGACGAACCCGGCGGGGCGGGTGCCCGACGGCGGACCGGGGAACGGCTCCCCCGGCGTCCATCCGTCGTGGCCGGCGCCCGGGTTGCCGAAGCCCGAGGCGGCGCCGTCGGGGTCGATGTCGATGACCGCGCGGACCTGCGTCTCGCCGAAGACGACACCACCGCCGTCGGGCGCCTCCGCACCGGTGACGCGGCGGACGTCCGGCACGTCGATCGGGGTGGGGGCCAGGTGCAGGTCCAGCTCGACACGCTGCAGCGCCCGGCCGAGGTCGAGCGCCGTGGCGAACCGCCGTGCGGGACGCTTGTCCATGGCCCGCCGGAGCACGTTCTCGAGCGACTGCGGCACGTCCTGCCGACCGAGGGGCGGCGCGTCCTCGCGCGTGATGCGGGTGATGAGGTCGAACGCGGCGTTGTTGCCGCCGACGATCTCGAACGGCGAGCGGCCCGCGAGAACGGTGTAGAGCGTCGCCGCGAGCGAGTAGATGTCCGCCTGGACCCCGCGCGGGGAGTCGTCGGCGAAGAACTCCGGCGCCGCCCACGGGATGGACATGCCCGTCTCGGTCTCGGCCGCGCCTGCGCCCATCACCGAGATGCCGAAGTCGGTCAGCGCCGGCCAGCCGTAGTCGTTGGTCAGGACGTTGGCGGGCTTGATGTCGCGGTGCAGGATCCCGGCCCGGTGGGCGGTCTCGATCGCGCCCGCGAGACGCACCCCGATGCGGAGCGTCTCGGCGACACCGAGCCGCTCGGAGCGGTAGCGCTCGGACAGGTTCGGCCCGGCGCAGTACTCCATGACGAGGAACGGCCGGCCGTCGGCAGCGACGTCCGCGTGGTAGACCGTGACGATCGCGGGGTGGCTGGAGACGTGGGCCATGAGGTTGGCCTCGTCGACGAACTCGACCTGCTCCGCGCCCGGGACCATGCGGAGCACCTTGACGGCGACGTCGCGCCGCGGCATCGCCTGGCGGTAGAGGAAGACGTCGGAGAACCCACCCGATCCGAGAAGTCGTTCGTGGCTGTATCCGGGGAGCTCCGGCGGGGTGGCCGGGGGACGACGTGAGCTCACACGCACCCTCGCTGCGGCAGCATCACTGCTCGACCACGATCACGACGCCGTCGCCGAGGTCGATGCGCGAGCCCGCCGATGCGGACGTGCCCTCGCCGGGGTGCAGGCGGTGCGGCACCTGGCCGGGGCGGGACACGATCGTGCCGTTCGTGGAGCGGAGGTCGGTGACGAGCACGTCCTCGCCGTCGAGCCGGATCTCGCAGTGCGTGCGCGAGATGTCCTGCTGGGGGCTGGGGACGGCCACGAGCTGCGCGTCGATGCCGGGACGCGCCTCGGGCGCACGGCCCACCAGCACGGGCCGGTCGAGCTGGACCTCGATGCCGTGCGAGAACGACAGGTGCAGACGGGGCGCCTCGGGCTCCGTGGCGGGTCGCGACCACGGCGAGACGGTGACGAGTCCGGCGTCGCGCAGTCCGGCGACCTGGTGGTCGAGGATCGTGCCGCCGTCGTGGTCGCCGTCGACGTCGTCGGCGGGTGCGGGTGCGAGAGGCGCCGGGGCGAGAGGCGCGGGCGGGGCGAGCTCGGCCGCTGAGGGCTCCGCGAGCACGACCGGCTCGGGCGTGGGGAACACCTCGACCGGGGGCAGGAGGGCGGGCACGGCCTGCTCCCCGTCCCCGTCGGGCGGCTGCTCGTCGTGGCCGGGCTCCGACCCCGCGGGGGCCGGCGGAACCTGCCCCGGGCGCGCCGGGACGACGGACGAGCCGCCCCCCGAGACGAAGCCGTAGCCGCTGTCCTCGCCACCGGGGTGCAGGGTCTGGTCGATCGGCGGGACCTGGAGCTGCTCGGCGTCCAGCAGCGGTTCGGTGTCGGGGTCGACTCCCGACTCGTCCTCGGGCTGCTCGCCGTCGGTCTCGACGCCGTCGCCGTCGGTCTCGACGCCGTCGCCGTCGACACCCTGAGCCTCGTCGCCGAGCGCCTCCCCGGCGTCGTCCGGCAGGGCGATGCCACCGAGCGCCGGGGCGACGGTGGGGTCCTCGAGGTCGTGCTCCGCCAGCTCGCCGACGACCGGGTCGTCGGACTCGAGCTCGACCGCGTCGTCGGTGTGCGGTGAGCCGTCGTCCTCGAGACCGACGAGCGACTCGGCGGCCGCGCCGGAGTCGTCGGACTCGGCGGAGGCGACGAAGGGCTCGTTCTCCTCGGCGACGTCGTGCACCTCGATGACGTCGTCGGTCAGGTCCTCGTCCTGGGCCGGCTCGGCGTCGCTCGCGTCAGGCGCGTGCTCGTCGTCCAGGTCGTCACCCACGACCTCGTGATCACCCTCGGCGTCCCCGGGAACGGGCAGCGGGATCGGGACGACCGGGTCGGGGTCCGCGGACTCGGACCCCACCTCCGGGCTGCCCGTGGCGTCACTCGCGGCGGGTGCGGACTGCTCGGGGGACGCGGCGGCGGGGCGGAGCTCGAGCCGGCCGGTCGCGCTGGAGGCCCGGACGACGCCGGCGAGCACCGGGAGCTGCGTGGTGTCGGCGACGTCCGCGTGGTCGACGCGCCGCACGGTGACCTCGACGGAGGCGCCGTCCTGCGCCGTCAGCGTCTCCTCGCGCCAGGTCGCCACGCCCTGACCGCTCACCACGGTCTCCCCCACGACGACCTCGAGCTCACCGCGCACCAGCGCGCGCGGCCGGCCGGCGTCGATGACGACGACGGCGAAGGTGGGCAGGTCGGCGAGCGAACCGACGAGCGGCGCGACGACGGCGGCCAGCCCCCCGCCCTGGCGGGCGGCGTCCCAGACGCGCTCGACGACGTCGGCGGGGATCGCCGAGTCCAGCAGTGCCAGGGTCGTCGAGGTGACCACGGCCGAGTCGGGACCCGGGGTGTAGGTGCTCCAGTCGCCTGAGTCGGTGCTCGCCATCGGTGCTCTCCCTGCTCGCCCTGCTCGGATCGGACCCGCCAGCGATCCTACGGTGCTGCGGCCGTGCTCGCCCGGGCGAGTCGCGGCGGATCGGCGTGATTCAGGAGACGGGCGAGAACGCTCCCCAGTAGGCCGACACGACGAGCAGCCCGAGCAGCCCCGCCACGACCAGCCAGCCCCCGGCCACGCGGACGAGGCCCGGGATGCCGTGGCCACGGCGCTCGTCGACGAGCCGTCGCACCGCGCGCAGCCCGAGCCACACCGAGACGACGGCCAGGGCCTGCAGCAGCACCCACCCGCCCCAGACCACGACACCGTTCGTGCTGTAGCTGAGGGCGAGCTGGGCGACGACGACGATGTAGCTCGCGAGCACCAGCACCACCGCGAGGGTCCCCACCGCGAAGGCCACCAGCCGCCGCACGAGCCCGGGTTCGTGACCGAGCTCGCCGATCGCGGGCGCGGGGCGGTCGAGGTCGTCGAGCTCGTCGGGGTCGACCGAGCTCACCGCGACCGCCGCGCGGCGACGGCGCCGCTCGGTGGCCGCCAGCGCGAGCGATCCGCCGAACAGTGCCAGCAGACCACCCACGAGCACCCCGGCGGAGATCATCGGGACGCGGAGCATCATCTCGCCGTCGGCGTACCAGCGCGGCTGCGGCACGGCCGAGGCGAGGTGGACCTGCTCGGGCGTCGCCCCGGCGACGGCCGGACCCGCGTCCTCGGCGGCGGCGGGGTCGAGCATCCAGGTGGCGAGCCCGTCGAGGAACGCGGGGACGACGGGAGCGGTCGCGTCGCCGATCCGGATGCCGTGGTTGGCTCCGGCGTAGTAGCGCAGCATCAGCTGGTCGTCGCCGCCCGGGATGGCCCCGCGCACGAGCTGGGGACCCTGCACGGTGGGCATGGACAGGTCGGCCGTGCCGTACGCCATGAAGATCGGCTGGTCCGTGCGCTCGAGGTAGGGCATGACGTCGAAGTCGGCGTAGGCGAGGACGCCGGCGGGCCAGTGCGCCCCGGTCGCACGCGGGATGGCGCGGAGGAAGGTCTGCGGCACGCCGACTGCGCGGAGGTAGGCGTCGACGGCGAACGCTCCCTGCTGCCGGGGCGTCACCACCGGCGCCGAGATGAGGGCGACGAACGCGACGTCGGGGTTGTCGGCCGCGAGGATCGGCGCGATCCACGCGCCCTCGCTCTCCGCGTAGAGCCCGACCCGCGCGGGGTCGACCTCGGGCAGCTGCAGCGCCAGGTCGAGCGTGCGGGAGTAGTCCGCCGCCATGGCGACGTAGTCGCGCTGGAGGGTGGAGTAGGTGTCCAGGCGCTTGCTCGGCGACAGCGCGACGACCCCCGCGCTGGCCAGCGCCTCGGCGTGCTCGGTGAACGCGGCGGCCGAGCCGGTCCCGGCCCCGTGGACGAAGACGACGGCGGGCGCGGGCTCGACCAGCCCCACCGGCGTCACGATGAGCACGTCGGTCGTGATCGCGGGCTCACCGTCGGGTCCCGCGGGCACGAGCTCGACCTCGACGATGCGCGAGCTCGTCCCGTAGCGTCCGACGGCGGAGGTTCCCGTGCTGCCCTCGACCGCCACCGAGTCGGAGCCGACGCTCACCGTGGCGGTGAGCGGTTCGGGGTTCCAGCGCGGACCGGCGGCGGCGCCGACGAGGGCGAGCACGGTCACGCCGACCAGCACCGCCCAGACCGTGCGCATCCGGGGCGTGCGGAGTCGATCGGCCACCGCCCGTCGTCGCGCCGCCGGAGTGGCTCTCTCCTGCCGTGCCATCGACCCTAGAAGCCCAGCCGCTGCAGCTGCTTGGGGTCGCGCTGCCAGTCCTTGGCGACCTTGACGTGCAGGTCGAGGAAGACCTTGGTGCCCAGCAGCGCCTCGATGCCCTCACGGGAGCGGGTGCCGACGTCGCGCAGCCGCGAGCCCTTGGCCCCGATGACGATGGCCTTCTGACTCTGCCGCTCGACGAACACGGTGACGTGGACGTCGAGCAGCGGACCCTGCTCGGGGGTCCGGTCGGGCCGCTCGTTCATCTCCTCGACCACGACGGCGAGCGAGTGCGGGAGCTCGTCACGCACGCCCTCGAGCGCGGCCTCGCGGACGAGCTCGGCGACCATGACGCGATCGGGCTCGTCGGTCAGCTCCCCCTCGGGGTAGAGCGGCGGGCTGACGGGCAGGTGCGAGCACAGGACGTCGGCCACGACGTCGACCTGGTAGCCCTCGAGCGAGCTGACCGGCACGATGTCGGCGAAGTCGCCGAGCTGCTCGATCCCGATGAGGTGCTCGACCAGGCGCTTGGAGTCCACGAGGTGCGCCTTGGTCGCGAGAGCGACGACGGGCGTGCGGATCTCGGCGAGCGTCCGCGCGATGAACTCGTCGCCCGGACCGATCTTCTGGTCCGAGGGGAGGCAGAAACCGACGACGTCGACCTCGGCCAGCGTTCCCATCACGAGGTCGTTGAGCCGGTTGCCGAGGAGCGTGCGGGGGCGGTGCAGCCCCGGCGTGTCCACCAGAACGAGCTGGGCGTCCTCGCGGTGGACGATGCCGCGCACGGTGTGGCGCGTGGTCTGCGGCCGGTCGGACGTGATCGCCACCTTCGTGCCGACGAGCGCGTTCACCAGGGTCGACTTGCCGGCGTTCGGGCGGCCGACGACGCAGGCGAACCCGGCGCGGTAGGAACCGGGGTCGCGCGGGGTGATGTAGGTCGGCGTCGGTGTCGGGTCGGACGGTCCGGTCATCGCGAAGCCCTTCCGGCGAGGAACGTCAGGAGCAGCGTGCGCTGCAGCTCGAACATCTCCTCGCGCTCCTCGGGCTCGGCGTGGTCGAAGCCGAGCAGGTGCAGGATGCCGTGCGTCACCAGCAGGAGCATCTCCTCCTGCGCGGAGTGGCCGGCGTCCCGCGCCTGGGTGGCTGCCACCTCCGGGCACACGACGACGTCGCCGAGCATGCCCTCGGCCGACGGTGAGGTCTCGGTCCCGGGGCGCAGCTCGTCCATCGGGAAGGACATGACGTCGGTCGGCCCCGGCTCGTCCATCCACCGCACGTGCAGCTCGGTCATCGCGGGGACGTCCACGAAGATGATCGAGAGCTCGGCCTGCGGGTGGACGTGCATCTGGTCGAGCACGTAGCGCGCGAGGGCCGCGAACTCCACCTCGTCGACGACGTGCGCCGACTCGTTGCTGATCTCGGTGCTCATCGCCGGTCCTCCCCGCTCGTGGTGACGGCGCTCGTGGTGGTGGGACCCGTGGTGCCGGCGCTCGAGGGAGAAGGTGCCGAGGACGACGACGTCGAGGTCGTGCGGCGCGGCGGACGCGACGTCGTCACCGATCCCGTCGCGGCCGAGTCCCAGCGCGCGTAGGCGTCGATGATCTCGCCCACCAGGCGGTGGCGCACGACGTCGGCCGACGTCAGGCGGCACACCGCGATGTCGTCGATGTCGTGCAGGATCTCGGTCACCACGCGCAGCCCGGAGGCCGTGCCCCCGGGCAGGTCGACCTGCGTGACGTCCCCCGTGACGACCATGTGGGAGCCGAAGCCGAGACGCGTGAGGAACATCTTCATCTGCTCGGCGGTGGTGTTCTGCGCCTCGTCGAGCACGATGAACGCGTCGTTGAGCGTGCGGCCGCGCATGTAGGCCAGCGGGGCGACCTCGATGACGCCCGAGGCCATCAGGCGCGGGATCGAGTCGGGGTCGACCATGTCGTGCAGCGCGTCGTACAGCGGCCGCAGGTAGGGGTCGATCTTCTCGGTCAGCGTGCCGGGCAGGAACCCCAGCCGCTCCCCCGCCTCGACGGCGGGCCGCGTCAGCACGATCCGCGAGACCTGCTTGGCCTGCAGCGCCTGCACGGCCTTGGCCATCGCGAGGTAGGTCTTGCCGGTACCCGCGGGCCCGATGCCGAACGTGATCGTGTTGCGGTCGATCGCCTCGACGTACTCCTTCTGCCCGACCGTCTTGGGACGGATCGTCTTCCCGCGCGAGGACAGGATGTTCATCGTCAGCACGCTCGCGGGCGACGTCGCCGCCGGTGAGCGCAGCATGCCGATGGCGCGCTCGACGGCGTCGGCCGACAGCGGCTGCGCCGACCGGGCGATCTGCGCCAGCTCGTCGATGAGCCGCTCCGCCAGCGTGGCCTCCTCGGCCGGGCCCTCGAGGGTGACGACGCTGCCGCGCACGTGAACCTGCAGGCGCGGGAAGCCGCGCTCGATCGTCCGCAGCACCTCGTCACGCGGCCCGACGAGGGCGCGCATGTCGACGTCGTCGGGCACCTGCACCTGGCGGACCACGGGCTCGGAGCGCGTGGCGGAACCGTTCCCGGGCGTCATCGACCAGCCAGCTTGTCGCGCAGCCGCGAGAACATCCCGGCGCCGACGGGGGCGAGCTTGCCCTGCGGGCGCTCCTCGCCACGGATCGCGGCGAGCTCTCGGAGGATCTCCTCCTGGCGCTCGTCCAGACGCGTCGGCACGGTCACGTCGAGGTGGATGTGCAGGTCGCCGCGGCTGTTGCTGCGCAGTCGGCCCATGCCCTTGCCGCGCAGCGTGATCACGTGGTCGCCCTGGGTGCCGGCGGCGACGTCGACCTCCTCCTCGCCGTCGAGCGTCTCGAGCACCAGCACGGTTCCGAGGGCCGCGGCCGTCATCGGCAGCGCCATCGTGCAGTGCAGGTCGTCGCCGCGACGCGTGAAGACGGGGTGCTGACGCTCCCGGACCTCGACGTAGAGGTCGCCCGCAGGTCCCCCGCCGGGGCCGACCTCGCCCTGGCCGACGAGCTTGATGCGGGTGCCGTTCTCCACGCCCGCGGGCACGTCGACCGTGATGGTCCGGCGCGTGCGGACGCGACCCTCGCCGGAGCACTCCGGGCACGGCTCCGGGATGGTGGAGCCGAAGCCCTGGCACGCGTCGCAGCGCGCCTGGGTCATGACGTTGCCCAGGAAGGAGCGCGCGACGCGCTGCACCGAACCACGCCCGCCGCACACCGTGCAGGCACGCGGCGACGTACCGGGCGCGGCGCACGAACCCTGGCACGTGCCGCACGTGACAGCGGTCTCGACGGTGATCTCGCGGCGGACGCCGAAGGCCTCCTCGGCGAGGTCGAGCTCGACGCGCACGAGTGCGTCCTGCCCGCGCCGAGCACGCGGGACGGGGCCGCGGGCGCTGCCGGCACCGGCCGCACCGAAGAACGTCTCGAAGATGTCCTGGAAGCCGAAGCCCGCGGCGTCGCCGCCGCCCATGCCCCCGCCCATGCCGCCGGCGTCGTAGACGCGGCGCTTCTCGGGGTCGGACAGGACGTCGTTGGCGGCGCTGATCTCCTTGAAGCGCTCGGCGCCCTCCTCACCCGCGATGTCGGGGTGGTAGGTGCGGGCGAGCTTGCGGTAGGCGCGCTTGATCTCCTCGGAGGTGGCGTCCTTCGCCACTCCGAGAACCTCGTAGTAGTCCGTCACGTGTTCGCTTGATCCTTGTGCGTCGGGAGTGAGGTGCAGGGGTGTGAGGTGCAGGGATGTGGGGGGCGGCGCCGCGACGCCGTCCCGATCTGCCGTGGGCGGGACCTCAGGGGGTCACGACCCGGGAGAGGTAGCGAGCGACGGCGCGCACCGCCGTCATCGTCGTGGGGTAGTCCATGCGGGTGGGGCCGAGGACGCCGAGGAAGGCGACCGCGTCCTGCGCGCTCGCCCCACCGTACGGCGAGGCGACCACGGACGTCTCGCTCAGCCCGGCGTACCGGGTCTCGGTGCCGATGCGGACGGCGACGTCGTGCTCGCGCCCGACGCCGCCCGCCTCCTGCTCGGCGGCCATCTCCGCCAGGAGGCGCATGAGGACGACCTGCTCCTCGATGGCCTCGAGGACGGGCGAGATGGTGCGCGAGAAGTCGTAGCCGGCACGCGCCAGGTGGGCCGTGCCCGCCATCACGATGCGGTCCTCGACCTCGACGGTCAGGGTGTCGGTGACGACGTCGACCACCGCGTGCACGAGCAGCGCCAGGTCGGGGGGCACGTCCTGCGCGACAGCCTCCAGGGCCGGGCGGAGCGCGGGCATCCGCAGTCCGGCGGCGGCGACGTTGATGCGGCCGCGCAGGTCGGAGACCGTGCTCTCGTCGAGGTCGGGCACGCCCGCCGGCACCTCGAGCATGCGCTGCTCGACGCGGCCGGTGTCGGAGATCAGGACCACGAGCACGCGGTCGGGCGCGACGAGCACGAGCTCGACGTGCCGCAGACCGGAGCGCCGCAGGGAGGGGTACTGCACGACGGCGACCTGCTGCGTGAGCTGCGACAGCATGCGCACGGTGCGGTTCACGGCGTCGTCCAGGTCGACGGACTCGGCCAGGAACGACTCGATCGCGCGTCGTTCGGGCGGCGTCAACGGCTTGAGCGTGGCGAGGTGGTCGACGAACAGCCGGTAGCCCGAGTCGGTGGGGATGCGGCCGGCGGACGTGTGCGGCTGGGTGATGTACCCGGCCTCCTCCAGCGCCGCCATGTCGTTGCGGATCGTGGCGGGCGAGACGCCCAGCGCGTGCCGCTCGACGAGCGTGCGTGACCCGACGGGCTCGCGCGTGGAGACGTAGTCGCTGACGATCGCGCGCAGCACGTCCAGACGCCTGTCCTCGCTCATGCCACCTCCACCTCGCCGCCGCAGCTCGTCAGCACCCCATTCGCACTCTCGGTGCCGGAGTGCCAATTCTACGCCCCGTGTCCGACATCCCGGGGTGGCGGCCGCTTCGACGTCGGCCACGGCGGCTACCGTGCCCCGGTGACCGGAAGAGATCCGTACGGCCCCGACGTCCTGGCGAGCGACCCCCGTGTCCGCACCGGGTCGCGCAAGGTGACGCGCGAGGAGCCGGCCGTGGTCGGCCTCGTGGTGGAGGACGTCTCGACCTCCTACGTCGGCGCGGTCCTGCGCGTGGAACGCACCAACGGGGGCGACGTCGTCGTGCTGGAGGACCGGCGCGGCGCGCGGCGCTCCTTCCCGCTCGGGCCGGGGTTCTGGGTCGACGGCGATCCCGTCGTGCTCGTCCGCCCCGCCCGCGCCGCGGCCCCGGTCGCCCCCACGCGGACGGCGTCGGGCTCCCGCGCCGTCACCGGAGCCCGTGCCCGGGTCGCGCGCGCGTCGCGCATCTGGGTCGAGGGCAAGCACGACGCCGAGCTGATCGAGAAGGTCTGGGGCGACGACCTGCGCCTGGAGGGCATCGTCGTGGAGATGCTCGACGGCGCCGACCACCTCGCCGACGTCCTGACGGCGTTCGCGCCCGCCCCCACGCGCCGTGCCGGCGTCCTCCTGGACCACCTCGTGGCGGGGTCGAAGGAGCGACGGCTGGCCGACGACACGCTGCGGGCGCTCGGCCGCCGCTCGGAGCACGTGCTCATCCTCGGTCACCCCTACATCGACGTCTGGCAGGCCGTGAAGCCGCACCGCGTCGGGCTCACGGAGTGGCCGCACGTGCCGCGCGGGACCGACATCAAGGTCGGCACGCTCGCCGCCCTCGGCCTGCCGCACGGCACGCAGGCCGACGTGGCGCGCGGCTGGGCGAAGATCCTGGGCCGCGTGCGCGACTACAAGGACCTCTCCCCCGCACTGCTGGGCAGGGTCGAGGAGCTGGTCGACTTCGTCACGCTTCCCGAGGGCTGAGCCTCACGCGGGAACCTCGTCGGGCCGGAAACCGCAGTAGAGGGCCGTGAGCGCCACGGCAGCGACCGGGACGGCCACGAGCAGGCCGACGAGGCACGCGAGCGTCCCCACGACGGTGAGGACGAACGTGATCAGCAGCAGCAGCAACGTCTGCCCGAGGTGGGCGCCGACGGTACGGGCGGAGGCGCGGAACGCGGCCACGGGGTCGCCGGGAGCGTCCACGAGGTGGCAGCCCGCGAAGAGGACCGCGATCCACACCACGAGCGAGAGCAGGGACAGCACCACCGACACCTCGTCCGACGGGATCAGGGCGGGCACGGTCGACAGCGCCGTGAGGCCGCCCGCGTACCCTGCCCATCCTCGCGGGAGCTCGAAGAAGTCCGCGAAGCCCGCGTTCCCGGTCCGCACGATGCGGAGCGCGCCGACGGTCATCACGAGCGAGAGGACCGCCGAGACGAAGCCGCCGACGGCGGTGACGACGACGTTCCCGGCGTAGGTGAAGCCACCGAGGAGGGCCTCGACGCGGGTCGGTCTGGCCGAGCTCTCGACCATCCCGACCGCGCCGACGAGGGCGCCGAGCGCCAGCTGCAGGACGAGGGTGGCGACGACGACGACCACGGTCACCGCGATGAGCACGCCCGCCGCACGACCGAAGCGCGAGAACGCGAACGACGTCGCCTCGCCCGCCGTCGAGGGGGCGAACCGGCGGGGGATGCCGTACCCGACCGCGCTGTAGGGCTGCGGGGCGCCGTACGTGGGTGCTCCGTACGAAGGTGCTCCGTACGCGGGCGGCTCTCCGTAGGGATTGCCCGCGCCGCTCC
>Ga0265780_10009524_pt1 | contig 11637 bp, 11 predicted proteins | sample P1T30metagenome_FD_192432 | JGI IMG/M metagenome (GOLD analysis project Ga0265780, IMG submission 192432) | Plant litter microbial communities from East Loma Ridge, Irvine, California - P1 T30 | ecosystem: Environmental > Terrestrial > Plant litter > Unclassified | place: USA: California... | reverse complement strand
TCTCCAGAGCGAGGGCAGAGCGTCATCTAGCCTCAATAAAATGTAACTAACCAATGTGTAAATTGACGAAAACATGAACTCCGCGTTAGCGGCGGTGCCGACTTTATCGGCACATGGAACCGTCGGCAGATTGCGTGATTGCACACAACCGGATTGCACGTCGTAATCACGCCCGCCAGCGACAATCTGGCGCCGCAATAATGCTAGAATGGCGCGCTGCGCGCGTGCGTGGCGCCAGCTACTGGCAGCTCAGCTGCAAGTGAATGAATAATAATAAAGCCCTGTTTTTACAGGGCTTTATGTTTTTGAACGATTTTGAGCGTTACTGAGGAAATCTGCGATGGAAATTAAAGTCAACTTTCTCGACAAACTTCGCCTTGAGGCGAAGTTCGATGACTTCACGGTGATTGCCGACCAACCCATCCGCTACAAGGGTGACGGTTCGGCGCCGGGCCCGTTCGATTATTTCCTGGCTTCGTCGGCCCTGTGCGCGGCGTACTTCGTCAAGCTGTACTGCGATACGCGCAACATCCCGACCGAAAATATCCGTCTGTCGCAGAACAATATCGTCGACCCGGAAAACCGTTACCAGCAGATTTTCAAGATCCAGGTCGAGCTGCCTGCCGATATCTCGGACAAGGACCGCCAGGGCATCCTGCGCTCGATCGACCGCTGCACGGTCAAGAAAGTGGTGCAGGCCGGCCCCGAATTTGTCATCGAAGAAGTCGAGAATCTCGACGCCGATGCGCAGGCCTTGCTCACGCTGCAGCCATCGACCGACTCGCGCACCTATATCACCGGCAAGGACCTGCCGCTCGAACAGACCATCGCCAATATGTCGGGCATGCTGGCTGACTGGGGCATCAAGATCGAGATCGCCTCGTGGCGCAATATCGTTCCGAACGTGTGGTCGCTGCATATCCGCGACGCCCATTCGCCAATGTGCTTCACCAATGGCAAGGGCGCGACGAAGGAAAGCGCACTGGCGTCGGCACTGGGCGAATACATCGAACGCCTCAATTGCAATCACTTCTACGCCGGTGCGTTCTGGGGCGAAGACATCGCCAACGCACCGTTCGTCCATTACCCGAACGAGCGCTGGTTCAAGCCAGGCCCGAACGACGCGCTGCCGGCGGAGATTCTCGATGCCTACAGCCTCGAGATCTACAACCCGGACGACGAATTGCGTGGCTCGCACCTGATCGACACCAATTCGGGCAATGCCGCGCGCGGCATCTGCGCACTGCCGTATGTGCGGCAGTCGGACGGCGAAGTCGTGTATTTCCCGACCAACCTGATTGAGAACCTTTACGTTAGCAATGGCATGAGCGCCGGTAACACGCTGGCCGAAGCGCAGGTGCAGTGCCTGTCCGAGATTTTCGAGCGCGCCGTCAAGCGCGAAATCCTGGAAGGCGAATTGTCGTTGCCGGATGTGCCGCAGGAAGTGCTGGCGAAATATCCGGGCATCGTGGCCGGCATCGCGGCGCTGGAAGAGCAGGGCTTCCCGGTGCTGGTGAAGGATGCGTCGATGGGCGGCACTTACCCCGTCATGTGCGTGACGCTGATGAACCGCAAGACGGGCGGTGTGTTCGCCTCGTTTGGTGCGCACCCCAGTTTCGAGGTGGCGCTCGAGCGCAGCCTGACCGAACTCCTGCAAGGGCGCAGCTTCGAAGGCTTGAACGATTTGCCGCAGCCGACCTTCGCCAGCAATGCAGTTACCGAGCCAAATAACTTCGTCGAACACTTCATCGATTCGAGCGGCATCGTCTCGTGGCGCTTCTTCAGCGCCAAAGCCGATTTTGATTTCGTGGAATGGGATTTCTCAAGTCAGGGCGAACACGCCAATGCCGAAGAAGCGGCGACGCTGCTGGCGATCCTCGCCGACATGGGCAAGGAAGTCTATACGGCAGTGTACGACCAGCTTGGCGCGACGGCGTGCCGCATCCTGGTGCCGGGTTATTCCGAAATCTATCCGATCGAAGACCTGATCTGGGATAACACGAACAAGTCGCTGCTGTTCCGCAGCGATATCCTGAATCTGCATCGCCTCGACGACGACAGTCTCGAAGCACTGATCGATCGCCTGGAAAACAGTGAGCTCGACGAGTACTCGGATATCGCCACGCTGATCGGTATCGAGTTTGACGAGAATACCGAGTGGGGTCAGCTGACCGTGCTCGAACTCAAGCTGCTGATTCACCTGGCGCTCGGCCAGCTCGAGGACGCCCATGAACTGGTCGGTGCGTTTTTGCAGTACAACGACAACACCGTCGAACGTCGCCTGTTCTATCAGGCGATGAATGTGGTGCTGGAAGTCTCGCTCGACGACGATCTGGAACTGGACGATTATGTCGCCAACTTCCGTCGCATGTATGGTGACGAGCGCATGGACGCGGTGCTCGGCTCGGTGGATGGCAGCGTGCGCTTCCATGGCTTGAGCCCGACCAGCATGGCGCTGGAAGGGCTCGATCGCCATCATCGCCTGATCGACAGCTACAAGAAGCTGCACGCAGCGCGGGCGAAAGCAGCAGCCCGCTGAGCTGGTGGCAGGGTGGTTCGCGCCGCTGTCTACCGTAAGTGGGACTTGCGGAAATAGACGTGACGCGAGATGCTGCGGTGCCGGGCTAAGCCCTGCTGATTTTGCCAGTAGCTGCAGCCGGCCTTGGGATCGGGATCGCGACCGGCAGCTTTGAACCCTGGGCGGTTCTCAGCCCAAAAGCTGATGCCCGCCTCTAAGTGCGCGGTTCCGTAGTTCGATTTTCCAATCGCTATTTAGTTGCGCCAGGCAGTCTTTGAGCGGCCACCCAGGTGCTGTCTCGATCAGGTGCATGAACGAGGAAGCAAGTCCATAGCAGCCATCAGGGCCGAACAATTCGACGAGTATGCGGGCCTCGTTATCCGTGATCGGCTTTGCAATGGTTCGGCAAAGCGCCTCGATCTTGGCGAGCTGGGCAACTTCCGCTTCATCCTCGGATGGCAGGGGGCCAAGCTGTTCAAGCTCGGCGATCTCAGTTCGTACGCTCGTATTGGACATCTGATTCGTAGGTTGGTGCGGGTCAAGAGGCGACAGGTGTGGTTTCGCACTAATTGCTTTTGCCGAACCCGACCGATCAAGCGAGCATAGCAGGTGGCCAGATTGGGATGTCACTGACTGTCTCGGCAGGCCGCTGTCGACCCACACTGGCCGTTGCTGGCCAGTCTCTACTTGTCAGTCCACGGCAGCCCGTTTCCGAGAAGCTGACGCCGAAATCAACCGAAAAGTGATCAAACGGAACGGACTACTCGGACAGATCGGCAGTGGCTGCGCTTTCGAGAGCGTCAATGTCGCCAGCTCGAATCTGATTGAGATGCTCCGTGATCCACGCTGGGGAACGATTCCACCACGCAACCGACTGCAGACGCCGCACGCTGTCAGCATCAAAGCGCCGTCGCACGACCTGAGCAGGGTTTCCGCCAACGACCGTGTAAGGAGGGACATCGGTCGTGACCACCGAACGCGCAGCGATGATGGCACCATCGCCGATTGTCACGCCAGGCATGATCAATGCATCGTAACCAATCCATACATCGTTGCCGATGATGGTATCGCCTTTGTACGGAAGTTCGCCCGCGGCTGGACGAGCAACTTCCCAACCGTTGCCAAAAATGAAGAACGGGAAGGTTGAGATACCATTCATCTGGTGATTGGCACCATTCATAATGAATTTGACGCCACGCGCGATTGCGCAAAATCTACCGATGATTAGCCGATCCCCAATGAAAGGGAAGTGATACAACACGTTATTTTCGAAGTTTTCTACGCCATTGGGATCATCGTAATACGTGAAGTCGCCGATTTCGATGTTCGGACGAGTAACGGCGTTTTTCAGGAAGCAGATCTGAGGAAAACCATCCATCGGATACGCCGTGTCTGGGCTTGGGCCGTGCATGTGCATTCTCCATTATTCATTTCTAGTTCTACAACTTGCAACGCAAGCGGTTGCAAGCGACTGTTACTGGCCGATCTTGGCCGCACAGTGTTCGGCAGCTTTCGACCCTTAGCGGACAGTCAATCAGAGACCGCTTGCCTTAATTGCTCGACAGTTTGAAAATCACGGAGCGCTACGTTGAAGCTGTATTCCATGTCGATGGCACGTAGGTCTACCGCAAGCGCTCTCTGTAATTCAAGCGCAAAAGATAGGGCGCAAGTGTCGAGAGACTCAGCGGTGATGGTTTCCGCTTCTTTGCTCAGTCAGATGACCGTGATTGTTCCTGCACAGCCGTACTCACACTCGAAGACCGCGCCGATGAAGTTTCCACGTTTGGCGTTTCTTACGCCATTCATGGCCACGATAGCGCCGATTGTAAGCTCAACGTCGAACCTCTGATTTTCCCTGATAAAGATCAGTAATTTGGTCATTTTTTCTCATGCTCGACGGTCCGCCTTTGGGCGAAAGCGGCCTGTCGCACTAGGTTAGCAGCTTGCAAAACGGAAAAATCTACGGATTGTCAAAGACGCCGTTTTCCTTGATGGCATCCTTCAGATCGGCCAACGTGAGCAAATTCTTGATCTGATATTCCGAAGTCGTGGCAACGAATGCCACGTGGTCCGGAACGGAAGTGAGCGTAGCAAAGTTTCCTTGCATGGCTGCGCGTACCTTCACTTCCATTGCCCCCTTGCGTCGAGCACTTTCTTCCTTTCCTTCCCCGCGCCGTCGAACCGGGTCGCCAAGACGGAGAGAATTTCGGCCGCTTCTTTGAGGATGCGCTGTTTTTTATCGTTCAGCCCGCCCACCGCTCAACCGGGCTCGTATGCCAGCCTCGTTGCACGCGACAACGATCTTGATGCCCAGCCAAAAGCATCTACAGGACGAGACGGAAATCGTACGATAAGGTGAATCGAGGCGGCGATGATCATTCCTGGCGATCCTCAACCCTTCTGCGCCGCCTTGGCGTCTGCCAGCTCGTCGTTGCTAACCATGTAGCCCTCATCGGCGGCCAGCTGCGCGTCCGGCTGCAACTGCTCGTGTTCGCGCGCGCGGGTGAGGAGCACTTGCACCGTGTCGATTTTATGGCGCACAGTCTCGGATAACGCGGCCAGGGTCAGCGGCTCCGGGAGCATCACTTCGCATTCCTCGGCGGCGCGCGCGGCCGGGTGCTCGCGCGCCAGTTCGCCGGATTGTCCCGTCTCGTCGCGCTCGATCAGGCGCAGCACGTTGCGCAAACCCTGCTCCAATTGTTCCAGCCGGCTCGATTCCATTCAAAACCTCCCGTGTTCGCGATAGAAAAAAGGCACTTCGGCCAACTGCACGCCGCAACGCCCTGCAAAGCATACACATTCTTCCTCGCCGACGACGCGCTGCTCGGAGCTAACGCCAGTGAGATGGATGCGGCGACATGTACCTCAACGTGAAACGCCGTGGCGGGGCCTTAAACTGGCTGGAACAGCTATCGCCGCGCGAGTTACCGATCTTCCTGCAGACGCTTTTAACTAAGTGTGCTGACCTGTGGCTTTAGCATCGAGGCCGGCACACTAGCCCGGTTGAGCAATGGGCGGGGCGCGGAGTTTGCGACACGTCTAGAGCGATTTATCCGGGTCTTGCGTCCCGAAGGGATGGCCGCTTGCAAGTGACGGACTGTCACGACAGGCAGCAATCGCCCCATTGCTTTCCGTTCTATTTCCTGTCCACTTAGGAGGCCGACCGCCTCAAGCCGCAAGGCATCCGAACTTCCGGTTTCGACCCATACCGGACCTTACCTGCAGCGGACCTTGCATTCATTTAGCCAGCACTTGTTCCAGCCACCTTGCAACTACTGGGTTCGCGCCTGCCTGCAGGTTGCTCGAAAAGGATAGTAGTTCCTGACTCGACTCGACGGCTCGCCCAAGGTACTCGACTTGTTTCAACGACCACCAACGGTCGAATACTGCTTCGGAAATATCTGCTAGTCCGAATATGTGAGCGCGCTTGTTTTCGTCTTGAAAGATTTCTAATGTCTGCGCAAGATAAGCAAGCTTCACAACCGCTCGTATGCTGGCCTCTGTCCAGGCGGACTTATCACCAAATTCGTGACTCATTACTTGAGACGAACAGCAAAGCAAAAGCTCATCTTCTGTAAGGCGCTGAGCAAGCTCGGCTGATGTCTCCTTACGAGGTTCGATCAAGAAAAACCAGTTATGCAACATTAAGTATCCAAGCCTATTTGTGCATCTTGTGAATGACCGCTTCTGGCCGAACCCGGCCTATCGGTCAAGCATACCAGGTTGACAACATGAAAAGCAGGGACCGGCGCGGTACGCCGCATCCGACCCGGAGTGACCAGTCGGCATGCTTGAGCACGGCGCGTTACCGATCATGCGTCGTCCGCAGCCTTGAATGTTGGCGAGTGACTGGGAATGTCATCCGGGAATACGGTACAAACAAGCTTGCCACTAAGAACCTACGATAGAAACGCTGTCATAGAAAGGTTGTACATTTCCCAATGCGGACCGCGCGCTTCATTCACGACCACCGGCCACAAGTCAGGCTCGCCGTCTGTCTTCCAGTAAAGGGAATCCCCATTGTCGGTCGATCCAAAAGGAAATAAACCGCCCGACGCTGGAAAATAGAGAAATGGGATCTGTTCACCGCATTGGGCCAACTGTGCAAGGACATCGCCAACGACCTCCAGTTTACGCTCCAGGTTGACATACTGGTTGCGAGTAAACGGCGAAAAAATCCAGATGAAAGAATCAATTGATCCTAACCCGAACGCATCGATAAATGCTTTGTAATCGGCAGGGAGGCGGGTTCCCAGACGTTCTTCGACGCGGGCCCACGCCTGCCGGTCCTCCTCAGCGCAAATCGCAGGTGGCGAAAGTATTTCTTTTAGAGTTTTCATTAACAGTCAGATTCCTTGACGAGCGATTCGCCGGAAGCGCACCGTGAGCATGAATTTTTGCCAGTCTCGACCGGCTGGTTTTGGCCGAAAGCAGAACTTAATCCGGCTAGTTAACATCAGCAAGGATTAGTTGCCTCCGCCATTCACAGCCAGTGGTTGCAGCAATTTCCAAAACGTCACATCTGTTTCGAAAAGTCACAGCAGGAACGCCGGCCCGCCGCCACCCGGCAGCACGTCATCCTGCGTCGTCTCGTCCTTGAGTGCCACGCCGCTCAACTGCCGTTGCTGCGCCTGCCCGAGCAAATAATGCAGCCGGGCGGCGGCTTGGGCATAACCCAACCCCGCAGGCCTGACGTTCGAGATGCAGTTACGGCGCTCGTCCGTCAGGCCGACGCGTGGCCCCCACGTCATGTAGATGCCCATGCTGTCCGGTGCACTCAGGCCCGGCCGTTCACCAATCAGCACGACGGCGATCTTCGCCCCCAGCAATTGACCGACTTCGTCGCCCACGGCCACGCGGCCTTGCTGGGCGATCGCCAGCGGACCCAGCGTCCACGCTTCGGCGGCAAGCTGCAAATGCAGTGCTGCCAGAAAGGGCGCGGCATTCTGCGCGATCGCGTGTGACGACAGGCCATCCGCCACAACGATCGCCAGGTCAACGGGGCGGTTGCCATCGTCGATATCAGCCAGGATCGCGCGTGATGGCGCATCGAGCCGCCGCCCCAGATCCGGCCGCTGCAGATAGACGTTGCGATTGGCAGCAGCACTGTGCAGCAGGAGGGGCGGGCCGGCGTGCGGCCACGCTGCCTGCAGTGCAGGCATGAGCGCATCAACGTCGAGGGGGAGGTGGACCGCGTCGCGCGCCCGCGCATGCGCGAGCTGGAAGTCGAGCTGTGCGGCTGTCGGCTGGCTGATGCCGGCGGCGCCCAGCGCAATGCGGGCGTCCGTGAATTTACGCAAGGCTTGCCAGGGTGCGGGGACGGCATCAAAGTCGTCGGTCGAATCGGACATAAAAGCAACCTCAGGATGACTGCAGCAGCGCGCGCTGGAATGCCGGGGGCACGGTCCGCCCCAGCTCGGCTTGACCCGCGCCCTTGAAAATACCCAGTGCGCGCAACCACGCATCGAATTCGGGCGCCGGTTGCAGGCCGAGCGCGCGGCGCGCATACAGCGCATCGTGGAACGACGTCGTCTGATAATTGAGCATGATGTCGTCCCCACCGGGAATGCCCATCACGAAGGTGCAGCCGGCCGCGCCCAGCATCGTCAGCAGCACGTCCATGTCGTCCTGGTCGGCTTCGGCGTGGTTGGTATAGCAGACGTCGCACCCCATCGGCAGGCCAAGGAGCTTCGCGCAGAAGTGGTCTTCCAGGCCGGCGCGGATGATCTGCTTGCCGTCGTACAGGTATTCCGGCCCCATGAAGCCCACCACGGTGTTGACCAGCAGCGGGTCGAACTCGCGCGCCACGGCATACGCGCGCGCTTCGCAGGTTTGCTGGTCGACGCCGTGGTTGGCGTTGGCCGACAGCGCGCTGCCCTGACCGGTCTCGAAATACATGACGTTGTTGCCCACCGTCCCGCGGCCCAGCGACAGGGCAGCGGCGCGGGCTTCGCCGAGCAGCGCCAGGTCGATGCCGAAGCTGGCGTTGGCCGCCTGCGTGCCGGCGATCGACTGGAATACCAGGTCAACCGGCGCGCCGCGCCCGATCGCCTCGATCGTATTGGTCACGTGCGTCAGCACGCAGGACTGGGTGGGAATCTCGTAGCGGCTGATGACATCGTCCAGCATCGTGACGAGCTTGACCACCTGCGCGACATTGTCGGTGGCCGGATTGATGCCGATGACCGCGTCGCCGCTGCCATGCATCAGGCCGTCGAACAGGCTAGCAGCGATGCCCGACATGTCGTCGAGAGGATGGTTCGGCTGCAGACGCGTCGACAGCGTACCGGCCAGGCCGATCGTGTTGCGAAAGCGGGTGATCACGCGGCACTTGCGTGCTACCAGCACCAGATCCTGGATGCGCATGATTTTCGATACGGCTGCCGCCATCTCGGGTGTGATGCCAGGGGCGACGCGCGCCAGCACGGGCCCGTCGACCGCGTCACCCAGCAGCCACTCCCGGAAACTCCCCACGGTCAGGTGGCGAATCGGCGCGAACGCGGCAGCGTCGTGACTGTCGATGATCAGGCGCGTGACTTCATCGGCTTCGTACGGCACGACGGCGTCGTTCAGAAAGGTGCGCAAGGGCAGGTCGGCCAGCGCCATTTGCGCGGCGACGCGCTCTTCGGCGCTGCCTGCGGCAACACCGGCGAGATGGTCGCCCGAGCGCGCGGGCGTGGCCTTGGCCAGCAGGTCGCGCAGATCGGCGAACCAGTACGTTTTGGTGCCGACGACGTGGGATATCCGGGGCATGAAGACGGTCCTTCGCTTTTAGGGGGCAATACCGGGCGATTGCGCCGCACTGCCGTGGCGTCAGTAGCGATAGTGCCACAGGTCGGTCGTGTTCAGGGCGCGTGGCGACGGCGTCAGCGGTGTGATAGCATCGCCGCTGATCTTGCACCATTGGCAACTCGCCTCCATCACGCCGACCCCGACCGATCCGACAATGTGAGAACCCCTTCCGACACGCCTGCTTTTTCCTGGCGAATGCGCCTGGCACTGCTAATATCCCTGGTGATCCACGCTCTGCTGCTGAGCATTCCGCTCGAGGGCGATGTGTTCGGGCTCCCAGGATTGCGCATGCCGTGGGAAGAGCGGCGCCTGGCCGCGACTGAATTGAATGTCAGGCTGGCGCCGGCGCCAGCCGCAGCACCAGCGCCGCCGCCCGCACCCGTGGCGAAGGCTGAAGCACCGGTCGCCGCGAGCCAGCAGACGCCGCCAGCCGTTCCAGCAGCAACCGCGCCTGCGCCCTCGGTACCGCAAGCGCCGGTCACCAGGATCCAGCCAGCGCCAGCGCCGACACTACAGAACGACGACGCGGCGGGTGCACGCATCATTGCGCTCGATGACGACAAGCGGGAGACGGCGATCGAGGAAGAACGCGTGCGCCAGCAGGTTGTTCAGCGCGAGGCCGCGCGCGCAGCGGCAGCCGTAGCGGCTGAACAGCAGCGGACTGCCGACCTGGCAGCACGAGCGCAGGCACAAGCACAGGCACAGGCACAGGCACAGGCACAGGCACAGGCACAAGCACAAGCACAAGCACGCGAGCAAGCTGCGCGCGACGCGCTGGCCAGCGCCGAGGCGGCTCAACGCGACGCCGAACGTGCCGATGCACAGCGCCTCGAGGAAGCGAACCGCAATGCGGCGGCCCAGCGTGAGGCTGCCCGCGCAGAAGTCGCCCGTCATGAACAGGCCAAACGGGAAGTGGCGCGTCAGGAGCAAGCCCGTCTTGACGCCGCCCGTGCTGAAGCAGCCCGCCAGGAGCAGTCGAGACTGGCGCAACAGGAAGCAGCACGTCAGGAAGCAGCACGTCAGGAAGCAGCCCGCCAGGACGCGATCAAGCAGGAAGCAGGACGCCTCGCGCCGTTGTCGCAAACGCCGGCGGCGCCGGTGCAAACCGCACAGGAAGCGCAGCGTGAAGAGCGCCTGCGCGCGATCGGCCGGCAGTTGAACCAGGAGGCCGCACAGCGTGACGCCGCCGGCGGGCAGCGTCGCGGGTGGTTGATGGGCCGTGCCGACGCCAACGCTGACCTCGTGGCGTACGCCGAAGCCATGGGCCGCAAGATCGAGCTGAACATGAGCCTGAACGCCGTGCGCGATATCGTCAAGCAGCCGCACCGACAGCCGCTCGTGACCGTGGCCGTGCGCAGCGACGGTTCGGTGGAGCGGGTGACGTTCGTGACATCGAGCGGCGTGCCCGCCGTCGACGAGGCAATCCGTCAGATCATTGCCAGTCACGCGCCCTATGGACCGTTCCCACCGGCGCTGGCGCGCCAGTACGATGTGGTGGAAATTCGCCGAACGTGGCTGTTCGATGTGGCGGTTCGCCTGCAGTAGGAACGATGAGCAGCATCCGATCGGGTCGCCAACAGGTGGCCCGGCATGTTAGGGTGCTGTTTTCATCCACCTTAAAGCAACCTGCAACCATGCAAGACCTCTCCAAATATTCGCTGGCCAAACTTCGCGCACTTGAAGAACAGGTCAACGATGCGCTCAAAACCCACCATTTCCTCAGCATCAGCAAGGCGCGCGAACAGATCCTCCATATCGCCCGCAATGCCGGCCTGAGCGAGAAACAGGTACTGGCGATCAAAGCGCCGGCCTCAGGAAAGCCGGCCGCTACTGCCGTCAGCTACACCAATCCCGATGATCCTGCCCAGCAATGGAGCGGTCGCGGCCGTCAACCGGCCTGGGTCAAGGCATGGCTTGCCGCCGGCAAGTCGCTCGAGGACATCAAGACGTCGGGTTGACCCGCGGCCCGGTCAGCATCAATCGCGCGCGGTACGCCATTCCTGCGCATTGACAGGCTGCTCGTGTTCATGCCCGCAGTTCGTGATCCTCTGCTTGCCGAATTTTTCGATCATGTCGATGCTCGTGGCCGGGGAGCGCTCGGTGATGCAATAAATACCGCCAGCCGTGACAACGCGCGTGCGTCGCGCGCCGTCGGCGCCATCATTGACGAGTTCAACGATCTTGGGCGCTTCGTACCAGGGGCCCGGCGCGACTGCGGCCGCCTCGGCAAACCCGCGGGCCATGCGGATCTGCGGGCTGTCCGGTGGCGCGACGATATACGCCTTGCTGCTCTTGCGCAGCGTGCGCTCGATGGCGCCTGCTTCCCT
>Ga0265780_10009523_pt1 | contig 11638 bp, 11 predicted proteins | sample P1T30metagenome_FD_192432 | JGI IMG/M metagenome (GOLD analysis project Ga0265780, IMG submission 192432) | Plant litter microbial communities from East Loma Ridge, Irvine, California - P1 T30 | ecosystem: Environmental > Terrestrial > Plant litter > Unclassified | place: USA: California... | reverse complement strand
CCCACTTTGCTGCCATTGATTGCCCTGCATCCAGTCAAAAAACCCGCGAGGCTTTAGGTTGGGATACCAAAGGTGCCGGGTTAATTGAGGATATAAATACCGCAGGCTACTTTTAGCATGTCAACCTTATAAACAAGAAAGCCGCCGGTTTTTAACCGGCGGCTTTCTTGTTATTATTGAAGAAATTAAGACTTAAAAAACTCCAGTAAGTCTTTATTAATAGTAGCCGCCTCGGTAGTTGGCATACCATGCGGGAAACCCGGGTAGGTAATCAGTTTGCCGTTCTTCAACAGCTTAGCAGCCTTTACACCGGTAAGCTGAAACGGCACTATCTGGTCGTCTTCACCGTGCAATACCAATACGGGGATGTCTACGCTTTTCAAATCCTCGGTAAAATCGGTTTCCGAAAAAGCCTTAATACAGTCGTAATGTGCTTTAATGCCGCCCATCATACCTTGTCGCCACCAATTGTCCTTTACCGCCTGCGATACTTTGGCACCTTCGCGGTTATACCCATAAAACGGCAGGGTAAAGTCCTGAAAATACTGCAATCTGTTAGTGGCTGTGTTTTCACGTATCTCATCAAATATTGCCATCGGGATGCCATCGGGATTGCTTTCAGTTTGTGCCATAATGGGCGTAACAGCGCTAATCAATACCGCTTTAGCCACACGGTCTTTACCATATTGGGCCACATAGCGAATAACCTCGCCGCCACCGGTAGAGTGGCCCACGTGTATGGCATCTTTCAGGTCGAGAGCTTCGGTCAGTTCGGCTACATCGGCTGCATAGGTATCCATGTCGTTACCTGTTGCGGTTTGGGTTGAGCGGCCGTGGCCCCGGCGGTCGTACGCAATAACCCGGTACCCCTGCTCTACAAAAAACATCATTTGTCCGTCCCAATCATCGCCCGATAGTGGCCAGCCATGATGAAAAACAATAGGCTTCCCTGTGCCCCAGTCTTTGTAATAAATTTCGGTTCCGTCTTTTACTGTAATTTTACTCATTGCTTAGTGATTTTTTTGGATGATCAATTAAATAATAGTTTCTTCTAATAAAGCAGGAGCATAATTGGGATCAAAGCTGTTTGCCATTCAAAAACAGCGTTATGCCGCGCATATTATGGCATTTATACACGTTGCAGTTCAATGTTTAAACAACTAAAAGTAGTAAATAATATGTTAGATGTATGGTATCAACGCTAAATTTCATAATAAGTTAATACACCTTTCTATATTTTCAATACAATACTTTAACCAACTTGCTTTTCCATAATATATTCGTTAAGGGCATCACTAAACCCCTATACCAAGCAGTAACTGCCATATTTATTAAATTTATTATGCATATTAGCTACGTATTAACTAACTTTCTTTTAAAACGGCTGTTAGTTGTAACAATTGACCAAAAGCTGCATCATATATCAACATCATGTTTAAAGATTTCAAAAGTTTGTTTGTAAAAACAGATGAGGAAGAGCCCGAAAAGGCACCTGCCCCCGTACAGGACTATTCATTCCCTGTTAATAATTCCACCCCGCCAAATGCAGTACCACCATCTCCACCCGTAACACCGGCCCAGCCATCCGTTACCGATCCGGTTATTATGGAGGTTTTAAAAACTTATGAATCGGGATTGGATTCTATTAACATGCCCGGGTACGACTTTTATGAGTTTTATCAAACCATTACGGTTGCGGGCTCACCTACCGAGCAATCTTACCAAATGGCCTACCAAATGGCCAAAATTGTAGATAAGAATGTTACCGTAGAAAAACTGATGCACGATGCTGAATTTTACATCAGTAAAATTAACGAGGTGCACAGCCAGTACGCCAACCAGGGCCAGGCCAGGCTTAACTCTGTTAATGATAAAAAGAACGCCGAGCGCACCAATTTAAGTACGGAAATAGACCAGGCTTCGGCCCGCATTAACCAGCTTAGAGAAGAAATGCAAAAACTCGAAGCCGATATAGCCACTAAAAGATCGGTGCTGAGTAAGATAGACGAAAGCTATTACGCACAGGAAAAAACCGTTAAAGAAAAACTGAGCGCCAACGATTACGCACATAAAACAAGTATTGATAAACTGAATTTTGTAAAAGAAGGTATCCTTAAATTTATCAAAGCCTAAACCAAAACCATTTATGGAAAAAGATCAAAGTAAAGTGCTCGAATTACCTATTTTGAAGCATTTTGAAAAAGGAGATATATCATTCGACCCGCAAAGCTGGAAAAAAGGAGAAAAAATATTAGGACTAATTTTAGGCCTGGCTATAGTAGGCACTACCGTTTGGGGTTTGTACTCCTACATATTGCCCATTGTATTTACCTGGATAGGCCAGGTATTGGGCGCTATTACGGCCGCAGTAATGGTTATTGCGTTTTTCATGATGCTCCCGGTATTAATCAGGGCGTTAAAAATGCTGGCCAGGGCAAGTCATAAGCTGCTCATCAGGCAAGACCCTTTTGGCGAGCTGGAAGATCAGAAACAGATCATGATCCAAAACCGGGTTTCGTTCAAAACGGCTAAAGCTAAGATTAAAGCCATCAAATCTACCATGGAGCAGGAGGCTTTAAAATCTGAAAAAGAAGCTAAAGATTATCAGGATAAAGTACTATTGCTGCAATCTCGTGCCGAAGCTACCAAAACAAAAATGACTGAAATGGAGCAACGCCTGGGCGAGGCTGCTAAGGATTCTGATGACTACGTAGAATTGCAAACTAATTTGATGCGCACCCTGAGTGAAGGACAACGCGTTGGCCACATGCTTAACCAAAGCACCGGTTTAATAAGAAAGTACGGTACCCGCGCGCACGTTATTGGCAAGCTCGACCGTAAACTGAACATGGTAGATACCGCCATGGAAATAAAGATTGCCGACTTTGAGGTAAGTATTGATATGCTGAAGAAAGAATATGCCTTTGCCGATGCCGCCAAAACGGCTACCGAACAGGCAAAATCGGCCATGTTATTTACCAAGGGATGGGAACTTGATTACGCTTTAGATGTAGTAACCAGTACTATTGCTATGGACCTGGCCTCTACTAAAGAAAATTTATTGGATCTGGACTCTTTAACTTCACAATACTCGGTAGACAGCGACGAGTTGTACACCAAGCTTGATAAACTGGCCGATACCATTAAGACCGATACCATTGCCATGCCTCAGGCTAAAACTTACAACAATCCTAACTACAAGCTTTCTACCGAAGATAAGAGAGAAAGCCAGGGATTTGGCGATATATTTTAAGAGCTAATACTTATAATAACTAATCACATATAAAATGAAATGGTCTAACCTTACCTTGTTTTCCAAGGCACTTATAGCAATAACTGCTGCTGCAATTATTGGATGTTTGGTTTACTTCTTTTCACCGGGTTTAAAGGTGGAGAAGTCGAAGTCACTCGATAAATTAGAACTATCTGATCAGGATGTAAACAATGTTATCACCTCCGAAGAACTCCCCCTGCCTACTGAGCAGGCATCATCCGAGGTTTCGTCAAAACCTTTGGTGAGAATAGGCGGTTATGCCTGGAATGCCCAATCGGGTATTATTGTAGCTAACGGCGGTATTAAAACTACCCAAGGCTCCATCATGGAAAAAAATGGCGTTAACCTGGAGTTAGTTCGTCAGGATTGGCTTTCAGAGCTGCGTAACCTGCACCTTAAGTTTGTAGAGGAATTTGACAAAGGCAATAATTTTCCTAAACAAGGGGTTGCCGCCATTATGATCATGGGCGATGGTGTTCCTTTTTACATTAGCTCGGTACAACAGGCACTTGATGATAAATACGGCGAAGGCAAATACCAGATGCAGGTAATGGGTGCTATTGGCTTAAGCTACGGCGAAGATAAACTGATTGGCCCGCCAAGCTGGAAAATGGATCCGCAATCGATGAAAGGCTCTTTGGTATCGGCCGTAATTGGCGATGGCGACTGGGTTACTGCGGTAAACTATGCATCGGCCAACGGCTTAAAAATTAACCCTGACCCGGCTACGTATGATGCTGATGCCGTAAACTTTATTGCCTCAGCTAATGATGATTACATCGAATCGGCCAAGGAGCTGATCAAATCGCAAAAAGCCGGCTGGACAGTGCCTTTAAAAGAAGTAAAAGACGGTAAGCTAACCGGCAAAACCATCAACAAAAAAGTAGATGGCTGTGCTACCTGGACACCGGGCGATAAAATGGTATTCGACGCCCTAACCGGCTTTACCGACATTGTTTCTACCCGCGAATTCAACAACCAGATGGCTACCTCGGTTATCTTTGTGAAACAATGGGCCGAGAAAAATAAAAGCCTGGTAAGTAACATCTTAAAATCTGCTTATACCGCTTCTAACCAAATGAAGCAGTACGATAGCTGGAGACACAGAGCTTCGGCAGCTACGGCTAAAGTATTTGGACAGGAAGATGCCGATTATTGGTACAATATGTTTAAAGGTCAGAAAGGCCAAAAGAACGGTATTTCTTACAACATGGGTGGTTCGAGGGTGTTCAACCTGGCCGATGCCAACCAGTACTACGGTTTAAGCGATGGTACTAACCGTTATAAAGCGGTTTACGACCAGGTTTCTAAATACCTGAAAGATTTGAACCCGGCCGGTTTCAATCAAAACGTAAAAAGGATTGTACCTTATGATGAAGCTGTGAATTTGTCGTTCTTACAACAAATTGAGGATATTGACAAGGGCGCTGCCTATACGTCGGATTACTCCAAAAAAGCGACCAACGTAGTAGCCTCGGGCGAGTGGCGCATTAATTTCGAACCAGGCCGCGCCACCATAAGGCCGGAAGGTAAAGATGTTTTGGAAACCATTTATAACCTGTTGGTACAAGCTGAAGATTCTAAGTTAGAACTGGTAGGCCATACCGATAATACCGGCAAGCAAGACAATAACTATTCACTATCAACTGCACGTGCCGAAGCTGTGAAAAGTTATTTGATAGCCAAAGGCATATCTGCTAACCGCTTCCAAAAAATTGATGGTAAAGGACAGGATGAGCCTGTTGGCGATAACAAAACCGCTGCAGGAAGAGCGCAGAACAGAAGAGTAGTGGTATCTATCTTAAAATAAACATGAACTTAAAATACTGGTTCAAACCTTTTGAAGTCGTTGGTAAAAACCAACGACTTTTAATTGTAACTATTTGGGTTGCCTTACTTGTTATTTACTGGGTAGCAGCATCGGCAGGCACCAAGCACCTGTTCCCTACACCAGGGCAAGTTGGGCAGGGGTTTGCTGCTTTATACCGCGAAGGATTGGTGGTGCATATTGCCAGTTCGTTGGCTTTGTGTTTCCAGGCTACCTTGCTTTCAGTGGTGGTTTCGTTAATTATCGTTTACTTATCGCCCCTGCCTGCATTGGCGCCCTTAGCCAATATTTTAAGCAGGTTAAGGTATTTGCCGTTAACGGGTATTACCTTTTACTTGGCCATCCTGGTAAACGATGCGCGTACCATGCAAATAAGTGTATTATTCATTTTTATGAGCCTGTATTTTATTACCACGCTACTGGCTATGTTAAAAGATATCCCACAGGAAGAAATTGACCATGCCCGATCGCTAAAATGCACCCGCTGGGAAGTTTTATGGGAAGTAGTAATTAAAGGCCGGTTAGATTATGTGATTGATGCCCTGCGCCAAAACCTGGCTATTATATGGATGATGCTGGTAACAGTAGAATCTATACTGGTTGCCGCCGGAGGTTTGGGGGTTTTAATTAAGAACAGCGATAAGTTTATGAATCATGGCCGTATTGTAGCCTTACAATTGGTTATACTTTTAGTAGGATTGTTTTTAGATTGGATACTCAACGTAGCCCGTAAATCCATTTTTACCTACTCCAAATTTTAACAGCGCCATGAAACATACTTACGACAAAAAGGACACCGTACTGCACGTTGAAAATTTGAGCATAGTTTACGGTGAAAAAACCATTATCAAAGACATCAACTTTACCGAATACGATACCACAAGGCCGGGCATGAACCAGGGGCAGATCATTGCCTTTTTAGGCCGTTCGGGCCGTGGAAAATCTACCCTGTTTAAGGCACTTACCGGTTTAGAAAAACCAACTACCGGCAATGTATTGATCCCGGATTATGCCAGGGGAATTTTAGACGGTAAGCAACCCGCTAAAACAGTTTGCGAAGGCGATGTAGGCTTTGTTGACCAAAAGTATACCCTCTTCAGGCATAAAACGGTTTACCAATCGCTCCTGTATTCTTTGCGGAAAAGTAACTTCTCTGCCGAAGAAAAGAAGGATAAGATCATGGAGTACCTAAAAACCTGGGGACTGGAAAGCCATAAGGACAAATACCCTAACCAGCTTTCGGGTGGGCAGCGCCAGCGTACGGCCATTTTAGAGCAGGTAATAAGTTCGGGCTATTATATGGTGTTGGACGAACCGTTTTCGGGCCTTGATGTGGGAAACATTGAGAATGTAAAGAGCACGTTTAAACTGATTGACCAGGCAAATGAGTTGAATACAATTATTTTCAGTACTCACGACATAGAGTTAGCCGTTGAACTGGCCGATTCTATCTATATCATCGGTTACCAATCACCCGATAAAGATTACGGAACCATTGTTAAACATTACGACCTGAAAGAAATGGGACTGGCCTGGAACCAGGAGTTTTCGCCATCGCATCTGGATTGCGTGATGGATATTAAAAAGCAGCTGTTAAACAGTTAACCTTTAAAGTATTTAAATGGTTGCCATTGATCAGGAAGCACTAGCCCTATTAAACGAATATTCCACATCGCTTAAAGTACTGGCACAAAAGCTGGAAGACGACCGGTACTTTGCGGATATGGTAGCTAAATCGAACAAAAGAGCTTCTACCAGTGCTTACACGGTTTTAGAATATGCATTTTTTGAGATCATTACCGTTTTTAATCTTTGTGCCAACCCTTTAACCAACTCATTGCAAAAGTTTGCATTGGTTTATATTGGACTAAAGTTTTACAGCCCTAACTTTTTAAAAAATCAGGCAAATTTAAGGTCTATACTCAACGAGGAAAACCAGGAGTTGATTAGCCATTACCTTAATTATAGCCAACGGGTTGCAGCGTACCAGCAAACCATAGCACAAGAGCCAACTTTACTGTACCCCGGCATATTAAAAACCCACAACCGCTCTTTGTTTGATGAGTACTCCTCTACCTTGTACCGGTTTGCATCGCTTATTATTAGTTTTGAACCCAGCACCACAGGTGCCAATGCTGAGCTACTGAAAAAAATATGGGCACTTACCCATACACCCGACGAAGAGATCAAGGAGAAACCAATAAAATCCGAACCTGAAGATAAAGAGACGCTGGAAGAGGTTTTGCAACAGTTGCAGGCGCTTATTGGCTTAACTAAGGTAAAGCAACAGGTAACAACCCTGGTTAACTTCATTAAAATACAAAAGGAGCGGGAAAAAGAAGGGTTACATACGTCAAAACTCTCTTACCACTGCGTATTTACAGGCGCTCCGGGTACAGGTAAAACCACGGTAGCCCGCATACTTGCCAAAATTTATAAAAAGCTGGGCGTGGTATCGCAAGGGCAACTGGTAGAAACCGACCGCTCAGGCATGGTGGCCGAATACGCAGGGCAAACCGCTGTAAAGGTAGACAAGGTAGTACAACAAGCCCTGAACGGCGTGTTGTTTATTGATGAAGCCTACGCTTTAATTGGCGAAATCAGCGATAACTACGGGCAGGAAAGTGTAGCCACGCTGCTGAAAAGAATGGAAGACCATCGCGATAATCTGGTAGTAATTGCCGCCGGTTATCCGAATGAAATGGAAACCTTTATTAATGATAATCCGGGCTTAAAATCGAGGTTTAACCGCTATATTGAGTTTGACGATTACACAGCCAAAGAGCTATTTGAAATATACAAGCTATTTTGTACCAAGGCCGACTATATTATTACCAAGAAAGCCGCCACCAAGCTCAAGAAAACTTTTCAGGCACATATCGACAATAAAGATGAAACTTTTGGCAACGGCAGGCTTGCACGTAATATCTTCGAAAAATCGGTAGAAAGGCAGGCCAACCGCTTGACTTTGAACAAGGAGCCATTAACCAAAGTGCTATTGCAAACCCTGGAAGCCGAAGACATTCCGTCTTTATAACTTGCACTTAAATTTGAGGTAACAAGTAATCAGCCTTGTATCTTGACCTATTACTTCTGCATAAAATGAGGTAAGTATTAAGTGTCTACTCACAAAATGTTTTGTTTTATAAAACATTTCGGTTTGTGAAATGATTATCAATGCTGAGATCAAAACAGTTTTTTAACAACCGCAAAAGATACGTCATTGAAATACGCAGTTACCTTTTTACTTTGTTTACTATTTGGGGCAACTTCCCGGTTAAATGCACAAGTGCAGGATAGCATTAAGACTGACTCTACCGAGCATATTTTGGAAGTACCCGATACAGTGAAGCACCTTCAAAGCAAGTTTGCTTCCTTCATACCGCCCGCAGTATTTGTGGGCTATGGGTTGTTATCATTAGGGGTTAAACCCATACGCGATATAGATTACCATGTATATAACGATATGCGTAAGGACCACCCTGATTTTCATACCAAGGTTGATGATTATTTCCAATTTGCACCCGTAGTTACGGTATATGCACTAAACCTTGCCGGTGTAGCCGGTAAAAACCGGTTTATTGACCGTACTATTCTCTACGCCTTATCGCAAACTATTAGGTTTGGTGCAGTAAACGTTATAAAAAACGCAGCCAACCGTCAAAGGCCCAATAGTTTCGATGATAAATCGTTCCCCTCGGGCCATGCCAGCACGGCCTTTGCCGCAGCCGAATTTATGGCGCAGGAATATGGTGAAGTATCGCCATGGTACGGGGTATACGCATACTCTTTTGCTACGGCAACCGCCATACTGCGGGTGTATAACAACGACCACTGGTTTAGTGACATTATAGCCGGTGCGGGGTTTGGTATTTTATCTACCAAAGCGGCTTATTTAATATACCCTTATGTACGTAACACGCTGTTCCGTAATAAAAACGCCAAAAACGCTAAAGACGAGCAGAAAGCTACCCTGCTAATGCCCACCTACAATAACGGCATAGCTGGCTTTAGCTTTGTAAAAACTTTTTAAATATCAGCTCAAAAAGTGCTGTATGCGCTTTGCTAAGCTCATACAGCACAAATCAAGCTCTTTAAAAATTAATAACCGGTTCGGCAGGCATTTCATCGGCGCTTGGCCCGTATGTTCCAGGGATAGGAATGTTAAGCAACCTCAGAAACACCCCTAACTGTGCCCGGTGATGAATCATTTGGCCCAAAATTATCCTGATCATTTCATATTTGGTGGTGCTGCTTAATATGTGTTCGCCGCTGCGCAAAGTCCACATTTCCTGTAAATCAGCTTCGGTAGCTTGCTCTAAATGACTGCGACCGTTGGCAAGGCTTCTTTCAAAATAATTTAGCAAGCTTGAAGTATCGTTAATGATTTCTTCTTTCCAATTGGTGGTCATGAAGTCCAGTTCGCTGGTGGTTAAGGTCATGGCAAACCAGTTGCCCAGGTCGGCCAGGTGGGTGGCCAGGCGGCGCACGGTCATGCTCTTGGGGTGCGGCTGCCAATCATAATCATCGTCCGATACACAATTTAACATTTTACGGGTAATGGCCGCTTCCTGATCCAGTTCTTTTACTAATAATTCGATAATGTTCATGGCTATATTTGTTTGTTCGTACAAATAAACCATAGGCCAGTGACAGCCCTATGTCAGCAGTAAAAAATTAATTTTTCTCTAAAAGCTGCCCGGCTATAACTCTTACCCGCTCCCGCAAGCTATCGGGTTCTATAACGCTGGCACAATCGCCAAACATCATATACCAGCGGGCAAAGCCTTCGAGCGACAGGGTGAGAAAAGTCATTTCCACCTGCCCGTCCTTTTCCGTTTCACCAATATAACCATGATAAAATTTTTGCTCTCCCAGGTGCAGTGAGGCTTTTTTATCCATCAATAATACCACCCTCAGCAGGTTTCGTTCTTTATAAACCCCGGCCAGGTAATCTTTAAGTGCCGGATGCCGGGTAGTAACCGGCTCATTAGTAAGTTGTACGTTTAGCATACGGTCGAACCTGAAATCGCGGTAGTCCTGCTTTTGCCTGCACCAGCCAATCAGATGCCAGTAATTATCAAGGTAAAACACACCAACAGGTTCCACGCAACGCTGGGTATTGGCCTGCCGGTAGTAAGAAAAATAATCAAGGCTTAATACCTTACTTTCGGCAATGGCCTTTAAAATAAGCTGCAATGGATTTAACCCGGCCTGCAGGGCAGGCGGACGCTTGGTTTTTAACACCTCAATGCGGCTGTCTATCCCGTCCAAATAATCCTTATCGGTATTGCGTAACACTGCCCGCACCTTGTACATAGCCGATTTGTAATTACTCCCGTTTACCTCATCGGTAAGGGTTTCTACCAGTTTTTCGGCGGTAATAAAGGAGGTAGCTTCTTCCAGGGTAAACGCAATAGGCGGCAGCCGGTAACCATCGGCCAGGGAGTAACCTACACCGGCCTCGCCTATAATGGGTACACCGGCTTCTTCCAGGGTACTCATATCGCGGTATACAGTACGCAAGCTTATACCAAACCTATCGGCAATGGCTTGTGCCTTGACCACCCTGCGCGATTGCAGTTGGATCAATATAGCCGATATGCGGTCAATACGGTTCATGGTTTACAAATGTAATAAAAGAAGTGGCTACTGATTTACCGGTTTACTACCCACATAGGATACAAGTTTTTACCGCACCAATCATAGGTTGTTTTCTGTTAAGAAATGTTAAATAATTAAGTTTTTGATGTTTAAACACATTTAAATACTCATACTAAATTTTTAGTTTATATCTTAACACCCACAAAACCTTATTCATGAAGTCACCTTATCTACTGCTATTTTTCTGGTTGCTTACTTCTGCTACGTTTGCTCAAACGGCCTACTCCGTTAAAGGGAGCGTTGCCGATACCGCTGCCAACATAAAGCTTATTAACACCAGCATTTCCGTTTTAAACGCTAAAGACTCTACCCTGCGTAAGTTTACCCGGGCGGGGACCGATGGCAGTTTTACCCTGAACGGCCTGGGCAAAGGCAAGTTTATTTTGCTGGTTACCTATCCAAAATATGCCGATTATGTAGAAGAGTTTGCGCTCGATTCGGTTAAAACTACCCATAACTTCGGCCGCATTAGCCTTATTTTAAAATCGCGCCTGCTGGAAGGTGTAATTGTAAAGGGCACCCGCGCTGCCATTAAAATTAAAGGTGATACTACAGAGTACAATGCTTCGAGTTTTACCGTACAGGCTAATGCCAAGGTAGAAGACCTGCTTAAGCAATTACCCGGTATACAAATAGATAAAGACGGCAAGATAACCGCACAAGGCCAAACCGTAAACAAGGTGCTGGTTGATGGAGAAGAGTTTTTTGGCGACGACCCTACCCTGGTAACCAAAAACCTGCGCGCCGATATGGTAGACAAGGTACAACTGTACGATAAAGCTAACGACCAGGCTGCATTTACCGGTATAGATGATGGCCAAAAATCTAAAACCATTAACATTAAGCTGAAATAGAATAAAAAGAACGGCTAC
>Ga0265780_10009522_pt1 | contig 11638 bp, 11 predicted proteins | sample P1T30metagenome_FD_192432 | JGI IMG/M metagenome (GOLD analysis project Ga0265780, IMG submission 192432) | Plant litter microbial communities from East Loma Ridge, Irvine, California - P1 T30 | ecosystem: Environmental > Terrestrial > Plant litter > Unclassified | place: USA: California... | reverse complement strand
AACGTCGCACTCGCCATTGTATGTGCCGCATTTATGATTGCCGTAGCTATTATCATCAGCTCTGCAATCCATAGCTAAGATATGAATAACAGGCTCCCCGTACTTCTGCTTATTTCGGTATTTGTAGTGGCTACCTGCGGACTCATCTATGAGCTGATCGCCGGTACGCTGGCCAGTTACCTACTGGGCGATTCCGTCACACAGTTTTCCACCATTATAGGCGTGTACCTGTTTTCTATGGGTATTGGCAGCTGGCTGTCCAGATATTTCGAAAAAAATATCCTGTCTTGGTTCATTCAGATCGAAATACTTGTAGGAATCGTGGGCGGCACAAGCTCTACCCTGCTCTTCCTGCTTTTTGAAAATATAGCCTCTTTCCGGACATTACTTTACGGACTGGTTTCACTTACAGGCATACTGGTCGGACTCGAGATTCCCCTGTTAATGAGAATTCTTCAAAACCGGTTCGAATTTAAAGACCTGGTTTCCAAAGTTTTTACATTCGATTATATCGGAGCTTTACTCGCTTCGCTGATTTTCCCACTGGTGCTGATCCCTTATCTCGGGCTCGTTAAAACAGCTTACCTGTTCGGGATTCTTAACGTTGCGGTAGCCCTGATCGTATGTACGAATTTCAAAAGAGAAATACCTGCAGCAAAATACCTTCAAACCGCTTCCATCCTAAGCATGCTGGGCCTGGTGCTGGGTTTCGCGTATGCAGAAACCATCACTGGTTTCTCTGAAAGTATGAACTACAGTGATACCATTATCTATTCCAAGAGCACATCCTATCAGCGGATCATTCTGACAAAAAAGGGAAAGGTACTACGTCTGTTCCTCAACGGAAACCTGCAGTTCAGTTCAGATGACGAGTATCGTTATCACGAAGCGTTGGTACATCCCGGCTTGCAGGCCCTGCCGCAGGCTAAACATATCCTGGTAATGGGTGGCGGCGACGGACTGGCGGCAAGGGAGATCCTCAAATATCCGCAGGTGGAAACCATCACGCTGGTCGACCTGGATAAAGGCATGACTTCGCTCTTCCAAAATAACAGTATGCTGGTCGCCCTCAATCACAGCTCCTTATTATCTCCCAAGGTTAAGATCATCAATGCTGATGCATTTTCCTGGGTACGGCAGCAGAAGAAAAAATTTGATTTTATCGTAGTTGATTTCCCTGACCCATCTAATTACTCTGTAGGAAAATTGTACACCAATTCTTTCTATGGCCTCATTAAAGGATTACTGGCTCCCAATGGCATTATAGTGGTGCAGTCTACCTCACCGTATGTCGCCCCGAAATCGTTCTGGACGGTTAACAAAACGCTTGAATCCGTCGGTTTCCATACTGTCCCCTATCACAATTATGTACCATCATTCGGTGAATGGGGTTATATCATGGCGATGGAAAAGCCGTACTATAAAAAGCCCTCAGATTTCTCGCCACAGCTACGTTTTATCAGCCGGGGAACGCTCGATCAGATGTTCTATTTTCCAAAAGATATGGCGCGCGTAGAAACAGAAGTAAATAAGCTGAATAACCAGGTACTCGTAAAGTATTTTGAAGATGAGTGGGCAGAAGTTCTTTAATAAAAAAAGCATAATAAGCGGACTTAACAGAAGGGGCTTTCTGTTACGGGCCGGACTTCTGAGCTCAGGCATCGTTCTTAATGCCTGTATCAAGAAATTAAAACCTGGCAATTTAGCATATGCACATATAAAAGGAAGTCTGAACGGGCCTGATGCTAAAGCAGGGCATGTATTAAGGGATAAGCTTCCTTTACCAGAATCATCTTTTAACAGAAAGGTTAAAACACTGATCGTTGGAGGAGGCATTTCCGGTTTGTCTGCCGCACGCTGGTTGAAGAAAAACGGGCATAACGATTTCGAGTTGCTGGAGTTGGAGCAACAAACCGGCGGCAACTCACGCTCCGGAAAGAATGCAGTATCCTCCTTCCCCCTGGGTGCCCACTATATCACCATCGCCAATAATGGTGACCATGAGCTGATCAGCTTTATGGAGGAATGTAATATTATAAGCCACTATGAAAACGGTCTTCCCTTCTATAACGAATATGCTTTATGTTTTGATCCTGAAGAACGGTTGCTCATCAACGGGCAATGGCAGGAAGGCCTGGTCCCCGAATTCGGAATATCCTTACAAGACAGAGATCAGATCAAAAGATTCTTCCGGCTGGTTGACGAGTTAAAAATAGCAAAAGGCACCGACGGCAAATTTATATTCGATATCCCGCTGGCTAACAGCTCTGCCGACATCAGCTACAGAAAACTCGACCAGATCTCTTTCAAAAACTACCTGAAAGAAAAAGGATTTACTTCTGCCTGTCTTTTATGGTATCTCGAATATTGCTGCAAGGACGATTATGGTCAAAAATTACATGCAGTATCTGCCTGGGCCGGTTTACACTATTTTGCTGCCCGGAAGGGAAAAGCTGCAAATGCCGAAAGTAACGCTGTGCTTACCTGGCCCGAAGGGAACGGATGGCTGATGAAACAACTGGCTTCATCTGTCTCTGAACATATCAGAAATTCAGAAATGGTATGCAGCATCACCGAAACTCCAGAGGGGATTGTTGCAAAGGTACTGGATCTAAAAAGCCATAAAACTTATAACATACTGGCAGAGAAAGTTATCCTTACATCTCCTCAGTACGTAAATAAAAAAATACTCGGGAAGATTCAACGGCTGACGGTTGATCCTTCAGCTTTCAGCTATTCGCCCTGGCTGATTGCCAATATAACGGTCAATGCCCTGCCGCCTGCTAAAGGTGCCGGCCTTTGCTGGGATAATGTGGCTTATAATACGGCTTCTGTCGGTTATGTCAATGCCAGTCACCAAAGTCTCAACATTTCCGAAACAAAAAAGGTCTTTACGTATTATCTTCCGCTATGCGATCATGACACACGTGTAACAAGGTTAGCAGCCTACGCAAGAAACTATGAGCAATGGCTTGATATCGTATTGCCTGAAATGGAATATATGCACCCGGATATAACAGAACATATAGAACACATAGAACTCTGGATCTGGGGACACGGGATGATCTGTCCTGCACCCGGTTTTATCTGGGGAAAAGACCGTGCGAATGCGCTGCAGCCCATCGATGATAAACTATTTTTTGCACATACTGACCTGAGCGGCATCTCCATTTTCGAGGAAGGGTTTCACCAGGGCATCAGAGCTGCTAAAGAGGTATTACTTTCTTATGGAGTACAATAAAAATTTTAAGCAACCCTGGATCAATTCAGCGTTGCTGGACATAATTTATATTCTAACACCGCCCTTCCTTGCACTTCTGCTGGTCGCTATATTACCCCGTCAGTTTAAAGAAACCAGTGAAATGCCCCTGATGTACTGGCTTGTGTTAATCGTATTCGTAGATGTGGCGCATGTTTACAGCACCCTGTATCGCACTTACTTTAACCCTTTAGAATACAGGCAGAAACAATCGCTGCTGCTGACTATTCCCGCTCTTTGTTATGTAACCGGAGTCCTTTGTTACAGCATAGATGCCTTTGTATTCTGGCGGATCCTGGCATACTTGGCAGTGTTCCATTTTATCCGGCAGCAGTATGGATTTATGAGACTATATTCGCGCTCAGAAGCTAAATCGACATTCGCATCCGCCATCGACTCCATAACTATTTACGCATCTACGCTCTATCCGATCATTTACTGGCATGTAAATCCTGGTCGCAATTTTAACTGGTTTACAGATGGGGATTTTTGGTTATATCAATCGCAGATGTTCTCCGATACAGCACTTGTATTATACCTGGCCATCCTGATTGTGTATCTGATCAAAGAAAGTTTCCTGATCATCAAAACACACAGGATAAATATTCCCCGCAATCTTCTTATCGCCGGAACTGCTTTATCATGGTATTTCGGGATAGTATATTTTAACGGCGATATGGCGTTTACTACCCTCAACGTACTATCGCACGGTATCCCGTATATGGCGTTGATCTGGTTCTTCGAAAAAGAGAACCATGCAAGAAAGCAGCAAACTCCCAGTAGAATTCTTAAATTTTCCTTTGGCAAATATGGGATTGTCTTGTTTATCCTCGTATTACTGACACTTGCCTATATGGAAGAGGGATTATGGGATGGCCTTATTTGGCGTGAACATTCTGGAATATTCGCTCCTTTTGCCTTTCTTCCTAAAATAGAGGATAAAAAGTTACTTTCCTTGTTGATTCCCCTGCTTGCTCTTCCACAGTCTACGCATTACGTATTAGATGGATTTATATGGAAAAGAAAGAAGTGAGGTGCACGTTACCCGAACTATCGCTATAGATGAATAGGCAATTAATACATCCTGTATTTCGCCTTAATAACACTTCCTATTTCTGCAATTAACTCCGAGCACAAATTCTCTGCATCATTCTTGAGCTTCCATCCCGAGGGATCCTCCACCATGGTCATCGTTACTCCCTGAAACAATATCTGCAGCTCAAGGGATTCCAGCTGCAGTTTATTGAACTTTATAACCTGCAGCCTGTACTGAGTATCTCTGAACAATATTATCTGACAATCACCCATCTTACCGGCAAAGCTAGCTGTTGAAAATTAAGACAATATTAAGCGAGAGTAAGAATGTTGGGTTTATTTGCATGAATCCAGACAAAAGCAATATTAAATTCCGTTAAAAAATTCATCGTCCCCGCCATTCTGGCAACGAACTTGCGGTCTGGTCAGATAAATAAATACAGACAAAATGCATTCAACGGAAACAGCGCAAGCTGCCAACTCTACAAAAAAACTGCTTCCCGTCATCCTGGCTACATCGATCTTTATGCAGATGCTCGATTCGACGATTCTTAACACTTCCCTGCCAGCTATTGCCAACGATTTACAGGAGTCGCCATTAGATATGCAGAATGCTATTATCAGTTATGTGCTTACCCTGGCGGTATTTATGCCCGTCAGCAGCTTCCTTGCCGATAAATTTGGCACGCGGAGAGTTTTTATATTCTCGCTAATACTGTTCAGTGCGGGATCTTTGTTTTGCTCACTTTCCCATAACCTGACACAGCTGGTAATTGCAAGAATGATACAGGGAGTAGGAGGCAGCCTGATGACTCCCGTCGGAAAGCTGGCCCTGATCAGAACATTTCCCAAAAATGAACTGCTGAAGGCTATGAACTTTGCCATCATCCCGGCACTGATCGGTCCGGTTCTGGGTCCTCTGGTAGGAGGCTATATGGTTGATTATCTGTCCTGGCACTGGATCTTCCTCATCAATATACCCATCGGCCTTACCGGCATAGCCTTGAGCATACGTTTTATGCCCGATTATAAGTCGCCCATCATTGATTTCGACCTGAAAGGTTTTCTCATCTTTGCCGCAGCCTCGCTCCTTCTATCCATCTCACTGGAATTATTCGGCAATACCGTTCATATAACGCCGGTGCTGGTCGTACTGCTCTCCGGCTTCCTGATGCTGTATTTTTATTACCGCCACGCTACTACAGACAATAATCCCATATTTCCGCTCAATCTGTTCCAGGTGAGGACCTTCAGAGTAGGTATCCTTGGCAACCTGGCTACGCGGCTGGGTATTAGCGCTATTCCCCTGCTGCTTCCCATGATGATCCAGATTGCTTACGGAGAGTCGGCGGTGGTATCGGGCTGGATAGTTGCACCCATGGCCCTGACAGCCATGTTCGGTAAATCGGCCGTGATCCGGATACTGAACAGGTTCGGCTACCGTACCACCTTAATGGCCAATACGTTTGTCATCGGCGTTTTGATCTGTAGCATGGCCCTACCTGCAGTCAACGCTTCCATCTACTGGTATATGCCCATCATTGCCATCCTCGGTTTTTTCAACTCGATCCAGTTTACTGCCATGAATACTATTTCTATCGCCGATCTCCGGCAATACCATACTAGCAGCGGAAATTCGTTGGTTTCAGTGAATCAGCAGCTCGCCATCGGTTTTGGTATAGCCTTTGGCCTTATCGTACTCAAAATATTCCAGGGAGACGTAAAGCTGATACATAATGAAATTCACAATGCTTTCAGGTATACTTTCCTGGTGGTAGGCACGCTGACTATTATGTCTGGTTTTATATTCAGAAGATTACATTTCAAAGACGGGGATAATATGAAGTCGGCGCATGTCTAAAGACTATATATATACACCTTTTTACCCCAATTTAACGGCCTATACTTTTAAGCAGGTGCGCTGCAGCACAATAGTGTCTATCCATTGCTGCTGTTTTTCTTCGCTGAAGTGGCGGGCTGGGGTTTCGAGTTTACACATCCGGATTCCTCTTTGCCTGCAGTGCGCTGCAACTGCAGTTAACTGCACTTTGAGGTTTGGAATACCATTGAAGGTTTTCCGGGTAAAGTAAACCGACTTAAGGGCAGGCAAAGAATCAATCAGCGAAACAATATCGTTCCATCGCAGAACATGCTCATCTATAAAAGTATCTTCCGTGTTTATTTCTTCGCCTTCGGGCACTTCAAGCGCGTCAATAAGATCGGCAAAGCCAACTTTGTGCTTTTGCATAAAGTTTAACTTTTCACTTAAGGCGGCGTCTTTAAGAGAACCGCCTTTCCAGCAGATCGGAAGTAAATGCCATAAATAATTCCTGGATCTTCCGTAAAAGAAATCGGTATCCGCTTCCCCCTCCGGCACAAAAATACCGAGGATCAGAATTTCTGTAGCGGCATCCGGGAGGATATGCTTAAACTTATGAACTACTTCCGGCATATACAATTAAGCTAGAGCTGCCAATCTTGACGTGCTTCTGTAAAGATAGCTGTTTGAAATATGTCTTCTGAAAAAACGTCCGGGCGAATCTGCATTAATAAACTTCACATACACATTTTTCGGCAAATCGAAATATTCGTATTCGTTGCCATCAGCAAAGCTGATAGTTAGCGTCTGAGCCTTGTACTGGAACTCAACAATGGCAGAATTCAGGGTGAGAGCATATTCAGAGGCCGTTTTCTCTCTTGTTTCCGGAGCGATGCTTACCAGAAAGTGATAGGCTTCGATAATCGTCCTGCTTTTCTCTTCAGCTTCTGCCTTGCTTTCTTCACTATCCTGAAATTTATCAGGATGCCAGTTTTTCACAAGTCCACGGTAAACCGTTTTTAATTCCTGCAATCCTGCATTGTCTGTTACTCCAAACAGCTTTCTGTAATCAATAATCTTTTTCAATGAATTTATTATAAGAAGGGAAATCAGGCAAAGCCCGTTTTAATTTTTTGTTTTCGCTCCATAGCCCCTCGGCTTAGGATTTGCAAAGGTAAGGTTTTAATTTGATCTGCGAATTCAGATTGCTAATTTGCGGACCAGATATTTACCCGGTTACCAGCCACACCTTAAACGGGCACTGAAATAATTGTTATTTATGGCTATAATTGGGTCAATATTGTAATAGATATACATGGAGCAAAAGAACAACCCGCTGCACGGAAAGACGCTGGAAATGATCCTGAACAGTTTGGTGGAACATTACGGATGGAATGGATTAGCAAGAGAGGTGAGAATAAACTGTTTTGTGAGCAACCCAAGTATAAAATCCAGCTTAACTTTTTTACGGAAGACTTCCTGGGCGAGGCAAAAGGTAGAAGAATTGTATGTTAAGACTATTTCGGGAGGCAAATAGGTAGTTTAAAGGTTTATGGATAGCGATATAAATACAAAAGATGGCTAATTTACACTATGAGTTTCTTACGGCCTCTTAATGGCAGTAGCGTCCCTAAGATCCTGATTTTCTATTATGTCTACTGCACCAGTTGCTTATCTACTAAAAGTAGCATCTGCTTCCGAAATAAAGTTCAATAGTTTCACCTCGCATTATAAATAGTATCGCGCAATTATGTAATTTTACAAATAGATAATCGAACTAAAACCGATTATCTATTTATAAAACTACAAATCATGGATATTCGTGATATTCTAAGAGCGCATTCAATACACCCCTTGCCACATCAATTGCTAGCCGGCTATCTTAAGGAATACAAACGTCCAAATGACAAAATAAAGGCGTTAAAGGATAAAGGACTGCTCGAAACGATAAAGAAAGGATTGTATATAGCAGGGCCTGTTCTAAGCGGGGACAAGCCAAATCCGTTTCTTCTGGCAAATCACCTTCTTGGTCCAAGTTATATATCGAATGAAACTGCGCTTTCTTATTACGGATTAATACCTGAAAGGGTCTATGCTACAACTTCTGTTACGATTAAGGCATCCAAGGAGTTTAAAACTCCGGCAGGTCGCTTTACCTATACTCATCTGGATCTTCCCTATTATGCGTTTGGAATTAATTCAACGAAAGTATCAGGAGATCTTCGGGCATTAATTGCAAGTGCGGAAAAGGCCCTTTGCGATAAAATTATTACAACATCCGGATTATTACTGCGGAGTATAAGCAGCGCATATGAGTACCTGGTAGAAGATTTACGAATAGAAGAAAGTCACCTAAAAGAATTAGATACTGATACCATAAAAGACTGGATAAAAAAAGCGCCTAAAAAAGACAGTTTATTAATGGTTGTAAAAATGATAGAGAAACTATGATTAAAGACTGGCTGGAAGAATATCGTCCTTCAAATGAGCAGGAAGCTAAAGATGCGTTACGGGAAATTATGCAGGAAATTGCCCTTGCAGGTCTTTACCGGTCGGGTTTTTTTGAGAAAGCAGCCTTTTATGGCGGAACCGCACTACGTATATTTCATAAGTTGCCACGATTTTCTGAAGATCTTGATTTTTCGCTATTGCACACTGAAGATGATTTCTCATTAGAAAAATATCAGGATGCAATTATTCAGGAGTTTGCAGCCTTGGGAATGCAGGTTTCCATTAAAGAAAAAAAGAAATCAGTACAAACTGCAATAAATTCTGCATTCCTTAAATCCAAAACTATCTGGCGCGAGCTTGAACTTGAAGGCGTTATCCCTGAAAACAACTTAAAGAACATAGCAAACATCAAAATAAAGCTTGAAGTTGATACCCGGCCTCCGCTTAATTTCGAAACAGAAGAAAAACTGCTTTTAAAACCATTCTCCTTTTATGTAAAGTGCTTCGATATTCCAAATCTATTTGCAGGGAAAATGCACGCTCTGTTATTCCGCAAATGGCAGAAACGGGTAAAAGGTCGTGACTGGTATGATATGGAATGGTATATTCGTAAAGGACACACATTAAATCTTGATCATTTTAAAACCAGAGCCCTAGATAGTGGAGACTGGATGCATGACAGCATATCGGAAAGTGATTTCAGAAATTTGTTAAACGCCAAAATCGAATCAGTAGATTTCGATCGGGTAAAGGATGATGTGGAACCATTTATAAAAGATATCGCACACCTTTCCACCTGGAGCAAACGATATTTCCATGATCTGGCCACTCACTTAAAAATAGATTAACACACTTTCCAAAGCGATCAACGCATTTTCATTCTTCTTTAAGAACGTCTTACGAGGCTTAACTTTCGCACTTCAATTCAATCTTCACCTGTCACCAGCTCACCCTCGGTTTACTCTTTTTAGCAAATTCAATTTCAACCGGCTGCCCGCTATTAGGATCCATTGTTAGATGTTGATATTTAATATGGTCATCAGCAAACGTAAATACCAGTATCGCCGATACGGTTTCGCGCATTCCCTTTCCAGAAGGCAAAAGATTCCAACGGGATTTTCCTAATATCTCATCTATTTTAATTTCGGTTACAGGCCTGTTTGTCTCGTTTTTAAAACTTATTACACTGCATTTTCCAGTACTGTCTATGATTACCTGATAGCTGATCTTTCCGGATATTTGGGCCAGCGAATCTTTAGGGAAACTGTTAACTGCACTATTTAAGACACTAAAACGGTCGCTCAAAGCCTGGCGGCCATCTTCGTCAACAAAATCTGTTGCCAGACCTAAATTAAGCCGGTTCTCAAAATAGAATTTGTTCCGGCCAGAGGGTGCCTTTATGGAATTCGTTTGAACATATGAAGCTGCATGAACTTTTACCGGCAGGGTGTATAATACCCGTATATTTTTGCCATTCTGTTTTCCCGGATACCATTTTGGCGACTTACGCAACACCCGTATTAACTCCTCTTCTGTTCCGTAACCGAGGCCTTTTATGATTTTCACGTCAACAACTTGTCCTTTTTCGTTAATTACAAAACTTGCAATCATCTCGCCTGACACATTTGCTGCGATCGCCGCTTCCGGATATTCGAATGCATCATGAATATACTTTGTAAATTCTTCGAAGCCTCCCGGGTATCTCGCAAGAACTTCGAGCTTCCCGGTGTTAAAGCGTTCGTTAATCTTATCAGCATCGTGAATATCGGCAGATATGGCCTCCTTTCCCTTAGTAATAGTACTGTCGTTACCTTTTCCCGCCCAGTATGAAGCAACTCCGTACTCTGACCGTTTCCATCCGCCTTTTTCAAATCCGTCAGAAGGCAGTTTATCATAGATTGCTCTTGATGTATTCACTGTAACCTGAAATTTATCCTGATATTTCAAATTAAAATCACTGAGTGCATAGCCCGCCATGAACTCTTTATCCTGAGCTATCTTTTTTAATTTATTGCTAGCTACATCTGTCGCGACCTTGAAATCCGGCACTTTCTTACTTTTGTAAAAAGTCATAAAAAATTCCCCTTCGTATGTAACTTCCGGGAAATTCCCGAAGGCGAACAAGCAGGAAGTCTTGCTCTTCAAGCCGTCGGCGTAAGACTCCGCCTGTTTTTTGGAGTAAAACACACTGTCCTGAATGTGGAAATCAAACGGATGAGTTTTATGGAGATCATTTAAAAGCTGCTTGTCGAATTGGAACCAATTATTTCCACTGAGTATTACATTGCCTTCTAAGCTTATAAGGATTTGTTCCACCACTTCTTTATTTCTCAGAATTAAAACCTCGTAATAGTTTGATTCAAGAAAAAAGTTGCCAGTTTTTGTAAAATTCCAGGTCGCTTTTAAAGCGTTCATTGACGTCGTATCTTTTAGACAAAAGCTTTGCTCACTGTATAGCTGGCTTCCAAGTAGGGTACGTCCAAGCCCTACGATCGAATAGCTATTGTCGAACGTATACTTTTCGAATGGATTAAATGTCTGTGAAAATGAGTTTAAATAAAAAGGAAATAATAAGAGAATAAAAAATAAACGCTTCATAAAAACGGTAAGCCGGGACAAATTGTGATAAGGCGGCAAAGATAGATAATCTTATTTTCCATCTATTGTATTTTACAGTAATCGGCTAAAATTGTAGAAGATGTATAACTCGGGGCTATATATACGTACCTTACTAGCCGCGTCACGCTACCATCCCAAGCTCCCGCTCTACCCTGCACCAGTTGTTAGTTATAAGAACTAAATCAGCCTTGCCAAAATATCCAGTTTTACACCATGGTGTTACTGGTATCGTCGCGATCATGTAAATTTACAAGTCGATAATCGAGATAAAACCGGGACTGGGTGCAAGAACGCGATTTCATAAATTTGTTAAATGCTTATAGACTTTGATCGGGTAAAGGATGATGTAGTACCCCTTCCAAGCGATCACAGATTAGCTCTTCATTTAAGCCCCTGGCCTACTAAGTTTAACTTTGCGCTTCAGTAAACAGTACCTTGTTATTAACCAGTCAACA
>Ga0265780_10009521_pt1 | contig 11638 bp, 13 predicted proteins | sample P1T30metagenome_FD_192432 | JGI IMG/M metagenome (GOLD analysis project Ga0265780, IMG submission 192432) | Plant litter microbial communities from East Loma Ridge, Irvine, California - P1 T30 | ecosystem: Environmental > Terrestrial > Plant litter > Unclassified | place: USA: California... | reverse complement strand
CTAAAATAATATTCATAACCCGCAGGTACTGTGGCAGGTGGTGTCCAGCTTACGGTGCCGCCATTAGCGGTAGAGGTTGCTGTTAATGCCGTAGGTACAAGGCACGCCGAGGTTTGTGCTGAAACGGCAAATATATTAACAATACATGCCGCCGATGAGGTTTTGGTAATCTGTACGCTTTCTATAAGCTTAGTTTGATTGGCCGCTGTTATGGCAATGGCTATCTGGTACATCCTTGGGTTGCCCGTTGGGTTTTCTATAGCGTTGTTGGTGCGGTTAACACGCCCAAAGCCCGATGCGGCAATGGGTTGCACGTTGCTGTCGAACCAGTCAGGCACGGCAAGGCCCGTAGCCGGCTGGTTGGTACCATCGGTAAAGTTAACGGTGGCCGATATGGTTGCGGCACCACTACCGCCGGTGGCAAGAATGTAAATATTTGTGGCCGACTCCTGGTTGGTGAATACCAATGTACCTGTGCCATTTTGCGAAACAATGCGCAGGGAGTTGCTGGCGCTAAGCGGACCCAGCTGATAGGTAAGCCCCGGGGTGGCGGCAGATTGTATAATGCCGGTTGAAGGCAGTCCGCTTGCCTGTACAGGGCTGGATGCCGTTGCCTGAAAATTATTGGTTAAAAAATTGAAGTTGGCATCATCTACCGCTATGGTAGTGCTTACGTTGGCGTTGCCGATGCCATTGGCTATTACATCTGCCGTAAAGCCGGATGTTACATTTAACGGCTCATAGTTTTGAGCATGTGCTTTGTTGTGCAGCAAAGGCACAAATCCAAGCATTAAACAAGGTAAGAGTAGTTTTACATTCATAAATAGTAAGTGATTGGTGAGTGGTTCTTGTTAAAATTGTTATAAAAATAGTAAATTAATACACCTGCCAATCAATTACTGTTTAATTTATTAAATAAACCTTAAATAGTTGCCGGTGCTGCAACATTAAGATGGGTTTTAAAACAAAAACACCCTGCATTTGCAGGGTGTTTTATCAGGAATATTTTTTATACAAATAAGGCTTTAAGCTCTGTAGCCTCGTGGGGCTTCATTTTACCGGCCAGTACCAGGCTTAGTTGCTTGCGGCGCAGGGCTGCATCAAAACGCTGTATTTCAATTTCTGTTTGTGGCTCAAGTGCGGGTACTTTTACCGGGCTGCCATGCTCATCTACGGCAACAAAGGTATATATAGCTTCGTTTGCTTTTTTGCGCTCACCACTAATACGGTCTTCAGTCCATACATCTATAAAGGTTTCCATGCTCGAGTTAAACGTGCGCGATACCTTGGCTTCTATGGTAACTACACTGCCCAGCGGAATGGAACGGTTAAACGCCACATGGTTTACCGATGCCGTAACCACCACGCGCCCTGCATGCCTGCCTGCGGCAATACTGGCAGCCCTGTCCATACGGGCAAGGAGCTCACCCCCAAAAAGGTTGTTAAGCGGATTGGTTTCGCCCGGCAATACTATGTCGGTCATTATACAAATAGAATCTTGTGGGTGTTTTGCCTGCATGCTGAATTTTTTTGCAAAGATAGGGTTAAGGCGCGGGCAAAAAAAATCCCCGCCGTAGCAGGGATGATATTTTATTGGTCAACCAGGAGCCAGGCTCCGGCATCTTCGCTTTTATGTATGGCTTTCATGCTTATACGTGCCTCATCATAGGTGGCATAGCTGCCATAAGTAACCGGGTGCAGGCCAAATTTATTCGGCGAAAGCCTTTGGGCGTTAAAGCCTTTTGCCTGAAGTTGCTTTACAGCTTTATTAGCATTTGCCTCGCTTTTAAAGGCCCCTGCAATAACGTGATACGGTTGGTTTACCACTGCTGCCTGTAGCGGAAGGCTTACGGCAGGTATGGGGTTTTCTATAAAGAAAGTAGCCTGTTGTATTTGCTGCTGCACTTTTTGCTGTACGGCTTTCTCTACCGCCAGGGTTTGCTCTTTTATTTGTGTATTGCGGTAGTTAACCAGAGCAGTGCCACCGGCACCTACGGCTACCACAAATATAGCTGCATATTTAAGGTACGAGTAGCTGCGTTTTCTTTCCGGAGTAAATATAATAGGTGCTTTTTCTTCCAGCTCCTCTACTTCGGCTTTATACAGCTCACGCTTAACCTCTGCCGAAACAAAATTAGATAAGCCAAATGCCTCTTTAAGGTAATTGGTAGTATTTAACGGTGTAAATACCATGCTGCCTTCGGCGTTAAGGCCAAACTCGCCAATGTTTTTAAGGGTAACAATATCAAGGTTGTCTAAAGACTGTTTCCATCCGGCAACGGCTTCCTGAATTTTAGAAATGGCTTCGGAATAAGAAATTTTTTCCTGTACGGCGATATGATTGGCTAAAAGCCCGTCATTATTTTTTACATTCGCGTTAAAGGAAACAACCTTTTTAGGAGGGTAAAATGTATTTGTAGCGCCATCAAGCTGAGCCGGGCGAACATCGGTTAAAAATGCGCCAAATCCGGTAACGGTAACGCACTGGTAACGGTACAATAATGCTGCTATATGTTTTTCAATCCTCATAGCAACAAAATTAACTAATAGTGGGTTAAAGCAAAATTTTATCCACAAATGTTATTAACAATTCCAATGCGCTGTATTGCTGCACTTTAATAAAGAGATGACCGATTTAGATTTACTTAATACGCTGGCGCTGATGCGCGTAGAAGGTGTGGGCGATATTGTGGCAAAAAAGCTGATTAACCACCTGGGCAGCGCCGAAGCGGTTTTTAAAGCAAAACGGCAGGCCATTTTAGCCATAGAAGGCGTGGGCGAGGTACTGTATAACAACCTGCGCAATACCGCTGTATTTGCGCTGGCCGAAAATGAGGTAAAATACATCCGGTCGCACGGTATAAAGCCCCTGTTTTTTATGGATGCCGATTACCCGGAGCGGCTTAAGCATTGTATAGACGGGCCGGTGGTATTGTTTAGCTCAGGCAATATAGATTTTGCCAACCGTAAAACTATAAGCATTGTGGGTACGCGCCAGATGACCAGCTATGGTGCCGATTTTTGCCGTAAGCTTCTTGAAGACCTTGCGCCGCTTAACCCGGTTATTGTTAGCGGTTTTGCTTATGGTGTAGACATCCACGCGCACCTTGTTGCTATGGAATGCAACCTGCAAACCATAGGCGTAGTAGCGCATGGGCTTAACCAGGTATACCCCAAGGTGCATAAAAGATATGTAGCGGCCATGGAGCAGAACGGTGGCTTTTTTACCGAATTTTGGAGTACCAGCAACCCCGATAAGGAGAATTTTGTGAAACGTAACCGCATTGTTGCCGGCCTGAGTGAGGCTACTATTATTATAGAAAGCGCCGAAAAAGGCGGATCTTTAATTACCGCTAATGTGGCTAACGATTATAACCGCGATGTGTTTGCCGTGCCCGGCCGTATTACAGATAAGTACAGCATGGGCTGCAACCACCTGATTAAAACACAGCGCGCCAACCTGCTTACCAGCGCTGCCGACCTGATATATATGCTGAACTGGGAGCTTGAAGAAAAGAAAGCAAAGCCGGTGCAAAAGCAGCTGTTTGTAATGCTTGAGCCCGAAGAGCAGAAAATATACGACTACCTGCAAAAAAATGGCAAGGAGCTGATGGATATTATTGCCCTTAATAATGATATGCCCATTTACAGGCTGTCATCATTGTTGCTTACTATGGAGCTTAAGGGCGTAGTGCGCCCGCTGCCGGGAAAATTGTTTGAGGCGATCTGATTGTTTAAAGTTTAAGGTTCCGGGTTCAAAGTTCATGGCGATCATTAACTCTGAACCTTGAAATTTAAACTCTAAACCCCGAACTATTTAATACTATAAATATAGGCTTCTACCGCTTTCAGCTCTTCGTCGCTAAAGGTTTTGGTAATGTAGAAATTGGTTTTCATTACGGCGTACTGTTTAGGGTCGACAATGGGTTCGCCATTGCCTTTTAAAAAGGTTACCATATCGCCTTTTTTCTCTTTATATATTTTGCCAATGGTGCGTATTGACGGGCCTATAGATTTTTCTTCGGGTTTGTGGCAGGTGTAGCAGTTGCCCTTTCCGTCAAAAATTTCCTGCCCCATTTTTTCCTGTGGGGTCAGTTTGGCTGCAGCGCCTTCATCGGTTGCGGTGCCATTGTATAACGATTCTTTTTTATCTTCGCTTTTGCAGGCAAAAAGGGTCAGGGCTGTTAGCAGTAGTAGCAGTTGTTTCATTTTTATTTTATTCCGGTTAAAACCGATGCAAAAATACGGGTTTTTGGTACAGTAGAAAACGGAATATTCGTTAAACCTTTAAGGTTTTAAACCTTAAAGGTTGGTGAATGTTGTATAAATTAAAACCTACTCATTTAAAATTATAGCGGCCTCTTTGGCAAAATAGGTGCTGATGATATCAGCCCCGGCGCGCTTGATGCAGTGCAGCTGCTCAATCATTACCCTGTCATGGTCCAGCCAGCCCCGCTCGGCGGCAGCCTTAACCATGGCATATTCGCCCGAAACCTGGTATACCGATACCGGTACATTAACGGCATTCTTCACCTCGCGCACAATATCAAGGTAGGCAATGCCCGGTTTTACCATAACAATATCGGCACCTTCCTCTACATCATGCAATGCTTCACGAATGGCCTCAATACGGTTGGCATAATCCATCTGGTAGGTTTTTTTGTCTTTTGGCACATCAATACCCGCTTGTTTCGGGGCGCTGTCCAGGGCATCCCTAAACGGGCCGTAGAACGACGATGCATACTTGGCGGCATAGCTCATTATACCCACATTTTCAAAACCGGCGCTGTCCAGCCCCTGCCTAAGGCGGATAACCCGGCCATCCATCATATCACTGGGCGCTACAAAATCGGCGCCGGCTTCGGCATGGCTAACGGCCATGTGCACAAGCGCATCTACAGTTTCATCATTGGCAATATCGCCGTTTTTTATAATGCCGTCGTGGCCATATATTGAATATGGGTCCAGCGCCACATCGGGCATCACGATCATACCGGGCACGGCATCTTTAATGGCTTTAATGGCCTGCTGCATCAGCCCATTGGGGTTCCACGCTTCTTTGCCGGTATTGTCTTTAAGGCTGTCATCTACTTTTACATAAATGTTTACGGCCTTTATACCCAAGCTCCAAAGCTCCTTAACCTCCTTAACGGTAAGGTCTATGGAACGACGGAAAATGCCCGGCATGCTTGGTATAGGAACTTCTATGTTGGTGCCCTCTGCAATGAACATGGGGAACATAAAGTCGTTTGGCGTTAGTATGGTTTCGCGTACGAGTGAACGTATACTGTCGTTTATGCGTAAGCGGCGGTTTCTATGAATTGGATACATTGTGTAATATTTTAGTTTTTATTTTGAATGGTATTATATGCCGCTCCTACGGAGCTCCATCACTGGCTTATTCTAATTCTATAAATATGCCGTCCCTACGGGACTAGGCTAAAACTTACCTTCCAGTCTCTTTCTCGCCCTTTCAAAATATGGGGGCGCATCAAACCGGTAGCCTATAAAGAATGTGCCATAACCCACGGCATCGTTCATTTGTACATTGCTGCCGGAACCATGGTCAAAAAATTGCACCCGCATGTTGAGTCCGCCAAACCACCGCTCGCCATTATAACCCGGCGCCAGGTGCAGCGAACCGTTAACAAGGAATGACGTAGAGGTGTTATCATCTACCGTGGTTGTAAAGCCGGCCCCTAATGACGCCCCGCCCGAAAGCAGGAAGTTCTTAGCAATGACCCAGTTGTAATAGTAGGCCGGTGCCAGGGCGACGTCTATGAAATAGACCTTTTCTCCCATATCGGGCACTTTTTTGCCGTTGAGTTCGGTATAGTAATAGGACAGCGTAGGTGCAAATGTACCGGCGCTCTTTAGTTGCTTTGCATTTTGAAATGCTGTTGCCTTAAACGAAAAGTTGGGGTTAAACATGTATGACGTGCTGCCGCCAATTTTAAGCGATTTCAGTTCACGTAAGTATATGTTGGCATCGCCGGTTTCAAGCGACATCCCTTTTTGATAGATGTAGTCAAAACGCTGCATTATCCTCCCGGGGAAAAGGCTCAGGCTGAGCGAATTCATCTTTGAGTCCTTGTTATCTTTATTGTCGGTCAAAAAAATGGGTGTAAAACCGAGGCTTAGTGATACAAACTCATATTGCGCGGTACCACCTATTGTTGTGCGGCTGTTAGGTACTACATCTACCCTTATGTTCTCTGCCGCATAAAACAGCGAGAAGTTATTTATGGTACTCATGCTAAATGCCTGTACCGATAGCTTGCCTTCAAACTCTTCATAATAGGCATCCTGCAGGCTGTCGGTTTGGGCAAAGCACCCACCGGCCGCAAAAAATGCTGATATAAAGTGTTTTATACCCATGCTACAGGATTAGCTAATATTTTGATGAGTCGTTCTTCCTCACTGCCCGGTTCAGGATGATGGTCATACACCCACTGCACATGCGGCGGAAGGCTCATCAGGATACTTTCGATGCGCCCGTTGGTCTTAAGGCCAAAAAGCGTACCCTTATCATGCACCAGGTTAAACTCTACATAACGCCCACGGCGTATTTCCTGCCAGGTGCGTTGCTCTGGAGTATATTCTAAATCTTTACGTCTTTCAACAATGGGCACATAAGCGCTAAAAAAACTGTTGCCCACCTCTGTTACAAAATTATACCAGTCGCCCATGCTAAAATCTTCAGAGGCCTTGCAGTGGTCAAAAAACAGGCCGCCTATGCCGCGTGCTTCGTTGCGGTGCGTGTTCCAGAAGTATTCGTCGCACTGCTGCTTAAATTTTGGGTAAAATTCAGGGTCGTGTTTATCGCAGGCTGTTTTGCACGTTTGATGAAAGTGCGCGGCATCTTCATCAAACAGGTAGTAGGGGGTAAGGTCCTGCCCACCGCCAAACCAGCTGTCTACCGTGTTGCCCTGCTTGTCATACATTTCAAAATAGCGCCAGTTGGCATGCACCGTGGGTACCATAGGGTTTTTAGGGTGGATGACCAGGCTGAGCCCGCAGGCAAAAAAGTCTACATCGCCTACGCCAAAATAAGCCTGCATGGCCGGGGCCAGCGCACCGTGCACGGCAGAGATGTTTACCCCGCCTTTTTCAAACACGGCACCATTTTCAATAACGCGGGTACGGCCACCACCCCCTTCAGGGCGCTGCCATACATCTTCGCGGAATGTTGCCACGCCGTCAACGGCTTCAAGCCCTTTGGTAATCGTATCCTGTAATTGCTGTATGTAGGCGTAAAACGTATCTTTCATTACTTAATCTAAAATGGCTATAGCCGAATTAAAACGCCTTTGCGCTTTACAATATTTTTATAATCCCACTGTATTTCTGCTGCCTTTGCAAGCCATCGCTTTATATCTTCGATATTCACTTCACTTACATCGGTGTAGGCAATCGCGGCATCCTTAAACTTTTTGCCCTGCAGGTTTAGCTGCTCTTCTTCAAACGACTGCCCACTCCAAAACATCAGCCTCAAATTATTTTTTAGCTTGCTATAGCCCACAATGGGGTTGCCGTCTAAAAACCATACCGGGTGCGCATGCCATATCTTGCTCTCTGCACCGGGCAGGTTGTTGCTTATGGTTTGCGCCAAAAGGTTAGCGATGGCTTTATCTTTATCGGTAAGCGCATCGTTATATGCTTGTATACTGGTGTGTGTCATTATTGCAATGCATTAAGTTTATTCATTATCTCAAACGAAAACGTGCCGCTCTCCGCCTGGATATATCGGTACAGCGACAACCCCTTTTCCTTAAGCGATTCATGTCCCGCCTTCGCGGAAAGCTGTACCAGCACATCGGCAAACTGCTGTATGTTGGCCCAGTCTAACTTATATTTCACTAAAAAATCGGCCAGTTCTTCTACAGGCATTTCTTTTAATTGATCAGCATTAAGGAAAAATACTTTAAGCACATTATTTACGGCATCATCATTCCACCCTTCCGGCACATGGGTTAGTGCCATAAGGCGTTGCAGCGCTGTATTGATGCGCTCGTTGTGTTCGTCGCGAAGGCTAAGGCTTAGTGGCATGTTAATTGATTTTAGCCCCCAACCCCCCAAGGGGGCTTTAGCTTCACTCTATTGTGTGCGAGTGAAGCTGCTCCCTCTCTTTTGGAGAGGGTTGGGGAGAGGCCTATTTATACTCCTTTACAGCGTCTATAAACGCTTTCGCATGGTCTACCGGAATGTGCGGTAATATGCCGTGCCCTAAATTTACAATATAATTGTCTTTGCCAAACTCATCTATCATCTGGTGCACCATTTTTTTGATAACCGGAATGGGAGATAGCAAACGGCTTGGGTCAAAATTACCCTGTAGCGTAATGCGGCCGCCACTCAGGTAGCGTGCGTTGCGGGCACTGCACGTCCAGTCAACCCCCAGCGCCGAAGCCTTGCTCTGTGCCATATCGCCCAGGGCAAACCAGCAGCCTTTGCCAAACACAATAACATGCGTTTCCGGTGCCAGCGCCTCAACAATCTGGTTGATGTATTTCCACGAAAATTCCTGGTAATCAACCGGGCTCAGCATGCCACCCCAGCTGTCAAATATTTGTACAGCATTAACGCCGGCCTTTACTTTTTCTTTAAGGTAGGCTATGGTAGTATCGGTTATTTTTTGCAGCAGCACGTGCGCCGCTTCCGGCTGGCTGAAGCAAAAGCCCTTAGCCGTATCAAAGCTTTTAGAGCCTTTGCCTTCTACGGCATAGCAAAATATCGTCCAGGGGCTGCCGGCAAAGCCAATCAGCGGCACTTCGTCGTTCAGCATTTCCTTGGTTAGCTTTATGGCATCCATAACATAGCCCAAAGTTTCGTGGATATCCGGAACAATAACGCGCTCTACATCCTGCACAGTGCGGATTGGGTTGGGCAAAAACGGCCCCACACTTTCCTTCATAAGCACCTCAATGCCCATGGCCTGCGGCACCACTAATATATCGCTGAACAATATGGCAGCATCCGGACCCACAATACGTATGGGCTGCACCGTGATTTCGGCAGCAAGCTCAGGGGTCTGGCAACGGGTAAAAAAGTCGTACTTATCGCGCAGTGCCCTGAATTCAGGAAGGTAGCGTCCTGCCTGGCGCATCATCCATACGGGTGGGCGCTCTACCGGCTCATTGCGTAATGCTTTTAAAAAAAGGTCGTTTTTAATGCTCATATTGTTGTATTCAGCTGTTTATAGTTAAAAGGGAATTGCTATGGTGCGCTCCCTGTATTTTTTGTTTTCTATTATCCAGGCCACGGCATAGCCACCGGCACCATCGCCGTTTAGGGCAGTTATGTAAAGCGTGTCATTACCCTTATCATAATACACTTTTGTAAACTCATAATTGGGTTCAAAAATATCGGCTATGGCCTCCTTAGGAAGCTTAACGGTTTCAGAACCAAACGTTATAGAAATTTCGCTGTAGGCCCTTTTTGGCAAGCCGCCGTCGGTGCCCCAAAAGCGTTTGCCGTCTATTTTGTCTATAATATTATGGTCGTTTTTATAATACGCAAAGGTGTGCCCTTCTTTAGTAAACGGTTGTTGCGAAAGGGTTACCTTTATATCAGTACCTGTAAATGTGGCTGTTTTTTCGTCGCCCCCGCCTCTCAGCTCCTGAAACCCCGAAACTTCCTTAGCCAGGGTGTTATGTACAAATCCACTTACCAGCGAATCGCCCAGCATGTATTCAAACATCATCCAGTTGCCCTGCTTCTCAAAACAATAGCCCACAGTGCCGTTCTTTAACCGGGCCATTACTGTGGCGGGGTTTGTATTATCTGTAGTGCGCAGGTTTACAAAAGTGTCTTTGCTGTCGCGTACTACCACAAAGTCACCCCCGTCCTGGGCAAAACCTTTAGGTACAGCTATAAGCATCAGTAAGAGTACTGCTGCTTTAAGAAAAATGCCGGTTTTTGTTTGCATGCGTTTTTAGATTTGTTCTTTACTAAAGTAATTCCTTACCTGCACTATAACATTCTCTACACTGGGCTTATTGGCTACAATTACGTTGTTAGTAATGCCGGCCAGCGCCGCCGCGGTGGTGTTGCCTATGCAAAAACAGGCCTCGTTTGTAATGGTGTTTTCTTTAATATAACTTGCTACTGCCGAAGGGCTAAAAAACAATATCCCATTGGGTTTGGCGGTTATTTTATGGGGGGTTAAGGCCGTTTTATACACCTCAATCTCATTATAATCTATGTGTCCTTCGGTTAAAACCGAAGGCAGCTCGTTACGGCGCAGGTTTCCGCTAAAAAACGTAAAGCTTTCTTGCGGGTGGTTTTTTACAATGCTTTCGCCCAGGGTTTGCGCATCATCTGTGCAGGCTACTACGTTAAAGCCATGGCTGTCTATAAACGTGCGGGTGTTGCTGCCCACGCAAAACACACTACTGCCGTTATATATAACGCTGCGCTTATTTGCTAAAAAGGCGTTAAACCCATTGCGGCTGGTAAAAATAAGGTTGGGGTTAATGGTATTTATATTAAACGCCATGTAAGTAATACCTATAAAATCGGCCTCTACCACACTTAGCCCGGCATTAAGCAGGAAGTGGCGCTGGTTGGGCAGCAATTTTTTTGTAGATAGTACACGGTAGGCCATTATTTACCAAGTTCGTTTTTAATTTGCGCCATCAGTTCGGTACCGCCGTTTTGCAGCAGCTCATCGGCACATTGGTTGCCCAGGTGCTTATAATCTGCATCGGCAGAAATTACCTTTTCTATATGCAGTTTTTCTTTGCCGTCTATGCTGAGTAAACAACCTTCAAACCTTATATCGTTACCAATAGAACTTACCAGTGCGCCTATAGGGGCTGTACAGCCGCCTTCCAGCCTTTTTAAAAACTGGCGTTCTATGTGTGTGGCCACGTCGGTAGACTTGTGGTTGAGCTGTGCCAGGGCCTCACGGCAAAAAGCGTCGGCTTCCATAGCAACAACCACCATGGCGCCCTGTGCGGGTGCGGGTATCATCCAGTCTAAAACTATATGTTCGTGAGGCAATAAATTAATGCGCTCCAAGCCGGCTTTGGCAAATACTGCGCCGTTCCAGTTGTTTTCTTCCAGCTTGCGCAGGCGGGTGTTTACGTTGCCACGCAGGTCGGTCACGTTATGGTGCGGGTAGCGGTTAAGCCACTGCGCCTGGCGGCGGAGCGAGCCGGTGGCTATGGTGGCGGCATCGGTATAAAAATCAGGATTGCCCTTATACACCAAAATATCATCTACATTGGCGCGCTCTAAAACGGCGGCCTGCACAATGCCTTTCGGCAGGGCAGTGGGCACATCTTTCATGCTGTGCACCGCAATGTCTACCTCACCGCGAATCATGGCTACATCAAGCGTTTTTGTAAAAATGCCGGTAATGCCCAGCTCGTATAACGGAACGTCCAGTATCAGGTCGCCGGTAGATTTTACGGCTACAATTTCTGTAGCATAGCCCAATGCGTTAAGCCGGCGCTCCACGGTATGTGCCTGCCAGAGGGCGAGCTCACTGTCGCGGGTGCCTATTCGGATAATCTTTTGTTCCAAGTGTAAGGTTTAAAGTTTAAGGTTAGACCTGCTCTTTGTTTTCAATCCTAAAGACTTTTTCAATCCACTCAATGCTTTCATCTACCACGGTGTCACGATCTTTAAGGTG
>Ga0265780_10009519_pt1 | contig 11639 bp, 8 predicted proteins | sample P1T30metagenome_FD_192432 | JGI IMG/M metagenome (GOLD analysis project Ga0265780, IMG submission 192432) | Plant litter microbial communities from East Loma Ridge, Irvine, California - P1 T30 | ecosystem: Environmental > Terrestrial > Plant litter > Unclassified | place: USA: California... | reverse complement strand
GCTCAAAATCCACGGCCTCCTGTCCCAAAACTCGTCCTTGATGATATCAACGTGTTCCATGAGAACAGCAGCTTTGCTCCTCTTCTTACGATCTTTTTCCTTTTGCGTGCGGCTCATTTGTGCGGTACGGCCTTGGCTCACTGGCGTAGTGGCGACGTGGACGGGATGCTTGCCTTTCTTTTCCATGCTGCCGTCTGGTTTTTGCTCCCTGGTGCTGCTGGACCTGGCTGTTCTCTTCGATGAGGTGGGCCGCGCGTCATCCTTGAGTCTGGTCTGAGGCGGCATGTTTGTGCTACTGGGAAAAGGCTGGGTAGTTGGGTATGGTTGCGATTTTGGTCCTGTTGCGGCTGCTGAGGTGAGGGCCTGCATGTCTGGGGATGCGTGGGGGTATTGTAGGGTTGCGGATGTGGGAACGGATCCTGTTGGCGTTGCGACTGGAGAAGATATGGCGTGGAGTTCTGCGACGCCGGGGTGGGATATTGAGCCATCGGGCCAGATTGTGTAGCCTCTGTGGCTGGATTCGCTTGTGCGTCGTGGTGGCGATGAGTCGCCTATGTTGGGGGTAGTTGCATATTTGGTCGTTTCTTGACGCGGGCTGCTTGCAATGACTTTTTCTCGCGTGCGGTTTTCCTCTTCTGCGCTCATGGGCGGGCTTGGGAGGGCCTTGTTCTTTTGTAGTGGCGGGCTGACCCTGCGCGTTGGTGTCGAAACGGTATCGTGGGGTCCAACGTCATCATAGTCATCATAGCTATGCCTTGTGGCTTTCAGAGTAGTGTTCGATCGATGGACGGGCAATGATAACTTCCGTGGCTTGCTGTTAGCAGGTATACTCGATATACGCAGAGGTATGGATGGCGGTCCCACTGGATGTGCGGCATTCGAGGCGAAATATGTAGGGAGCGTTGGCTGGCTGGGCGAGCGTTGCTTCAGCGCTGGTTGTGTCGCCTGCTTTGCATCCGGCATTGATCCCATCGATGCAGAAGCAGAGTGGGAGAAGCCCCGACTCACTGACGAGGTCATGTGGTGGCGGTAGCCTGCTATCGGGTAATCGGCGGGGAAGTCGTTTTGGGGAATTGCTGGTGAAGCATTAAAAGGTTGTGGTGTCTTTCCACTTGGCTTCAATGTTGGTGGCGATAGGGGTAGAGGTGTCAACGAGGGCAAGGGTTGCTTGCCGTTAGTCGATGGCTTGTTATACCAAGTAGCAGTGGACGGCGGTGAAAGCGGCATAGAGGTAGACACGTAGCTGCTAAGATCAGAGTTGCTTGGGTTGCAGCGAAGCGGGTTGGGAAAGGCTGCTCTTGAAATCATGTTTGTTGGTGATGGCGGTGGGGAGGGAGTTGATGTCTCCGAGAGAAATGTTTTACGTGGGGTGTCGGGAGACTGCACTACAGGCTTTTGATCTGGCAGATACGGAATCGCCCTTTCAATAGACCGGGACGGGTTGGGTGCTTTTGCCCGCTGTGGCGCCGGCGAAACTATGGGTGATGACGGAGATCTTGTCAGGATTGCTTGTTTGGATGTTGCAGATTCTTTTTCAGACTCCTTGGCGCGCGGCTTGGGAAAGAACTACGACTGTTAGATACATTGATGCGAGATATACATGTGGGTTAACCGTCGCTTACGTCTCTAAACAGCACTGTGCCCTTCCTGAAGCATTCCGGCTCGTTGTTATAGTTGATGCCAAATTCTTTGAATAAAATCTCGTTCTTTTCTGAAGACACTGTACCCTTGAGTCTTTGTTCCGCTTCGCGGGCTCCCATGCCACCCTGCTGAACAAGGGTCCAGAAAGTGGTGTTGTATAGGTTGTTAATATGGCAGTCCACTTGGCGCCAGCTTAGATAATCTCGAAGGTTATCGTCGCTTGGGTACAATACAGCACGTCCATCAAATGATGGTAGAGGCGGTGTGAGAGGTTTGTCCGGGAAATAGATGGACCAAGAGTATACATAGTATGCGGTGAAAGTCGATACAATAGTCGTAGTCAGCTTGCTATATAGTAATTAGTTTTGAATCCTCCACTCGCGGCATGTGGAGGAGTTTCGTACCTGGCTCGCCGATCGAACAAGGCACAGTCTTTGTGGAAGACGAAACTATAATACACGTCAGCAAATGCCCGAAGCATGTGCCGTAGCCAGCGTGAGGGCGGATAGGTGGAACCGAAGGCCGTGGACGGGCTTCGGGCGTACGAGCTGTTACAACATTCCGTCTTGAAACACGGCTCCCACCAATGAAGAGGCGTATCGGGGAGAAATTTCATACCTAAATTCGTCGCTATTGCCGAATGCCATGACTAGATCGGGCAGTTCTTTCATGACGGCCTTTGCCGCCGCATTCATGACGTCGAGGCCATTCTTGTCGTTGGGCTTGACAAAATCGTATTTGGCGGTGAACCTGGCCGGACGTCAATGGCGGTTACTCAACAATATACGATGGCCGAGAATGTTTTCCTGGCGCACTCGTATCTCTGTACGACTACTGGGTACGGGTACCTGCATAGCCGGGGCCGTACAGCTGTCAAGGCGAGGAGGGGAGGTGGAGCAGACAAGATGACCTGTTCACGTACTTTGAAAAGCCACGGCCATCGATGCGCACCACGATCCACGTGTTCTCCAGCAGACCGTCATCCTTCTCGAATCTGCGCACGTATTCATATCTGGCGTCTGTTAGCTGGCAGTTGGCGGACTTGCTGTCAGCTCCAATTGACAGCCGCAGCTGCTACCCCACCCGCTCGCCGAGCTGTCGGTACTTACTTGCTGTTCGCCATTTAATCCCGTGTCGTCTTCGATACGGCCTTTTGCAACTCGGCACAGACACACTGCATAGCCCGGGGGAGATTGACAAGAAAGTGACAGACGCCAGCGTGAGCTTGTCCGCAGCTCGGGAGTCCGTATGTGCGGTTATGAAGGCTGAGGAAAGTCCGGGGCCAAGACTAACCGCTCTGCAGCGAAGCCAAAAGACGGTGTTTCAGGTGGGCAGAAGGTCATGCAGCTACGGTGAACTGTGGCAAGCTTCTATAGCCGATTGAAGCGCGGGTATCGGGTCGTTAATTGTCATGGCTCCGAAGTGGCCGTTATGCACTCTGAGGGTTGGGCACATGGAAACCTGGGATTTCCTCTAGCACACACCCACACCCACACACCCACACACAACCGTTCCGGAACATCTGCACCAGCGCTCGGGCCAGTTGCCTCCCAGGGCTCTCGGGGTCGACAGCTGTAAAACACAGTCATCTCTCAAATCCGTCAGCCAGCCCGCGCATGTTCACTACCTAGGTCCCCTACTGGTGTGGGCTTGTCATCTCATCATTGCATCACCAACCACACGGAACACTAGACGAATGCCAACCATGGGCGCGACTTGTGCACCGCGCCGCGCTGCACTGCACTAGTCAACCCCCCAACCCCCCGGGGCGCATCGCATCGCATCGCACAGGCGATGCAAAACAACAACGGAACTCTCCGTTTCTAATGGCTGGCTGCCGGTCGGAAGAGGGTGTGGTGAGGTGGCTGTTTGCAGCCTTCTGGGGCTTCTCACAGGTACTCTGTGCCTGTGACAATGTGCTACGAGCTTCATGCTGGTACCCAGGGCCTGGCCTGACGTGGACGGGACACTGGTACCGTCAGGGCACCAACTAAGACTGCGCGCACCGCTCTCCTCAAACAGCAACACCATGCATTGTACTGGAGCACTGCCGAAAATCCACCGCACACTCACCCATCTACCTGCTTGGCCACTGCCTTATCCGTCTGGACTGCCGCTCTCTGGCGTCGCAACATCCCTCTCCTCAGCTAACTGACTAGCTTGGCCGCTCCATTCACCCTGCAATGCTCCATGCCAAGCGTCCCAGTCGAGTTGAGCGATTGCGGCAACCCTACCTGTCACCAGAACCCAAGACCAACCCACAGCGCAGCTGTAGAACTCAATTCCACGCTTACGCCTCACATGCTTGGTCGTGAGCCTCAGCCTTCTCCGCGCATCATGGACCGGACCGGCGCCATTGACGTGGTCAAAGCGTTCATGCCGGCTTCGGTGCTCTCCCGCTGTTTTTTTCGTCAGCCACGGTTCCCCACATGTCGACCTCAGATCACCCGTCAGCCTAAGCCACGTCCGTCCTCTTGGACGTAGTTCCGCCGTTCCATAATTCCAAACTGTACACCGAGTTTTCGCATGGTCGCCGACGTTGGGCTCGGAAATGGCTCGCCGACGTAATAGCAGTCGCTGGAGAGCCAAGATGATGATAGGATGGACTGTTTCCAGTTGACAACCACAGCTCTTGGAAGGCACAACAGATGCTGTCATCCGTACTATCAATGCCAACGGCATATAAATGCCAAGCATAGGAATCTAGGATACAATGGCACTGACAAACTTTCTAGACACCACGCCCAGCCATCAATAACACCGATTTCTTAATGCACGCAAGGAACATGGAGTCCGACATCATACAGCTCCGGCGTCGACTAGCTAGCAGAAGAAGAAGGGAAAGAAAAAAAAAAGGCTCCATGCAATGTATCGGAAAAAACACCATCCGGTACGCCTACTGCCCAATCGCAAACACTGATTCCTTTGTACACTTCTGGCATGCTCCCTGCTTATGGAGAAACGAACCGATTCCCCACGGAAGTCATGTGTGTCACCCGGTCCAGTACGCGTGATGTAATAACAGCCCGCATTAATGCTATACAAGGACTGCATTATAGAGGTAGTCTGAGATGGTTTTGCTCTCCGGTTCGTTTGAATGGTTGTGGGCAAAGGATAAGGGGGTTGTGACTAAAAGAAGTGCATAGTAGTAGCGTGTGAGTTGACGTAGTTTGTTACAATGTCCGCTCGGCATTCAACAACAACAACAACAAGAACAATAACAATAAGAAGCCAGCATAACGCCGATATATATTATCACGACGTTGAAACGTCTTGGCTATTTAATATTTCACCTTCATTCTCTCACCATACGCGAAAAGAAGAAGAAAGAAGAAAAAAAGGTAACCTTATATGCCATACACGTGGTCGTCAAAGAATACGAGCACCGCCTCACTACCTCTAACACGCACGACTCGATCCTTGGCAACCGTCTCGACCACCATTTGCCCCACGGGCTCGCCCATGGGAAAAGCCTGTCCAGCCCATGAGGTTAGCGAGTTATTCTTCGTGTCTACGTGCGGCGCCGTCAAGCGCTTTAGTCGGAGTGTTTGGCTGCCTGTAGAATTTGCTGCTGCTGCTACTGCTGCTGCTGACAAGTCGATTTGGACGGAAAAGTCAGAGGTCGAGTTTGCATAGTAGGGTTTCATGTTGACGAGAGCCACTTTTGACAGCCGATCTTTGACGTAAAACGCATAGGCGGAAAACGATTCTGAACTGACGGTGGCGGCCGAAAGAGAAGAGGAAGAAGGAGGAGGAGGAGGGGGAAGAGCAAGAGCCCTCACGCGCGTGTCGCCCACGGCAAACGCCTCGGCCATGAACAGTTGGGCGAGAAAGGAAGGCAGAGTGCGGGCTGGGCCCCTCAGGTCGCTGTCACGCGGGTACAGCATCGAGTAGGTGCTGAAGCCCGGGCTACCGTTTGCCCCCGGCGTGTTTACCTGATTGTTCGACTGGAGAGCAAGGGTGGCGCCCTGGTGAAGATGGGTGGCACTAGCATTGCGTGTGGCGTAGATGAGCTCACTGTCAACAACCCAGAGCGCCTGGGCAAATGTATCCGTCACGTTGGGGTTGCCCGAGCACGAGACCGAGTTGAATTCGCCAATGTTCCACTGGCTTCCTGCATCGAGGGCCGCGCGGGCCGATGGGTAGATTTCCTCGTCGCAGTACCGCACCAGCTCCGTGTGATTCAGGATGTTCGGGATCGTGGCGAGCGCCGCCCGTTTCGGATCGCATGTCGAAAAGGCGTACGAGTGGATGCTGTAGATGCCGACTTGCTTGGCCGAGTCTATGCCAGCTGGGATGAGCGCGGCCGGCCGCACCTCGAGGCCTGAGTCGTCGGTTGTCGCAGAGGATGCCCACCAGCGCTCTTGCGGCAGACCTGAGCCGGGGAGGGCATTCACAGCCGCGTCTATGCTGGCTGTGTACTCTTTCCACTGCTTGACGTAATTTGCTGTCGAATCGTTCCAGCGGCTTTTGACGTAATTGGTTGGTTCGTTGCCCAGCTCGAGGTATACGACCTTGTCGGACTGATACGTGAGTGATGCGACGGCCAGACCCTTTGAGATTGCCAAGCTCTCGTTGCCGAAATTGAGCGTAGAAACGAACTTTGTGCCATTGGGAAAGTTGTTCCAGCTCTTGTAGTACTCAGGCCCGACAGTCGTCCGGTACACGGCACCCTTGGGGCTGGTTGTGCGCACCACGTCGCCGGCCGTTGGGTCGAAGATCATGCTGTCCATGGTGATGCCGCCAGGTCGGATGACGGGGTTTCCGCCATGCTCGTGAATCCTCTTGAGCACGTTAAAAGTAAGCGTGTTCGGATTGCTGGCATTGCCAAAGAAGTCGACCCAGAATGCAGGCTCGAATGAAAAGGACGCAAACGAGTTGCTGTGCGGGACAGAAGCCCCTGATGCTGTTCCTGGGACGCTCAAACTTGTTGAAGCATGTACAAAGTCTGTCGTACGGTGTGCGTACACAGCCGTAGTAGCTGCAACCGAAACAGCGGCGGCGCGAAGCAAGACCATGGCGAATATGTTACAGCTTCTTCTTCTTCTCGAGGTTTGCTGCACTCTAGGTAAATTAGAGAAGAATATAATGAGCGGTTGGATTGCCACGACAGGGAATGCACCCCGAATGCGAGTACATACATGCATTTATTGTGCCCTTTTTCAATCTAGGGCCGAAACGGACTGCATTCTTCCGGCGGCTGGGAAATATTCCATCAAGCCGTGCCGGGTGTTGTCTGTATTCGTCCTAGACATGGCGCCGGAAATCAGACTATTTGTGGGGAAATACTGCGGGGTTGCATCGCGGAGGAGTATTATGTAGGCGCCCCGAAGTCTAGTAGCAACCCCCCCTTCCTCCCCGCTCATTTTCGACCTCGCATGATAAAAGTATAATTTTGTCTGTAATTGGAAAGTAGATACTTACAGGGCTCGGAACTCGAGTCCCACTTGTATGCATGCAATCAATCCCGTAACCCAGGAATTGACGTGTATATTTCATGGATCGAGGATGTAGATTTTGCAGCTCTGGCCAAAAGGGAAACAATGGAAATTAGATGAGGTATACTCGAGGTTTGAAAAATTGTCGCTAGCAGTTTGCTATCTGATATCAACGATACCACCATGTCTATGTTGTACCTACCGCACCATGCGGTACCCCCGCTCTTTTCCTCTTCAGAACCTCCCCCATGGCATTTCTGACCTCATCCTTCTGATGCACCACATTCTGCACCATGAACTTCTTCAGCGCCTCTCTCAGCTCGCTCTTGGCCCTTTCGTTGTCCCTGTACGGGATGCTCTCCAGCTCTAGGAGCCTACTTGCATCTTTGTTGATTTCCTGCACAAGTGTGCCAAGGCGATCAAGCTGCTTGTGTCGCGTATCATCACTATCGTCTGTGGCCTTGGCCGGGTTCTGCGAGTCCGCGCGGTAAAGCGGCATGAGAAGCGCGAGGAACTGGGCGAGCGAGATGGAGGCCTTCTTTGCGATGGCGACAATCTGGAAGGGGAGGTATGCGGGCCTGAAGTTTGTGGATTCGACAAGTGGGTTCAGGTATTTGGAGAGAAACGTAGGGTGGTCTGGACGCAAAGCGGTGCGTAGTTCAAAGGTTGCGACAGCAATGAGGCCGACGTAACGCCAATACGAGCCATCCGTCAGGAAACCCAGAGCGTTTGCGCCGATCAGGAAGAGGAAGAGAACACCGTATGTTGTTCCTGAGGTAAGCAGCGCGTTGTCCGTGTAGTCCTTGATTGTTGAGCAGCTCCGGCACTGTGCAAAGACATCTGGGCCGAAGCGGTCGTACGCAAAGCGCTTCGCGGGATCCAGTATGATGTCTCTGGCATGCTTCAGATGCACGTAGTAGTTGGTAGCCATATCCCTATCCACCTCCGGCCCAATCTTGTCTGGGTGGTATCGAACGGTCAGCTTCCTGAAACGCGAGTTCAGTCCACTCTCGTCGACATGGACTGGCACGCCGAGATCGTTGTATGCGTTGCTAGAGAGCTGGAGGTTAAAGTCGACCTCATAGATGGTAAAGGCAAAGTACGCCGCATAGATGGCAATCAGAATATTCCGACGATGCTTGATGAAGCGCGGGGAGCCCGGTAGAGGTTTGGGGTCACCGGCGCGAATGAAGATGCTGTAGAGGACGGATTGCACCCATCCTGCTGCCTGTGTCGCGTTAGATCCTTCTATGACACGCGTTGGGTGGCGGAATTTACAAGAGGTATTAGAAACTGCCACACTAGGAAAGGGCCTATTGTATCAAGCGACACATTCGCTGCGACCATGATGTCTCAATACCGGTGGAGTAGTGTAGGCGTGCTCAAGAACTAGAGACAAGTGTCATTGTGCAATCTCGGAACCGTTCCGAGCAGCGCCAAGTCCGTGCACGCGCCCAACACACCCAACTGACGCGACGACTTTTTCCACGCAAAAACTATACAGCCATGTAATGGGTTGTACCACGCGCGCACATCTCACTAAAACTATGCAGGTTAATCCAGCGCTTAGTTGGTCGATGTACTTAGTATGCGGCCAAGTCAATGGAAGCCAATCATCGGCTCGTTTTTTTCATTAATGGTCAAGGTACCTTATTCACAATAGGTGATGGCTATCCAGAAAAGCATGAAAACAAATCAAAGTAGTAGCGAAGAATCATTGATATTTTTCAGAACGACATATGGTCGATCTGTGGTATAATGCGATGCTATGCAATGACTGCAAGAAACAATAAAGAAACACTTTGCATCCTCTCGAGCCCGCGGCTCGAGATTTCCCCCCATTAACATATCCTCCGGCCTGGATCAATTGACGTCTAAGCGTCGGGTATATTTCCTCCAGGCATAACGCATAACAGCTGTCGGCTCGCCGACACGAAAGCGCAACATAACGCACCTATTCGTACTCGTTACGGCCAGCGCTCATTCTTTCACACACGCACACACACAAAGAAGACATTTTTAAGCCTGAGCGCCTACCTGAGGCATCAGCTCCTCTTCTTGGTGACGCTTCTCCTTCAAAGATCCCCCTGATGAGCGGTTCTCAACGTCGCTGTCGGAAAGTTCGTATTGTCGTACAGCTTCGGCAATCTCCTCCTCGTTCATGGGAGGCAGTTGCTTAGCGGCAGTGACGTAGCTAATCTTCTCGGTGTATCCCTTGGCGAAGATGAGGTCAATCTCTTCAAGCGAGCGACCAGATGTCTCGGGGTAGAAGAAGTAAATGACAGGAATGAAGCAAGCGTTCAGGACGGCGAAAAGGAGGTAGGTACCCCAGCTGATGTTGGTGATGAGAACAGGAGTAATCATGACGATGAAGAAGTTCCACAGCCAGTTGTTGATGGTGGAGAAGGCGTTGGCCTTCTGACGAGTCTTGAGGGGGTTGATCTCGGCAGGGTACAGCCATGGAAGAGGGAGCCAGGTAGCTCCGAAGAAGGCAATGTAGGTGAAGAGACCAACAGCGGCACCCTTGGCAGGCCCTTCAGTTCCAGGGATCAAGCAGGCAAAGGTAAGAACCATGGAAAACATCTGACCAAAGGTACCGATGATGTAGAGCTTGCGGCGGCCCACACGCTCAATGAGGAACCAAGACGTGCAGGCGAAGATGGCGTAGACAACCATGTTGATACCACCCAAAAGAAGGGCAAGGTTGTGGTCGGTACCCAATACGTCCTGGCAGAGAATGGGGAAGTAGTAGATGACAGCATTGCAACCAGACAGCTGTTGCATGAACTGCGACGAAGCACCGAGGAGAGCACGGCGGAGATGTTGAGATTTTCCGTTTGTCAAAAGAGCCTTTGTGGGGACCTTGCCGCCGCCACCGGAGGCGTTGACGGCGTCGCGGATGATTTGCATTTGGATAATGACCTCGGGGTCATCACGAGGAACTCCGTTCAAACCAGCCAGCACGGTAGCAGCTTCGTCCTCGTGGTGATGGTTGAGCAGCCATCGAGGAGATTCAGGCAGTGAGATCATCATGATGATGACGATGATGGCAAAGACACACTGGAAGGCGATGGGGAACCTCCAGGTGAAGTCGTCCGGGCCGTAGAGGCAGCCGTAATCAATCCAGTAGGCAATAAGCGTGCCAATGGCAACCATGGAACCTTCGATGCAAATGACTTTGCCGCGGTTCTTGGCCTTGCAGCACCTAGAAAAGCAATCAGTATCGGGCTCCAGACGAAGCGTGACGGCAAAACTTACTCGGCCTGGTAAGTGGGGATGGTCGAAGTGTTGATGCCGTTGCCAACGCCAGTGAGGCATCGTCCGACGATGAACTGGGCTGTAGCACCACCTGACGGAGGCACAGTCGCGACTTGGATGATTACACCCACAATCATGATTGTTGCACCGAGGAAGATACTCTTGCGACGCCCGAGCTTGTCACCGAGGACGAAGGTGAAGCAGGCACCGAGGAAACAGCCAACAGCGTAGATGGAGACGACGAAACCTTCGTAGGTGGAATCGTCTTCGACTTCGGGAAAGGCCTTGATGAAGGCGGGCGCAGAAATGATTCCACTCATAACACCCTGATCGTAGCCGAAGAGAAGAAAGTCGGTAACAGCAACAATGGTGATGAGGACCTGCAGCATCCTGCCGGATTGGCCCCAGTATGTGGGCACACCAGCGGTGCTCTCCTTGATACGAGGTGCCATGATTGCGATGTATCGATGGTAGCTAGAAGGTAGTGAGGAGATGCTGGGGAGACAAGGACCGTGGGGAGAGGAAGCAGCTTTAAATGATCATCCTCGAATCCGGCACAAGGGTCTTCGGCAAAAACGTGGTCCTCGACGTCTGCCCATGGTCCACTTAAAGATACGCTACCAAGGTTCGTCTGACGCGTGCGGAAACTAGATAAGGATTTTTTTCTTCCAACATCTTGGCCTTGGCTGGTGTTGCGATGCTGCGAGTTTTGGGCGGTAGAGGCGCAAATAAACTGTGGAACCAAGACCGAACCTAACAGGGTCTACGGGTGGAGTAGGACACGATGGGCCAATCTTGGAGAAGAGTGGAGGACGCTTGTGCTCAATACGCTGCAACAAGCGCGCTCGGCACAGGATGCCTCTCCTCTTACTAGCCCGATATTACCTCCGCACTACGTCATGGGCTTTGGGGATGATGCTGGCAGCTGGGGGAGAGGCGCCTCGTCTCGCCGCGCCTGTGCCGAGGGCTGAACGGTTGGTTCGCGTGCGGTTCCCAAGACGGAGACGGGAGGCGGGAGGCGGAAGGTGATGGTGAAGGTGAAGGTGAAGGTGAAGGTGAAGGCGGAGGCGAATGTTTGTTTTCGCAGACGGCGCCACACCGAGACCTGCGCTGTAGCCAAACGTCAAGATGGTACAGGCACTCGCCAGTCGTGCAGATGCAGCCTCGGGCCACATGCCGCCGTCAGTGAATAGCGTCGTGAGCAGTCTCCGTCTCAACAGGACAGGGCCTGACGTCATTTGGCCGGCGGGTTTGTGTTCAAGCTCCACATCCAAGATCGTTGGCGGGCAAGATCTTCGGCCA
>Ga0265780_10009518_pt1 | contig 11639 bp, 11 predicted proteins | sample P1T30metagenome_FD_192432 | JGI IMG/M metagenome (GOLD analysis project Ga0265780, IMG submission 192432) | Plant litter microbial communities from East Loma Ridge, Irvine, California - P1 T30 | ecosystem: Environmental > Terrestrial > Plant litter > Unclassified | place: USA: California... | reverse complement strand
TTGACAGGCTACCGAGCAGGCCCGTTTCAACACTGGCGATATTTCCAACTGCTAGGCTATGACCACAAGCAGAGAAACGCCGTAGTCAAGAGCAGGCGCTGGCAATACACTTGGTAGGTTCCCCTCATGTACCTATAGGCGGTAGCGGCTGACAGAGACAGGTATGGCACAGTTTATCTGTTCCTGCAACTAGTACCGCCATTCAGCATGTTCTTCCTCTTGACCGCACCAGCAAGCTCTGCACTATGGGCGGCAGACCTAGAGAGGGCGCGAAGAGAGCGCGAGGCGAACTTGGCCCAGGCGCCACAGTACACGGATGAGCCAGATGCGGCTGTGTGATGATATTGTAATGCATTTGTTTCCGAGCCACAGTGATAGGATGGGAGTAAAGTGCAATGTCCATGTCTAGGACTATCCAAGTTCATGAGAAAAAGCCAATAAACTAGTTAGTCTCGAGTGCTGAGGTCATTGAAACGCGATTGGCACGAACAATGGGCCGGCACGTAGCTTTGGCTCCGCAATCTCTGCGGCAGGAAGCCTTTGTGACGACATGGCTCGATGGTTTTCGCAGCATTAAAAGCAGCGTCTGCGTTTTTCTCCATGCCTTCACTCGTCGCACTCGACGCATGTTGGCTGCATACTGCATGCGCATGCACCGCAAACGCAGAGGGAGGGGAGCTAGAGACAGCAACGCGCGCCGAGGTGGTCCTCGGCTCCTGAGGCGCAGGTACGCAACAGGGAATGTGACACGCTAGACGTAGGTAGTGGGCACGGGGCGTCTTAGGCAGTCGCATTGCGTCAATCGCCCGCCGCGCCTTCCCCAGCCGCCCCATAGATAGCTCCCAGCCAGCTCGAGCTTAAGCTTCCTCCCCCAACACCCACCCTCCATCTCTCCAACACTCCCCACCCAAGCATCCATCCCGTCCCATCCATCCATTTCCCATCTCTATCCTTCCTTCCTTCATACCCCATCTTCAGTCATCATGAAGACGGCGTTGCTTCTCGCCGCAGCCGGCTCGGCGTCTGCGGCCGTCTACAAGACACCGCTCAAGAAGGTCTCACTGTCTGAGCAGCTGGTACGCCATGATCGCAACCACATGATCGCAGTGTTATCTAACCATGAACAGGAATTTGCCAACATCGAGACTCAAATGGCTGGCCTGAAGCAGAAGTACTCGCAGCAGCACATGAACGGCTTCAAGGCCGAGTCTCACATGCAGGCTGCGTTCAAGGCGCCTTACATCGCCGACGGATCGCACCCTGTGCCTGTTAGCAACTTCTTGAACGCTCAGTGTAAGTCGCAGAAGGCTTGCGCCTTGCCCAGTATCGTGTGGCGCATGCTGACAGGCTCCAGACTTCTCCGAGATCTCTCTCGGAACGCCTCCTCAGACCTTCAAGGTTGTCCTCGACACGGGCAGCTCTAACCTCTGGGTTCCCTCAACCTCCTGCAACTCGATTGCCTGCTACCTCCACACCAAGTACGACTCGTCATCTTCGTCTACCTACAAGAAGAACGGCACCGAGTTCGAGATCCGCTACGGATCCGGTTCGCTCAGCGGTTTTGTCTCCAACGATGTGTTCCAGATTGGCGACCTCAAGGTGAAGAACCAAGACTTCGCTGAGGCGACGTCTGAGCCAGGTCTCGCGTTTGCCTTTGGCAGATTCGACGGCATCATGGGTCTTGGCTATGATACCATCAGTGTCAAGGGTATAGTTCCTCCCTTCTACAACATGCTCGACCAAGGCCTCTTGGACGAGCCTGTCTTCGCCTTTTATTTGGGCGATACCAACCAGCAGCAGGAGTCTGAGGCCACCTTTGGTGGCATCGACGAGAGCAAGTACACCGGCAAGATGATCAAGCTGCCTTTGAGGCGCAAGGCCTACTGGGAGGTTGAGCTTGATGCCCTGACCTTTGGCAAGGAGACTGCCGAGATGGACAACACCGGAATCATTCTGGACACCGGTACATCTCTGATTGCCCTTCCCTCGACCATCGCCGAGCTTCTGTAAGATCTATTCTGTGCCCATGCGAATACTCATACTAACAATGCATAGCAATAAGGAGATTGGTGCCAAGAAGAGCTTCAACGGCCAGTACACTGTCGAGTGCGACAAGCGCGACAGCCTGCCCGATCTTACTTTCACGCTCACCGGTCACAACTTCACCATCAGCGCCTACGACTACATCCTCGAGGTGCAAGGATCTTGCATCTCTGCGTTGATGGGCATGGACTTCCCTGAGCCCGTAGGTCCTTTGGCCATTCTTGGCGATGCTTTCCTCAGGAAATGGTACTCTGTGTATGACCTTGGCAACTCTGCTGTCGGTCTCGCAAAGGCCAAGTAAGAAACTCTCGGTGCCAAGGAAGCTATTGGTCTCTTGAGAGATCAACCCTCATGACGTTGCAAGCGTCGCCAGGCAAAGGACGGCGTTCGGCTCAAATTGTACCAAGGCGGTAATCGTTCAGGTATTCTGGTTATCATAACAACATATAATGACGAACAAGGTTTAAATAAGCCTCGTGCCTTTTGTGTCGTGATTGCGGTATCTTCTCTCGTGGTGATGTTTGCCTGCGCCCCCTTCATTCAGTACCTTGGTGTCGACGCGTCAACCGAAGACAACACGCTAGATGAATGACAAGCCGGCGGGACCACACGTGCCCACCGCTATCGATAAGTCCGAGCCAATGACGTCTTTAGGCTGGTTGAGGCGGAGATGGGGGGAATGGGGGGGAGTAGGAGCTTTGGAAGCAGAAAGAATAGATAACGACGAGTCAACAGAGGCTGCATGCGCTCTGCCAATGAAGCTGCGCTACAAGCAGGTCGACGTTGGTGCCTAAAAAGTGTGCGTAGGTAACCTTATCGTATCACGCTAGCCAGTCTCGTGGCTGATGAGCGTGCATGGCTCACCGCGCAGACGTGCAAGTCATTCCTCCATCCTCCCAGTATGTGATGTATACTCCCAGTATGTGATGTATAGCGAAACCGTCATCTGTCTCGCAGCGAGCGATAGCCTCCGCCAAAGTCGTTCCAAATAATCGTCTGAACCGACGCCGACGCCGACGCCGACGTCTTTGATCCGCCACGGTACATACGCCAATACTCCGCAAAACAACGTCAACAACCAATAGTTGTTGAGCACAAGCGCACGTCACATCGATTCAAAATGGCATCTCAGGACAGAGGCAGGGACAAGATAAGCCGTAGGACAAGTAGAAAGATGAAGGAAACAAGAAGAGGATCGCGCGGCATGTCGCTGGATATGCCGGAGCGCTTCAAGGACGGAGACGATGCACAAGAGGATGTAGCCGCGCCAAAACGGAGCAACACTGTGTCGATGAACCAGTCTCTATTCTCCATGATTGCCCGCGCCGGACAACAGTCGCAAGCTGATCTGGCTACCATGCAAGAAGCGGACTCGGGCGAGAGTGATGACGAGGGCAAGCCAAAGAGACCGTTCCGCGGTTTGGACGGCGCTGCCAGATTAAGTCGCCTGAGCTCTGCGAATAACTTCCAACCGCCGGCAGAGGACACACATGGTGGTACAATAGAGAAAGGCAAGCACAGACGTACATTGTCGGAGAACAAGCTGTTGCGGTCGTTGCCCAAGTTGAAGTTATCCAGTCGGAAAGAAGCACGAGATGGCCAACGGGGCGATCAAATGTCCTCATCCCAATTTCTTCCGCCCAAACCGCCATCGTCCTCGTTACCAACTCCGCCGAGCGATCAACCGTCCAAGGCCGACGTCAAAGGCAAACCCACGACTGGTGACGACATCCGCACCGACAAAGGTAGAAGCTCTGGGCGTAAGAGCAGGCATGGAAGCTCTGCAGGTCTGGCTAAGAGCAAGACAACAGTCACACTCGCGCAAAGAGTGCAGCAGATCTTTGAGTTTGAGGAAGTGGAGGAAGTCATTTCCGAATATGCGTGCTGGCTGCTTCAGAGCATCCTGCTACAAGGATACATGTACATCACCCAGAAGCACATATGTTTTTATGCATACATTCCCAAGAAACATGTAAGTAAACCCTACCTGTTATGTACCATATGGTGCTAACCCGCAAAGCACGATGTCAGCAAAACCGGGTACCTTTCCAAGCGTGGCCGGTCAAAGTTCAACAGATACTGGTTCGTCCTACGTGGAGATGTCCTTGCATACTACACCAATCCAGCAGAGGTCTATTTCCCCAGAAACCGTATCAATCTGCAATATGCCGTGTCTGCAGAAGTAATCGAAAGCACGAAGAAAGGGGAGGAGGAAACCAGCTTTGCCATTACTACCGACGAGAGACGGTATCTATTCAAGGCCGACAGTGTGGCAAGCGCGAAAGAGTGGACCAAGTCGATACAGAAGGTCATCTTCCGCACCCACAACGAAGGTAATAGTGTGAAGATATCTCTGCCGATTCAGAATGTTCTGGAGATTGAGGAGAGCTCCATACTAGATCTTGCAAATACTGTCAAGGTCCGTGTGATAGACAACGACGAAACATTTGCCATTGATGAAGTATGTCCACTTCAATCACACATGAATTAGCTAACCATAATAGTACTTCTTCTCCTTCTTCAACAAAGGTCAGGACGCTCTGAATGTTTTACGCATCATGATAAACGACAACGAGCATCATCAGGACGATCGCGAGGTGGGTACACCCACGGGCCAGCGTGATTCTGTAGCGTCACCCACCCGCACTGGCGAAATACCTCACATACGCGAAAACGTTCGAGCCACTTTATCGCCACTACCCGCACCGCATACAGGAAGGCCAAGTATAGGCGATGCATCTGCACAGTCCAGTGCTGATGCAGTTGGAAACGGTCGGGATGTGCGGCGTAGCATGGATGCCAGCCGTATCTTCAATCGCTCAAGCTACGAAGTGCGACGACCTAGCCACGAAGCCCGACGAAGTTTCAGCGGTGGTGCACAGCACATGCAGTCAAGGGGCCGTCCAGGGGACCGGTCCCCTCAATCACCGCGAGCAGCTGACTCGGAGTCGGCTACGCTTTCGCTCGACCCAGGTACCGAGTCGTCGGCCGCCATCCAGTCCATGGATGAGAGCAACGCTTCCGCCTCCCAAATACTGGACCGTTCCGATGTATTTCGTTCGCCAAATCACCAACCCACGATGAACAAGTTGGATTCACAAGCTCGACATTCACAGGAGACAACGAGATCGATTCAGCTAAAGTCTGGGAATTCTGGGAAACGCGACAAGCAACCCCAAACGCCGACAGGGATGGCTGATTTCGAAGATGACACAGACACCAGTCAAGCCCATCCTCGATTATCTGGTTCCTCTTCCGCTCTGCAGGATATTGCCTCCTACCCGCTTCAAAAGGCTTCAGGATTAGCAGGCTTCCTGAGGACTCGATCGAAAAAGATGGGTAGCTTACTAGCAAGCGAGTCCATGGGCTACTATGAAAAAGTGTCTGGTATGCTCGCAGGCGGACGAAAGCACTACAATACTGCAGAAGGACTGGAGACTGGAGATCAGATTCATGGATTCGAGGACGACGAAGATGCAGCCAAGGCTGCAGAGAATTTTCGAGATCATTTCGCCTTTGCTGAAACCGAAATACTTCAGTCATCTTTCTTTGCGTCTCTCCAGCGGGTTCTACCGAATTATGGCAAAATTTACATCAGCGGGAGGTATTTTTGCTTTCGCAGCCTGATGCCCACATCCAAAACCAAGATCATACTTCCAATGCGGGACATTGAGAACGTCAATAAGGAGAAGGGGTTCCGACTCGGCTACCATGGCCTCGCCATCGTCATCAAAGGTCACGAGGAGCTCTTTTTCGAGTTTTCAAAGGCCGAGTACCGCGATGAGTGTGCAATCACTGTGCTCCGCATCCTGGAGAATACCAAATACCTTGAAGATGAGGATTCGTCTTCTTCAGGGGTCGATAGTGATGATGAGGCTGCCAAAGCAGAGCACGATCTGCTTCAACAGGCACGTGAGCTCACCGACACGGACAAGCAAGTTAGCGTGTCGGAAATTGTTCGCGCGGCAGACCAGGACCGTATTCCTCTTATATTCGACGACCCTCTCGCCTCGTTTGTGGACTTCAAACCTTCAGAGCCACTGACGATCGTTTGCCTCACCATCGGATCGCGAGGTGATGTCCAGCCCTATATCGCGTTATGCAAGGCGCTCCTGAAAGAGGGTCACAAGCCGCGCATTGCGACGCATGCGGAGTTTGAGCCTTGGGTGCGCAAACATGGCATCGACTTTGCTGTTGTCGATGGTAACCCGGCCGAGCTCATGAAGATCTGCATCGACCACGGTATGTTTACGTACGGTTTCATGAAGGAGGCCAATTCCAAGTTCCGCGGATGGCTCGACGATGTCTGTAGCTCCTCTTGGCGGGCTTGTCAAGGCGCAGACGTGCTCATTGAGAGCCCAAGCACCATGGCAGGAATCCACATTGCAGAGGCTTTGGAGATTCCGTATTTCCGCGCCTTCACAATGCCCTGGACACGCACTCGGGCGTACCCGCACGCCTTCTCTGTTCTGGAGACCAAGATGGGTGGTGGCTACAACAGCTTGACCTACATCACGTTCGATACCATTTTCTGGGCTGCTATTTCAGGCCAGATCAACAGGTGGCGTCGCCGAGAACTGGGGCTTCAGGGTACGACCCAGCATAAGATGCAGGCAGCTCTCCGACCGTTCTTGTACAACTTCAGCCCCCACGTGGTGCCACCCCCACTTGACTGGCCCGACTGGGTGCGTGTCACTGGATACTGGTTTCTGGACGAAAGCGACACATATGAACCGCCTGCAGAGCTGACTGCATTTATCCAAAAGGCGCGTACTGACGGAAAGAAGCTGGTGTATGTTGGGTTTGGCTCTATCGTGATCGACGATCCGGCAGCGCTTACCAAAACTGTAGTCGACTCAGTGTTAAAAGCAGATGTACGCTGTGTCTTGTCTAAAGGGTGGTCGGATCGCCTCGAGACCAAGGACGCTTCCAAACCTGAGGTTCCTCTCCCACCAGAAATCTTCCAAATCCAAGCCGCACCTCACGACTGGCTGTTCAAGCAGATGGACGCAGCTGTGCACCATGGTGGTTCGGGCACTACAGGAGCGAGTCTTCGAGCTGGTATCCCTACTGTGATCAAGCCCTTCTTTGGCGACCAATTCTTCTTTGCTCAGCGTGTCGAAGACTTGGGTGTTGGCATGTGGATGAAGAAGGTCAATACGAGCGTGTTCAGCCGCGCATTGTGGGAGGTGACAAATAGCCAGCGTATGATTGTGAAGGCAAAAACGTTGGGGCAGAAGATCCGCAAAGTAAGGCAACCTGGGAGTCATGAAATAAGAAGCAAGTCGACTAACATGTTTCAGGATAATGGAACACAAGTGGCGATCCAGACCATCTACCGCGAGCTTGATCGCGCCCGCACGCTTATCAAGAAGCACACGAAGCAGGATGACGACCAAACTGACGAATTCGAAGAAGACTGGACGATGATCGAGGAAGGCGAAGAGATGGATGCCGCAGCGCATGCGTTTGAGGCCCAACAGCCATTGGCCGGGATCAATCAGGATGCATCTCGGACTAGTGGGGGTTCTTTGGTGTTGGGAAGTATGGTGTTGAGGGGCGCGCAAAAGCGTCCATCGGAGCTGGGGCATGAAGAATGAGTTTTGCCACTTCGACCACGAGCATAGCTACAGGCGTTTGAATAATTGGGGGTTAGACGTACGTAATGGGCGTAAAGGGTTTCGTATTATAGCAGAAGTGCACGGGAACGAGACCATGACGACTACGTATGCACGGCTTCGTTGAAGCCAGTGATTGGATTGTAATAGCATAGTATGATGCAGAATGGAATGATGACTCTCCTCTCCCTTTGCCTGTAGCCTGAGGGTGTCCACATGGGCAACGTGAGAGGCTTGGCAACCCGACTGCTTAGGCAGCAGGTGATGAATGCGAAGTCGATGTGTCCAAGGTGAATCGAGAGTTCCCGGTGACATTTGGTGCTGGCTGTGGGAGGTTTGGACAAAGGTGGACTCGGGCCATGATGTGGTTCTTTGTCTGGCGAAGTCATGTTTGAGATGCTGGCGGACGTGCTCGCAAGGCGGCCGCTAGCTCTGTGGCTGCAAAGGTATAAAGCTGCCCCTCGCTCCAAATATTTGGGGGACTCGTCGAGCCGCGACGCCATACGTCAATCCCTGTCGCATACCACACCACTCCAACTACGCATTGCAACTGCCCTTTGTATCATCCACGTCCACGACGCCACACATTCACCTGCATTCACTCCGTTTGTTGTTCGCCGCTGCTACACCCACACCCACACACACGCACGTCAGTCGCGGTTGCCCGCGCCATAGCTCCCTCGCGCCAACGCCCGCGCGCCGAATGCGCCAACTAGAAGCACAACGCGACCGCCATCACATCCACGTTGCCAGTCGCATGGGCTGCCAAAAGTCGGAATGAAGATCTTTTCGCCCCGGGATCTGAGCTATCCCATTACCGTCATCGAGCTCTTGAAGAAGCGCGACGATGAGGTGCCACGGTCGGAGAAGTTGTTCAACTACAGCTATGACACTCGCGTCACCGAGGGCGACAAATGGGGAGGCGAACAGACTGTCATGAAGAAGTTTAGGCAGACGTTCGATGCAAGCACCGAGGGCAAGATCTTGCGTTGGTTCATCAAGCCGGGCACCGTCATCGACCGATCGGGCATCCCGCTGCTCGAAATCGAAGAGCCATGCACGCATGAAACACAGTTCGGCGGCCTCTGCGTCGACTGCGGCAGAGACATGACGCAGGTCGACTACTTGACCAAGGAACGCGACGTCGACCGCGCCACTGTCAACATGGCCCATGACAACACGGCCCTGCTTGTCAGCCACAAAGAAGCAGTGGCTGCCGAAGAGGATGCCAAAAAGCGACTGCTGAGCGCGAGAAAGCTTACGCTGATTGTTGATCTGGACCAAACCGTCATCCACACCACGTGCGAGCGGACCATTGCAGAGTGGAAGGCCGACCCCGAGAACCCGAACCATGATGCGGTCAAGGATGTACAGGGCTTCCAGCTGGCGGACGACAACGTCTCCAATGTCGCTGCCAATTGGTACTACGTCAAGATGCGCCCAGGCCTCAAGGACTTCTTTGACAGAGTCTCCAAGCTGTACGAAATGCACGTCTACACCATGGCTACTCGAGCCTATGCCCAAGCAGTCGCCAAAATTATCGATCCCGAGCGCAAGTACTTTGGCGACCGCATTCTCAGCCGCGACGAAAACTACACAGACAAGTTGAAGAGTCTGACCAGGCTTTTCTACCAGAATACAGCCATGTGTGTCATTATTGACGACAGAGCCGACGTCTGGCAGTACAGCCCGCACCTCGTCCGCGTACCTGTTTTCAACTTCTTTCCTGGTGCAGGAGACATCAACGCCAGTTTTCTACCCAAGCAGCAAGAACTGGTCTCGTTTGCCAAAGATAAATTGCCTCCGACGCCGAAGAAGACGCAGGCAGATGGCGAGCCCCTCACCACCGTCTCTGTTGCAGGCAAACCTGCCGAACCAGTCCCAGCTGACGCTATCAACGGCGACCTACAGCAGCTTATCTCGTTGGCAGCGACTGAGGATCTCGAGGAGCAGGCCAAAGAGCAGGAGAAGCTCATTATCGCACAGCAAACCGAGCGCCCTCTACTGCAACAGCAACTCATGCGAGACAAGGAAGACGAGCAGACAAAAGACCCAGAGAGCCCCGTTCCGGTTGAGAACGGCGACGCACAGCACGCAGAACAACCCAAGATGCGACACAGCATCCTCAACGACGACGACAAGGGACTGGAGATCATTGAGCGAAATCTGCTTCGTGTGCATCGCACATTCTATGATGAATACAGGAAAGCCAAGAAAGTGCCTGCCGGTGGCCGTGTCGCCGAACTTAAAGGAGAAAAGAGTCCCAAGAAACGTTCCATAGACGAGGTAATCCCCGACGTTGCCGAAATCATGCCACGCATCAAGGAAGAGGTGCTCGATGGCGCCGTGGTCGTTTTCTCAGGCATCATCCCGCTTGGCGTAGACGTTTTATCGTGAGTTTCTCTTCACCGGACTCCTCAAGCACGGCTAACAAATTTCAGATCGGACTTTGCACTGTGGATCTCGAGTTTCGGCGCAGAAGTTAGTACAAACGTTAGCCGACGAACCACTCACGTCATCGCGAACCCCGATCGAAAGACGACCAAAGTCAAGAGGGCGGCGCGATATCCTCATATCAAAATTGTGAATCCTGAATGGATGTTCCAGTGCTGCACTAGGTGGGAGCACGTGGATGAGACACCCTATATAATCGAAACAGATGCCGCTGAGCATGGTGGATCGTTGGGCCCAGAGCTCGAAGACGAAAGCATCAATGGCAGCGGCGACGAAGAGGTCGAGGAGGCGCCGCACTCTCCGATAGTTGAAATGTCCAAGGAGGTATGGGCTGCGTTGGATGACGAGCTAGCCGAGTTCATGGACGAGTCAGATACCGACGCCGGCAGTGAGTCTGACACGGACAGTGTGCGTTCAGAAAACAGCACCGTGTCGGACACGAAGCAGACCAAGAACAAGCGGAAGCGCACAAATTCAGCAGAGGTCAGCGAAGCAGAAGAGAGTGATAGCAGCGTCAACAGCACCTCGCGGTTACAACGGCGGAAGAAGCGCACCATGGAGAGGGTGACATCACTTACAAACGTTGTCACGGCGGAGAAGTCATCCGGCCTCCCCAGCCCAGAGACTACGGGGCCGGAAGAGGAGCAGGGGGAAGATGAGGAGAAAGCGGTCGAGGCAAATGGTGTTGCGCCAGACCTACAGGAAGAATACGACGATGCGCTCGAGGCAGAGCTGTTGGCGGGCTTTGGCGACAGCGATGAAGACGAGTAGTATTCTTCTGCATGTCAAGCTGAGGAGTTACTTATGAGCACTTTGTATAACGCATTGTCTCACCTGCATAGCGAGGTGTCTGGAATTTGGGCGTTTGGTTATATTGGGCATTTGCTTTGGGATACCTTACTATTCGGGGCTCTGATGTTGGGGCCCCACAACCGAGCGGCGGCTTCGCTCGTGCAAATGACATGTCTGACACGTTCCTATCTTGGTCTCATCCCGGGCATTCTTTGTTGTTTTGCGCAACCGACCGTCTACCTAAGCAGACCCGCTTGACCAATCGCAGCTAGCCAGCACATGGAGCCAAGCTTACCCCGGGTTATCAGCTGCCGCGAGCCCATTTTGGGCGTGTGGATCCTTGTTCATTGTTCAGCCCTCAGGCTGGGCGGAGCTGTTGTGGGTCGTTGGTGGGACAAGTGAGGCTGCGCGTCAGGTTGCGCTCTCGTTGCCTTGTGCAGCTCTTCAGCTGTCGGCTGTCCCTTCTAACAGTTCCCCACTTTTACCGGTCAGCGACAATCAAGGCCGTAATCGTCAAGCAGGCATCAAGCAAAAATCCCTTTGCAATCCCACACGCACTTGTCACTGCGCTGTACGCCGCACACACATATACCCTACCCCCGCCCTCCGCCTTGACGCGCAACCCAGAGTCCGACTTTGAGCATACGCACAATGGCACCCAGACTGGCTTTTATGGACTTGTCCGTCGACCTGAAGACGCTGATCATCCAACATGTAAGTCTATCGCACAGT
>Ga0265780_10009516_pt1 | contig 11641 bp, 18 predicted proteins | sample P1T30metagenome_FD_192432 | JGI IMG/M metagenome (GOLD analysis project Ga0265780, IMG submission 192432) | Plant litter microbial communities from East Loma Ridge, Irvine, California - P1 T30 | ecosystem: Environmental > Terrestrial > Plant litter > Unclassified | place: USA: California... | reverse complement strand
CGGATGATGAAGGTCCAGCGGCGGCAGCAGCAGCCTCAGCCTCGGCGGCTCGAGCAAGCTTCTTCTGCTGTTTCTTGGATAGACCAGTAGGTGCCTCGGAAGGGGTGGAGAGGGTGGTAGCTTCAACAGCGGTAGGTGCGGCGGCGGTAGCGGGATCAGGTTGAGCTACCTCTCCATTCTCGACTTTACGCTTCTTCTTGTCGTCCTTGTTCTTCTTTTGCTTCTCGGCTCCACTCTCCTCACCATGGATGATGGCCTCTCCACTGATATCCTCTCGATCCTTCCTCTTCTTATCCTTGTTCTTCTTCTCCTTCTTGTCTGAGGCGCTTACGCCCTCGATTGCCTCGGCGGGTGTGACGGCGGCGGCAGCAGAGGTAGTAGCTGATGGTGTAGCAGCGGCAGCCTCGGCCCGCTTAGCTTCTTTTCGAGCCTTCTTTGCTTCCTTCTCCTCTTTGGATAGCTTGACCTTCTTCTCTTCGATAGACATGGTGGGTGGTTATGTATATATGGTGTTCTGCTTCTTGGCCGTGAGGAGGCTAGTTTAACTTTTCTGACTCTCGGACATTGCTGAATCTCCACACGGACATCACTCCATCTCCGCTTTGCACCCCGCCCGCGCCCAACAAACTTTCATCTTGTCTTTTCTTTCTTCTTTATCAAAAAAGGTGAGCATCTTCTTTCACCCAATATCTACAATATACTGATCCTATCTAGCATGGAGTCTGTTCTGCCGCAGTACGTGTGTCGATAAATACGATCACGAACCGCTCAACGGGCTACACTAGACGAACGGATTAATGCCTCGAGTACTTTAGGAAACTTGATCCACTAGAAATAAACATGGGGGATCCGAGTGCTGATGTCTCGATACAATTACATATGTACATTAAGGCTTCTTTGTAGTGATGAATTCTGTACAATGTGCTCTCTTTATGCTGCATATCATCGTCCCAACAAGAAGCCAGTTTCGACGACTGACTGGCGGCTGTGACCGTTGATCTGACGAAAGAGGCAATTGCATTCCCACGCGTCACATGCACCTAGCCTCGGTCCAAGACAATCAGCACCAGCGATATCACCTGCTAGCCGTATACATTCTCACAGCTCCAGCCAATCCCTCCCGGGCCTACACACGGCATGGAATCCAGATTGTACGAGGCTAGAGCTCGTATAAGTCCGCATGATCAGATCGACCCATATACATACGCTGGAACCAACCTGACCTCTGGACCTCGAGAATCCGGTCCCTCTAACCTAAGGAGACAGTATACGCGTCAAAGTAGTCAGTCACCGCTCGGGCTGATCCAGCTTTGAAATGGACTCCAGCTGATGCAATAGGTCAACCAACAGCAGCGGACTTCTACGTTGAATCGCTACCTGGTCTACCTCATCTATCTTCCCACCCTACGTACGTTACCACTTCTGTCCCAGGTTAAGGCTGATCGCAAGACACCCCCTTAATTTATATGCTGGACACCTAGATTCTTATCCTGGCGAGAATCAGGGAGGTGGCGATGGCGATACAGGCAAAGATGCTGCTATCTTGTACGGTCTACTGCCCCACCTGCCCCACTTCTGCTGACGATTCAGCTTCATGATGGCCAAAGCACGTCGATCAGCAGGAAAACAGAGAGTCATCTTTTGGTTCAATGTGAGTATCACTCTCCAGACCTGACTGATGTATAGGGAGGACCGGGGTGCTCATCATTTGACGGATCATTGATGGAAGTCGGACCGTTTAGGATGGTCGCTGCCTCACAGACGGAGTCCGGTCAAGTGGAAGCGAGATTGGTCGATGGGGGATGGGAAGAGTTCGCCACGATAGTCTTCGGTCAGTGTAACCAAAGTTCCAAAGACCTGTACTTACAGTCAGTCGATCAGCCTCCCGGGACCGGGTACTCGTTTATCCCGACGAATGGTTATCTCCATGAGCTAGATCAGGTAAGTTGACTTCTTGATATAACCAAGGGACGTGACTGATAGGCAGGGATCACAGCATCTTATCAAATTCATGGATAACTTCTACCATGTCTTCCCAGAGCTCAAGTCGCAGGATGTGAGTTGTCTGATCAACGGGGGCTTCGTGACTGACAATACAGACATATCTCGCTGGGGAATCCTTCGCTGGGCAATATATCCCCTACTTTGGTGAGATCTCTCAACAGATATGCAAGTGCGGGACTAATCATACAGCAAGCGCAATCATCAATTCCACTGCCACGAATCAGATCAATTTAAAAGGTATCGCTATAGGAAACGGATGGATAGATCCCAAACAACAATACCCCGGCTATGTCGACTTTGCTTATGAGAAGGGTCTTTTGAAGAAGGACTCACCAGTAAGTCTCACCTATGAATAAACCATATAATACTTATGGGAAGGAAGCGGCTGCTGCGGAAGCGACACTGGCAAGATGTATGGTGGAGGTTGAGAGATACACCGATCCATTCAATACGCCTGTGAATATCAACAATTGTGGTGGAGTCATGGATGCGGTTTCGGCACCTTACACTCAAGAGTAAGTTTTACCTCCTCTGTCTGCGATAACAGCTGATGAAAGGTTGAATGGTGTCAAGACGTGTATGAACGTTTACGATGTCCGTCTTGTAGACGACTGGCCCGCGTGCGGGATGAACTGGCCTCCTGACCTGCCCGATGTCTACGACTTTCTCAGGCGTTCAGACGTCATTACTGCCCTTCACGCCAACAAAAAGGAGACAGCATGGGTGGAATGTGACGGCAAAGTATCTGCGGAACTTCATTTGAGGAATTCGCCTGCAGCTGTTGCGCTACTGCCCCATATATTGGATAGTGGAGTGAAAATCATGATGTTTGCCGGAGAAGAGGATTTGATATGTAATTACAAGGGAATAGAGAGGAGTATTGCGAATCTCAATTGGGGCGGAGCAATGGGATTCAGCAATGTTCGTCTCCGCAAGTGCTCAAGAGGGCAAAGCTGATGCGTAGACGTCCATGGCTCAGGCATGGTATTTGAACGATACGCAAGTAGGGACATGGCAGGAAGATAGAAATATGACCTTTGCAAGAGTGAGTCATATCGCTTGACCAGAGGCTGATTAGCAGGTATCGGCGTCATCACACATGGTCGGCTTTGATGTACCCCACGTCACTAACGATATGATCTTACGTTTCATGGATGTCGATGTTTCCCTCGTCGCTGGTGAAGCTGCTTCTTCAAAATCGAGAGTAGGGGATGATGAGAGGGTCTATCTTGGTTTGATATCAAGTTTGGCCGGGGCCGGGGTGCCACTCTTGAAGGGAGGAAATACTGATTGGGAATGTAGGTCTATTCAGCCCTGTCAATTTTGGGTTTGACAGAGGAGCTGACGGATAGCATGGTACAATGCCGGTTCGGCAATCCTGATCCTGTTGATACTATGTTCGATAGTTGGGCTCTACTTCTACTTCCGCCGCCGCCCTACGCACAAAAGAGGAGTTGTGGGCCTTCCGACCGATCGCGAGCGGGATGATATAGAGGAACGCGTGCCACTTGGTGCTGAAAGGATGGAGATGGATGATCTAGAAGATAGAGAGAGAAGGCAGAGGAAGGGCAAAGGAAGACTTAGGGATGAAGAGGAGAGGGGTGAGACTGTATTTGCACTTGGAGATGAGGATGAAGATGATGATGGCAAGGAAAGGCGGTAGGGACGACTCTATAGAGATCATATAGATAAATGCATGCTGGGTGTATTTGGACGAGTAGCTTTGTATCAGCAGAGACTCCTGAACAAGTGCGCCAAAAAGTGCTTAAAAGCCACGAGATGCATCACCGAGAATTATAAACAGTATCTACACAAAGTCGAATCAAATCAAACACCAGGAATATCAGATCTAACCTAAACAGGAGACTTCCACCTAGGAGCAGGTGCACAAACGGCGTAACTGACAGTCTCACCCGATCCTTGGGATTTCTCAACTCGGAAATCGAATTCGAGCTCGGCAGATTGAGGAAGGTAGCTGACGATAGCGTAATTCCTTCGTGCTTGAACCAACTACTCATCAGCGCGTTTCGCGTAATAGGCCCAACGAGACGTACAGCTTTGGACATCTTCGATCCATCTGTATCGGTCGTGAAGAGTGGTAACATCATTTCATCCGTGTGGTGAGCGTCTATCAATTAGCTTGCTGCGTCGGATAGAGCATTGATAGAGTGGCTTACGGAGAGTCCTGTGTTTATGACTTCCTAGCTTTGCGACCATCTGAGCTGGAACAGATGGAGGTGGGGTGTTCTAACATTATCAGTGACCTATTCTGTGCTATGCAAGAAGAAAAAAAGCGACCTACGACGATAGCACTGGTAACGATATTCAACATATATCGATGATCTTCCTCTGGGTCCAACTTCTTTGTCTTCTTGTGAGTGAACAAACATCCAACAGCCGCCAGATGGACATCTCCTGATAAGAAAGTCAATCGAGCGTTCATCTCCAATACCAATTTCTGACATTCGAGGACTAGCCAATTTCGTTCCTTTTTGTGGTTGTTGGCGCACCAATGATCGTTCAAGTCGTCGAGGAGTTCGGAAGATTTATTGAATTTGTTGACCATTCCTCCTAGTCCGAATGCTCCTCTTCGAGCAAGGACGTTGAGGGGATTCCATTTCTTCTCGAGGAAGTGCTCGAGGAATGACATTCGAGGGTAGGCTAATGGTCAGTGATCAGTCCAGTGACTCCGCGGTTGCGCTAGCGCCAGACAAGATTCGCTGTACATCGAAGCAAGAACTCACCAATTGGAACACCTAACAAAAGAACGAGCTGTTCAATCCCTTTACATTTCCTGACCTCTCCGAACGTCTTTGCGTAAGTCTCTTTAGTCACCACCTGATGTAACTTCCGTTCGGCTCGACAATCGAGAGCGAGCATCACTACTTTAGGTCCGAGGTAGACGAGTAAAGAGTGGGATGGGAATGGGATCCAGGCCCCTGGACCACCGATGATCATGGATTTCACAGCATGGGTGTTGACTTGGGGGTTTGTTCCATCGACCTTGTCTTCTACGTCAGCTGTCTTCACAGTAAGGTGTGTCTGGCATACCAGAGACGAAAAGTTGGAAGATGAGGAACCACTGGATGATTAGCTCTAGTCTTTGTAGAGATGGTTGCACTAACGAAGTAACCCCTCGCCCCGATATGGGAGAAGACAGCAGCGGCCTGAGTCTCGTCGTCGTAAGTACCGAAACCATCAATCAAGTCATGATCATCCAGCATGTTCACCCTACTGATTAGCGATCATCCTATACAGCGTTTCGCCGACTTACATAGGGATGGAAGAGTTGGCACGACCGAAAGCATTACTTCGGAAGATCTTACAATAGTGGTTGAAGCTGTTGATTAGGTCTGTTTGCGATGAAATACGTAACGACGTACTAGAATCTATCGATACAGTTTTTCTGTCGAGTCAGCTCTTGCTCACGTCAATTAGGGGGACGCGTACCATCTCATCGGTCAAGGAGAATCCGATCTTGCTCTCCCTATCAGGCGCATTGATCCAGCCTGACATCAGCATCTCCCTACGATCGAGAAGAGTGAACATACCCTGAAGCTCGGGCTCTCGAGTGATGGCATCGCAGTAAATCTGATCACCACCTCCGACCATACAGTGCATTGCCTCCTTATGGTGTCGGAGAACCATATCTTCCCACAAGGGGTCGTAGCCAGACTCGTACTGTCCCTTGAACTCATCTGGGTTGACACCGGATGAGAATCCTGATAATTAGCATGAACTTGAAAGACAGGCTAGGGACCTACCGTTACAACTATGAGCTGCCCACCTCAGATTCTGTCCCTTGGCGGGAATAACGAAACTCAATGCAGGACCTCCATTCAATCGGTACTTGACAGTCATCTCGACATTCTGTAATGGTACCTCGTAGATGAACCTGAAGAAGGTCGATGGCGAGGTTCCATCAGCAGGAAGATATTGATGAATGACCTGACTCTGAATTGTCATGGGCTCAAGTAAGGTGGTCTCGATATCGGCTAGAGAGGGGTTGGCGTCATTAGGCGGCGAGTAAGGGTGGAACGTCAGACCCAGCGAAGGAGCTGGAGAGTAGACTGATCCGGCATCGTTTGCCACCTGCCGATCAGCGCTTATCGTGAAGCAGACGAGAAATAACCTACGACCATGGCTGCTCCTTGATAAATACCATCCTTGACAGTGTAGTATGCCAGCAAGGGACCACACCTGTCATCAGTAAATGAGCTCAGCACTGCGAAGGGGAACGTACATCAATTGTAAATGTGGTTCCATCCTAGCAGAGACTTTCCAGAATTTCTCGATTCCAGGCCTCTCAGCCTCGTCGACGGCATTGCCATTGGCCTGGCTGTGGAACTCGGCGACTTCCTGGGCAGTTGGACCAGGGCTTGAGATCGTTCCTTGAGCCTCACCTCCCTTCTCCAACGCACCCTTATCAAGACCACTGGGAGGTCCAGCATCCTTCTTTCCACCCAACTCCTCCCTTGTTCCGTCGGTTCCCTTTTCTACTTTATCTTCCTCGCCAATCTGCTCCGAAGGCTTGACGGCAGAAGGAGCTGTAGCATCGTGATTCAAATCATCCTTGGTGCCAGTAGCCTGTTTGCCTTCATTCATAGGTTCTACCTTTTGACCTTCTCGATGAGCATCGAAATCGTCAGAATTTCGATGTTGACGAGGGATGTAGGTCGACATATGTAGTCGAGGGTGAGCATAGTATGATGCATGAGCAGCAGCAGCTGCTGATCGAGAGTAATGCTCTGCTCGATGCTTTGCACTGAATCCTGTAGTATCCCTTGTAAGTCAGCAGATGGTTCTCTATTTCTGTTTATAGAATCGATCATTTCAGATTTCAGGAACATACATGATGTTTGTTTATCGATAGGATAAAAGACAATCGACCGGAATAGATGGATGTATTAATTGATAACGACGATCAATGAATGAACTGATTTGCCGTCCGTGCGATCTGTTTCAATGATGGTTGTCGAAATATATCCGGTTTCAGAGGATCGAAGTGTCTAAAGGTCCTTTGATGTGTTTCGGGCACCGGTACCGTAAAGCTAAGCAAGGTATGAAGGTGTGTTTATCTCACGCTAAAGCCGAGCTGGGTAATTGGTGAATGTGTCTATTTGAACGACAAACGAATTCACAGCAGTACAAGTGATATCAACAGAAAAGCTGTGAGGTTGTTGATAGCATCCGATCGACTGACTGGTACTGTTCTTCTGCTGCTCTGCTCTGCCCCTGCCCAGACAACCTTTTCCCAGCCAAAAGTGCCGCAACATGGATTTAAGCTTGTTTTTTTACACATACCGCTGACGTCACAATAATACACCTATCTTTTGGTAACTGCGTTCATTCTATTGGATCAATCACTCAATGCAATGGCGGAGCACGAGACACGCAGACGGGAATGTGGATGATGCATACGAAAATCGCGACGTGCGGAGAGTGATAACCTGTATTCATACAACGGTTCGATGAAAATGTACAACCTGATGAGCGGATGTACAACGATAAAATCACAAGTTGCCCATAGCGATCCCTGCTTGCCATTTGCCCCAACGACGAAGAACGCGTAGGTATATAGGCATCGGAAGGACCAGGACTAAGCAGACCGGGAAGAGGGCGACGATGAGAATGGTAGAGAAGAGTGTGATGATGGGCTTGATGAGGAGGAAATAGGACAGAGCCGAATATGAGTAGTGATCCGCAAACTTTCATTAGCTCACTTCGATTGTGATGGAACGATGTGCCACGTACCATGGCGTAGGAGCACTTGACGAATCTCGTTTCCCACTCTATATCGGGTGGGAACTCTGACATCGGTGAGATAGGTGAGCCTGGCAAGCGTTCTTTAACCCGGTAGAATATTGGATGATAGAATGGTTCGGGAGCATCAGGACGAAGAGGCGAGTGATAGCGGAGCTGCATGATTGTCTAGTCATCAGCATAGTTCAATTACCTGAGAGGTTGTGATGCTGACCTCAAGACGGGCACTGGACCGGGAGAGAAAGAGAGTTATCCACCAGATGGCGGCACCGATTGGTAATGTGATAAGTAGTGCTGTCCCGACCAAAGTTCCAATGACAAGCCATGGCCAGATCAGGAGTGCCTGTTATCAGCTCAAGTTCCGGCAATATGATGATAACTCACGAAAGGAAAATTGAGCAAGACAAGATGAAGGGTTGCTCGCCAATATTCTTTCCTCTGCCATGGCCGCCAGTATCTGCGCCATCCTCGACTCCATGTTCTATCCTCCTCGTCTACATCGAGATCACCACAGAAGATCGACCTCCATGAACCCCGCTGCGGCAAGATCACCTCCTCTTCTTCCCTAGCAAGTAGAGGAGTGGTTTCATCCACCAGCCTCACGCGATTTGGGAAGTTAGGACTCGAAGTTGCAGATCGCGTACGAGGAGGCGTATGTGATGCGAAAGTCCTATACCGCGGTCTGAGCGATGCGGACGGATTGAGCGCCGATAACGTCCTTGCTCGGTGCCTCGTTAATGGGTCTTCAGAGGGTAAATCCAGATCGCCATTCCGGGAAGGACTGATCAAAGCGTTGACATGGGTACTCGATGGTCCAGCTTCTAGACGCAAATTTGTACTTGATAAAGACCTTGTCGCAGCGTGTCTATCGGGAGAAGGCTGAAAGGGGGCATAAGGTGGGGGTTCTTCATTGGCCGGTTTAGTTGGATCTAGTAGGAACAATCTCGATCCATCCGCTGAGAGCACATATATCTGTTGCTGTTGCTTCGGTGGCGAGCTCGACTGACTCGATAATCGGATAGGTGCGGAAGGGGATCGGGGTAGAGGATTGCGGATTGGCTTTGAAGCCGAGGAAGAATGGGATACGGAAGTCATGGTTCGAGTGGATTGGACTGGTGTTTCGCTTATAGCTTCGGCATGCCTTCGCTGAGATCGGCAGTCGCAGTTGCAGTTGCAGTTGCTGCTATGCTGCTGCTGCCTTTGAGCCTGGAGGCACCAGGATTGATTATGAAGTTGCTACTGTCAGATACCGTTTGTGGCTGAAGGGAAGCGCGTCCACGCTGATCATCATGACGTGGCATTCATGCAAAGTGGAGGTGTTCCAGCGTGGCATCCGTCTAGACACTTCCATCGCGTCCCTTTCACCCCACTTTATCTCATTATATCATACATATCATAATGAAAGCACAGGCAGTAGCAAGAGTAGCAAGCGCAGGTGTCCTTCTTGCAGCAGGGGCGAACGCTGAAGTCGCGTTCAAGGTAGGTTCCGCTTCTTCCTGGGGTAGCTAAACCTGACGCACAGCCAACATCGCTAAATGCTCCCTTTGTCGAGCAATTCCAGCAACAGATCCCCCAGTCCCGCTGGACGGTTTCTAGAGCTACCAAGCAGACTCCCGTTGGAGATGAGATCTTCTCCTACGTTGGTGCTTGGGGTGTCGAGGAGCCAGAAGTCTTCCCCGGAATCAAGGGCGATACCGGTCTAGTATTGAGTATGTCCCTTTGTTGCCGTATTGGATGATGGTGAGCTGACAAGTCAGAATCGAAAGCCGCCCATCATGCTATTTCGACTTTGTTCCCTGAGCCTATCGACCCTACTGGTAAACCTCTTGTTGTCCAGTACGAGGTCAAGCTCCAAAAAGGCCTAGAGTGCGGTGGAGCCTACATCAAGCTATTGACCGAGTCTGAGGATGGAGACGGTCTTCGAGCCGGTGAGGAGTACACCGACAAGGTAAGCTGACATCTCCGCGACCTGGATGTAGCTGATGACAGACCCCATTCACAATCATGTTTGGTCCCGACAAGTGCGGAGCAACCAACAAAGTCCACTTTATCTTCCGACACCGTAACCCAAAGACTGGCGAATGGGAGGAGAAACACTTGAAACAACCTCCTAATCCAAAGATCACAAAGACGACCGCGTTGTACACTTTGATCGTCAACCCTGATCAGACCTTCGAGATCTTGATCAACGACGAATCAGTCAGGAAGGGAAGCTTGTTGGAGGACTTTGATCCCGCTGTCAACCCTCCTTCTGAAATTGGTGAGCATCTCGTCCCGTAGGGAGCGCAGTGGCTGATGTTCAGATGACCCCGAGGACTTTAAGCCCGAGACTTGGGTTGATGTCGCCGAGATTGATGATGCCTCAGCTACCAAGGTGAGCCCCAGTTGTTGATGCCCACGTGATCATGCTAATATCAGCCATCCGACTGGGACGAGGACGCACCTCTTATGGTAACCGACACTTCCGCTACTAAGCCTGAGGACTGGCTCGAGAATGAGCCCGAGACCATTCCCGACCCAGAAGCCGAGAAGCCCGAGGAATGGGATGTAAGCTGGCCGCCTCTTGTGGAATTATTGAGCTAACATTCAGGACGAGGAGGATGGAGATTGGATCCCACCCATGGTGCCCAACCCTAAATGTGAAGACGGTGCTGGGTGTGGACCATGGTCCGCCCCCAAGGTCCGAAACCCAGAATACAAGGGTAAATGGACTATCCCTAAAATCGCCAACCCAGATTACAAGGGTGAATGGGCTCCTCGACAGATCGCCAACCCTGCATTCTTTGAGGACAGCTCTCCATCCGACTTCACAAAGATTGCCGGTATCGGAATCGAGCTCTGGACCATGACCGAGGATATCCTATGTACGTCACGCTCACTGTATCATATCAAATTGACGAAGCTCATCCATAGTCGACAACATTTTCGTTGGACATGACGCTGCTCAGGCCAAGAAGTTTGCTGCCGAGACATATCACGTCAAGAAGCCTCTTGAGCAGGAAGCCGAGGGATCTGCCGAGGGTGACGATGATGATGAACCTTCTGCTCTTCTCGACAAGATCCGTCTTAAGGTCTACGAGTTCATCCGTAAGTTCCCAAACATCGCTTTTGGGTGTCACGTTGATCTGACACTCCAGACCTATGCGGCTTTGACGTCTTACAGGCTTGCAAGCAAATGCCAGATGTCGCTGCCGGTCTCGCCGCTGCATTCTTCACTTTGATCGGAATGCTCGCTGCCTTATTCGGACTCATGGGATCTTCCAAGCCTGTCGTACGTCATTCCCTCAACACGCATGCAGTAGCTGACGAACAGGTCAAGAAGACCAAGACCAAGGCTGTTGTCGCTAAGGAACCTGCACCAGTCGCCGTTGACGCCGTACCTGTCGCTAGCGCTGATGATTTAAAGAAGGACGAGACACCTGTCGTCGTCAAGCGAGCTACTCGTGCGAGCAAGGACTAAAAGGTGTAGGTAGCGTGGTAGATAGATTGGTAGAGGAACCAGACGAGGAGGACCGTTAAAAGTAGCTCTTTCCGATGCATACATTGTGGCTGGACAACAAATTCAGGGAATCCAGCAGGATACAAGTCAATTGCTGCCCGAGCAAAGTCTTTGCGTCAGTCCACGAGTGATTGGTGTTCAATCCAGCTTGGACATTAATGCATGTGTTCGAATCCTTATCTAGTATCTAGTCCACTCTGATGGAAGAGTATAAACGCCTGACGGCAAAGTAGGAAGCGATGAACCCGATTGCTCCTCCAATCAGGAAATCAAGGATGCAGAATAGGAACCTAGTCGTAAGCTACTTTGCCTTATTGATCAGGTCGAAGAATGAAGAGAACTCACAGATACCCAAAGTAAAGAACGACCGAGGTG
>Ga0265780_10009514_pt1 | contig 11643 bp, 8 predicted proteins | sample P1T30metagenome_FD_192432 | JGI IMG/M metagenome (GOLD analysis project Ga0265780, IMG submission 192432) | Plant litter microbial communities from East Loma Ridge, Irvine, California - P1 T30 | ecosystem: Environmental > Terrestrial > Plant litter > Unclassified | place: USA: California... | reverse complement strand
ACCAGGATTCGCCTGATGTGTCCGACCCGCAGGTAGACCCGACCGAGCCAGCACGGACCGAGAACGATCCAGTGACCGAAGAGCCGACTACTCGGCGTGGGAATGACGAGCCGTTGCCGGGGAAGGGTGGGGTTTGATCCGGGCGCTCTGAATGTAAAAACCCCGCTGGCGATAGCGGGGTTTTTTATGGTTGAGTGATCGAGCTCGTGCTTTGCTGGAAGGCGATCCCTATCGGGCTAACAGAAATCATATCCGCTACACCTCATACCCTGGCAGCGGGACATCAGAGGTGCTTTTGTAAAGAGGATTGTTGCTGTAATGGGTTTGCTCCAGCAGAGCTGGATTCCAGGTTCCCGTTTTGGCTGCCAAATACAACATGCCTAGCGTGATCGGTATATTCCCCTGCCTTTCTGCGCCTCGCCTGAAGGCAAGCAGATCGTAGCCTTCTGGCACGAAGTACCGGTACGGGTCATAGCTTTCGATCTCAACCGCAAATCGCTTGAAAAACTCAGGCATCAGTTCGTTTGCGTCGTCGCCTTCAACGCCCAAGTCACGATTAATATCGGTGGAGAGGCTCAAGCCCTTGAACGCGTCTTTGCCGAATTCGAAGGTGTCTTGAATGCACCGTATTACGTTGCCAAGCAGCTCATAATGAACGTCATCATTGGTCATTCAAAACACCTGGTCTTCGGGTCTCACAAGGGCGTTATACGTGACGACGGTCTTGTAGCCGATCAAGCCTAGCTCTGCAGCGGTATAAGCCCGTCCGACGACGGGTATAGCACGGTGTTCAGCATCCAATGCACCGTGGCCATAACGAACCCTTCTCTACTGACCAAGGCTTCTATGCCTAAAGTTTTCTTTTGGCCTGGCGATACCCATGGCAAATCCCCGGATTTGCATGATATTTGAAGAGTTGTGAGTTACTAACGGCAACACGTATTAGGCTAGCCTCGCAGCTGAAAATTTAGAATCTCAGAAAAACAGAAGGGTTGCTTTACCCTGATTGACATGGAGTGCGACATGGACGAAGTGGTAACAACAGCCGTAGCGCAAAAGCGGCGCATGAGTTTTGTACTCGGTTTTGGGATTTTTTTCTTCCCCATCGTGTTTGGATGGTTCGTATTTAGGAAGGGGCATTCTACCTTGGCGCGGATAGTCGTCGTCCCATGGTTGCTTATTGCTCTGCTGGGCTTCGTCATCACTGTCACTGCCATTAAACAGGCTTTCGACCAAGTGAATGAATCTCACGCCATCAACTCTCAGTCAGCCCAACGAGAGCGGTCACAGTAGCTTTGTCGAGCAGTCCCACGTATGAACCAAGCTGGCCACCCAGATGATGAGTGGTCGGGAACGTCTCAATTTATTGATGAGCGTTAAAAATCTGGGGCTCACTTGGCGCGTAGGCTCTCACCGCTGCGTTTGCATCCGTGACCAAATGATGGAGCGTTACCAGTCCGTTGACCATTCAGGACTGTCTTCCACATCGCACCCGAAAATCATCGGCCAGGTATCCGTCATCGGACGAGTAGGGTTTAAGTCTTTTACCGACCGCATTTTTTCGAGCAGTGCACCCGCCGGATTATTATTCAAGGTAATTTGCTCTCATCTCCTTTCGAGATTTTAGGAGCGTCGGGCTGTCATTGAGCTGGCATTCCGAAGCCAAAACAGTTCCCCCGGGCACAAAAAAAGCACTTGCGATAAACGCTAAGTGCTTGATTTGTAATGCGTGTTTGGTGGGCCGGGGTAATTTGAATTAGTTCAATAAGCTATTGATTTATAAAATTAAAGACAGTTTTACTTTTTAGTTGGAATACCAATTGGAATACTGCACTCCACTTGAGCACCCGTTTGCATTCGATCTGACCTGCACGCTTCGTAACCATGATTGGTAGTGAACTGCCCAAAGCGGCCTCTGGCGGAGGATAGCGAACGGCCAGAAGCAGACATCATGAGACAACCACTATCGACTGTGGATTTAACCAATCTGTTGCGTCGATTGGTTAAATCCACAACCGGAAGAAGCGTTTTTTCGCAAAATTGTACGCATCAGGCAGATAATTGTGCGTTGCCAGCCTGCTTTTGAATAATGCGCTTCGCAGTCTGGTTATGTTCGGGGTCCTCGTAAACGACCCCTTTGTCCGACGGCGCCATTAAGGCAATCTTTGAGCACGCTAGACCCGCAGCCTCGAACTTGCGAGCGATGAACTCACTTTCCGCCCGATCATGGCTGGACATGATGAGCTGGTAGCCTTGCGACTCGACCATATTGCGCATTACGTCCACGAAAGCGGCAGTATGAATGATGTCGTTGTGCTGCAGCGGGTCGTCGAGCAGCAGTGCTCGCCAGCGCGACCACGGATAGGCGATACTGGCTGCACACAAAATACTGAAGCCATTCGCAGCAAGCTGACCTTCGCTCAACACCACTTGCGGTGGTAGGTCTTTTTGCCGCTCGAGCGCTGCTTCGACCTGTTCCCGAGATCGCAGTGACATACCGAAACTCGTTGTATCGACACGGTGTTCCGCTCTGAACTGGATTGACTCTCCAGGAGTACTCAACATAGCGTCATTGAAATCGTCGATGACACTGTTGAGTGGGGCCAATACCTGAGTCGAGTAATCCTCTGCGCGCTTTTTAAGCTGCTCAGTAAAGCGCATTACTGCTTTGCGTGCGTCAATGGTGAGATTGACTGCTGTGCGAGCAACTGCTTCTTCCGCTCTGAGTTTGGCAAGATATGATTCAGGATCTGCGAGACCGGCTTCACCACCCACAACACGCATAGCTTCGATCACTTGGCTGATCTCCTCCTGCAAAAGCACGTCCTGATTGGCATGGGTAAGCGCCTGCAAACGATCGCTTAATACGCGTACAGTGGCCGTACCTGCTCTCGCGACACCTAGGTTCTTGTCTAGACCAGCCAGGCTCGGCGTTCCATCAAGCCCACACTTAGTCCAGCGGTGCGCAGTTTCGTGCGCAGTAGCCTCGGCGCTTACGCGCGCACTCTCTGCCTCTACCAGCGCACGCTCAGCGGTGGCTAGTGCTTCCCGGAGGTTTTCAATCTTAGCTTTCGTGGTTACTGTTTTATCTGCTATTAGAGCCAACTGGCTACGCGCTGCCTCAAACGATCTCCGCTGTGCAGAAAGTCGTGTGTTCAAACTATCGATTGACTCACCCTGCATGCCACGTACGGTGATCCGCTCAATGCATGCCTGATCCTCAGAACGTAATGCACTGAGACGTGACGATATTTGTATGGCCTGTTCTTTTTGCTCTTCGAGCTCCCTGGCGATACTGTTACGCTGCGCTTTACCAGCGGCTGCTGGTGCAGCGAGAAGCTGCAGGGCAGTTGCTGCTTCCGTCAAAGCCAATCTGGCGGATTGCTCTCGAGATTTTGCAATCGAGCCGAGCTCGACATCTTCATTTAGATCGACTAGATCGATGTTGAGCTCGCGAGCCAAAGTGGTTCGCATCGTCGTCTCGGTATCGCGAATACTCTCCAAGTCCCATTCGAGATGTGCAGGTGAATCGATGATTGCCTGTAACTCGTCAATCTGTGCATCCAGGGCTGCAGCTTCAGAATGCAGCCGTTCAATTTCGGCAGCGGCTTCAGCAAGTCGGGTATCTATGGATCTGGCTGCTTCATTGGCAAGAAGCTTCAGCTCACCAGGTGGGAACGGTGTACTGCATACCGGACAATTGGTGTCATCGTCATGGATATGACTGGCAATCGTGGCGACTGCGGCAACAATCGCGCTGACATGTCGCTTCGCTTCGACTTGAGCCGCAAGCGCTTGGTTGATTTGCTCACTGAGGAGATTCCGCTCCAGCAAGATGGGCTCTAGTTCCATCTGTGCAACTGCCGCGTCTTGCCAAGCTGACTCCAAAGCAGAAGTGTCTCTCGACAAAGCAGATTCGAGATTGAGCAGCGTGGCATGGGACTCGACGAGCTCCGATGCTCGCTGCGCGATGTTTCGAAGGCGTTCAACCTCGACGGCACCGTCGGTGTGCTTACGCACGGCAGATTCGGCTTCGGCGAGAGCAGCGCTCCGTTCGACAATGGCAGCCGAAACACCTGAAAGCTCGTCCTGTACCCTACCGATTTGGTTGGTCAGTTCGATCTGTCGAGTGAGATCCGCTCGAGCTAATTCCAAGAGGGTAACATTGTGCTCAATTGTTCCAATTGCAGCTTGTTGCGCCGTTACGGCGGCATCTGCAACTTGGGCATCGAGGGTAGCGGCAGCCATGGCCGTATTTGCATCGTCGAACTCTTGGCGCGTACGCACCATTACAGGATGATCCGTCCGGGCATTTACATTGGCTGTGATGAACAGCCCGACGGTATCCGACAGGCTCTCAATTTTTGCTTCTCGTTCAGTAAAGTTCAGAAGAGCTTGTGCGAGTTTGTTTCCGAGTCCTGTAAGACGCTGACTGAGCGTTTCTCCTGAGATGGCTAGTGCAGGGCCCTGCAATAAGTTATCGAGTTCGGATTCAAGCGCTTTGACTCGTGCCGTGACCTCCTCTGTTGTCAGATTACCGGCAGCGCGGGCTGCCTGTCGAAACCGATCGAGGCGAGCCTGCCAACCTTGCCATTCGGCGATCTGCTTCTCGATCTTCGTGATCGCTGACGTTTCGTCATCAATCCGACGTGTAAAAGCATTGGTCGTAGTGCGACCTCGGAGGCCCGACCGAACTTGCTCGAGTCTCTCGATTCCACTGGGACCTTTAAGCGCTTGCCACTGATCTTTTGGGTCACGACTGGTGAAGCGCTGATGCGCGGCCTGCCCTAGAAAGTGGGTAAGCGCCAAATAGGTGCCGAGATCGTTTATAGCCAGCCGATCGGCTTGGGCGAGCTGTGCGATGATTGATGACATTGGTGTTGCGTGAGTGGCATTGCGCTCGATTGGGTTGCCGTTCGAGAAAGTCAGCTTTACCTCATGTAAGCCAGCCTCAACACCTCGCCGCGTCAAATAATCTCCTTCGCGGAATTTACCCTTTTCAACGTAGGGTGCGAAGCGACGGACAGCGCCGGTCAAGCCCCATTCGATTGCGTCGAAGAAACTGCTCTTACCGAGGCCGTTAGTGCCAGTTAACAGAACCAGTCCAGGCGCTGCGGGAATATCGACGTCAAAGCAGCCGAAGGTTCGGAAATCCTGGATGCGGATACGTGAGAGATAGATGCCGCTCATTCCTTGCCCCTCATTTCCCATGCTTTTACGAGCGACGCCACAATCTCGTCGGGTGTCTTGTCGCCAGCATCAAGTACGATGCGTTCCCATTCGTCAGTTGTGGAACATAGAAACTCCTCACCGATCGCAGCGGTCTCGCTCAGCTGGTCAAGAGCTACATCCTCGAATTCACCGACTTTATTCCATGGCCGGGCGAGGAACGTGCGCTTGACGAATACGTTGTAGCTTTGCGTGTCAAATTGGGGGGGCTCTGGTCGTAGCCAGGCGAGCTTACGCGCGACCCGATCGTCACGCTCGACCATCAGTGCCAGTGCCTCCCACTCGTCTTGCCCCTCGCTGCCGCGCGGGCCCAGTAAAATCATCTGCAAGTCGAGACTCTGGTGTGCGCTTAGGTACGAGCGTGCAACCACACATTGATTGCGATAGCGCCTTAGTGATTCGCGGACGGTCTCGGGCGTTGGAACGTCTGGCAACAAACCAATTAGGACGGTATAGCGACCAATGCCGAGCGCAAGACTTTCTGCCGGTAAATCAGCGGGGCTCAGTGTTGTTGAAGCCGCCTGCTCTCCGCTGAAAACTGTGCTCGTAAGTTCTGGCCGATCTTGCACATTGAGTGCGATCTCTCTGGCCGTTTCCCGGAGGCGCTCGGCGAAATCTCGCAGGGATGGAGACATTGTTGCTTCACTCATGCGCGTTCCTCCAACTTCAGGATTGCGGTCGTAAGTCGGGTGAAATGCTGGCTCTCGATATCAGCCAATAGTGCCGCAAGGGCGTTGGCGCCAGTCGCGACGGCATTGGTGAACGCGGAACTGATCCACATCACCACTGGACCACATCCGGCCGATTCCGTGAATGCTGGTTGATCTACCTCGACTTGCGAGAAGGGTATTTCCGCTCGTTCAGCTACCTCCAATGCCCCTGTTACTGAAAGGATAACGAAGTTGGTCTGCCACATGTAGCTGCCGGAACACAGAGACATCGCCTTGCCATTTATCATATCGGCGGCACAACCGTGCCCGGCCCATTCAGTTGTGCCGTTTCGCTCTCGATGCAGATTTCCAGGACGAATGCGCTTAGGCGCAGTAGTCTGCCATGACGAGGCGATTGCCAGTGATACAACGGTGCCCCGAATGATTGCAGGTAGTTTTTTCGGGCCAACTAGGACCAATGCGATATCAGAATCATTTTCATCATCGATGGCACAGACCATCAGCCGAAGGAAGTGATTGAGCAATTTGAGGTCATCTTCGAAGGCGTCTAACCAGCGGCCCCAAACATCAGCCATCATTCCTCGCAAGTCGGGCGCTATGGTCAATCCTACAGAGCGTCCTGGATCACGACCTGTCCGTAAAAATTCATCCACATGTTGATGCAAGTTCTTGAGCATCCACTGGTCAAGAGTGCCGTGAAGCTGACGCGCCAGACGCTCAGCTTGATACTCCACAGAATTCTGTGTTGCACCGCCAGGATTTGTACCATCGATCACAGGCGTGCTCATGCCTTCAGCGTGTATCGAGTCGCCGCTCAGTTGGCACACAAGGCCGTGCCAGTGGGCAGGATCGGCGTATAGGGTTACCTGTCGAACATGGCAAGCCATGCGCAAAATTGCTCCAGTAACAGGGCCCAGTGCATTTGGCTGGTCTGGCAGGATCACTTTGTAGGGGCGATCTGAATCCCACGGTTCGGCAATGCTCTCTTTGGCGAGACCTCCCGACCACTTGATCCTATCGCCAACGGAGCGCAACTGGAAAGTTACAGGAAGATTGTCGACTGCTTGTAGTTGATTTCGGCGCGAAAGCGGGATGTTTGCCAGCTTGGCTCGCTCTTCGTAGAAGAGCCTAGCTTCGCTCGATAAGGTTGGGACGAGTGTTTCTTCCCCATGCCGATTCAGCCACTCACCATGTGTGATTTCATAGTCAGCCAGCAGGTCGAGGAAAGGCTGCCGGACTTCAGCCCGCTTTGGACCGCGACGGATGATTACCTCGTCTGCCTCCACTTGAGTTCCGTCGCAGTCCAACAAATAGGTTGCTTGGCCAGCGGCAGGGGCGGGGTCCATCACGCGTTTCACGTGCATACAGTGAACGTGGGTGAATTTGCAATGCAGAGCGGTCTCGCAAGCTTTGATCGTTGCAAAGACAGCAAGGCGATTGAGCGCGGATGTGTTTGGTGTGAAAATTTCGGCGTTACGTGTCTGAAGTGTTAGCTGAACCCCTGGTCGGAGGCGTTCAGCGACTGCAGCAACAAGACCAATGGCCTCGATACGCGCTTGAATTTCTGCCTCGTAGGCAGTGAATATGTCAAACGGCATGCCGCCTACTTGAGCTTTTCTCGCCCGGATGTCGATGTCGATTAGCGCTCTGGTGATCTCCGCGATTCCGGCATGTCCTGTTATCAGACGGATCATTGCCCCGTGGTCGAAATCGCTTGAAGCGGCGGCAACGAAATCAATTAATCCCCCATCGCCATTTCCGCTGATGAAAAAGCGTGGTCTGGGTCGCGCAGCGAACTCAGGTGGAGGCACCCCTGCATTAGACCAGTAGCTATTATCGGCTATGCCCAGAATAGTTTCCTGGGGTTCGATTCCGAACCCGACAGCTAAGAAGACAATATCGAAACGATCACGGAGATTTTGCTCAGGGCCAGCGCCGGGTATGTTGTCCAGTCGGTCGTAGATGACTTCGTAAGTCGCTTCGAGTTTGCGGATTTGTTTGACTGAATGACGAGTCCGCTGTTCGAGCCGTCCATCCACACGGGCGGCAATATCTCCAAATGCGAGCACAACATCCCGCCTCACAGTTTGAGCTGGCCCAGCCATCCACTCAAGAATTGGGAGGTTGGCGACCGTATCGACCGTGTCGAGTTGCGGCCAATCGTAAATGTACGGATCCAGTTTTCGTCGGTCAGTCCCGATTTGAAGTGGCACCAGATCCTGAGAGGCTTCAAAAAGGATGACCCTTGCGTTATTACATGCGAGCGCTGCCGCTGCTGCTGCGGTGACGCCAGCTGCGCCTGCACCGATGACGGCGATCCGCGGTGCATCTTTCAAATAGCCTTGATCGTACAGAGCGTGCACCAAGGACAATGCGCGTACCTGTTGCGAGTAGAAGGTGATGCGGCTGTCGAAACAACCAAGGACGTAAAATTTTGGGTGCTCGCGGACCATCGCCCCTTCGATGATGTCGAATGGCTTCATTTTTTCGGCCTTTGAGCTGTCGAGGCTCCCTTTCTGAGATTGGGCGACAGCAATGCATCTGGTATGCCCCGCATCCCTACATCCTTCTTCAGAACCACTCCTTTACTCCTTGAAGTGTGCGATACAGCTTGTAGGCAATCAATCCATGTCCGCAATTAGCCCAATCGAGACCGATTGCTAAAGAGAAATTATCAAAATTGCATGAGGCTATACAGCTTAGTGAATCGGGCCCTGGTTGTGTACCTGAATGTCTTTTTCTGGCCCAGGCTGTGTAAAAACGCAGACGTCGCTTTTAAGTCCTCGCTTCTACGTTAAATCGGCAGGCGCGTTTGGTTAGTCAGCTGACCTGGATTTTGCGTAGGAGCGTGATATTCGCGCCGATTTTGATTGCTGCATCTGCACGAGTGTTTTTACACAGCCTCGGCCGTTTTCGGCCTGTCACGACTAACCTGTTTGGGTTGTTTTTTTGCCATTGCGGCGGTGTTTTTCGAGCAGGTTTCTCCGCAAGAGAACATCCATGCTGAGATAGATGAAGACGGGCAAGCAAGCCTGGAGGGTTGTCTATCCACGACTCGAGCGTTAGGTCAGCATTTCTCGGTCATTCCCTAATCGCTTCCAAATCAATAGGGTGGTGAGTCGATAGTAATACCGGGTGGCGTCGGAATGGTCTTTCAGGTGCTGAGTGAAAAACCAGCGCACATGCTTGAGTTGCCAGGTCCAGGGATTGTCTCGCCGCCATCGCTGTTGAATGGCCGCTTGCATGATTCGGGCTTGCCGTAGGTGTCGTTGCTGAGTGGCCTTCGAGCCGGTCAGTACGCCGCTCAGGAACAGCGTCATATCGAAGGGATTCGTCACGCTCTCCCTCCAATGTAGGCCGACACCACATCGATCCGGTTATGCCCGAGCTCTAGGCTGATTTGTTGCCGCGCCTGTTGATCAAGGTCACGGTCAATGCGATAGCAGTGGCCGCCATTGACCGGTGCGGCGTGGCCCGTGAGCTGCTCGTAACGTTCGCAGGCGTAGGCTGCGCGCAGTTCATGAAAACCCTTCAGCCCGTGTGCATGCAGCGTTTCGCGGGCGGGGAGCACGATTTGGTGCAGGAATATGGCGTAGCTTTCGTCTCGGGCCAGCAAGTTGCGGCTGCCGGTCGTCGATGCCTGACGAGCCAACTGCAGGGCCGCTTTCACCGCTTCATTGGCCACGACCCATCGCGGCGCTGATGCGCCTGAACGGCCGCCTTTGGTGCCATCCTGGATGTTGATGCGGCCCAGGTGTTCGGCTTCGCGGTGCAAGCGTGGCAGGTCAGCCAGGATCGCTTCGCGCAGGCGCATGCCGGTTGTTCGGGCCAACAGGACAATCGCGGCCACCCGCTTGTGTTGCTGTTCGCCCAGCCTCTCAATCACTCGCCGCACTTGTTGGTGGTCTTGGCCATCCGGCGCGCGGGTGCGTACGGTCGAGCGCTGCAGTCCTAAGGCCTGGCTCGGACTGGCGATCCTGACGTCCTGATCACCGCGCAGCGCGGCGAGGGTGCGGTTGACGCTGCTCAGGCGGTTCTGCGCGGTGGCGATGCTGAGTTCGCCTTGTTGGATCTGCTGGCGCAGGTAAGCGGCGTATTCCTGCAGCGTTAGTCGATCGATCTGGCGCGCATCGTTGTAACCAGGGCCGTCCTCTGATCGACACCAACGCACGAACGCTTGCCAGCGATCGCTATGCGCTTTCACCGTGGCGAAGTGGCCGCCGGCAAATAGATCCTTTAGCGCTTGTGGGCCGGCGTAGCTCAGCTGGCGGCCATAGCCAAAGTTGCGACCTTCACGCCGACCGACCAGTGCCATCGTCATCACCGTTTTCGTTTGTTTGCAGAAAGAGCAGCACGGCTTTCCAGTGAGGACTGAGCCTGTCCATCTGCTGCCAGTGTGTCGGGCGGATCAGGAGGGCGTTCTCGTGGTGTTGCAACAGTGCCCCTTCCTCACGCAGTTGCTCGATCAGCAGGGCTAGGTGGGTAGGCTCCAGTGGAGGTGTGGCGACAGCGGCGACAGTGGCGACAACCCGCGTCGTTTCTGGCCAGGCGCGTGGCGACAGGGTGGCGACAGCGGCGGCGACACGCCGTGATTCAGGTTGTGGTTGATGTTGCGCCTGGTAGCGGCGCACCGCGTCATTAAGGCGAAACATGGCGGACCTCGAAAGTTTTTCCGTCGCGGCTGCTCAGCCAGCGATGAGTGATCAGCACGACCAATAAAGAAGCGGTATGGTCAGCGCTCTTGCGCGCAAAACGAGGGCCGTTGCGATTGACGTCGCGGACGGTGAAGTGGGTCCAGCCTTTCTGCACCAGCCAGCGCAGCAGCCGATCCGCTTCCTCACGTCGGCTATTGACCGGCTCCTGTTCGGTCAAGCGCTGAATCTCAGCCAGGTAGTAATCCATCAGCGTGGAGGCGCGCTGGATGTGTGCTTCGTCCAACGCACTGGCCTCTTCAACCATGGCCAGCACGCCTGCGATACGCAGTACATTCGCCGCCGCCTTGCCGGCGACAGGTTGGATACCGGCCAGCTCGCCGAACTCGCCAGACTGGCACTCGATGGTGTCATGAATATCAATCCAGGCCCGGCGGGCGCGGGGAGTCAGCTCCAGCGTGGCGGGATTGAGTGAGCCATCCTGGTGAAGCGACCAGGGCTTTTGCAGCAGGGCGGTGATCCGCTGTTGGTAGCGCTGGACTTTGGCATCTCGGGTCAGGTCGATTGCCTTGTAAAGTCGCTGGCCAGCCAGGCGCTCCGGCCAACTGATCAGGCAGCGGCCGAGGATGCCTTGGCCATTGATCACCGGGTCTTTGAACAGTTGGTTGGCCAGGTAGGGCTGCAGCATCAGATGCAGACTGAGGCGGCGGTCATAGGCGCGCAGGCTTTCTCCGGCCATGGAACGCGCCCGGTCGATCGGGCTACCATCCCACAGTGTCGACAAGGTGGTGATTGCCTTGAGCAGGTTCTCTTTGCTCATGGTGCTGCTGCCCAAGAACTGGCCACCTTCATCATTGAACAAGCCCATGCTGGGCAAACCATTGCACAGGCTTTTGACCAGAGCCTCAATGGTGGGTTCGGCAATGATCAGTCTCGGCGGGACTGGCTCGGATAGTTCTCTGTCTTCCGCTTCCGCGGGTTTCTTTGAGGTTTTGGGTTTGGCCATGATGCTGGTAGCGGCGCGATAGGTTTTGAGCTTTTCCGCATGCAAGCCCACTGCTGCCGTTCCCAGTCGCGCGCTGCCTTCAGTG
>Ga0265780_10009513_pt1 | contig 11644 bp, 8 predicted proteins | sample P1T30metagenome_FD_192432 | JGI IMG/M metagenome (GOLD analysis project Ga0265780, IMG submission 192432) | Plant litter microbial communities from East Loma Ridge, Irvine, California - P1 T30 | ecosystem: Environmental > Terrestrial > Plant litter > Unclassified | place: USA: California... | reverse complement strand
TGATTTTACGTAATGGCTCAAGTCGTGTTCACCATGGTCCCGACGTTTGTCCGGATGACGCGCGCGCAACGTGCGGCGTCGTTTTTTCGTCTGCTGACCTGCTGGTCACGCATTGTCTAGGGCAGCGTTCCCTTCGCATGGCACAACCTGGCGCAAACAACCTATACCGCCTTCGCCGAAGGTATCGGGGAAATGGTGCGTCCGCAGTGCGCTAGTGAGACCTGCCGACTATCGCATGCTAGAAAACATGCTTTCAATTAGCTAAATGCGCTTACGTATGGAGCACATTTGATCTCCCTATTCACGGAGATCGTTATGCAAGCCGATACAGCATCCAGTTCACTCACCGGCAAGCTGTCCGCCCCGCTGACAAAGATCGTGACAAATACAAGGAAAAGATTAGCACCTTGTTCATCGGTGGCCGCACCTCGACGCTCGGACAGGCGATAGCAAAAGACGAAAATGTGCGCTGGGTCGCGCGCTTTTGCTACCCCTTGCTGCGAGGGTTGCTAAGATCGGTCGTGAGAGAGCCACGGTTTATCGGTTTTGCCATGCAAAACCGGGAGAAATTGCTGCGCGGCTGGCGCTATCAAGCGACTTGAGAGAACGCGGCGTGCTTAGGGCGTCGTCGGCTCCGGCGCCGCCACTGCGGCGGCGGTCTTGCCTTTGCTGATGCTCTCGCCGTCTTCACGGCGCAGGCGCGCGAACAGTACGGCGGAAATCATCGTGACGATCGACAACGTCAGGAATGCATGATGGATGGCATTCGTCACCATGACCTGGTTGGTTTGCGGCACGCGTCCCAGGAACCAGGCGGTGACAATCGAGCCGCATGCCAGGCCGAAACTCATCGACAACTGCTGGAACGAGCTGGACATGGTGCTGGCCATGCTGGAATCCTTCGGCTCGATGTCGGCGTAGGCCAGGGTATTCATGCTGGAAAACTGCATCGAATTGCAGAAGCCTTGCATCAGGCCGATCCCGACGATGGCGATCAATGGCGTGCCGGCGCTGACAAGTGAAAACAGGCCGATCGTCACGCCGATGAACACGGTATTAACTACCAGCACCTGGCGATACCCGAAACGCGCCAGGATTTTTGGCGCAACCAGTTTCATGCCCATCGCCGCAGCGGCAGCCGGCATCATCAGCAAACCCGATTTCCATGCCGGCAAACCCAGCCCCAGCTGGTACAGCAGAGGCAACAGGAAGGGCAGGCCGCCGACACCCAGGCGCGTGATGAAGCCGCCAACCACGGCGATGCGGAAGGTCCGCACCTTGAACAAGGCGAGGCGCAGCAGCGGGAACGGCGCATCGCTGGCGTGCCAGACGTAAGCGCCGATCAGGCTCACCGACAGCACAAACATCAGCAGTACCGAGGTGGGATCGAGGGAGTGTTCGCCGAAAATCTCGAGCAGCCAGGACAGGATCGCGGTGCCCGAACTGAACAGGATGAGACCGACCACATCGAGCGGACGCGGGTTGTCGCCGCGATAGTCCGGCATGTGGCGATACACGAGATAGAGCGCGGTCAGCCCGACCGGCACATTGACGAAAAAAATCGCACGCCACGATAGCCAGTGGACCATCAGCCCGCCCACGGTCGGCCCCAGCAGGGGGCCGATCAGGGCCGGAATGATGACGAAGTTCATTGCGCCAAGGAGTTCGTTCTTGGGAAACGTGCGGATGATGGCCAGCCTTCCGACGGGCATCATCATGGCGCCGCCGAGTCCTTGCAGCATCCGGGCCGCAACCATCATCGGGACATTTTGCGCCAGGCCGCACAGGACTGACGCCAGGGTAAAGACGGCGATGGCAATGCCGAAGACCTTGCGCGTGCCGAAACGATCTGCCATCCAGCCGCTGACGGGAATGCCGACCGCCAGGCTGATGATGTAGCTGGTGACCACAGACTTCAAGCTCAGCGGCGTCACCTGAAGCGTTGCCGCGATACTGGGCACTGCCGTGTTGACGATCGTCGCATCGAGCTGTTCCATGAACAGCGCGGTGGCAACGACCCAGGGCAACCAGGTTTTGACGGCAGACGCGTTGGTCATCGGCGGTGCATCAGAAGTGGCGGGCGACTTTCAGGACCAGGAAGTTGACGCCACCGTTCGGATGCTTGATGCCGCCGTTCGAGTAATGCTGCAGCTTGAAGCCGGCTTCCCATTTGTTGGCGAAGACATAGCCGGCGCCGATATGGTCGCCAAACTGGAATGCCGTTGCAAGACGTTTGTCGTTGTTGTCGTACAGATGGGAGAACAGCGACACGCCGACGCCGCCTTCGCCATAGAAGCCGAGTTTATCGTCGCGCTCGTAGCGGAACACCGGCGTCAAGTTGACGACGGTAATGTTCTGGTGGCCGCCGCGGTTGCTGTTGGCATCATTGCCGCGCCATTGGGCCAGGTTGGCGTCCCAGTAGCCCGACAGGTGATAGCCATGGTTGGAGAACCAGCGTGCGGACCAGTCGGATTGCACCGCGCCGCGCAGGAACTGGACTTTGGCGCCACTGCCGACTTCCAGCGACGCGGAGTCGATGATCTTGTCGTCCGCATGGACGATCTGTGCACTTGCCAGGAGGGCCAGTGCGGCCACGGTTTTACCAACACGCAAATTAGGGAACATAATTACTTTCGATGTTAAAAAGACGACCATTGACGATATTGTACCGGGCCTGCCGAATCGGCGTAGCCCGCCGCGCATACCGCCACCGTCACGATTTATTTTGACTAAGGTTAGACATGAATCAAGTCACGATTGCATTCCTCGGCATCGGATTGATGGGCAATCCAATGGCGAAGCGCCTGCTGGAAGCGGGCTACAAGGTGCATGTGTGGAACCGCACCGCGTCCAAAGCGACGACGCTCGCTACCAACTGCGCAGTCGTCCACCACGACCTGGCCGAAGCAGTTGCCGGTGCCGGCATCATCATTTCCATGCTGCAGGACGGCCACGCCGTTGCGGAAACCATTGCCGCCGCGGTCGCCGCATTCACGCCAGGCGCTCTGTGGATCGACATGAGCTCGATCCGCCAGGACGAAGCGCTGGCCAACCATGCGGCACTCAGCCGGAGCGGCGTACGCCACCTCGACGCCCCTGTCTCCGGCGGTGTGGCCGGCGCCGAGGCCGGCACCCTGGCCATCATGGCAGGCGGAACCGCGGAAGATTTCAACCACGCCAAAGCGGTGTTCGATGTCTTGGGCAGCGCGGTCCTTGTCGGCCCGGCCGGCAGCGGCCAGGTGGCGAAACTGTGCAATCAATTGATCGTTGGCGGCACGCTGCACATCGTCGCCGAAGCCTTGCTGCTGGCCCAGGCAGCGGGCGCAGATCCGACGGCGGTACGGGAGGCCATCCGTGGCGGTTTTGCCGGAAGCAAAATCCTGGAACTGCACGGCCAGCGCATGCTGGAGCGCAATTTCATTCCGGGTGGCCAGGTCAAGACCCAGCTGAAGGACCAGCGCAATATTCTCGCGGCAGCAGCGGACGCTGGCGTCGCGTTGCCGGTCACGGCATTGGTGACAGAACAGTTCCAGGCGATCAGCGCCGATTTGCCGCAGGCCGATCATGCCGCAGCGCTGATCGCACTCGAACGCATCAATCCGGGCCTGCGCCTGGGCGATGCGCCTGATCAATTGCCTTGAGAAGTCACCGCGGCGGCAGGCACATCTCCGCCAGGCGGATCCAGTAACTGGCGCCGATCGGCAGCAACTCGTCGTTGAAGTCGTAGCTGGCGTTGTGCAGCTGGCACGGTCCCAGCCCGTGGCCAGCCGCCCGGTGAGCGCCTTCGCCGTTGCCAAGGAAAACATAGCATCCCGGCTTGGCCTGCAGCATGAACGCAAAATCCTCCGCGCCCATGGTGGGCTCGACGTTGGCATCGACCTTGTCTGCGCCGACGACCGCGCGCATCGCTTCCACGGCGATGCCGGTCTGCTCCGGATGATTCACCAGGGGCGGGTAATTGCGCTTGAAGGCGAAATCGACGGTAGCATTGAACCCGGCCGCGATGCCGCGCGCCATTTCCTGCATGCGCCCTTCGATCAGGTCCAGCACAGGCGTGGTGAACGTGCGCACGGTGCCGATCATGACAGCTTCATCGGGAATGATATTGGTCGCGCTGCCGGCATGGATTTGCGTAATCGACAGCACCGCCGTATCGAGCGGGCTTTTTTCGCGGGAAATGATGGTTTGCCAGCCCTGCGCGATTTGCACCGCCACCGTCACCGGGTCGACTCCCCGGTGCGGCTGGGCCGCATGGGCGCCTTTGCCCTTGACCACGACGCGGAACTCATTACTCGACGCCATCATCGGGCCCGCGACGACGCCAAAAGTGCCTTCCGCCATGCCCGGCCAGTTATGCATGCCGTAAATCGCATCCATCGGGAATTGCTCGAACAGGCCGTCCTCGATCATGCGGCGCGCACCGGCGCCGCCTTCTTCGGCCGGCTGGAAGACCAGGTAGACGGTGCCGTCGAAATGGCGGTGCTGCGATAAATAATGCGCGGCGCCCAGCAGCATGGCGGTATGGCCGTCGTGGCCGCACGCGTGCATCTTGCCGGCGTGTTGCGACGCGTGCGCGAAGCTGTTGATTTCCTGTAAAGGGAGCGCGTCCATATCGGCGCGCAGGCCGATGGCCCGGGGGGACGACCCGTTCTTGATGATGCCGACCACGCCCGTCACGCCGAGGCCGCGCACGACCGGAATGCCCCATTCGGTCAGGCGCGCCGCGACGACATCGGCAGTGCGCTGTTCTTCGTAGCAGAGTTCGGGATGGGCGTGCAGGTCGCGCCGGATTTGTTGCAGTTCGCTGTGGAATGCCAGCACTGGTTCGACAAGTTTCATTGTGCTCTCCTGGGATGGGCCAGCTCGGTGTAGTAATACAAGCAATGCATGTTTTGAACTATTGTAGCCCTTCCAAAGGGAAGTCAGCCAGCCTATCCCGCAGGGCCGCGGAATCGTATAAAGTATCGCTTTGCACCGCAACATTCCCCCTGGATTTCCCATGACGACCACACAAGTTCGTGCCACCTGCCCGCACGACTGTCCCGATACCTGCGCCCTCCTGGTCACCGTCAAGGATGGCGTCGCCACCGAGGTCAAGGGCGATCCCGGCCATCCCACTACGGCCGGTGTCCTGTGCACCAAGGTCGCGCGTTATACCGAGCGCACGTATCACCCCGACCGCGTGCTGTATCCGCTGCGCCGGGTGGGCAAAAAAGGGGAAGGGAACTTCGAGCGCATCAGCTGGGACGAAGCCCTGGAGACGATCGCCACGCGCCTGTCGAACATCGCCGCGCGCGCACCCGAAGCGATCCTGCCCTACAGCTACTGCGGCACCATGGGCCTGATCCAGGGCGAGTCGATGTCCTCGCGCTTTTTCAACCAGCTGGGCGCCTCGCACCTGGACCGCACCATTTGCGCCATGGCTGGCTTTGTCGGGTACAAGTACACGATCGGTGCGACCATCGGCACCGATGTCGAGCATTTCCAGGACAGCAAAGTCATCCTCATCTGGGGCGGCAACCCGATTGCATCGAGCCTGCACTTCTGGATGCGCGTGCAGGAAGCCAAGCGCCGCGGCGCCAAGCTGATCGCCATCGATCCCTACCGCTCGCTCACCGCCGAGAAGTGCCACCAGCATATCGCGCTGCTGCCGGGGACCGATTCGGCACTGGCCCTGGGCATGATGCATGTGCTGATCGCCGAGGATCTGCTCGACCATGATTACATCGCCCGGTACACGCACGGCTTCGACCAGCTGAAGGAACGCGCGGCCGAGTGGACCCCGGAAAAAACCGCGGCCACCTGCGGCATCACGGTCGACGAAGTGGTGAATCTGGCGCGCGACTACGGCCTGGCCGCCAAACACGGCGAGCCGGTGTCCATCCGCATCAACTACGGCGTGCAGCGCGTGCGCGGTGGCGGTATGGCCGTGCGCAATATCGCCTGCCTGCCGGCGTTGATCGGCGCGTGGCGCCATGCGGCCGGCGGCATCCTGCTGTCGACGTCCGGCTCCTTCCCGGCCAATCGCGCCGTGCTGCAGCGGCCCGACCTTCTGGCCGGCCGGCGCCCGCGCACCATCAACATGACGACGATCGGCGACGACCTGCTGAAGGACAGTTCGCCCACATTCGGCCCGAAAATCGAAGCGGTCATCGTCTACAACGCCAACCCGCTGGCGATCGCGCCCGATTCAGCGAAGGTCCAGCAGGGTTTCGAGCGCGAGGACCTGTTCACGGTGGTGCTCGAGCACTTCCACACCGACAGCGCCGACTACGCCGACATCGTGCTGCCGGCCACCACCCAGCTCGAACACGTCGACGCGCACCTGACCTACGGCCACCTGTACATGATGGCGAATAACGCGGCGATTGCGCCGATGGGCGAGGCCAAGCCGAACACCGAGATTTTCCGTTTGATCGCCGCGCGCATGGGCCTCACGGACCCCTGTTTCCAGGACAGTGACGACCAGCTGGCCGCGCAGGCGTTCGACAAGCGCCACCCGCGCGCCGCCCACTTCGACTGGGAAACGTTGAAGCGCGACGGCTGGCAAAAGCTGGCCATGCCGGATGCGCCGTTCGCGGAAGGCGGCTTTCCCACGCCGTCGGGCAAATGCGAGTTCTATTCCGAGACCATGCTCAAGGATGGCCTCGATCCGCTGCCGGCGTACATCGCCAACTATGAATCGGCCGTCAGCACGCCGGAGCTGGCGCAAAAATATCCGCTGGCGATGATCTCCCCGCCGGCCCGCAATTTTTTGAATTCGACTTTCGTGAACGTGCAAAGCCTGCGCGCCACCGAAGGCGAACCGCACCTCGATATTCACCCGCTGGACGCGGCCGCACGCGGCATCGTGCATGGTTCGATGGCGCGCATCTTCAACGACCGCGGTTCCTTTGTCTGCAAGGCGCGCGTCACGGACAAGGCCCGTCAGGGCCTGGTGGTGGGCCTGTCGGTCTGGTGGAAGAAACTCGCCAAAGACGGCAAAAACGCCAACGAAGTGACCAGCCAGCGCCTCACCGACATGGGCCGCGCGCCCACTTTTTACGACACCCTGGTCCAGGTGGAGCAGGCGTGAGCTGAAACAGGAAACACAAAGCATGAAATCGATCGTCCTCTCCCGCCAACGCTGGATGGCCGGCGGCGCGCTGGTGCTGGGCGCGGCGCTGCTGGCCAGCTGCTCGAGCCTGAACTACTACGGCCAGGCGGCGCAGGGCCAGCTCTCCCTGCTGTCCGACGCGCGCCCCATCGACGCCTGGATGGCCGACCCGCACACCAATGCGCGCCTGCGCGTCCGCCTCGAAACCGCCCGCCAGATCCGCCGCTACGCCGTGCAGGAACTGGCTTTGCCCGACAACGACAGCTACAAGAACTACGCGGCGCTGTCGCGTCCCTACGTGCTGTGGAACGTCGTCGCCACCCCGGAACTGTCTCTCAAGCCCATCCAGTGGTGCTTCCCCATCGCCGGCTGCGTGAACTACCGCGGCTACTACAACAAGGAGGATGCCCACGCGTATGCCGACGAGCTGCGCGCCGCCGGCAACGACGTCGAAGTGGGCGGCGTCACGGCGTACTCCACGCTGGGCTGGTTCAACGACCCGCTTATTTCCACCTTCATCAACTACCCCGACGCCGAACTGGCGCGCCTGATCTTCCATGAGCTGGCGCACCAGGTGGTGTACGTGGCCGGCGATTAGCAGTTCAACGAATCCTTCGCCAGCGCCGTCGAGGAAGCCGGCGTGGAACGCTGGCTGGCGCGCTTCGGCAATGACGCCATGCGCGCCGGATATGCGCGCTACCTCGGACGCAAGCGCGATTTCCTCACGCTGCTGCTGAAAATCCGCGGTGAACTGGACGCCAACTACAAGGCGGACAAGCCGGTGGCGGAGAAGCGCGCGGTCAAGGCGCGCCTGTTCCAGCAGCTGAAAGACGAATACCAGGTCCTCAAGGCCAGCTGGGGCGGCTACGCCGGCTACGACAAATTTTTTGCCGAGCCGCTGTCGAACGCGCACCTGGCCTCGATCGCCACCTACAACGATTTCGTGCCGGCCTTCAGGGCGCTGCTGAAAAAGGATGCAGGCCTGCCGCGCTTTTACGCTGACGTGCGTGCGCTGGCGGCCCTCGACCGCGATGAACGCCACGCGCGCCTGGCGGCGCTGGCCGCGGCCGAGATGCAGGCGCCGCCAGCGGCGCCGGCCTTGCTGCCCTAGAAGGAAAATTCGAATCCCGCCAAAAGCACTTGCATCACGGCGTCCTGACCGATAGCATCACAAGAGGCGATGAACAAGGCACAACGCATGCCCCACGCCGGCGCCAGTCATCACCAGGCGTGCCAATCCCAACGATAAAATTCGAGACAGAGGCAGACGATGGACAAAATTTGGCTGGATTCCTACCCCCCGGGCGTCCCCGGCGAGATCGATCCCGACCAGTACGGGTCGCTGGTTCAGCTGCTCGAAGAGAGCTTTGCCAGGTACGCCGACCGCAATGCCTTCGTCTGCATGGACAAGTTCATCACCTACGCTGAACTCGACCTTTACTCGAAACGCCTCGCGGCCTGGCTGCAAAGCCGCGGCCTGCAAAAAGGCGCGCGCGTCGCGCTGATGATGCCGAATGTGCTGCAATACCCCATCGCCATCGCCGCCGTGCTGCGCGCCGGTTACGCCGTCGTCAACGTCAATCCGCTCTACACGCCGCGCGAACTCGAGCACCAGCTCACCGATTCGGGCAGTGAAGCGATCATCGTCCTGGAAAATTTCGCCCATACGCTCGAGCAGGTGCTGGCCAACACGCCGGTGCGCCATGTGCTCGTCGCCAGCATGGGAGAGATGCTCGGAGCGAAGGGTCTGGTCGTCAATTTCGTCGTGCGCAGCGTGAAAAAAATGGTGCCGGAATTCGCCCTGCCGAACATGGTGCGTTTCAAGGAGGCCCTGGCGCAAGGCGCGCGCATGCCGTTCACGCCGGCCACGGTGGCGTCTTCCGACGTCGCGTTCCTGCAGTACACCGGTGGCACCACGGGCGTCTCGAAAGGCGCCACGCTCACGCACCGCAATGTGATTGCCAACGTGCTGCAAAGCGAAGCCTGGTCGGAACCGGCCATGACGCGCCCGCCGCTCGTCGAGCAGATCACCATTGTCTGCGCGCTGCCGCTGTATCACATCTTCGCGCTCACCGCCTGCGCCATGTGGGGCATGCGCGTCGGTGCGCTGAACCTCCTGATCCCGAATCCGCGCGACATCCCCGGCTTCATCAAGGAGCTGGCCAAGTACCCGTTCAACATGCTGCCGGCCGTGAACACCCTCTACAACGCGCTGGTCAACCATCCCGATTTCGCCAGCCTCGATTTCTCGGGCCTGAAAATCTCCAATGGCGGCGGCATGGCGGTGCAGCAGGCCGTCAACGACCGCTGGAAGCAAATCACCGGCACCAGCATCATCGAAGGCTACGGCCTGTCCGAAACCGCACCAGTGGCTACCTGCAACCGCGCCGACCAGGCCGATTTCAACGGCACCATCGGTCTGCCGGTCCCGTCGACCGACATCGCCATCCTGGACGATGACGGCGTGCCGGTGGCGCTGGGGGAACGCGGTGAAATCGGCATCCGCGGCCCGCAGGTCATGGCAGGCTACTGGAACCGCCCTGAAGAAACCGCCAAGGTCATGACGGCCGACGGCTACTTCAAGTCAGGCGATATCGGCGTGATGGACGCGCAGGGTTTCGTGAAAATCGTCGACCGCAAGAAGGACATGATCCTGGTGTCCGGTTTTAACGTGTACCCGAACGAACTTGAAGCGGTTATTTCCGCCCATCCGGGCGTGCTCGAATGCGCAGTCATCGGCGTGCCGGACCAGAACTCCGGCGAAGCCGTCAAGGTGTTCATCGTGCGCCGCGACCCGGCCCTGAACGCCGAGCTGGTGATGGAATACTGCAAGCAGCAGTTCACCGGCTACAAGAAGCCGAAGTACATCGAGTTCCGCGACGAGCTGCCGAAAACGAACGTCGGCAAAATTTTGCGGCGCGTGCTGCGCGATGAGAAACAAGCTGCCTAGACCGCGCGTTGGCATGGTCTGGCATGAGCCGCCTGTGTTCCAGGCGGCTTTGTATTTATGAGAACAATGTAGAGAGATGAGGGATTGATGGACAAGTTTTGGCTGAAGTCGTACCAGGAGGGTGTACCCGCGGAGATCGACTGGACGCAATATCGCTCGCTCACCCACCTGCTGGAAGAAGCGTTTCGCAAATACGCCGACCGCAAGGCTTATGCCTGCATGGACAAATCCATCACCTACGCTGAACTGGACCGCCTGTCGCAGCAGATGGGCGCCTGGCTGCAAAGCCGCGGCATGGAGAAGGGCGCGCGCGTCGCCATCATGCTGCCAAACGTGCTGCAGTATCCGGTCGCCATGGCTGCCGTGCTGCGCGCCGGCTACGTGATCGTCAACGTCAACCCGCTGTACACGCCGCGCGAGCTGCAGCACCAGCTGGTCGACTCCGGCGCGCAAGCCATCATCGTGCTGGAAAACTTCGCCAACACGGTGCAGGAAGTGGTCGCCAATACGGGCGTCAAGCACGTCATCGTGGCCACGATGGGCGACATGCTCGGCACCTTGAAAGGCGCGATCGTCAACCTGGTGGTGCGGCGTGTCAAAAAGCTGGTGCCGGCGTTTTCGCTGCCTGGTTCGATCAGCTACAAGCGCATGCTGGCCGAAGGATCGCGCATGACGCTTGCGCCGGTCAAGCTGGGCCACGACGACATCGCCTTCCTGCAGTACACCGGCGGCACCACGGGCGTCTCGAAAGGCGCCGTGCTGCTGCACCGGAACGTCATTGCCAACGTGCTGCAGAACGAAGCGTGGCTGATGCCGACGCTGTCGAAGCAGCCGGCTGGCGAGCAACTGCAGTTCGTCTGCGCGCTGCCGCTGTATCACATCTATGCACTGACCGTCAGCGCGCTGATGGGCACGCGGCTGGGCGGCATGAACGTGCTGATTCCGAATCCGCGCGACATGCCTGGCTTTATCAAGGAACTGGGCAAGTACCGCATCAATATCTTCCCGGCCGTGAACACGCTGTACAACGGCCTGCTGAACAATCCGGAATTCGCCAAGCTCGATTTTTCCAGCTACCTGGTGTGCAATGGCGGCGGCATGGCGGTGCAGCAGGCGGTGGCCGACAAATGGCTGAAACTGACGGGCACCCCGATCGTCGAAGGTTATGGCTTGTCCGAGACCTCGCCGGTGGTCACCGCAAACCGCTGCGACATCACCGAGTTCACCGGCACCATCGGCCTGCCGCTGCCATCGACCGAGATCGGCATTTTCGACGATGACGGCAAGGCGGTCCCACTCGGTACCAGCGGTGAAATCGGCGTGCGCGGCCCGCAGGTCATGGCCGGTTACTGGCTGCGCGACGATGAAACCGCGAAATCGATGACCGAAGATGGCTTCTTCAAGACCGGCGACATCGGCATCATGGATGAACGCGGCTACACGCGCATTGTCGACCGCAAGAAAGACATGATCATCGTCTCGGGCTTCAATGTGTACCCGAACGAGGTCGAAGGCGTCGTGGCGTCGCACCCGGGCGTGCTGGAATGCGCGGTCGTCGGCGTGCCGGACGTGCACTCCGGCGAAGCGGTGAAGCTGTT
>Ga0265780_10009511_pt1 | contig 11645 bp, 13 predicted proteins | sample P1T30metagenome_FD_192432 | JGI IMG/M metagenome (GOLD analysis project Ga0265780, IMG submission 192432) | Plant litter microbial communities from East Loma Ridge, Irvine, California - P1 T30 | ecosystem: Environmental > Terrestrial > Plant litter > Unclassified | place: USA: California... | reverse complement strand
CGTCACCGCCGACTACAAGCCGGCGCAGGGCGCGACCAGCTCCGACCTGCTGCGCAAGCACATGGCCGACGCGCCGCAGCAGATGAACCTGTGGCCGGAGCTGCAGGCAGCATGACCCCCGCGGCCACCGCAGCCGTCGTCGCCAGCGAGGCCGTCGCCGCGGTCCGCGCGGGTCAGCCGCTACTGGTAGCTTCGTTCGTCGAGTGGCGCGCCACGGCCCGCGCCCTGCTGCGCGCCGGCGTGCCGCCCGAGGCGGTGACGTGGGGCGAGCCGGGCGCCGATTTGTTTTCGAGCGCGCCGGCAGCGCCGGCATCGGCGTTGGAGACGGTGCAGCCGACTGGCGACCTTCTCGCCGCCCCGCCTGTCGAACGGGTGGCGCAAGCCACACCCAGACCGCAAGTCCCGCGCTCGCTGATGGAGATGCTGCAAACCGCCGCCTGCTACCGCGACCACGACCGCTGGGCCTTCCTGTACCGCGTGGTCTGGCGCTGGCAGCAGGGCGAGCATGACGTGCAGTCGCCCGCCGATCCCGATGGCGCGCGGCTGACGTCGATGGTTAAGGCCGTGCGGCGCGAAGTGCACGACATGTTCGCCTATATCCGCTTTCGCGAACGGCCGATCGAAGCCGGGCCGCCGCAGTTCGTCGCCTGGTTCGAACCCGCGCACGACGTGCTGCCGCAGGTGGCCGAACATTTCGTCGCCCGCATGGGTAAGATGACCTGGATGATCGCCACACCCGAGGCCAGCGTGCTGTGGGACGGCGCCACGCTGCACGATGCCGGGCCGTTGATGTCCGGCCCCGCCGACCTCGAAGACGACGGCGAGGCGCTGTGGCTGACCTATTACCGCAGCATCTTCAACCCCGCGCGCCTGAACACGAAGGTCATGCAAAGCCATGTACCGTCGCGCTTTTGGAAAAACCTGCCCGAGGGCGCGCTGGTGCCGTCGATGGTCAGCCAGGCCGGCCTGGGCGCGCGCCGCATCGGCCAGGTCGCCGAGGTGGGGCAGCGCCGCGGCACGACGATCCCGATCGCGGCCGAAAAAGCCCAGCCCGACCGCGAGCAGCCGTCAAAGCTCGACGAGTGCCGGCGCTGCGAACTGTGGCAGCACGCGACGCAGGCCGTCGGCGGGATCGGGCCGGACCACGCGCAGATCATGCTCGTCGGCGAGCAGCCGGGCGACCAGGAGGATTTGTCCGGTCAGCCGTTCATCGGCCCGGCCGGCCAGCTGCTCGATCGCGTGTTTGCGCAGGCGGAGGTAGATCGCAAGGGCGTCTACATCACCAACGCCGTCAAGCATTTCAAGTGGGAGCCGCGCGGCAAGCGGCGCCTGCACAAGACGCCGGCGCAGAAAGAGATCGAGGCGTGCCATTACTGGCTCGAAAAAGAAATCGCCACCCGCAAGCCGAAGGTGATCGTGGCGATGGGCGCGACGGCGCTGAAATCGGTGCTGCAGAAGGGGAACGTGACGCTCAGGGACAGTCTCGGCCAACCGGTGCGCCATGGCGACGCGTGGGTCGTAACGATCTATCACCCGTCGTACGTGCTGCGCGTGCCGGACGAGGCCACCAAGCACGAAGCGTTTGCCGTGATGGTCGAGGGCTTACGGGTGGCCCAGTCGCTGCTTGAGCGGTCTGACGAAAACTGATCCATGTAGCGACATCGTGACGGCATGCGGGGGCGGGCGGGGCCCCCTGCCAGGCCTTCCTTATTCGCACACTACGCCTTGCGTATGCATTCGAAAGTCCTTGTGATTGCCGCGATGACCGCCTCATAATCGGCGCACGCTTATGGCCACTTTCACAACAGGATACCTTCATGCGCCCACTCGTTGTTCCCGCACTGTGCTTGTCGTTACTGGCTGCTCCTGGATGGGCACAGCCCCTTGACGGGGCCGGTGCCCCGCCTGCCGCTGTTGTTACGACAGACGCTGTCGCACCAGCGCCTGAACAGATCCACGTGGTCGCCCAGCGGCCCGGTCCTGGTATGTGGAAAGTAAAGAAGGGCGACCATGTGCTGTGGGTGTTTGGCACCTATGCGCCGCTGCCGAAGAACATGACATGGCGTTCGCAGCAGGTGGAAAACGTCATCAAGCATTCGCAGGAGTACCTGTCACCGCCTGGTGCCACGGCCAAGCCGGGCTTTTTCAAAATGGTCACGCTGCTGCCAAGCCTGATCGGCGTGCGCAAGAATCCGGATGGCGCGCAGCTGCGTGACGTGCTGCCGCAGGCAGATTACGCGCAGTGGAGCACGCTCAAGGCAACCTACCTCCCAGAGAACAGCGATGTCGAACGCGAGCGCCCGATCTTTGCCGCGCAGGCGTTGACGGAAGCGGCGCGCAAGGGGGCGGGACTGGTGAACGGCTATGCGGTGCGCAAGCAGGTGCTTGCCCTGATCAAGAAGAGCGAGCTGAAACAGACGTCGACGGAGGTTGAACTACCGACGGACAATGCGCGCGCGTTGATCAAGAACTTCAAGAAGTCGAACCTGGCTGACGCTGCCTGCCTGAGGACGACGATGGCCACCCTTACTCAGGATATCGACGCAGCAACGGCGCGCGCCAATGCCTGGGCCAAGGGCGACGTGGATGAGATGCGCAAGCTGAACTACGCCGAACGCGAGGAGGCGTGTTTCGGCGCGCTGATGAACAGCGCCGCGCTCGATACGGAGCCTGAATGGAAGAACGTGAAGGAGCGCGCGAATGCGAAGTGGATTGCATCGGCCGAGAAGGCGCTGGATACCAATGCTTCGACGTTTGCGCTGTTGTCGATGGACGATATTTTCGATGCGAAAGGCGTGATTGCGGCGATGGTGGCGAAGGGGTATGAAGTCGAGTCACCCGAGTGATGTGATGCTGCGCGCATGGCTGGCGAGCGGCGCGAGCGCGCTTCGGTTGGGAATTTGTCAAACCTTCGCAAACGCGCGTGGAGTGCTGTCAACGCGGTTGTAGCTCAATGGTAGAGCAAAAGCTTCCCAAGCCCTCCACATCAAGAACAACCACTGTTCATGCGCCTCTCTGCCTGCGCAAACCACTTTTTGACCAAAAAACAAAAAAATCAAGGGGTTAGTTGCGATCACATTTTCGACCTTACTTCCCTGTCGAAAAGCTGTTGTGGTGTCATTTGTGACTTTCAGACGCCACCACTCCCGAACCCGCCACGCATGAAGCGGGTGTTGATAAAATGCAATATTGTACTTGCACTTAGCTCAGGTAAATATGCTCATCAAAAGCGCAGAAGACGAAGAGTCGCAGATCGCAATACTTCAGAACCTACTTTGTCACGAACGTGTACCTTCTGAAAAGCGGCAGTTAATTGAAAGGGATCTGCGGAACCTATCGATCGGTATGGCAACCGAAAGACAGACAGCGTTCGAGATAGATTTCTACGCTGGACCTAGCAAAAATCTATTCGTTATTCATGACATTCGTCTTGAAATTGGCGGTCGCGTTGCTCAGATCGACCATTTGTTAATGAATCGAGCGTTTGAAGTTTTGTCTTGGAAATAAAGACGTTTGCACTGGTCTATCAATCAATGATAGGCAGGAGTTCTCTACCGTTTATGAGGGGAAGGAAGTAGGCGTTCCTTCTCCGGTAGAGCAAAACGCACGTCACATATCTGTACTGAACGATACATTTAAGGAAATCGGGTCTGCCAAGGCGGCTCGGTATCACGTTACAACCTACCTTCAATTCTGTAGTTCTCGTTTCGCCCAGAGCGATTATAAATCGTCCCAAACTAACTAACTTGGACGCTTCGATCATAAAGCTCGATCAGTTTTTTTCTTGGTATAACAAAAAAAATGGACGCGTTGACGCTGAAAGACACAGTTGGAATTCTTAAGGTATGCTCTAGCGGACAGTTAAAAATCTCTGTGAAAAATTGCTTTCATTGCACAAGCCTAGCCGCGTTGATTACATTAAAAGGTTTGACCTAGGGCCGGCACTGCTCAGCACGGAACCAGTCAGGCCGGCGTATGCTGAACAGAAGACTGACGCTGCTTCAACGGTATTAAAAGAAAAGACGAAACCGAATATTTTTGTGCGAATTGCAAAAGATCGATTGCAACGATTGTGGCCAAGTATTGTTGGAATAATAAATCTAGATTCGGAGGAAAGGTTTACTGCCGCCCTTGCCAAGTAAATTTATAGGTGCAACAAGTCCAGGCTTTGATTGCTTGAGTTAAAATAACGTTCGGTGGAAAAATAATCCAATTTTTGGTTAGAGTATCGGACGGCTTTGTTGAACAAACCAGCTGAGCATGTAATGCCGCAGACCGCAGACGGAATTACGGCATGGCGGCGGTTATCGCTGTGCCGAACCACGTGAAGCGGTTGAAGATGGCGGCACGCACCTGCAACTCGGCGACTTGACGGTCGAAGTCACGCGCCATGACGCGCTTACCGTGCAGCTTGAAACAACGCATTTTGATTCAACAAGGCTGCGCTGATGATAGCCGGTCCACTTCTTCCAAATTTCCCGGCCACGCCGACGGTGGCGTCTAGGATGCCGTTGCGGGCTGCGGCGCTGTGGTGGACATGGATACCCGCGCCCTCAAAAAAACGTGCGAAAAGATTGAAGGACTGAGGCGTAAGTTACAAGCGGCTGCTGCGAGGCTCAATCTGATCCTTCACGCCGACGTCATTTTCGATCCCTCGGATCCAGTTACAGCCCAAGCCAAGCACCCGCGATCCGCGATACCCGACTTCTGCGGCGCCGGCGTCTACGCCATCTACCACAGGTGCGATCACGAGCACCACCGGCCGTTTGCTGGAATGGACGATCGGACCTATCTCTGCAAGGCCGATCCGGCGCACCCGTCGGGGAAAGACGCAGTGGCCGAAGGAGCCGAAATTGTTAGGCAGGCTATCGGATCACGCCAAGAGCATCGAGGAAAGCGATGACGACCTTGAAAATCGGCGACTTCGACTGCAGATCCCTGATCTGACCATGGGGGTTGCGCGGCGCCGACACTCGATGGAGTGGAAAGGTAGATACAATTAGCCCGGAGTACTGGAGCGAGATCATGGGCATGGTGAAGGCGAAAGACACCAAGCCCGATATGGTGGTGCGCCGCTTGGTGCACGCCGCCGAATACCGCTACCGGCTGCAGGTGCGCGATGTGCCTGGTAAGCCCGACATGGTCTTTCCTTCCCGTCACAAGGTTGTGTTCGTCAACGGCTACTTCTGGCGCCGGCACCAGAACTGCGCGCTGACGGGCATACCGAAGTCGCGAACCAGATTCTGGACGGACAAGCTCGAACGCAATCGGGAGCGCGACGAGCGTAACGCCTAGGTGCTTCGGCAGCTGGAATGGAAGGTCTTGACAGTGTGGGAGTGCGAGATCCGCGACGCCTCCGCCCTTATGCTGCGCGCCGTTGAATTTCTTGAAGGTCAATCGGCGCCGCCCAATTAGCCGCAGCCCCGCCAACGGCTCTCAAGCAGATCGCGACTTCACGTGCGACCGCTAGAGCGAGCTTGACCGGCGCGACATTACCCAACTAGCGCATGATTTCGCCCCACAACCGGTGGAACACGTAGTCCTGGGGGAGGTCTGGATGAGGCGCCGCCTCGTGGATGGTGAAGTAGTGAAAGGTCCCGTCGGGCATCGCGATCATGTTCTCGCTTCCCGGTACGCCTTGGTCATCGGCTTTCAGGGTCTTCGCCGGCTCGTCCAGTCAGCTCTCTGTGTCATAAACACCGTCGCCACTGACACTCGCGATTGTCTCGCCATCAACAATCTGGTCAAATAAATAGCATCGCTGCGTTGCCGGTGATCTGATCCGATTCGAACAGTGTACGCAAAATCGAATGGGCCTTGACTAGTGGCCAACTATGGATAGTTACATGAACCCACGAGTCAACGCATCTAGCTAGCATGTTGAAGTTGGGTAACGTCGGTCAACCAATGATAGAATTGTCGAATTCCAACTTCTAAACTCTCACCCATGCATTCAGGCAATGTTGACAATCACACATATGTATTTGATGCTGAGAAAATTGAATCTGTTCTTGCTCCTGCATTTAGTTTTTTTATTTCATCACCAGCTTATCCTTTGTCGGCATTGCCCAGAATGACCGGTTGCGGAGTGTATGGAATTTTTCTGGTAGATGCCAAAAACACACCTTATGACGGAATTGTGGACACGTCGCATCCCATTTACGTTGGCAAGGCCGTTCCTCCCGGCTCTAGGCAAGGCAAGGGATTGCAAGACGATGAGGCAAATAAGCTAATAAAACGGTTGAGCGAACATCGTCGAAGTCTGGAGAGTGTAACTAACCTAGGAAGTTCGAGATTTGAATGTCGATTTATGATAATGAATGGTTCTGCAGCGGATTTAATTGGCGCAATGGAATCTTATATTATTCGTCGGTTACAACCATTGTGGAATTCGCACATTGATGGTTTTGGAAATCATGCCCCTGGGAGTGGACGCTACGCGCAAGCGCCATCAGAATGGGATACCATTCATAATGGAAGGGGTTTTGTGTCCAAGCTAACTGGTGCGGCACCCGATAGTAATTTAATTATGAACAAAATTAAGAATTACGTTAAGTGATGAAGTCAATTGAATTATTTGCAGGTGGTGGTGGCTTGGCAATTGGGCTAGAAAGGTCAGGATTTCAGGCGGCAGCAATTATTGAATATAATAAAGATGCCTGTTTGACTCTTTCTCGAAATTATCTTAATAAACCGTCAACAGTTATTTACGAAGGCGATGTTCGTAAATTTAACTATGCAAATGTTGTCAACGAAATTGCCCTAGTATCAGGCGGGCCACCTTGTCAACCATTCTCGATGGGGGGAAAGCATGGGGCGTTCAATGATGATCGTGACATGTTTCCGGAGGCCGTCCGTGCAATTAGAGAGCTTCGGCCTAAAGCATTTATTTTTGAGAATGTTAAGGGCTTATTGCGAGCAGCATTTGCCGACTATTTCGAATATATAATTCTTCAACTTCAGTACCCGCTACTTGTAAAAAATGATGGTGAGGCATGGCCGCAGCACTTAGATCGACTAGAGAAATTTCATACCTCAAATAATACTAGTTCTGAATTGGCGTATAAGGTTGTTTTTAGGCTTCTTAATGCAGCAGATTACGGGGTGCCTCAAAAAAGAGAGCGAGTATTTATTGTAGGATTCCGTTCAGATCTTGAAGTTGAATGGTCTTTTCCTCCGCCAACGCATTCATCGGATGCATTAGAGTGGTCGAAATGGGTGAGCGGGCAGTATTGGCTTCGACATGGAATCAGCAATCCATTGAGCATTTTTGAAACTGAAAAGCTTGCTCGTAAGTTGCGGCTCAAATACGGTTTTTTTGAGCCGGTAACTCAACCATGGGTCACGATCCGAGATGCAATTTCAGATTTGCCAGATCCTATAATTACATCAGGTGGCGCTTTGAATCATGATTTCAAAGATGGCGCTAGAAGCTACCCAGGGCATACCGGCAGTTATATAGATGAACCTTCTAAGACGCTTAAAGCAGGGGGGCATGGGGTCCCTGGAGGGGAAAATATGATTCGATTTGAAAATGGTACGCTTCGTTACTTCACGGTCAGGGAAAGTGCGAGGATTCAAACCTTTCCGGATAACTATCGGCTTGAAGGTGCTTGGGGGGAGGCCATGAGGCAGATAGGAAATGCAGTCCCAGTTCGTCTTGCAGAAGCCGTCGGCACAAGTGTAAAGGAAGTTCTTAGCTCATTAAAATTAGCTTTTTAAGTCATCACATCTCAATGGCAATCCCCCAACAAAAAAAAGCGTGGTTAGAGTTAAAAGAAGTTGCACATCTTATGGTTTTTCGCTAGCGGAGTAACTTTCTCACTGCAAATTTTTGGGAGGCATTTTTCTGCCTGTATATGTGTGGCTTGGAGGCATCCGCCTATTCCTAGCTAACCTCGTGAATTTAAGAGACGTCTATCGTCGTTCAGTCGTCCTGTAGTACTTTCCAAAGAGCTGAACGGCGATGCCAGCGTTTTGGTCACTCAAGTTTGCTGTAGCCATCAAACTGTAGCAAGGTAAGTGTCATTTTCCATAACACCGCACAGCTTGAGAAGTTGTCAGAAGCGTTCCAAACCGCGTAGAATGCAAGTAATGCGGGTGTAGCTCAATGGTAGAGCAGAAGCTTCCCAAGCTTACGACGAGGGTTCGATTCCCTTCACCCGCTCCAGTAAAAGAGCAACATCCTTAGTTTCGCCTCTCCACAATATTCATCCGTTGACATCGTCCAAGTCGACATCTCCAGCCTTGCGTGCTTTGTGGGTCGTCTGTCGTCAGATCGCAGCATTTACAGCTGGAAGCAGATCCTAGTTCGAGCTATGTTCCAGCATTCCTTGTTGATCTGCCCATTCAGTCAGAGCATCGTTCATCAGTGTCTGCCAGCCTTCACCAGTCGCCTTAAAAGCATCCAGGACGCGGACGTCGAGGCGAATGCTGATGGGCGTCTTCGTGACTGTTTGTAAGGCTTTGTAAGTCGCATCCACGACCCCGCACTGTCTTAACGTCAGCCCATTCTTCATTGGTAAACGGGCGTGCATCCGGGTCATCCATCGCCGCTGCTGTGATGGCTGTGTCTTCCTCAGCCGTTGGAATCAGCGTTCCTGGTTTAAGCTTGGGCATATCGTGCCACCTTTCGCGAATCAGCCTTTCGCAGGCTGATGATGCGACGGACATTGTCGCGTCGTACATTGGCTTTTTTCTTGCTGGTGTCACGGACGATGTCCATACAAACAGTGTAGATCTCTTGAAAACGTGATGGTGAAATTTTTGTATATACGCTAAATACGTCAGGGTTAGCTTAGAGGGCTCGCTATTGGCCCGCGCCACGTTCTGGCCAGTCAACGTAACCTTGCATGTCACCCGTCCAAGCAAGGAGCGCTCTGCATGCCACCGACCTCCCCATCACGCCGTCATCTGCTGGCCTCCATGATTGCCGCCTCAGGCGGACTGGCCCTGTCACCGCTGCTGGCTGCTGCACCGCCCGCGCCCTTGCTCACGCGCCCGGTCCCTTCAAGCGGCGAACAACTCCCCGTCATCGGCCTGGGCAGCTGGATCACTTTCAACGTTGGCCGCGACCCGCAAGGCCGCCGCGAATCGGTCGACGTGATCCGCCAGTTCTTCGCCGGTGGCGGCAGGCTGGTCGATTCATCGCCCATGTACGGCTCGGCCCAGGACGTGATCGGCGAGGCCGTGCAAACTCTCAAACCTGCGCAGCTGTTCGCGGCCGACAAGGTCTGGGTCAGCGGCGGCGCGCGTGGCGTGGCGCAGGTCGAGGCGTCGCGCAAGCTGTGGCGCGTCCCGCGCTTCGATCTGCTGCAGGTGCATAACCTGCTGTCGTGGGAAGAGCATTTGCCAATCCTGCTGGCGATGAAGCGGGAAGGGCGGCTGCGCTATGTCGGCATCACCACGTCGGAAGGCCGCCGGCACACCGAGATCGAGAAGATCATGGCGTCGCAGCCGATCGACTTCGTGCAGATCTCATACAACGCGCTCGATCGCGACGTCGAGCAGCGCATCCTGCCGCTGGCGCGCGAGCGCAAGATCGGCGTGATCGTCAACCGGCCGTTTCGCCAGGGCGATCTGACGCAGTCGCTGGCCGGCGAGCCGTTGCCTGGCTGGGCGGCCGATATCGGCTGCACGACGTGGGCGCAGGCGCTGCTCAAGTTCATCGTGTCGCATACGGCTGTCACGTGTGCGATTCCGGCCACGTCCAGCGTCGCGCACGTGCGCGAAAATCTGCTGGCCGGCACCGGTCGCATGCCGGACGAGGCGCTGCGCAAGCGCATCGCGCAGGATGTCGAGAGGCTGGCATGAGCGAGTGGTGGACGTATTCGCTGTCCGATTTCTTGATGTTCTCAAGCCGCAGCTACTACCGGCTTATCGAGAGCTATAACGCCGCGATGTGGCCCGCACATGTGCTGGCGCTGGTGGCGGGCATCATCGTGATCGGCGCCATCGCGCGGCCACGCCAAAACCTGCAACGATTAGCAGCGCTGGTGCTGGCAGCCGCTTGGGGCTGGGTCGCATGGGCGTATCACCGGGAGCGCTACGCCGAGATCAACACGGCAGCGCCGTATTTTTCTGCGGCGTTCGCAGTGCAGGCGCTGCTATTGTGCTGGCTCGCGTACAGGCCAGGTAACGCAGCGCCAGCACCGCAACCTCTAACACTCGGTCTGTCTGGCCTGGCCATTTTCGCCTATCCCTTGCTGGCGCTAGCGCGCGATGGTGGCGAATGGCGCCAGGCAGAAGTCTTCGGCATCGTCCCCGATCCCACCGTCGTTGCCACCCTTGGCGCGCTGCTCGCATGGCGTGCGTCCGCAACCCTGTGGCTGATCCCGGTGCTCTGGTGCCTGGTCAGCGGCGCGACGCTGATGGAACTGAAGATCGGCCACGCATGGCTGCTGCCAGCGATCGCGTTGACAGCCGTATTTGCCCGAGTCATGGGCAGCAAAAAACCGCGCGACCTCAACTCGACAGCAAATCCCCGATCCTGAACGAGTCCGTCCCGGCCACTTTGCACACGTGCATCCCGCGCAGCAGATGCCGGTGCGCGGTGCACGCAAACAGCAACCCCGGCCGGCTCGCCGCCACCGGCGTGACCTGCCCGCTGACTGGATTAACGATGTCCGCGATCGGCTCGCCCGCCTCGACCCGGTCCCCCAGCGTCTTGCGCAGCACCAGCACGCCCGCATGCGGCGCGGTCAGTGGTTCGACCGCGTCGAGCGGTGTCGGCGCGCAGGCGTAGGCGGGCATGTCGCCAACCGGGATATCCAGCACGCCCTGGTGCGCCAGGTAGCGCAGCAGCGCGTCGGCATCCTTGCGCGCGTAGTCGTAATTGACGTCGTTCTCGCCCCGCAGTTCGACGGTGACCGCCACGCAGGCCGGCGGAATCGCGGCATCGGGATAGTGGCGTGCGAGGTCCCACCACAGGCGGCCACACGCTTCGTCGAACGGTTCGCCGCCCGATTCCGTCGCCACCAGCAGCACGCGCGCTTCCATCAGCGCGGCCAGCGGCAGCACTGCCTCCACCAGCGGCGTGCCCGCGTACATGTGCAGCACCGCCTCGGTGTCGCAATGCAGGTCGAGCATGATGTCGGCGTCGATCGCCATCGTGAGCAGCGTTTTCTTGAGCATGGCGGTGGGGTTGCCAGGCTCCCAGCTGGCCACCGAGCGCCGCGCATGCTCGCGGATCAGCGCGACGTTGGCCGCGGCGTCCTGCCCGAGCTGGCCGGCCACTGCCGCCATCACATCCTGCGCCACGTGGCGGTAGGCGCGATTGAAGTTGGTGCCGGTCGCCAGGTCGTAGCGGCCGAAAGGCGCGCCGTGGATTACCTGCGCCAGCCCGATCGGATTGGCCACCGGTACCAGGATCACCTCGCCCTTGATGCGACCTTCGGCGTCGAGGCGCTCGAGTTCCTGGCGCAGCACATGCGCGACCAGCATGGCCGGCACTTCGTCCGCGTGCAGCGAGGCCTGGATATAGACCTTCTTGCCGCTGCCCGGCGCGCCGTAATGGAACGAGGTCAGGTTGACGGCGGCGATATGCTCGTCGATGGCGATCGGGTGTTTCGTGGAATGCATGGACAGACTCCGGCAAGCTGGGTGAAGACGCGATTATGGCCGATCCGGGCGGCGCGGCGCGTCGG
>Ga0265780_10009510_pt1 | contig 11645 bp, 13 predicted proteins | sample P1T30metagenome_FD_192432 | JGI IMG/M metagenome (GOLD analysis project Ga0265780, IMG submission 192432) | Plant litter microbial communities from East Loma Ridge, Irvine, California - P1 T30 | ecosystem: Environmental > Terrestrial > Plant litter > Unclassified | place: USA: California... | reverse complement strand
GATTCCAGACATGCGTACGTCTTGTGACTGGTAGTAGGAGTGTACTCATGCACCGTCCATCTTTTTCGTGCGCATCTCGTCTTTGTCGCTTATTGATAGGTGTTTGGTATTGTTTCCGCCATTTGACGAGACTGATCCGTGTCTCTGGAGCTTGCTGAGATGGGAGTGATCCGAAGCGCGCGTAGACTGTCGGACTTCCTGAATGTTGCGCTGGTAATTCTGCTCCAATTCCAGAAGATCCAATTGAAATTTTTCTAGCTTTCGTCCTACTTCAGTCGAGTCTCTGATGGGACACATGGTGTCGCCTACGACGGTACTTTGTGTAATAGATTCGAGCCTGTAATCTGATATAGTTGAAACTTCCCGACGTGAAAGCGCATGAATGTTGTTGGCCTGATCCTGATTGAACCAGACAATCGATCGCGAGTTTTTCTCAGTGCACTGTAGCAGCATAAAAGAAGCTTGTCTACAGAGGTTAATGTGGGATCGTCATGAACGTGGAACGTACAGTACGAGAAAAAGACACATTCGGCAAACAGTTTCCCTCGGCCGAATCCTTCTGCTCGTCGTGCGCGGGTGTTTTCATCAATCCGCATCGTAACGCATCGCGAACCTCGCGTCAATGTACCAGGCTCACGCGTTATCGCTTCGGAGTTCAAAGCGCTTTGAAAATTGGTACCGCAGACCCGTCGTCCGAGACGGTACGGTGGCACTGGACATAGCGGATGATTGACGGCTTACATGATCTTATGCGTGGAGGCACTGAGAGGTCCGAAAACTGGTCTCTGGGACAGTCCATTTCCTGATAATGTATCATGAGTGCGAAATGGTCTTTACAGCCACAAGTGTCTGGTAGTATAGTCTGGAAAGCGTGCTCGGTTGGATTTAGTGATGAATTAGAAATGCATGATATCATTCCTGGAATCTTGTTATCCAAAGGCACTTTATGAAAGTCACGACTGTAGGATGTTCTCTTACGCAAACAAAGGGAGCTAGGAGATGTTCGCCAATACATTCACTTCAAGAAGAGAAATAAGAGAAAGATTGAACAGCAAATATAAGCTCGCCATCACGTTGTCCGACTTTCAAAGCTCGAGCTGCCCCTCGCCGATTGCTTTCAGAAAGTTTGTTTCGCTAATTGCCACACGGCCAAGCATCTTATCTTCCGTCATGATAACGACAGTCCTACTCTCACCCAACTCTTCGGTTTCCAAAGCTAACTTTCTAGACAAAAAGTCTCCGTACACCAGCTCTTCATCCGGCCGGAAGACGTAGCTGCCGCTCGTGAGCTCAATCGTAAGCGTCTTCCCCAGGCGCGTCCGCTCAATCATCAACGAACGCGCAGATGCAAGCGTCAGCTCGAGTAGCTTGGCATTGTCTTGAAGCGTACCGCATGGCGGGGCCCGACAGATTTTCGAAAATCGGATCAAACACGTACCCGACCATTGCATCTTGCTGGACGCAAACAGATTTGGACATATTGACGGCAGTGAGATATCAACCTCACGCAAACTTGGCAATGTGCTCAAATCATCACAAAGGTGCTCTGAAACTGAACCTTTGCCTTTTTGGTTGCCATCAACACAAGCATTGACTTGCTGATGGCACTGTGAGTTCGGATCTATGATCGCGGGTGCAAATCTGCTTCTTGGTAGGCGCGGAATCAACAGCTCTGTCTTGGACTCAAATGCTGCTTGCAAAGCTGTCGCCAGCGAGCCGAAGCAGTACGAGCCGTTGTCGATTGAGGACCGGGCTTCGCTGTCCGCAGGTGGGTGCCTATCGAAGATCCACTCAAATGGGTTTTCAGCTTCACCCGGAGTCGAGCAATCGTATACTGGTGATTGACAGAATGCGCCGGGTAAAGGACGATATTCTAACAATTCCAAATTACTGCTCGATGATTTCACAAGTGCGAGTACTCCTGAAGCGGATATAGTTGCGCTTCCGGTGATTTGGATGCTTCTAAGATTGGTCGCAGTCCTTGCAATTGCAACCAGGTCATCGTCGGAGATCGCCATCTGACTGGCATCTCCGGATAACCTGAGGCGATGGAGTCCTTCAAAACTGACGCGCGGGTCTTTCAATGGAGTCGAAGCTTCGCTATATCCGAGACAAGACTCATCGTCCGTAGCAAGTGTGAAGCTACGGATCTCGAGTGATTGGAGTGCTTTCCCTGGAGTCATTGAGGTCTTCAGGACGTTCGCCCAGTCCTCTGCTGTACCACGCCGTAGTATTGTCCAAGGGATGGTGAGTGATTCCAGATTGTAACAATATTCCACGATGGATAGGATCCGCTTGTCAGTTGCAGCTGCGTGGAAGCCGTTGAACCAAAGTCGTCGTACATGTTGCGAGAGTACGGGGTAATCATCAAAGAGCTCATGCGTCTTCCTCAGGCTGCCGTATGGATCACGATACACAATTGTACCTCGGGGATTTTCGATGAGCTCATACAAGGGATATCTCGACCGACAAGGGGTCAGATCCGCCCAGCGTCTTCGTCCAGGGTAGAATTGCTCGCGGATAGTCCTGAAACTTTGGAGCATGGCCCAATCCCCCCATCTTCGACACACGCGTCTTATCGACCAAGCAGCGTCCACGGTCATAGGCTCATCACCAAGCGGACTCCGGACGTATTTAGTGAGCCTTGGTGAACCCGGCTCGACTGGGAACTGCGAATTTTCCAAAAGGCCGTAGGTAAAGTGAACGCCATCTCTCTTGTTAGCAAACACCGCCCGCAAGAGGACGTCGTTCAACAATTCTGTCGGGAGAGTCGTGATATCCATTCCTTTGCGAGACATCTTACGCGTTACGTAATGCGCGAACGTCTCGTACTTTGGTGAGTGGTGGACGAAGTGGATCCGTCTATTCTTGGGGTATGTCGAACCACTGAATTGAGTAAGCTTTAACTTTACACCGACACATACAGTATTTGAAAGTATGCAGCGTCCTGGACAGCTTGCGGAGGAATGCTACGTTCTCGGCCGAAAGTGCGTTATATCCTAGTGGCGTCAAGTCGTCACCAATGCACGTAGCTCTAGCCTGTGAAGCTGCAGCATGCACGAGCGCCCACACTACAACATGTCTTTATCGGCGGTGGAGTGCATTCTATGGTGATTGGTCAATACGTACAACATGCGTTGTAAGACTGTCTCGTTTGAGTTTCCCTTGAATCACCACGGACTCAATGGAAGGCACTACTTGAGGTTTCCATTCAGGAGTATAGGCAACTTTCTCTCGTGGATTGGATCAAGAAGGTCCGGGTACTGGTCTCGTCTGAGGGCGTGGGGATGCTGCCATGGAGCCCTTCACGCAGCTTGCAATGGCCGAGAGCAAGCCGATCACGGTTTCTTCCTCTTCACGTGGCAACAACGAGTCAGGAGCTCGTCTCGGCCGAAGCCGAAACCAACTTTCTCCAGTGCTGAGCGTGCCGATCGTTGACCGGTCACTTATCGCCAATCTCGGCGCTCCTGTTGTGTTGATTGAATCCCCTCGGCCGAAAGCTAGGTGCTTCCAAAGCCAGATATGTATGCGCGCTCCACTCCCTCTCCCAAAGTATAGCCGCTTTCCAAGTGACCTTGATCCCTAGGACAAGAGAACCGACTCAAACATGCTTGATATACACATAGAAAGATTGGGCATTGTCACGAATGCCGAGATCAGTGAGTAACGGACAATTCACATCGCACCAGACACACTCACTTACTTTGCGCCGAAGTCGCCGCCATCACGCTTTATATCCTCTCAATGAAGGATCGAGAAACGATAGAAGCATCTGGACAGAGGAGGTCACTCGAGACGAACTCTATACCCAAAGAAGCGCACGTTCCACGTCGGTACGCCGCGGACAGATCCAGAGTGACTGCACCTAGAGATAAGCGCAGGCTTGGGCGAAGAAGCCGATGTAGAAGAAGAACTATTCTGGCATGTGGTGACGATAGAGAACAACCTCTGAGTGTGGCATTTGACCGGGGGCGAGTACCGTTGCCACTGCCAACCATATCAACAACAGCTTTTCCTCGAGGTCATGGCATTCGACACCGGATGCAAGGCGGCAAGATGAAGGTGCATTTGGCCGGGCAAGCCTGACACAGGCTGTTTGAGGATATCACACGCGCTGGTGGGAAACACAGGCGGCCTGAGAACCTGACTTCAATTCCTGAGATTTTTCCGAAACCCCGGAGCAGGGGAAGATGCTTGAAGAACGAGATGTCTCGATGTAAAGGGTAGAATAAATGGCACATCGCAATCAGCGCTCTTGTGACGATGCGGACGATGGTTCTTCACTAGGATTCCAACGGCACTCAATTCACGTCACATATCACTAGCATCATTGCACCCACCTACTGGCGCACGTGTTTCTACTTCCACAACATGACCGATTCATGACACGTGGAATTTCAGGTGGATGTTTCGATCTTGTCTCGTCACCAAAAGTGGCATCATGGTTGTTTTCCCGCTACTTGATGTGAAGCGCATGTATCGTTCCGTTCTCGCGGTGCTGCGATTCGACATCCGATGGCAACTGTTCTGGTTATCATTCATCTGCATTAAGCGAGCAAGGTTTCTAGCCGAGACGAGTCCGAAGCTACGTCCTAGACGTTATTATCGAAATAAATCCCCCCCCTCCCCCGAACCAGGGGCGGAACAGATATCATATCGGCGGACGATAGCAACAACATAGCGTAACCATCCACACTCAGTTCAGTATTCAGTATTACCCTGGTAGTCTTTTTTCTTGTGGATAGAGGCCACATAAGGTGTACACGTAAGATTCAGATGAACAGCGTACACGCTTACCATCTAGAACAACGGAGGCATCAAGTGCAGCGTGTGCAGTTGTACAATTTCTTCCCCTTGTGTTCCATGAAGGTCTGTTTTCGAATGTCTGACATACAGCACAAGCATGAGCATACGGGTTGGACAGCGCTGCAAGTGCTGATGCGTCCCAATAACGTATGGACGCTTGAACAGGATCACACTGAGCGAGCGACTTTGTCTCCACTTAAAATGGACATGAGTGGGGAAACCTTGGCGAAGCTGTAAGGGGCCGAGACGCTACGCGACGCGTGAGTCGGGAGAGAAGAGGACCAGATTGGAGACTAGCTATGTAACATGGCAGCGCTGGATTTATCAAGTTGCCCTCCGGAAAAAATCGACAGCGCATTGGATCGTCTCCCCCACGAAGCGCAGCTCGACTCGATTGTGGCTTTCCTGCAAAAGATTCAAACGGTATCAGCAGAACAAGATGAGCTCTGCGAAAAAGGAGAAGCGGTACAGACCTTTGTCGAAAAGAAGGATCTCTCACGACTGGTGAAAGAGCGCGACGGCAGCAATACCCTCCGGTTCCTCGAACAGATACTCGAATCCTTTCGTCGCAGGAGGTCAGAAAAAGAGAGGGACACATGGCTCCGGAAAATCAGGGAGGAGTCTACCTGGGAGGGCTTTCCAGATCACCTTCCCGAGTCCTTAAGAGTCAGAAAGAATGGGAAACACACCGAATTCGGGATCAACATGCTGGGGAAATGGTGCAAGGTGGCTCAGCTCACTTCTTTCGACTCGGCCGAAGACTTCTTCATGAAACAAGGAAAGACCGGTTGCATCAGCGGCGACAGATTGGAAGATGCAATCGAATACTTCCGTAGCAAAAAGGGACATGGGCTTCGTGAGGCCGGGAGGAGAAGCCGTCGACTGAGAAGGTTGAACGATGCTGAGATATCAAGTCTGCCGCCTGACCGTAGCGCTCTCGCTAACAACAGGCCGAAGAAAAGGCGACGTCTCTCTCTACAGAATGAGGGAAGCGCGGTAAGCTGGAGTGCACTTCGATGCCTGAAAGTTTTATCAGGAACTAATCAACATTTCTAGTCACCCAGGGGTTCGGAATTGAACGATGTGGAAGTAGCTTCTGAAGCTACTACTAGCATGGAACCCGCATCAGGAGATTGCGTTAGCGACGACATCCACTTCGATGGCAGTGGTGAACATGCGAATGGTAACAACGGACACATGTCTTCACGGGCCGCAACAGCCTCGCCCTCCATCGAGAAAGGACGGGCGCGACGAAGATCTGAGTCCTTAGATTTCGGTAGCGAGCCCAGCGCGCCAGTGCATCACATCTGGAGCGATTCCGAGCAAACTTCGCCAGAGGAAATCGCCATAAGCTCGGACCCCGATTTTGCAGGTGCTCGCTTTCTTCAAAGCCATTTGAGCATACGGGAATCTTTCCCGCCAGGATTCGAGCCATCCGAGATTTGCAACAAAAACCTGCCATTGTACATTTGCGGGATCATGAAGCTCTTAGAGTTCTCTGATCACGAGCTGGACGAAGTAGAGTGCAAGAAACAATCTACCTTCAACAAGTGCCAGGAAAACACAAAGGTTTTGAGAGATTACGAAAGCAATATATCAGCAAAAAAAGTCGAGTTGGAGGAATTGAGGTCCGAGTGCGCGTCAACCGCATTCAATGGGGTGAAGAAATTTGCTCGCTTGCACCAGGTGCTTGAAAGGGACCTTGTGAAGCAGATCGAAGAAAGCCAGGACAAGCTGCAAAATCTCAAAGATTCAGTAGCCAAGTCGAATGCCGATCATCAGCGCTCGACATCTGCACTCGAAGAAGTACTTGCTCCGTACCAGGACCCGACATTCGAACACGAGCTGGACCGAATTATAATCAGTGCTTGGAAGATTTCACAACGGCTCATGACCTACCAGGAAGAGAATGATATCCCAAGACGAACTGCGGACACGCATGTCACGGGCTAAGCCAGGCAGTCGAAATTGAAGTGAAGAGACGGACTCCCCAGAAAGTCTTGTTGTCGCAGATGCACATACCATGGACGATCTCATTGGTTCTATCCCTACCAATACTCTTGACGTTGACCCACCCGCAGTGTCTGAGAATCGTCAGACTGCATATACGATAGAGACTGGATTACGATGGGCCTGGCATATGATATAGCCGCCGCCACGCTTCGTCCGAGTGTTGGAGGTGAGAGAAAAGACCCGAAATGCGGCTGGCACTTCCTTTTGAGTTACGGGATCGAGGTCGATGGTGGAGTTGATGGAGATGCGAAAACCTACGGGAGCGAGGACTTTGACGACAAAGTGTAAACTGGAGAGTAAATGCTGTAAAAAGTTGAACCGGTCGTGCAAGCCTTCCATACTGATATACCGATATTTGGGAAAATGTTGTCCTTCTCGATCCGGCTTTACGTCACACCCATGAGGTATTTGTAGTAAGAAACAATCTCGCATCCGAAAGATTTACATAACGTTCATATAACGATCGATTTTTCTTGACACCCGACTGGGTGGGCTTGTGTCTCGATCTGGATCTTCACCCAAATGCTGATGGAGGCTCAGCTTCGGGTTTGGTTGAGGCTCAATGCATTCTATCGCACCAGTAGTCGCGCTCAGTCTCCTCTGATTGGCAATAGTAATATTGTCGCCTTGTGCCGTGCGTTTTATGGCAGCGTAGTAGTCATCATCGGCCTCATCCTTACTCTTTACGTGAATCATAAGAATGACAAGTTAGTATGCTTGACTGCTCACTGGAGTAAGCTTCCCTATCACACTTTTCTACTCCCTAGGCAACTTCCTTGAAAACTCCCAAAGCTGGGTCATATTTAAAAAATGCTAGAATTACGTCAGTTGATCCCCGGGTGCCAAAAATGGATCAAGGGCAACACAACGCCGGTCGTGTTACTGGGGCTCCTAACAGCTATTTGCTATCCATATATACCAGAGACTTTGACAAGGACTACGGGATCGACTATAGAGTGTACCAGTTGCCACTACGGTTTATCACCGTCTGGCGTGTCCTCGCTTGCTTCCGACGTACTATTGTCTCCTTCTGATACACTATGATCTTCGTTAGACTTTTCTTTGCCCTCGTCCGACGTTGTTCTGTTTTCTTGTGATTTTATTGCGTTGGCAATGATCAGGACACCAAGGTCTTCCTTAGCCTTGAGGAGTTCCTGTCCTAAGCGATCGAGTACTAATTCGCTATCATATTTGCAATTGAAACTTTTGAGACTTTTCTGCCAAGTCATATCTTTAACTGTTCCCACTTTGTTGATGGCGAGATCGTTAGGTCCGGGGAATGTTATATTGCCCCACTTTGTTACACCCTCCTTGCCCTCCCCACATTCTTCTTGGCTGTATCTAGACTTAGTGCGAGATTATAACTTTCGACGGAGTTGTAGCAGATGTTACTTACTCGTAAAACTCACAGTATGTCCCTCCGCGTGGCCGAAACGAACGTACATTACCAAGAAGTTGTGCAGGGACACGTTGGCAACTTCCTGCTGGAAATTCGATGCTGTGGGTATCGGAAGGCGTGAAATTAGAATTGGGCTGTGACGAGATTGCCACTCGAGGAACTTCCAATATCTCTGTCTGGCATAAAGCTGCTGTTGCAAGTCCTAAAGATAGGAGTATGGTACGTGTCGTGCCCGTCATGATAGTAGCGGAGTGCCAAAACCTTAAGGTGAAGTTATTTCACCACTGTTAAATAAGTTAGTCGGACTGATTCTTCTAGCTTGTCATCACCACGCTTGTTTGCTACACTCATCATCTGGCCCTGTCAAAGATGGTTGATTAGTGGACGTCCAAAAATTGCCGTAATTTCGGTTTGCGAGACATTTTAATTCTAGCTTCTGTCTAGCAAGTTGAAAACCTAGAGAGACTGTAATACAATAGTAGTGTCTGCTGACAAGACAGTACAGGAGACTGCAGTATCGGCTTTGCTGCAAACATTCTCTGCGATGACCAGTATGGCTTGTTGTCATGCGTCGGGAAATACGACCGTGGCACCTTATTGGCTCTGCTACAACTTCACAAGAGTATCAGTATCAAGCCGAATGTGCAAAGTACTATAATGCGTCAAGGAAGTTAGAGCAGTGTTGATTACGCGATTCCGTCTTCACTCAGAGAATTTTGCAGATATCTCGTCTAAGCGACCACAGTGACTTAGCACACCGGACTCGTAGGAGGCCGATTTTTAGCACTGATGTACGGGTAACAATGGAGAGTGATCGTTGTAAGGCTTCGACTGGACCACTATTGGCACATCCTTATCAGTTCAAGCGAGTCGTTCACGGTCTTGTCCATTTTGTCGTCATGACCTCACTCGAAGACAAGTGTTAGTATTGATCTCTATTTGAGTAATACACCGTAGCATTATGAGTCAGCCAGTTGGCAGTCACACTAATGGTTATTTACAATATCACTCGAAACATGATGCGTAACTTAATCAAACAACTCAGGATGGAAGGGCTAAGGGTGTCGAACCCTCAATGACGTGTCAGTGAGGTAGCTCCAAGTTGATATTTTTTTTTCCATCATGCTGTATTCAAGCTATATAGCTTATGACAAGCCTAGCTATCTTCTAGGCGACTTCTCGGGCTTTTATCTGTGCTCTCACGTTAATCATTGACCGTACAATCCTGCTCGCTATCCCGACTTCAACAAGCCGCAACAGCTTTTGGGCTCTAGGCCCTCCTATGTTTATGTCGTTGTGACGCCTCCTATCTCCCCTCATCTATCTTCGTCCCCTGTCGTTCTCTCTTCACCTTCTCGATCGAGGCTCTCGATGTCCCACGAGTCACACTTGCTCGTACCATCTGGTAACCTCTTGGCTACTTCCGTGCTCTTGATGTACTGAAGTACATCTATCATGGCATCTTGTTCAAACAGAGTCTTCATGTCTCTCCGGTCTCGTCTTTCGGTGATCGCGATGTTTTTGGCGCTTAGCCTTGGAGCATTGTCTCTCACTCTCTTCGCCACTTCCGGCATTCCAGCATGAGATGGGCGACCGTCTGCTTGCTGCCGCCGCACCACCAGCAACGTGCGTCTTGGACTTTGTTGATCCTCAATAGGTGAACACCTGTGACTGCGTGGCTCGACTTAAGTTGCAGATATCGCGCCGCCACCGACTTCCTCGCGTCTTGGATGTGTTTATTGCGTCTCTTTGTTGGTTTCCATATCTCCTTCACGACATGCTTCACAAACGATAGTGACGCCGATCGCATTACTTTTGGGTGCTATCTTGCTGCTCGTTGCGCCGCAGCGTTTGCAACCCCGAATCCCTCACAGTTGCCGACGCTCGAAAGCCATGTCACGATTACTCGACCACCTTCCTCTCCGACTCGCTCACCCTTTCTCTTGATGTCTCTGATAATCGGCAGCACCCAATTGCGCGTGATTTGCAATTCAGTCAGCGCTAGTCGGGAGTCCGTCACGATCTCGGTGCGTTAGTGGTTCGTTCTTGACAAGTTTGAGAGAAGGTCTTTCCCTACCATATTAATCCCGAACAGGGCGGCGTCGGCTTCTGTTAGGTACTTGCCCAGCGATGCTGCCTTTGTCTTCCAGCCATTCCGCTCTTTCCATGCAGCTCCTACGCCGAAGCTAGCGTCTTTGGTCGTCTGCACGAACAGCGTCAATTGTTGTGAATGGTCAGGTAACATTCATCCTGGCATCTGTTGATATCCACGTGTCCGAGTCACAGGAGCTGCTACCAGTGAGGTTTCTTTGCAGGGCAGTTCGTAAACATATTCTGTGTCATAACTAATGTGCTTGACTACTTGCTGTGCAAGTCTGCTCCCAAGCAGCCGATCTGTCTTTCCTGGCCTTGTTCAGTCCGTGCTGGATTGCTGTCCAGTAGCTCCTTTGTGCCGGTAGATCTCGCCGAGACGGAAGTTGATAGGTAGCAGTTGATGCGTGGGATGATCCCTATCCGTACTCAGCGTGCGTACCGCATATCTGGTCTGACGATGATCGAGAAGGTCCTTAGCACAAGGCAAGCACGATTCCTGCTGGAGGAAGACTAGGGGCGTTGACCGTAACAGGCCTGCAATCGCTCTTGCTCGACTGTTCAGCAATAATTGTAGTATCTTCAGTCTATTCTGCTGGCCTCTCCACTAGATCTCCGACCCGTATAATGCTACGGATGTGACTGCAGCGACCACCACTCTCTGCATTAGGTTGATGGATAAGCCGCAGTTACTTCTGCTGAGGCTCGCCACCTGCTGCAGGGCCCCTTTAGCGCTCGCCATTCTGTTCTCGAAGTGCGTTTTGAAGGACAACTTCGGGTCAAGCCAGAAGCCAAGCCACTTGGTCGCGCCTTGTTTGATAGTGAACGTTCACTCCTCGATGCGAAAGACTGCCTCTTTTGCAGCCCGGAGAACCTTACGGCGCCTGCTGAACACGAGAATCTCGGTCTTGCTGACTTCGAACTCAACTTTGTTATTAGACTCCCATCGCATGGCGCCTCCGGCGATGCGCTCAAGCTGTCCGGCCCCTTCTCCCAGCTCGCTGCACTCGACTACCAGTCCTATGTCATCTACGAACGAGATAGCCTGCAGTATCGGGTGTCTGTCTTCTAGCCATTGGAACATGGCGCTGACAGACAAGATGAACAGTACCGGTGACACCGGCGATTCTTGTGGCAGACCAGCCCGAACATCGCGGGTCTCGCTCGTCCTTCCGTCGATCACCAGCATGGCCCGTCGATCAGATTGAAAGGAGTCCACCCAGCGCACGACGTTGCCAGCCATGCCAACTTTTACCATCCGGTTGAGCAGTTGCTTCTTATTCGCTCTGTCGAAAGCGCCCTTGACATATAGAAGTCACGCAAGAGCGGTACGCTT
>Ga0265780_10009509_pt1 | contig 11646 bp, 8 predicted proteins | sample P1T30metagenome_FD_192432 | JGI IMG/M metagenome (GOLD analysis project Ga0265780, IMG submission 192432) | Plant litter microbial communities from East Loma Ridge, Irvine, California - P1 T30 | ecosystem: Environmental > Terrestrial > Plant litter > Unclassified | place: USA: California... | reverse complement strand
GTTCAAATGCGATGTACGGTCTTCGGCAGCTAAATATTCGGACAAGGTAAATACCGGGTGGCAGTTCTTTTGATTGGTCAAGGTTAACCAGGTATTGTAACTATACAGCTGCTTTAAGTTACCCGGAAAGGTAAATGACGGCAAGTTACTACCCAAATACACAAAATCTACCGACTGATCGGCCATGTTATATTTATCCAACACCGGCGAATACAGGTAGCCTGCATCGTTTAAAATGGATGGATCTTTTAGATTACGATTGCTCAGATCAAGCACTACACGCGGCACCATGTGCCCACCAATAAAAGCATTGGCTTCGTCGGTTATACGTTTTTGGTACTCGTAGGGGGAATGTGTTGCCGGTTGCCGGTTGTCTGTTGACTGAGGTGTGTTAACTGCAAAGTGAGAACTGCCAACTACCAACTTCCTACTGTCAACTGCCAACTGGGAACTGCGAACTGAATACCTGTTCACCAACGCAATAGCTACCGGGGCTTCAGCTTCGGGTTCTTCGGTTAGGGAAACGCGGACAGTATCGCCAAGGCCATCTTCCAGCAAAGTACCGATACCTACGGCCGATTTAATACGCCCGTCTTCGCCGTCGCCAGCCTCGGTTACGCCCAGGTGCAGCGGATAATTCATACCCTCGGCCACCATGGTTTGCACCAGTAAGCGGTAAGCCTGTACCATCACTTGCGGATTACTGCTCTTCATGCTGATGCATAAATTGTGGTAATTCAGCGCCTCGCACATGCGGATGAACTCCATAGCCGATTCTACCATGCCCTGCGGGGTATCGCCATAACGGCTCATAATTCGGTCGCTTAGTGAACCATGATTGGTACCTATACGCATAGCGGTGCCGTATTCTTTACAAATATTTACCAGTGGGGTAAACTTGGAAAAAATGCGGTCCAGCTCACCCTGGTATTGCAGGTCGGTATATTCTATTTCGTCAAATTTCTTTTTATCGGCATAGTTGCCGGGATTAACACGTACTTTTTCTACAATACGGGCGGCCACTTCGGCCGCGTTGGGGGTAAAGTGAATATCGGCCACCAGGGGCACCGTATAGCCACGGGCGCGTAACTGTTTTTTTATTTCGGCTAAATTATGGGCTTCTTTAATGCTGGGTGCGGTAATGCGCACATACTCGCAACAGGCATTAACCATGCGGATGGTTTGTTCTACGGTACCCAGGGTGTCCATGGTATCGGTAGTGGTCATGCTTTGAATACGGATGGGGTTATGGCCGCCCATGGGTACATCGCCTATGGTTACTTCGCGGGTTATAAAACGCGAATAATCGGTTAACGAATTACAATAACTTCCCGGCAGCACTTTAATGGCTTCAGCATTCATCATAAAAACAGCATGGCTTAATTACAAAAGCAAAGTTAAGGATTATTACCTTATGCTTTTTTCAAGGAATGTTAATTTATAGGCAAGATAAGCCAGTTGATAGCTTATTCATAATAAGTTTAATGCGTTGCTGTACTGTGGTATCGCCCCTAATTTGAAGTACTGGACAGGTAACTTTACTTAACCACTCCTCATGTACTTGCAAAGTACGGCCGGTTATGGCATTAGTATCATAAGCTATAGCCCATTCTAAAAACTGTTGGTAAGCCGCTATACGTTCGGGTTTATTATAGATAACATCACCATATCTTTCAAGCTCGCGATCCTTCAAACGTTGTATTCTTATTTCTGGAGGAAGATATAAAAACACTACCAGGTCGAAAGTGGAAAGCCATTCATCGCCCCAACTTACCAGCGAGCCGCCAATAACATAATGAGGATGATGAGCAACGGCATTGTGTAACATTTCAATGCGCTTATCTCTGTCGCGCTTTATGGTGAAAGGGTGTTCGGACGGTTCCCAGAAATAAAAATCAGTATCGAAATAGGGATAATTAAGTTGTGTAGCTAATGCTTCGCCCAAAGTAGTTGAGCCAGCACAGGATGCGCCTACAATATGTATCTTCATTTACCACAGCAATATTAACACCTATAAATTCGAGTTAATCGGTTATTTTTTATATGATACTGTCTGCTTCGTCTTCCTCATTAGTAACCCCTGTCATATCTTTATTCACCACATATGTTTTAGCTATAGCATCATGAAAGGCTTGCCTGTATTGGCTAAAAAACACCCCAATAAAACCTATAAACATGAAACCGAACGATAAGAATTTAGCCGCACTCCTGACCAGCGCCTTTACAATGGTCAGCTTTTTCCCATCGGCATCTACAATAATTAACTTACACATAAATTGCCCAGGAGTAGCACTCAGCGGCGATACTTCGAACAGAAAGTTATAGATAAAAAATGCTATGCTAAAGATGGCTTGCATTATTTCCCGGTGCTGATTATTCTCTAAATCAAAGTTTGCCATTTTAAAAGGCAGGTATTGATTAAAGGTATAACAGCCTATGATAACCAGGATGCTGATCACAACATGATCTATCAAAAAGGCCAGTATACGCCGGCCCACACCGGCTAAATTAACCAGCGTTGGAAAATAATAACCTTCGTACTGAAAATATTCTGCAAAGTCAACAACATCACTGGCCTTTTCCCATTTTCCAAAATTTGTACGCACCAGATCATCGGGCTCAAGGCGGCCATCGGTCAACTCTTCAAAAGTAAACGGACCTTTTTCTACTTCGCCGTCTTTTACAAAAAACTCATCCATGTATATTATGCTAACCTAAGCAGCGCGGCAAAAGTAGCTGTTTTAAACGTAATAACACCGCCTGCTATGAACTCATGGCGTATACCACAATATTTACGCCGAATTTGGTATTGTCTTCGGCTAAAAAGCGCTTGTTTCGGAAATCGTAATCCCATTCGCAGCCGTAATCTTTGTTACTATATAATACGGCTATGCGTCCGTTAATAGTAATGGCTTTCAGGTAATCATGCACCAGGTCGTCGCCCCAGCCATTGAGTTCAAAGGAAGTATTGGGTGGTCCCTTTTCAAAGGTGAAAAAGGAGTGGTAAAGTTCATGGTTATTAGGGATCTTTTTTAAGGCCTGCGGACCGAACAGCATGGCCATCTGCGCCTCAAAACTTTTGGCGAACAAGCCGTCAATGTCATGATTGCAATCGTCAACAAATACAAAGCCCCCGTTTTGCACATACTTTTTAAAGTTTGCCCGTTCCTGCGTATCAAACTGCACCAGCTTATGTCCGCTCATATAACTAAACGGCGAATTAAACACATCAGGACTGCTCAAAGCCACCACTTTTTCTTTAGTATCGATAGGAATAGTGGTATATTCCAATAAAGAGTTTAAAATATTAGTTGGCATACGCTGATCGGTGTCCCAATCGCCCGAGTGGTAGCTAAAACGCGTAAATGTAAACTTAGAATTTAAAGACATTCGGGTTAAAAATTTAAAAGTAGTACAAAATTTATTGGGTATTGCAGATTTCACCTGCCGTGTTTGTAATTTTTTAAATACTTACTTCAATTTTTTGCAAAAACTTACTTCAATTTAGCCAAATCGCAATATCTTGTGATGCGAAAACAGGCCCCTCCCAACCCTCCCCGGGAGGGAGGGCTTATTAACAATTAAACAAATACTTAAAATCTCCCCTACCGGGGGAGATTTAGAGGGGGCTACACATTGGAACTAACAGAAACTCACGTAAAATCGCTGCTGGCTAAGTTGCCGCAGTTAAAAACCGAAATACAAAAGGTTATTGTAGGGCAGGAGCACATTTTGGATGAACTGCTGGTGGCATTTTTAGCTGGCGGCCATTGTTTGTTGGAAGGTGTGCCCGGTTTGGCCAAAACCCTGCTGGTAAAGACTATGTCGCAGGCGTTGCACCTGTCATTCCGCCGTATACAGTTTACGCCCGATTTGATGCCTACCGATATTGTGGGCACCGAAATTTTGGAAGAAGACCACGTGACGGGCAAGCGCTTTTTCAAATTCAATAAAGGCCCCCTTTTTGCCAATATTATTCTGGCCGATGAAATTAACCGTACGCCACCCAAAACACAATCGGCCCTATTAGAAGCCATGCAGGAGTTTGAGGTAACTTACGGCGGACAAACTTATCCTTTAGATAAGCCCTTCTTTATCCTGGCTACCCAAAACCCTATTGAGCAGGCAGGTACCTATCCTTTGCCCGAAGCACAGTTAGACCGTTTTTTATTATTAGTACAAATAGGCTACCCTACCGCCGAGGAAGAATTTGCCATATTGAACCGCACTACAGGTACCGGCAAAGCCACCATTAACCCGGTGATTAGTGCCGAGGAGATACAACAGGCCCAGGCCCTGGTGCGCCAGGTTACCATTAGCGAAGACCTGGTACGTTATGTAAGCGAACTTATACGCGCCACAAGGCCCGATACCACTACCTTGAGCTACGTTAAAGAATGGGTACGCTGGGGCGCTGGTCCGCGGGCCGGGCAGGCTTTAATATTAACCGCCAAAGCGCGTGCGCTACTTAAAGGCCGCTATGCGGTGTTGATGGAAGACATTCATGCCATGGCTACGCCGGTACTGCGCCACCGCGTACTCATGAACTTTAAAGCCGAAGCGGAGGGCATCACCGCCGATAAAGCCACAGCAGAATTAATCAAATTGATACCCAGGAAGTAGTTGTCTGTTGACAGTTGCCTGTTGTCTGAATTAGATACAGTGCCTAACAGATACTAAAGTACAGACAACTGAAAACAGTCAACCGACAACAGAACCATGCTCGACCCTAAAGTACTCATGACTATCAAAAACCTGCCCTTACTGGCTAAAACGGTAATTGATGGGTTTATGAACGGCTTTAATAAAAGCACCGTCAAAGGACCAGGACTGGAATTTAGCCAGTACCGGAGCTACCAGCCGGGCGATGACCTGCGCTGGCTTGACTGGCGCATGTATGCCCGCAGCGATAGGTATTATATACGCGAATCGGAGATAGAAACCAGCATATCGGTGCGTTTTTTGGTGGATGCCAGTGCTTCCATGAACCATGATGATGGCACGCTCACTAAAATTGAGTACGCACGCTTTTTGGCGGCATCGCTGGCTTATTTGGCCAATTTACAAGGAGATGCCGTGGGTTTATACGTGTTTAATAATGGCGGACTATTTTCGTTAGCCTCGCGCCCTGATCCACAACATCTAAAACGATTTTATCATCAGTTAGAGAATATTAAGCCGACAGGTACTTTTACGGAGCCGGTGCATTATAAAGAGTTATTTGCGGGCAGCGGCCGCAAGGAACTGCTGGTATTTATTACCGATATGTACCAGCCCCAAGGCGAGATCATGAAACTGCTGGATTCGCTGGCGGCATTACGGCACGAGATCATCGTTTTCCAGCTCATGGGGCAAAACGAGCTGGATTTTGATTTTAAGGGCTATTCAGCTTTAGAAGATCTGGAAACCGGCGAAGTAGTTCAGGTTGGTTCGCAAGCCAAACAACAATATAAAGAAGCCCTGGAAAAGCATCAGCAAGAAATTAAAATGCAGCTATTAGGTAAACACATTATCCATCGCGTGATTAGCACCAGTGAGCCGCTGGACGTGGCGTTGAGAGACTTTTTGATACAAAGGAATAAAGGATAACACCTCTCCCCGGCCCTCTCCAAAGGAGAGGGAGATTAAAGAAAGAAAATGAAGAGTTTAGAACAATCCAATAACATTTTAAAGTCTCCCCCCTTGGGGGAGATTTAGAGGGGGTATATGTTTCAATTTCTAAATCCCATATGGTTTTTTGGTGCCGCCGCGTTGCTCATACCGGTGCTCATCCACTTGTGGAATGTCCGCTCGGGTAAGGTATTAAAGGTGGGCAGTATATCTCTTATTCAGGCGGCCTCGCGCAAGAGCAGCCGGAGCTTCAAGCTGTTAGATATATCCTTGTTCATCCTACGCTGTTTGCTGCTATTGTTATTGGCTTTGTTGCTGGCACTGCCGGTATGGCAAAAGAAGGTACAGTCCACTAAAGTAATGGGCTGGGTGCTTTTTCCTAAAGAAAGTTTTGCCGCTACCTACCAAAAGTTCAAGCCTGCTATAGATTCATTAACCAAAGCAGGCTACGAGTTTCACTATTTTAACGCGGGATTTTCAAAATCCAACTTAACGCAGATTTTATTGAATCGTAAAGATTCCATCATTCCAACACACTCCACTCCGAAAACGCCGCCAGCCAACTACTGGAGTTTAATTAATGAGCTAAACGGCAAAGTTTCGTCTTCGCATCCGTTATATATATTTACACCCAATCAGGCCGCTTACTTTCAAGGCAACAAACCGCAGGTAGCTTTAAAAATGCATTGGCAAACCTATCCTCCAGCCGATTCGGTTTCAACCTACATTCAGGATGCCTGGTTTACCCCTTCGGGCGATGTACGCGTGGTGCAAGGCAATAGCTCCCCTTCAGGCACAATATATACCTACCGAAACGCAAGAGCGAATGACGAGGCAAACTCCACTTTCAATATTTACAGTGTAAATAACCATGCAAAAATCAGCTTTACAAGTAACGAACAAGATGCTGTAAGCATAGATACAACAGTGCAGCGCATTATCATCTATACTGATAATAATACTACCGATGCTAATTATTTGAAAGCTGCCCTATTTGCGGTTACAGAGTTTACACAACGCCCATATGTTTTAAAAACGATCAACAACCCTGGCCAAATACCTGCCAATACCCAATGGCTATTTTGGTTATCCGACAAAGCAATCAACCAGCAGGCATTAAAACATAGCAAGCACATTTTCACTTACGAAAAAGGCAAGCCAACTATGGTTAATACGTGGCTGACCAACGGCGGACAGTTTACCACCGCGCTACCCGATAAAGATCGGATCAACTTATACAAACTTATTGCTGCAAATAAAAACTACACGCCATTTTGGCAAGACGGGTTTGGTCATCCGGTATTAAGCGTACAGCAAAGTGGGCAAGCCTATATTTACCATTACAACAGCCGTTTTAACCCGTCCTGGAACAATTTGGTTTGGAGCGATGCCTTCCCCGCATGGCTGCTAAAGCTTACCACCGAACCTGCAAAAACCGACATAGCGAAGTATGACCGCCGTATTTTAAGTACGCAGCAATATATGCCGCAACTTCTTTCCGAAACGCATTTCGTAACCGACGCAAAACCGTTGGAAAACAAAAGCCTGGCCCGCTATTTTTGGCTGGCAATCATTATCGTGTTTGCCGCCGAACGCTGGCTGGCTCATCGTACACCTAAAACTGTAAGCGCATAATGGCACAGGCAGGAGCACAAAAAATAAAACAACTTCAACAACGGTGGATTACGCTACGGCTATTTACCGATGCCCTAAAGGCAGCCGGCATTGCCATATTCATCGGCTGTCTGGTGCGTTATATGCTGGGGTTTTCCATGTGGTGGGCACTGGCTATATTTATGATTAGCTGCGTTATTATTGTTGCTATTAACCATTCATGGCAGTTGAGCCTGCAAAAAGTTTGCAGTAGCCTCAACCTGCATTACCCGCAATTAGAGGAAAGCACCGAATTGGTGCTAAAACCCACAACCGACCTTAACTTATTAGAGCATTTACAACTACGTAAAGTAGAGCAGGCACTGTATACTGTACCCGCACAACCTCCCGGTTTTAATGCCCGCCTGCAAAAAGCCAGTTTGTTATTGTTACTGGCATTGGCCGTAAGCTTTGCCATTGCTAAAACGCATCAACGCTGGAACCTTAGCAAACTCAGCCTAAATAATAACACAACGACCGTAGGTTCCAAGGCCACACCTCCTGAAAAAATATTACCTCAAATAAATGGCGTTGCGCTTAGCATCAGGCCACCGGCCTATACCGGCAAAGGTCAGCGTACTCAAGACAAGTTCACCATTGTGGCCGAAGAAGGCGCTTTAATTACCTGGAAAATTAGCACTAATGTTGCCGTTAACAAAGCATGGCTCATTTTTAACGGCAGCGAACGTGTAGCACTAAATGGCAACAGATCTACCGAATGGCAAACCAGCAGATTGATCTCTAAACCCGGCTTTTACCAGGTAAGCATCGATGGCAAACTGTCCGACCTTTACCAAATACAGGTCATCAAAGATGCATCGCCGGTTATCCGTATCAAAACTCCTAAACAATATACCCACATAGATGCCGGAGAGGCCCCGTGCGTTATCATAAACTCGACCGTATCTGATGATTACGGCGTTAGCAACGCGCATATTTTTGCTACGGTAGCTAAGGGTAGTGGCGAATCGGTTAAGTTTAAAGACACTTCTTTCGCTTTTAATACACCTGTTAACGGCGGAAAAACATACAACTTACAACGCACTATAGACTTGCCTAAATTAGGTATGGAACCGGGCGATGAATTATATTTTTACATCCAGGCGCAAGACAATCATCAGCAAAAAACACGTACAGATGTGCTGATCGTGTCCATTCAGGACACCGCCCAGTTGTTAAGTATGGACGGCATTGTGTCGGCAGCCAACATTAAACCCGAATTTTTCCGCAGTGAGCGACAAATTATATTAGATACCGAAAAACTGCTGAAAGATAAAGACAGTATCAGTGCAACCGCATTCAAGAACCGCTGTAACGATTTAGGGGCCGACCAAAAAATGCTGCGCCTGCGTTATGGTAAGTTTTTGGGCGAAGAGGATGAAAGCGGACAAGAAGCCGATGGCAACGAGGACGTAGGCAAAGCCGAAAACTTTGGTAATGCCAAGGTGGTAATGGATGCCTTTACCGATAAGCACGATAACTCCGAAGATGCCACTTTTTTAGAACCGGCCGCCAAAGCGCAACTGAAAGCCACCCTGAACGAAATGTGGAAGGCCGAGCTGCGCCTGCGCCTGTACAAACCGCAGGAAGCCTTACCCTTTGAATACAAGGCCCTGCGTTTATTGAAAGACCTGCAGCAAAAATCACGCTCTTTCGTGGCTAAAACCAGTTATAATCCGCCGCCTATTAAACCGGAGAAGCGCTTGAGCGGCGATCTAACTAAGATCACACAGCCGGTTAACCAGCAAAGCGCTAAGGTTGCTGCCGATAATTTTATGACGCTGAAAAAAGCTGTTACAGTTTTGGAGCAATCTAAACATCAGGCATTAACAGTTGCCGATAAGCAAACCTTACAAATTGCCGCACAACAACTGGCAGCCCGGGCAACGGCACAACCGGGTACGTATTTAAAAGCGGTTAGCGCCATACGGCGGATATTGGCCGCACCAGATAGTATAGGCAACAATGACCGGGCATTGGTAGAAAAAGCCATACAGGCGAGTTTGCCTGGCAGCAAACTTACCCCTTACCCTACCGCTACAGCGCCCGACATGGGCTTGGGGCAACGCTATTATAAAAATTTAAACCGGTAAATTAACAAATGAACTGGACACTATCGGTTATCATTATTTGTGTAATTCTGCTACTCTTCTTCGGCTGGCAAGAGTTTAAACGGGCAGACCGCCGTCGTTTAGGCTGGCGCTTGCTGGCCATTGCATTGGCTGTTGCTGCACTGGCTTGCCTGGCGCTCCCCCTTACCTATAACGGACACATACCCGTAGCCGAACGCAGCACCGGCATATTACTCACCAACGGTTTTAACAAAGACAGCATCCCGGCTAACGCACCGGTTTTTATCACAGATAAAGCAATATTAAAAGATTATACTAAAGCCACTTTGATAGGCAGTGTGCAGGAACTAACCAACCGCAAACCTGCGCTAAAACAAATCAAGCTTTTAGGCTATGGCTTAACCGAAGATGAACTACAGCAATTAAGCAGCTTACCTGTCAGCTATTCTCCTCCTCCTGCCCCAACAGGCTTGCAAGCCATTAGCTGGCCGGGCAAATTAAAGACCGGTGAGGCGCTTAGCGTACAAGGCCAGTTTAAGAACACGCAAGATAAAGCGGTAAAACTGGTTCTGAAAGGCTTAAATACTGGCTTAGACTCTGTTCAAATTTCGGCAGGTAAAACTATAGATTTCCAATTATCTACACTACCCAAACCAACCGGCAGGGTAGTTTACCAGCTTCTTTCTTTATCGGGTAAAGATACTCTGGCTATCGAAAGCATCCCCATAGAAATTGAGCCTGCCCAGCCTTTAAAAGTATTGCTGCTAAGCGCATCGCCAAATTTTGAAAGCCGCTTTCTAAAAAACTGGCTGGGTGAAAACGGATATGCTGTAGCCTCCCGGGCAACTATCAGCCAGAACAAAGCCGGAGAAGAGTATTTCAATATGGCTAAAATTGGCCTGCAACATATTACCCCATCGGTGCTTGATAAGTTTGACTTAGTCGTAGGCGACCTTTCTGAATTAAAATCGCTAACTGCTGCTGAGGGTGCTGCGCTCAGGCAACAGGTAACGCAAAAAGGCTTGGGTGTTATTATCCGGGCCGATAGTTCGGACAAGGCTGCATCCTGGTTACAGCGCGATTTCCCGGTAAGCACCATTGCGGTAAAAGAGCAACTTTCGGTATCGCTCATCCTGCAAAACAGGAAAGCCAAAACTGCACCAATCAATATAGACCCCTCCTACATCGGCTACCGCAACAATACCCAGATCTTGGTAACCGATGCTCAAAATCATGAACTGGCCGCTACGGCTTTGGCTGGCGCAGGTAAATTGGCTTTTACTACGCTTAACCATACCTACACATGGCTTTTAGCTGGTAATAAGCAAGATTACGCTTCGTTATGGTCTTTATTAATAAACCAAGCCGCCCGCAAACTTTTACCTGTACAAACCTGGAAAACAACCTCACCATTCCCAACGGTTAACGAGCCGGTAAACTTAGTGTTGCAAAGCTCGGTAGCTCCGGCAGGTATTATTATAAACGGACAAAAAGTATCGACTATTCAAAACCCCGATGCCCAATACGAGTGGCAAAGTACTTATTGGCCGCAAAAAACAGGCTGGCAACAAGCCAATGCACCTAATGGCGTATCGGCATGGTGGTATACTTATGCTAAATCCGAGTGGACAAGCCTAAAAAATACCTACAAGAGCATAAACACCGTAAAATTCATTCGCAATCAATCACAAAAAAGTGCTGTAACAAAACAAATACAGCAAACTGTAAAAATAGAAGTACCAAAAATCTTGTTTTATTTAATTTTATTGGCATCTTGTACATTCTTATGGGTGGAACGCAAGTTCATTACCTAAAATACTCGCAAAAACTAAACTCAAACTATAATTAATTACTAAAGGAGGATTAAACCTTGAAACGTAGAAATTTTATTTATCTGTCGGGCGTGGGTGCCGGCGCTATCATGCTACCCAACATGCCGGCCTTTGGTACGCCCATTGATCCGTTGCAGTCGTTAGAGCAGGTAGACGCGCGCATTAAAAAGGAACTGGCCGATGTGGCACTAAACACCGCCAAATCAAAAGGTGCATCTTATGCCGATGTGCGTATTGGCCGCTACCTTAACCAAGCTGTGGTAACCCGCGAAACCCGCGTACTGAACGTGGCCAATGCCGAAAGTTACGGTGTAGGCATCAGGGTAATTGTGAACGGCTGCTGGGGCTTTGCAGCTACCAACAACGTTACTAAAGATGGTATGGCTAAAACAGCCGAACGTGCTGTGGCCGTAGCCAAAGCCAACAGCAAAATTGGCGGTACCCCGGTGCAACTGGCCCCTCAAAAAGGCTATGGTGAG
>Ga0265780_10009508_pt1 | contig 11648 bp, 12 predicted proteins | sample P1T30metagenome_FD_192432 | JGI IMG/M metagenome (GOLD analysis project Ga0265780, IMG submission 192432) | Plant litter microbial communities from East Loma Ridge, Irvine, California - P1 T30 | ecosystem: Environmental > Terrestrial > Plant litter > Unclassified | place: USA: California... | reverse complement strand
GAGCACACGGACATCCTCTAGTCCTGCATTCATCCCCTGACCGTAGAACGGGACCATTGCATGAGCGGAGTCTCCAACGATGACACCAGTTGATCCAAAATGGTAGGGCGAACACTTGATTGAAATGAGTGGAAAGTGGTCATGTTCGTTGAACTGCTTGCGGAGATCATCCGCAGTGATAAGGTCCGGTACCACACCAGGAAACTTCTCGTCGAAGTAGTCAACAATTTTCCCTGATGCAACGAGTTCTTCGAAGCCTGATCGTTTTAGAAACAAGGTCGAGGTAAAACTCTTGTCCAGATTTGGCAGCGCAATGAACATGGCGTCATCTTGTGGCCAGATGTGTAGGTAATTAGGAGGTATCCTGAAGTCTCCCTTGTCCGAAGGTGGCACGTGAAATTGACACCAAAGTTTGTCGATGTATTCTTGCTGGTAAGACATGGGCACGAACTTCATCAAGTGATAGCGCACAGCGGAGTGTGCTCCATCTGCACCGATCATCAGGTCAAAGCCCACTTCGATATCGTCACTCTTGGCCGGATCGGTCTTGGTGCGATTCTCAAACCATGCCAGCTTCTTGCGGAAGTCTACGGAGACGAGCTTGCGGTTGAAGAAGAAACTGACGTTGGGCATTGAGTTTAGATGGTCAAGTAGGGTCTTATTGAGCCCAGTTCTGTCCATAGCCAGCAAATTCTGATACTTGTTAGTGCATTTTCAAAGGCTACAAATTACACACGTACCCTGCCATGAGCATCGTAAGCCTGTGCTTGGCGTACATACTGCCCTTGTTTTCGCATGTGGATCATACGACCATGCATGGGAAAGGTCTCAGCGAGGACAGCATCTGCAAGATCGACCAGACCAGTTTTGCGAAGAGAATTGATGCCTCGTTCCGACAGTGCCAAATTGATAGACTGCGATATATTCGAGGTGTGTTCGGAGTTGCGGAGATCTTGGAAATGTCAGCCATGTGATAGCAGAATTAGACCATGCAGCTCACCGGATCTCAACTCATAAATCTCGACATCATGTCCACGGACCGCGGCGTAGAGAGCAGCAAGGGAGCCCACAGGCCCTGCGCCAACGACAACAACCTTTTGTGGCATGGATATACAGAAGATCTACGCTTATGCACGTGCGTCGATCTTTACGCTCGTGTAAGACGGATAGACTTCGGGGGATATTAAATTTTGGAAGGTTTGGCGCGCGGGTGTGTATGTCGAAATTATATGGAACACCTTTGAGACGAGACCATTATATAGATAGGCCGCGAAAAAAGGTGAGGGTCACGGACAGAAGGCAATGATGCATGATGGAACGAAACGGGCAAGTGCGGACGAATTGATAGCCAGATGGCCACCCACGGCCTTAGTAATCAGCCGTGCCTGCAATGATTCGAGTTCTGGACCCCCACTGACAGAACTCCGACAGCCGACGCGTTTTTGCGGCATTGAGGTCACGACAAACAATCACCACAACTTTTTAGCGGAGCTCGGACTGCCTAGCGTCTAGCTGTTAGAAACAGCATAAAAGTAACCAAATCCTCGAAGAGATCCAGAAGTCCTCTTCGACCTCCACACAGCTCTTCCATAGCACGCAACCAAGGCGCATCATGGCTAGCGACGCCCCGCGCAAGTGCGCAAGCAACGACTGCGAGAACGATGCAGGCGCGCTGCAATGTCCAAACTGCCAGAAGCTGGGCAAAGAAAGCTACTTTTGCTCTCAAGACTGCTTCAAGCGTAACTGGGTACTTAGTAAGAGGAGCTGAGGGTAAGAGGCAAAAGTGTCTAATGAAAGAGTCTAGTCAGAGCACAAGAAGATTCATAAATCACAAAATGGTATACTTCAGAACATCTTCACGCCTAAAGTAGTTTCTCACCCGGATCCAGCCACCGGCCAATTCAACCCATTCCCCACATTCCCGTACACTGGAGCCCTAAGACCCGTCTACCCATTATCGCCCCGACGAGAAGTACCGAAGACCGTAAAACTGCCAGACTACTCAAAGGATGGTATACCACGCTCGGAGCAGGTCTTTGTCAACAGGAACAAGATTGCCGTGTTGGACGAGGCGGAGCAAGAGGGTATGCGCAAGGTCTGCCGACTTGCGCGAGAAGTGCTCGATATTGCAGCGCGTGCGGCAAAGCCTGGCGTCACGACCGACTACATTGACGAGATTGTGCACAAGGCGTGTATGGAGCGCGACGTAAGAAAAATGCCCATCGCATCGAAAGGTTCATACTAACGATGGCAGTCATACCCTTCTCCCCTCAACTACTGTAACTTCCCAAAGTCAGTATGCACATCGGTGAATGAAGTCATTTGCCACGGCATTCCCGATCAGCGAGTCCTCAAGGACGGCGACATCCTTAACATTGACGTGACCCTCTACCACGGCGGCTTCCACGGCGATCTCAACGAGACATACTACATCGGTGACAAGGCGCTGGCAAATCCAGACGCAGTACGCGTGACGGAGACCTCAAGAGAATGTTTGGCTCAGGCCATCGAGATGGTCAAGCCTGGCACTCTCTTCCGTGAATACGGCAACGTCATCGAGAAGCATGCGAAGAGCAAGAAATGCAGCGTAATCCGGACATACTGTGGACACGGAATCAACCAGCTTTTCCACTGCGCACCCAATGTTCCACATTATGCCAAAAACAAAGCCATTGGGCAAGCGAAGCCCGGCATGTGCTTCACGATCGAGCCGATGATCAGTATTGGCACACACCGAGACAAGACATGGCCCGATGACTGGACGAGCGTCACGCAGGACGGCTCCCTCACTGCTCAATTCGGTAGGTACTTGGATTGGATAGCTATGTGTATTTACTAACTCTGCGTAGAACACACACTACTGGTCACGGAGGATGGAGTGGAGGTTTTGACTGCACGGTTGCCAGACTCACCAGGTGGCCCAGTGCCGATGCCAGCAGAGGCAAATGCAGAGGCAACAGCGACGTCGTGAAGAGCTGCTGGATAGTCAACGATCTTGTCGAACACACTAGACGATGCGGTCCTCGAACCAGTGAACGGGAGGCAACCCTGTCAGAAGCTTGCTGAATATTCATGAAAACAAGAGAACGACATCATTAATGAGACTCCATGAAACGAAACAAAGCAATGAACCATGCGAAGACGTCTCAAACGAAACAACCTTGGAACGTGATGCTTGTGACATGCGCCTACCGACTTCGGGCCTCGGGCGCTCAGGCCAATCTTGGAGGATAGCTTGGCGGTTCAACTCTACACCTCAACGTCATCCAAACAATTTGCTGCCTGCCCGCTTCCAATCTGACCAGCTGTCACCTTCACACCACTTGTCGCGACTCGTTACGTCTGTACACTCGTGTTCCTGCAGCCACGTGCTACGTCACCGCAGTCCTCAAGCCGCCCCGCCGCACGAGCTAGCTTTCCGCGTCTAGCCCAACCAACAGCCCTCAGACACACGACCGCATTCGAGCCCATCAGCACCCTTCGCATTCACCTGCTCGCACTGAAATACTTGTTTGTTAAATTGTCAAGCTCTTTGAAGGCATCTTCGCACATATATCGAATATCTACACGCACGAGCGGTTCTCAAAATGACGGGTGAAGCATGGCTGTACCTGCTGGCGGTGTTGATAAACGCCGTCAATCTCTTTCTGCAGGTCTTCTTCACGATTATGTACAGCGATCTGGAATGGCAAGTCTCCCAAATCTGTCGACATCTCCACAGTAGAAAACTGCGCCGCACGAGGCTACAACCAGGCAACATCATAGAGACATGCTAACTGTGCGCAGCGACTACATCAACCCGATCGATCTCTGCAACCGCCTCAACACCTACATCGTCCCTGAAGCTGCCGTACACGGTTTCCTGACTTTTCTCTTCCTGATCAATGGATACTGGATGGCGTTGCTTCTGAACCTGCCCTTGTTGGCATGGAACGCAAAGAAGTACGTGCCAAGTCGACAGGCAGAGCCACTTGGCAGCAAAAATTGACCATGGCAGGATATTCGAGAACCAGCATCTCCTTGATGCGACAGAGATCTTCAGGAAGCTGAACGTACACAAGAAGGTCAGACAATTTCCGCAAGCAGTACACGGCGACATCATGGCGCCTTTGGTGCACTGCAGCGCGCAGATGTGAAGAAGCAATGCGCTGACATCACATAGGAATCATTCATCAAGCTCGGTTTCCACCTGCTCATGTTCTTCTTCTACCTCTACAGCATGATCGTCGCCCTCATCCGCGACGAATCCCACTAGACGTGGCTGTTGGGGGATCTGACGATGTGTTGCTACGCTGCGTCGCTGCGCGATTGGGGATTGGACCCGAGCGATCCATCGCTGGTAGAACAAGGCACCCCGGTGCAAAGAGCAATATGGCATGTTTGACGACAGAGTAAAAGATCGCGCTTTCGCAGTTAATGGTGGACAGGACGAGGTTGGGAAATAGGTTGGATTGGGATAATACGGGGGGTTGTATGGAGGTTACCATGGGAAATGGCGCTGGATACCAATATCGGCCAGGCGGAGAGGCACATTCTTACGTTCAATGGGTTATGATAGCGTTGCGTAGCCTTATAAATGAACGATTTCACATGATCAAGCTTAGACATGAAAGCCTTGGCGCTTAGTCATGGACCAAAAGTTGCAGTTTGAGGATCAACTAGTGCTCCGACCATGATTTATCTCGGTAGCACCCAACCTTGAAGTGAAGGCAGCGCAACAAATCAACGGCTCTATACGATAGCTACTTGGCATCCAACTTTTCTATAGCCCTATTGCCAACCGTAAAACCTGCGCGCGCCAGCATGGCCGGCCGAGTTCCAACTGGGTTTGCGGCGGAGACATACATCAGCGAACACACCTTCCGACAAGGGCATCGAGCAATCGAGGGAGGCAATACAAAGAAGAGGAAGCGTGAGGGAAAGGGTGATACCAGCATAGTTGCTGGTGCTGGAGCATATAAAGGTCCTTGGGCAAGATACGAGGAGGAACGGCCGGATGCTGCTTCAGATGACGAATATGGCAGTGATGAAGAGGTGGAAATAGTGTACGAAGAAGACGAGATTGAGGACAACCCAGCAGCTGCGCCGGGTAAGCTTGCCGGCACGGATTATCAAGACACCGAAGCTGCTGGAGAGACGAGCGAGTTCGTGGGCAGCCAGCAGTACGATTACCAGGGACGGACGTATATGCATGTACCGACTGGTATGTGAACATGAGGATGAGAACTTTTGGGCCAAACTGACATTTTACAGACCTGGATATCAAGCTCACCGGCGACTACGAACCCAAGAACTTCATACCGAAGAAGCTTGTCCACACGTACAAGTACCACACCAAATCCATCACGCAGGTCCGCTTCATCCCAGATAGCGGTCATCTCCTCCTCTCTGCCTCGGCCGACTCGAAGATTGCTCTGTGGGATGTATACCACCAACGCGAGCTATTACGAACGTTCTCGGGACACACCAAGTCTGTCAACGACATCGACTTCAATCCTACTGGCACGCAATTCATATCTGCGAGTTATGATCGCTTCATGAAGTTATGGGACACGGAAACAGGCAAATGCATAAACAAGTTCACCAGTGGAAAGACGCCCCACGTGGTGCGCATCAACCCGTCTACACCCCACGAGTTCCTTGCTGGTATGAGCGACAAGAAGATTCTACAGTACGACACGAGAAGCGGGGAGATGGTCCAGGAATACGATCACCATTTGGGACCTGTCAACACTATTACGTTCTGCGACGAGAATCGCCGCTTTATCACGACATCCGACGACAAGTCGCTGCGTGCATGGGAATATGGCATCCCAGTTCCCATCAAGTTCATCGCCGAACCATACATGTTCTCCATGGTCCGCGCTGCGCCCCATCCTTCAGGCAAATACGTCGCGTTCCAGTCCTCCGACAACCAAGTCACCGTCTATTCCTCCACCGACCGATTCCGCCAGAACCGCAAGAAGAGCTACAGAGGACACAACGTCGCAGGCTATGCTCCCGACATCGCGATATCACCCGACGGTCAATTTATCAGCTCCGGTGATAGCGGCGGTTATTGTGTGTTCTGGGACTGGAAGACGTGCAAGATGTGGCACAAGATTCATGCAGGCGATTCACCGGTGTTGGCTGTCCAATGGCATCCAAGGGAGACGAGTAAAGTCATCACTGGTGACTTGAACGGTGCTCTCAAGTTCTGGGATTAGTCCGTTGATTAGGAGTTGCGAAGTTCGAGAGGAAAGAATAAATGATACCCAGAGCAGGCGGATCTGCCATTTCTACATCATCCATGAACCGAGCCTCGATATGCTGTGCTTGATGTCTGTCGATCAACTAGCCTAGACCGAGGCTTCTGACACCATTGCTGCGCAAGACTTGAAAGCTTACAAGATTCCAGTTTGTTGTGAGAATGCGTAGATGGCCGCGGATGGCGGCTTATGAGCTGTTGCTTACGCATGAGGCGTTCTGCCTCGCAGCAGCCTCGTCTCCGTGCTTACCGCACCAAACCCCGCCATGCTCACCACCACAACACAGCCTCTCGCCCACCGACTCTTCGCCTCCATCCTGTGTCTCCTTTACTTCAAGTTTCGCATCGTCATCTGCCCCGTAATCTGTTTCCTGCAATATTCTGTCCTGCATTTATTCCCTTAGCACCGCCATGGCTCCCAGGCAACCACGACGCCAGCCCCCCTGCACTACCCAAACAGTAACCGGTGACCCAGGAAGCTCGCCGTTATCAACGATCCGTCTGATTCCCCCAGTCTGGGCGTCGCAGACGTCACTTGATCGCGCGTCGCGTCAGTCAGCAGACTTCCACCCATTGGTCCCTGCCTGATTGTGCCTTGCATACTTTTCCAGTCATCCAGCGTTGTGACTAGACGCGGCTGTGCTATTTCTCCATTGACCACTTTATCGCGTTAGCTACTAACAACGGCGGTCCCGAACAGGCGTTTATGACTCCAGACTCCATGCCTTCTCCTGCTTTCGGTTCACCAGAATGTTTCGGGTGAGCGTTGGTTGGGTGGCTGCCTGGATGTTAGCGTGGTGCCTGGGGGACATGGACATAGCCACGCCAGCGCGTGAATCATCGCAATTGCGCACTTGCTCAGGCATCTGTAGGAGAGCGCCGATGGGGTGAGAGGAATAGAGATACCGGTAGGGGCAAGTAATCGGCGGCCTCAGTGAGTAGTTCTGTCTGCCTGGAGTATTAAATGGGCTGGATTGTAGGTCGTTTCTTCTTCTTTTCTCTTCTTTCGATATACAACAGTCATTCATACCAGTCATCGAGGGTCTTGCCAGTCATAACTACTCATCACCTGTGCTGTCTTCAGTCGATCAAGCAACTTCTACCTACAGTCTTCGTATACACCAGCCAAACATATCCTCCATCACCTCATCGACGACAACCAACACACTACAACTCACCACGCCTCACACACTCCACCAGTCACCGCCGCCACAATGTCCTCATCTTCATACTACGGTCAGGCCACCAAAGCCGCCTACACGTCCCGCCCCTCCACCTCCTCAACCAGTACGTCTCCCTCCCAACCAATCCCGTTGCTATTTGAGCCATGACTCTAACACCCTCCCAGCATACTGCTCCGCCTCATCATCCATCTACGCGCAATCAGCCGACTCATCGCGCGCGAAACGCTACGGCAGCAAACCCCCTGCCATCCACAATGGCGGCGGGCAGACGTACGACCCCAACACATCGAGCAGTGCGCCGAGCGGGAGCTATCACTCGTAAGAGCCATGATAGCAGAAGGGAGAGTGAAGATTTGTTTGGATAGCGAATGCATTTGCTGGCGTTTTTGGGGCTGCATGGATATGGTGTCCGGGCTTTTTTTTTTCACTTAGATGGGGTTTTCTGTCGGAATGGATGGATTTGAGGTCGGCCTCTCCTAATTACTTCTCTGGGTTTCGTGACAGTATATGTGATGGTGGGTAGTAGTTGGTTAGAAGTAACACATCTCACGTCTTGTCTGTCTATATTCAGGCATGTCCCTTTTGTGATAGTGACGTGATGTGTAGACAAGGTTTAGTGACGTGCATTGTTAGCGGACCGCGTTACGGCCTTATGCAGGTCCACGTCCTTCGCGTGTAGGGCTGAGAAGGGTGCTTGTGTAAGCTGGTGGTTGTTAGGCTGGCACTTGTGGAAGCAGGTCATTGGGTGTTGCTCATGATTGAGTATGCCATACCACATGTATGATTCCAGACTACAAGGCTGCCTTTTGGAAGTCTTACATCTTGCAGTCTGACTTGACAAAGAGATTGATTGCCAGTCGTGCTATGTTCTTGTAACCTGTACCCGAATTTCCACACATATACTTCTATTTTCGTGCTAAGTCGAAAACGTTTAGTCGCGTATGTGAATTTACTGCTACTGATGTCGCTGACTACTTGATACCTAACTTCTAACCTACAGGCCTGCAAAATCACACATTCGCGAATGTCATTAACGAGATGCAAGTTCATTACACATCATCCTACTAACTCCTCATAGCTAATTGTAAAGCAAGGTCCGGAGCAAGTTGGCGAATATCATTTGCAGCAGATTATCAAACATTGAGGTATTGCTCGAGCACCTCAGAGTCTCTGTTGTCCATATTAAAGGCATTGATAAGTGTTCCTGGAGAAGTTTAGTAGGCACAGAGAAGCGTGTATTCGATTAGTTGTGAGCGTGTAAGACTACTGGAGTATCCGTTACTCGCTCGCGGAGCGTACGGAACAGCCAGGGAGCTGCCTGGATGAGCTGTTCGTTGATGGCTTTTACCTGAAAGAATGCATTTGGGGCTGGCATTGGCCTTTAGAGCAAATAACCCGGCGGCTTTGGATGAGGTTGGAGTACCTTTCTTACCTCTTGTACTGCATTGTTGCGCAGCTATTGTAGATAACTTGAACCAAATTGTAGGCTTCAGCCAGCTCGATCAACTCGCAATCTCGCTGCAATAAGGTACCGCGGAGGCTATTGCAATATTGCTGTCGTGTTTCCAAATGACGTGATCTCCATGCAGGCATCTGGGGGCACCGAACCCTGGTGTACTGGAGCTTCGAACCGCCCCGAATCCTATGTGGAAATCTGGGCCAACTCGAAAAAGCGCGTCTTCTGTTTGTTGTTCTGCTAGCTCGACCGTGATCCTTGCTGTGGTGGTCCTGCGGAGCTCCCACGTAGCCCACTTCCACCCTGTAAATTCTGACCACGCAACGACTCCGAGTATTTAAAGCCTGCTCTCCGTCAACCTTTCGCCTTCGGGCATCAGGTCAATTTGAAACGATTACAGAGAAGATTTGCGTGGCCCCTGCACTAAGGATGACACGACTTATCAAAGATAAGCTACCATTTTTTTGCTGTTTTGTTTGACCTTCCTGTCAGTGTAGTCGAGGCCGTCGTCCCGATGATCCCGGGTTCGAATCATGTCCGTGCCTAGCATTTGGCTCCCCGGAAGGTACTCGGTAGCACGGACATGAACGGCTATTAAGCAAGAGCATATAATAGCCGTTCATGTCCATGTCAAACTCTTTTTTGGGCCGCCATCGAAGCACAACTAAGGAGTTGTTTCCTTCGAGTCTTGCAATGGTGTCTCAAGTATGCGTGCTCCTCGTCTGCCTGTGAAGCAACCTGCATGTTTGATCCGCCCAATCTTTTGCAACAGGTCAACGTCTCATACAGCTGATATGCCCCGCAAAGCCATGGAGCATCGAATTCGCAGGACTCGTCACAGTTCGCTGCGCACAAGTCGGGGCCGTGCGTTTGCGGGGAATTTCGTGGTGTTGTCTTTTTCCATACTCCCCACCCCGCCAACCTCCCACCACAACAACACCCCAAACGCCAAAGACAACGGTCATCGACGGCGGTATGGCAGACAAGGTTCCTCGAATCGGCCAGCAGCACACGGCGGAAAGCCTCGCCCATCTAGCAAGCGTGGTGGCAGGTCAGGACTTGCGCTTCACGGACGCGGCACTAACCGAAGCTGCGAAGAGTTCTCAGACGGCATCCTCCAAGCCTGGCATGACATGGTCAGAGGAGTGGAGAGTTTGAACCTCAGCCACCCCATCGTCCGCCTTGCTTTAGCCTGGCTGCAAGGTACGTCGAGAAAGATCGCGACTATGAAAGCGAGCAAGGCGACTGACACAGCTTAGCTCCGCCCCACAACATCCCACGGCCCGACCTTGCCATTCGATCGCGTTCGAGCGAGTCTTACTTCTTTCTCTACGCGTATACCGGGACGGGCAGCTTTGTCATCGGGCGCCTCAATAAGTGCTTTCCTGGACTAAGGTACAAGCGGCAGCTCCGCGACTTTGAGGTCCAGAGGTTCATCCGAGAGCTATCGACGAAAGGTACAAAGCTCAGGGATAGCATGTGGCTGGTGGGGTATTGCTTGAGGTTTGAGGTGACCGAGATGATGGCCATCGTGCTCCTTATGTGCCGGAACCGCAAGTTGTCAACGAGGGGCATTCAGAGGAAAGTGCGAGACTTCTTCGGACCAGGGATGGACGACATCATCGAGGCGATTTGAGGCAGGAAGAAATGGAATTCGACAACGGCTTCCTTGCCACAGGTACGAAGTTCCATGGCTAGCCGATACACTCCTTGCCGTCTGGACAGGAGAAGCTGTTGCTGGAGAGGCTTTACGGTCCCAGCCCGGTAGCATATGTCGACGACACTATTGCGTGGCTAATTTTGCTGTCGGATCAGTTAAAAGTCAAGGTCCTCCAATCTGTCTTGAACCTTGGAACGACTGTCCACGTCCAGCTCGAACCATCTGGACAATACAACTTCGCTGTCTTCGGTCCGCATGACGATCCGTCTGGGCCATTACCAGCCTTCCGAATCGGCCAGATCGGCCCAGTCGTGAAGCTCTTTGCGATTGCGGAAACTAATTCGCAGTTCCGTGATCTAGCGCTTCAGATTTTCTATGGAGAGAACTCCTTCGTCTTGGGGTCTTTCCCATACTTGGAGCACCAGCCGGATCTATACCTCTACCACCTTGGACACTGGAAGAATGCCATTGGTGAGAGGGCCTGTTCCTATCTGCGTGAGAACGTGTTCGAAGGTTGAGGGACAGCGATCCAGGTCCCCTTCGCGCGATCCTGCTTGGCTCCAACAGTTCAACGCAAACGTGAAGCGGACGATTGGAATACGAGAGTCGTTCCAGGGAGTCATGTCATGTGCGCAATGCCGTTACAATGGGTGTTCAAGGTAGAGCACGCCGATACAAGATCCGGAAGGGATGATAAGGTTCTGAGCGTTTCCTGGTCCATGGGTGGTTTAGAATGGTAAAGTCAGGGACGGCAAAGTGCTAAATGGTCCGCAAGTCTTCGGTAAATGATAAAATGTACTGGAAAGTCGTCAAATGTGCTCGTTGTCGTATGCATTGTGACGTTGAAATGTGAGGGATGACAAGAGGTTGCATCTAGCTTCCAAGGTTCATGGAAGATGCCGCAAATGTGTCAAAGCTCAGCGAAGCTTGGTTAACCTCGCGAAGCTGTCCCGCATCTGCCTTGCAACGACACAACGCATCTTCATCTTTCTTGTGCGCTCCAGGCTGCTTAATTTGCCATGCTTGTGACGTGCATCTTCTGTTCGTGGACCTTTGGCACCTCCAAGGAACCCGGGTCCGACGTTGGCGTACAGCCCCTTC
>Ga0265780_10009507_pt1 | contig 11648 bp, 13 predicted proteins | sample P1T30metagenome_FD_192432 | JGI IMG/M metagenome (GOLD analysis project Ga0265780, IMG submission 192432) | Plant litter microbial communities from East Loma Ridge, Irvine, California - P1 T30 | ecosystem: Environmental > Terrestrial > Plant litter > Unclassified | place: USA: California... | reverse complement strand
ATGAGTTGTTATGGGGGTGGATGGGGAGGGTGAATGGAGAGGGTGGGTGACTGGGGAAGCAGCTGAGCTTGAGTGGAGTGGCTGGCACGGGAAGCTTGCCAGACACGCTAACTCGGCAATGACGACGTGCGTGCGATTAGCGCGTTCTGACACATGCAGGGGTCGGCAACAGATCCGCACTTCTGAAGCAAGTGACCGGCTGTGCACATTGGCGTCCTAGTAAGCATCATCAGGATAGGATTGGTTCAAACACTATGTAGCTAAGCGCGACAGAGCGACCATCACACAGTAGCATCTGGCTCGTCCGTGTATTCTGGAGACGGTGCAATCTGTGCCTCCTGCTCCTTTCGTGTCCTTTCCAGGTCCGCCGCCCATAGTCCCGAACTGACCGCCGCTGTCATCAGAAAGAACATACTGAAGGGAGGAACCAGCTGCATGAACAGATAGATAGTGCCGTACCTAGACCACTTCATCAGCCGAACTCTTCATGGAGAATCTGTATGCTTACCAGGTGTACTGCCACCGTCTCTGCGACACATGTTTGTTTCGTTGCTTGCGATCGTAGCCAAGTAGCTGGAAATACCTCCAGTGTTGGAACGGCCCCGCACGATATCCTGTCAGCAAGAGAAATATGGGAACCCCGACATATGGTACAAAGTTGACTGGTAATAAGAGGACGAACTCTGCAATCTGGCGAAACGAGAAAGGCGCATAGACACACGACCGCGCGGGCTTGCCGAGGCGGCGGACAGGGTCGTTCAGAGAATCTTCCGAGACAGGTCGATGTTGGCGGACCAGATCCTCGTAGCCCTTGTAGACCAGGACAGCATCGAAGATGTCTACCTGTGATTCGTCCTGCGCGCGTCAATATGCCTGTCAAAATCGAATGATCAGATGGGAGCACTCACGGCCAGGAACGACTCAAACAGTATAGCTACTACAGCAGCTCCTTCGCCCAAGACGAGGAAAGTCCCGTTCACCCATGCACTCCCATTGTGCTGGAATAGCGCAAGAAATGCGACTTGTGGGAGATAGGTCCAAAAGAACAGGTTCAGGATGATAAAGGCACTCAGCAGAAAAGCAGGAAGTAGGCGAGCCTTCAGTAACGGGTAGAGGAACGGGTGCGCAAGGAAGAATATGACCCCCTAATGATTGCTGTTAGGCCTTTCTTGAAATCTTATATTACTTTCAAGCCAGGGCGACAGGTGGACGTACCTTTGGCAAGTATGAACAAGCAATAATGTTGTCCCAGGTTGGACGTACCACTACCTTGGGTATATTTTGCAATGCTGTCTGCGGCGGAGGGTGTGCGTGTGGCATCGTTCGGTGCTAAAGAGTAGCAAAGTTGAGAATTCATTCAGCATATGTAAGTCGTGGTGTGCCTGGAAGGGAGCTGTTGCGGTGACGTATGCGTCTCGCCGCATGACCTCGGTCCGCTTATCGATAATGCACCGGCGAGATTCATAAAGTCGAAGCGGACGCGTTGAACCAGTTGCTGACAGATCAGATGCCGTGATGCATTCCAAGGCCATGGTCTTATCTCTGTTGGCTCTCTGGAGACGACATATAGATTGCTGATCGCCCCCTCAAGCTCTAGATTACTATGCAGCAACCTGCGCCAACCACGCCCTAGGGCTACATGTTTTCCATCGGGCAATCCGACATAGCCTGGCCCTCAACAGGGTCTCGAGATTGTGGGACTAGTTCCTCCAGGTTTATGATTGCCTAAAATCTGCCTGCGTACTGCTGCTAGATCGTTATTGCTTCCGCAAATAGTTCGTTTCTGACTTTCATCATGTTTCTAAACTCATCCGCTGCCTCCTGGGTCTACAATAACACCAAAACCAACATAGAGGTCGAGCTCTTCCATCGTAAACTACCAGACTATGCAATCACCCCGCTTATCTCTCTACCGAGCCTTGCGAAAGAACTTGGACTTGGCCATGTTCTGCTCAAGGACGAATCCAATCGCCTAGGATTACCCGCATTCAAGATCCTCGGGGCATCGTGGGCTGTGTTCAAAGCGGTCGTCGCAAAGTGCGATCTCCCGCCAGCCAGCACCCTAGAAGAAGTAGGTACAGCTGCAAGGCAGGCTGGCATTCGTCTCGTCACTTGCACTGAGGGCAACTGGGGAAGAGCTGTCTCTAGAATGGCCAAGTACCTTGGAATCACAGCCATCATCTTTGTGCCAGACTTCATGGACGAAGCAACACAGCGGAAGATTGAGAGCGAAGGCGCCAAGGTTGTGGTAGTGGACGGAGATTATGACTTCTCGATCAAGAAAGCGAGAGAAGAGGCCAATAAAGATGGTTTGCTGGTCATGGACGTCTCATGGAAGGGTTATGAGGAGATACCAGAGGTAATTCAATGAGTCTTGCTAGAACTGTAGCTATGCTGACTGGAACAGTGGGTGGTAGAGGGTTACACAACAATGCTCACAGAGACAGACAAGCAGCTGGCGGCCATGGGCATTACATTAGCAACTCACGCTATAGCCTCGGTTGGTGTAGGATCGTGGGCACAAGCTGTCACTATACATTACAAAAGCAAGGACCCATCTGCGACAGTGATTACGGTGGAGCCCGACACTGCTGCAAGTCTGAAGACAAGCTTGGAAGCTGGAGAAATCACTCCTATTGAGACGGGCAATACCATGATGAACGGCATGAATTGCGGCACAGTTTCCACGACCGCTTGGAAGGTATTGAAAGAAGGCGTTGACGCAAGTGTTACGGTTTCAGATGTCGATGTCCACCATGACCTGCAATATCTTCACAGTCAACACGTCAAGGTCGGACCATGTGGTGCAGCGACTTTGACCGCCTTGAAGCAGGTGTGTGCAGAGAAGAAGGAGAAACTGGGGTTGAGCGACAAATCTGTGGTTGTGATTTTCAGCACTGAAGGCACACGAGATTATATTGTGCCTGCGGGAGGATCCACCAGGCCCAGTAATGGTCCGTGACTGTGCTTGTATCTTCCTACGTGGATGGGACAGCTCGGAGTCCTTTGGGGCAATATAAAGTGTTGAATAGAAGCAGCATAGTACATCAGTATGGACTTAATGGGTTATAAAATCACGCTGGTTGACATGAGATTCCGTGAAATCCTCCAGGTTAGCAATTCCTCTATCAGCCATTGCCAGAGTGATGCCGTAAAATATGCGGTAGGAAAAGAGCCTATGACTCTATCAACCCAGTGTCTTCTTCTTCTCCTTCTGCCGCTCCATGACATTAAGCACATCCTCTGCCTTGTTCTTATCACCGCGCTTCTTCTTCGTGCCGCGCTTTCTTTGCTTCTTCGCATCTCTTCCGCCACCCTCGGCATCCTCTTCGTCGTCTTCTGCACCAAGTCCTTTCCATTGACTAAACTTGACTTTCTCGCCCTCCCTTTCCATATCGTCGGCATCGTCGAATCGTGATGCACCGAAACCAAGGTCCATGTCTTCCATGTCTCGATCTGAAGCTGCGAGCTCCGCAGCACGTTTCTTGAGGCGAGCTTCTTTCGACTCAGGATCATTGGGGTCATTTGAAGATAGGTTCTGAAGTAGCGTAGAGCTTTCGTCGAGATTACGCACTTTTGCTAAGGCGGCGCGTACTGTGGCATCGGCGGCAGAGAGTTCGGAGGCGTCAGCGGATTCGCGTGTAACGGACTTGAAGTAGTCACGCTTGGCTGGCGCAGTGTTTGCAGAGCTCTTCGGAACGGGTTCGCTAGGGTCTCGGTGTGGATCCTTAGTTTCTTCGGATTCCGTCCCTGTTTGAGCCTTCGCTGTGTCGACTGGTTGCTTCGAACTCTCGCCCTCTTCTTCGGAATCGTCGTCGTCTTGGTCGTCCTCATCGCCGAGGTTAGCCAGGGGATTGTAGTTTGAGCCAACTCCCGCGAAAATGTCCTCGTCTTCAGATTCATCCTGCTTTGGCTCTGGTAAGTTGTGCATGTTGATGGGTTTGTTCGGATCGTCAATGTCATTGCGGATTTCGGGCGCTGGCTGCTCCTCGACCTTCTGTTTCCTGACCTTCCTCTTCTCCTTGCCGTCGATGCCAGTGACGATCAAAACTTCACGACCCTTTTCGTCGACGTCGATTCGCGATGTCTCGCCCTGAGGATTGATCTTGCAGAAGCCAGGTCCTAAGCTTGGAAACCTTCTCTCGTGCTCTGCTGCGGCAGCCGCGGCGGCTTCCTCTCGTTGTCTCTTGAGGTCTTTGAGAATGTCGTTCCTGCTTCTCTTCACGCCAGCGACTGGGGGCGGAGGTGATTTCATCATGTCGCCCTTTTTATCTGCCTTTTGGCGCACGATCGGGCCAACGTCTTCATCAGCCAGCTCATCAAAAGCATCCTCGACAGCTGGGGACTCCTCTGGTGCCTCGTCTACCTCCTCCTCCGCCTGCTCCACCTCAGCAGCCAAGACGTCCTCCCCGCGCCGAACTCGCTCTAGCAGTTTCCGGTCCAGTCCTTTGACCAGATGTGTAGTGCTAACGTCTCCGCCAGTGATTTCCTGGACCAGCTTTTCGAAGGTTTCGCGGTCGATCTCGCCGAGTTTCATCGCCTCTTCCAGATTTTTGACCCGTTTTGCAATCTCGCTATCCTCCAGATCATCGCGGACTTTCGTGCGGTCGGTGTAGCCCGCGGCGAGCTTGGTTCCTTTGGGGGCAGAGGCGCGGCTCTGCTTCTGTGGGTTGGCTTTGGCATTGCGTTCGGCGAGCTGGCGCGCAAAGTCGGCCTGTAGTGAGCCCTTGCCGAGGTGGCGACTATGTGACTGTCAGCGAATATCGCGCGAAGACGATGGCTGGCAGCCCTTACGGTGTCATAGGGATGCTCGAGTGTTTGCGCGCGCCCAAGACAGACTTGGGCGTGTTGGCAGCCGGAGACTTGCCCTTGTCGCCATCCTGACGCGGCGTTTCGCTCAGCAGTAGCCGCCGGAACTGCTGGTTATTCATTGTGAGGTGATGGCTTCGCCGCAGCCCTATCCAGCACCGTACACAGCACCGGCTAGCTGGTGGAAAAGTTCCGCCAAGCCCACGTTGCGGCTGACTCGCGTGCAGCTCCAAAACGCGGGGAGCTCTCAAGCTCCACAGTGAGCGACGTCACTCAGGGACAGCCAAACTCTTGAGCTTTACTTACAAACAATACATAAGCCTAGATAACTTCACATGCCAACTTGCACGTCAAACTGCGTTCAAAGTATGTAGGATATATACAGGCTCCGGCATGTAATAAAGCTGATTCCAAGCTGGGGAGCTCGGGGCTACTGTCGCTGCTCCGCATATTTCGTAGACGCAACTCGTGACCATCAATTCCATACGAGGCTTTAGTATTAGATGTGTTGATGTGACAATCTCTGGTGGGGCCCGCGCAAGCACGCCAATTAGGGTGTACTAGCCGCTTCCACCGTAACTTTGCACTACACACACTGGAACCTTACGTCGTGCCGCACTGACCCCGACCAGTCTCCGCATAAGAATCCTTTTGGTGCCCCCCTTCATCAACCTCCTGGCTCCATCCTGAGTCCCCATACTTATAGTCATCCTCATTTGCCAACATGTTCAGGCTCTTGTTCATTGCAGCTCTTGCGGCCGTCGGTATATGCCAGTATTCCTCGCCGTCTAATTCCTTCAACTCATCCATATATAAAAACCCTATCTTGCAGGGTGAAGGCGCGGATCCGTACGTTGACCCGTCCCTATGAGCTCACTCGAGACTGATTACAACAGCTGGGTCTTCCGCCACGACGGCCACTATTATCTCACATATACAAACACTCTTGATATAACACTCTACCGCAGCGATGTGTTGACCGACTGGAACGATGCCGAGTCCAAGCTTGTCTTCCAGCCTCCACTTGGCATGAACTACTCAACTGATCTGTGGGCACCCGAGATTCACGAGATTAATGGCAACTGGTACGCCATTTTCACGGCCGATCCTCGCAACGACTCTCCTCCTCCTGAGGTGGAGATGTGGTGTGAGTACAACTGCCCTGCCGTCCACCATCGTATGTACGTGGTGGAAGGCAAAGGCTCCAACCCTTGGGATGCCGAGTGGGAATTCAAGGGAGAGCTCAACACGTACGATCAGTTTGCGATAGACGGGACTTATTTCACTTTTTCTGGTAGCCTGTACCACGTGTATAGTTGTTGGTATCGCCAGTACGACGGCTGGCCAGCCAACCTCTGCATCACGAAGATGGAAAATCCATGGACCGTCTCCTCGCCCTTCTCAGAACGCCAAATCATCTCCGTCCCAGAGTACCCCTGGGAGAAGACACCGTTCGGTCGCGCAAGCAACGACCGTCTATCTTCCAATGAAGGTCCCCAGCAACTCACCAATCCCAAGACTGGCCAAAACTTCATCATCTACAGCGCTGGGCGCTCCGATACCCGCAACTACTGCCTGGCCCAGCTCGAACTGGTTGGAGATGACCCGATGAACCCAAGCGATTGGCGCAAACACCCTTATCCAGTGTTTTATCAAAACCCAAAGGAGGAGGCAGTGGGAGTTGGACGTGAGTAACACGATGCACAACGCATCTTCGTGGAACTAACTAGTTTGTAGATGCCAGCTTTACTACTTCTCCAGATGGTACGGAGGACTGGATCGTCTACCATGGAATGCGGGATCCCACTAATGGCTGGGGTGCGCGAACGATTCGAACGCAGAAATTCGAGTGGAACGAAGATGGAACGCCAAAGTTTCCAAGGCCAGGTTACGGTCCATACCAGGTGCCGAGTTCAAAGTAGATATAGCATGTATGTGGACTCGCTGCAAAGGTACATTCTCTCAGGTTTCGTACTACCTTCGCGTCACAATTTCACATGAAGACAGTACAGGGAATATTGGCTTTGACGTGGTCGAAATTGCGAGATAATGCTCTAAGCTCGATTACATATCGTGAATCATCAAAATATCACGTCAGTAATGATGTCAAAAGCCCTTCAGACAGCGCTCTTCTCCCTTGCAAGTCTTCGCAGTCGACTCTTCTCAGTTGCCTCCTCCACTTTTGTCTTCCGCCACGAGCAGGACTCTGCAAAATCGCATATTCTGCACTTGAACGCTTCTTCCATTTCAACTCCTTTGGCCTCTCTTGTGCCCTTCCACCAAGCCATCTCCTCGGAAATGTACCCGTCAATAATATCAGTTTCGTATACAGTCAGCTCGCTGCCAATCACATGGCCCGTTTTCGCGTAGCGGAACTCGGCACGTAGAATAGGAGACAGACTGGTTGGCGGAAGCGTAGCTTGCATCTCAGTGACAAGCAGAGCCCACAGGGAGAGAAGATTCGGGTAGTTGGCGGCTTCGTTGTCAGGTCCAATACCGCCAATCTGGTCTAGGAAAGTGGGTGTGAAAGACTCCAGCGGCATTACGTCGTATCTCGCAAAAACAGTCTCCGCATCGACTGTGTTCAGTGATAGTGACTCGAGTAGTTTGCGGTAAAGCATTAGCTGCATCCATGTCGGCCGCAAAGAGGCACCCGAGGGCACCGAGGGAGCTGAGCGTGTTTTCACATCTGCAATGTAGACCTGCCGATCTAAACAACCGCCATGGCCGTCTTGCGATGCGGTCTTGCCAAAGGCTTGGGTGATGCTCATTTGGCCAGGAGGCAGCGGAACAACACCGCCATCGCGTTCTGCCCGTCCTCGTTCCAACTGTTCTTCAAAGACAGGATCCGGACACTGGTAAGACAGCTCGTCAATAACACCGTTGACGACTTGGCCCTCTAACACGCCCCAGACTTCTAGCTCACGGGTAAGACCTGTTTCGCGCAGACACCGCAGGCCCGATATGGCGTTCCACATTCGCAAGCCAAAGCGGTCTTCTTTGGTCTGCACTTGAACTGGTACTGTGGTGTGCACCTCGTCCTCGAGCTTCTGATGTATCTTAGACCCCGTCCACATTGCTTGCGTGCGCGGCTTGCGTCCGAACTTGCTGAGAGTGTAGAAGTACTGCAGCTCACACCATGCGGGCGATACGAGATCCGTGACAGACAGCGGCTTCTTGGGCTTGGTGCGAAAGCGCTCGAGAGGCGGACGTGTATCGTGTTCTGCATCATCTACCGCCTGGGGCGTGGGGAGGGGTCGCTCTGCCCGCGACGGCGTGGCAATGGAATTGAAGCGCGAGGTTGTGCGAGTGGGCCATGGCGAGGAGGGGTCTTCAAGCGGGACTAGACGCTGTTAGTTGTCAGTCTGTTGATGCTCATGATGTCCATGATGTCCATGATGCATTTGCGTCTACATACCACTCCACGTGCGACGCGATCTTTCGTCGTACTCGACTTCCAGCGGTTCGTGTCCTCGAAGCGGCGAGCTTTGGATCTCTCGCCGTGTTCCGGTGGGAGCAGTGCTCGTGACCTTGTCACTGGTCTTTGCAACGCGCAGCAGCGTGGGCCGGTGGACCTGCACGAAGCCGTCCACATCTTGATCTTCGTCCTCGCGCTCTCCCTCTTCAAATTCTATGCTCGGCAGCACGCGGCTTCTCTCCGTCGGCCTGGCTGTCTGAATCGTCTCCAGCACACCAGCGAGTATCGTATCTTCGTCAATGTCTTCGAAGCCCGTGTCCGATCCGTAGTCACTCACGGCAGCGACAGAGGGTATTTCAACGTCAGAGCCATATTCGCTGGGCGGGTTCATCGGCTGGGCAGTGGATGCAGCCATGTCGCCATTATTGTCTAGCCATGGATCGCGCGACGTGATTGTGTGGCGACAGCCTAACGCGCTCCCTCTGCTGGCGCGCTTCCGCGTGCAGTCGTGAGGTCATGTGCCGACGCGCGAATCGAACATTGATTCCGCGGGTACATGCCAGACATGAGGACTTGCAGGAACGATGACATAGACATATCAGAGCAGATTGATTTTCTTGGTAGATACTCTTCAGACTAAAAAGGGCGGCCAAACTTCAGCCCTGCATCGCTTCGCCAACACCGGGGCGACTGAACTTCGCTCCAAGTACAGCGTCCACGCCCTCGTTGAAGTCTGGCATGTCGTCCGCGCGCTCGTCCTTCCTACTCCATTTAACCACGCCCTGGTCATCTACAGCGAAATTGCCAGCCGTCTGCCATCGGTTGCCGCTTTCGGTCGAGCGCACCTTGATGCCGTCCTCTTTGTCCAATTTTGACACACTAGGAATGCTACCCAGAACGTGCCAAAAGCTTGAAGTGCCCAGACCCCATGCTGCATAGACTTCTCTTTCCGCATCTATAATGACGTTCAGATTTGGCTGTGTGTTTCGTGATGGCTCAGGCAGAGCTGCAAGCCATTTGTCTGTTGCGGCTTGATCACTGTGTGAGACCGCTACAAACCGAATATCTGGGTGCGCTGGGGCCATTGCGCGCATTTGGATAAATGTCTTCTCAGCGACTATAGCAGCATTAGCAGATGCACTCGTTCCATCTGATGTGTTTCATGTACATGGACACCCACAGTGCCTCAAAAAGCTAACGACTGTTGGCTTGCCTTCAGCCGAAAAGCTGAGCTTAGAGGTTGTCGGCGCTTTCTCGCCCACTGTTGGTGTGGTGCCCAGCTTCACGCTCGACGGGGACATGCACGACCAGAACTCGGTTTGCCAGGTCATCTTGAAGTGTGGATACGATAATGTGTCTTGTTGGCCGGAGCCAGGTCCTTTGTATTCGACACCATCTGCAATGGTCTGCTCGTAGCCCCGTTGAAAGCGTCATATGCGGGGTCTCGGATCAAGACCAGCAGAATCGGCCGCAGCCCTTGATCGAGCCCACGAAGCGCAACATTATTGTAAGCGAGTGATGGCAGGCGCGTAGTTTAGTCACAAGAGCACAGTCTGTGTAGGTGATCAAGTCGAGTGTGTCAATGTCAAGCAGAACAAGAAGAGTCACGGGGCAGGCAAGGTAGATTGAAGTTAGAATCAGTTGATTCGGGTAATATCGTTCAGTGACCTTCACCGAGAGACCGGATATACTACATGCTCAGCATCATTCGATGCGCCCAGAAAGGCTGAAAACCGTAAACCATGATTAACCACAACGCCTGAGAACCCAACCCCGGAAACCATCATCAACCCGAATGTGTTGTCATGTCGAGTGGTGCGAGAAGTGAGAAGCTTAACCGCGCTCTCCACGGAGGCGGCGGGCGAGCTGGATGTCCTTGGACTGGATGGTGACACGCTTGGCGTGGATGGCGCACAGGTTGGTGTCCTCAAAGAGGGATACGAGGTATGCCTCAACGGACTCCTGGAGAGCGCCGATAGCAGAGGACTGGAAGCGGAGGTCCGACTTGAAGTCCTGGGCAATCTCACGAACAAGACGCTGGAAGGGCAGCTTGCGGATGAGAAGCTCGGTGGACTTCTGGTAACGACGGATCTCACGGAGAGCGACGGTACCAGGCTTGTAGCGGTGAGGCTTCTTGACACCTCCGGTTGACGGCGCGGACTTGCGGGCAGCCTTGGAAGCGAGCTGCTTACGGGGAGCCTTGCCACCGGTGGACTTACCTGAGAGGAGTTAGTATTGATGCAGAGTAGAGTGAGGTGCAGGCGTCGAGCAAAGTCGTGATGCGACGCAGTGGTGGCAACACCAAAGCGCGCTGCAGCGGCAATGCAAGCGATGCGATGCGCAGATGAGGTGGGACTTACGGGCAGTCTGCTTGGTACGGGCCATCTTTGATGGTGTTGGTGGTTGTTGTGATGAGGATGTGTTGTAGTGGAGTGGTGGTTGAGGCTGTTGGGTGGAGCTGTGTGGTGGATGAGAGAGGGAGAGCGGTGGGCGGGCGAGGTATTTAACAATGGGGGGCGGGCGGCAGCCTGGAAAATCAAACCGAAAGCGCGCTCAGAATCAGCAGGAACATCAAAGGTGATTTTGCTCCCAGCTCTCACCGCGAACTCCAAACTTGCAAGTCTCGCCCGACCCCGCCCATTGGCTCGCTAGGGCCGCTGCCGAAACAGGAAGTGGCACGGTTGTTGATCTGGAAAGCGCGCCCGTGCGCGGCCGTGATCCAGCTTGGCCACCACCCACCCGTGTGATCCGACGCGACTGCCGCACGCGCCTGCTCGCCTCAAATACACCCACCGCCCCATCCACCCAAGTCCATCATCACAACACCAACCATCTCTTCAGCCTCAACTACATAAACAACCATCTCCACCACACATCTCCCTACCAAACCCCCCCCCCCACACTTCAACATGACTGGACGTAAGTTGCAACCCCACAATCACCAGCCCGACGCGTCCACCACAGCGCGTCTTGCTTCTGCGTCTTCATCAACACCATACTGACGCGTGTCACAGGCGGCAAAGGTGGCAAGGGTCTCGGCAAGGGTGGAGCCAAGCGTCACCGCAAGATTCTCCGCGACAACATCCAGGGTATCACCAAGCCCGCTATCCGCCGTCTCGCTCGTCGTGGTGGCGTCAAGCGTATCTCAGCCATGATCTACGAGGAGACCCGTGGTGTCCTCAAGACCTTCCTCGAGGGTGTCATTCGTGACGCCGTCACCTACACCGAGCACGCCAAGCGCAAGACGGTCACTTCTCTCGATGTTGTCTACGCTCTCAAGCGACAAGGCCGCACTCTCTACGGTTTCGGCGGTTAGATGCTTTTCTTCACGCTTTTCATGTTACGACTTCTGCCGGCTTCTTCAGTCCACGGTCGGCTTTCGGTGCTTGGTGGGATGGTCATAGCCTTGTACAGTATAGTA
>Ga0265780_10009505_pt1 | contig 11649 bp, 12 predicted proteins | sample P1T30metagenome_FD_192432 | JGI IMG/M metagenome (GOLD analysis project Ga0265780, IMG submission 192432) | Plant litter microbial communities from East Loma Ridge, Irvine, California - P1 T30 | ecosystem: Environmental > Terrestrial > Plant litter > Unclassified | place: USA: California... | reverse complement strand
TCCCGGGAATGCAAGCTATTGATTGTGTGTAGATGTACTGAGCCTGGATCTATCTCAAGTTCTGATGGCTATATTCAGAACAAAATCCGGTGTGCAGCCGGGTGCAGTAGGCGTGGCAGATGTTTGATGTGCAGGTCAGGTAAGAGCATGGGTGTTTCTGTATCAGCCTCTTTGGTCAGCGACCTATCATTTGAAGCAACAGCATAGAAACTTCATGCATCAGCGCGTTGCTGTAGGATAAGGTGCTAGCATACGAGAAGCGAAGAGACGATCGATGCCGAATGAGTGGGCTGGGCCGTTGCATCATAATGAGTTTCGTCGGACCACCAATTGTACACGCATTGCACGGCGGTATGCACCTACCCCAAAAGGCACGCCTCGAAGATTTCATCGATACGACATGGGCATAGCCAGCATGTCCTATCTGATGACGACACCTTCTTGACCCCGATATTCTACTCCGATATTCTACTGTACGTGGCGATCTTCTTCATGGGGCTGCGTCAAATCAAATTAGGTACCGTCGTCAAGAAGTTTCGGCGCTCCTCGGACGTTACATCAAGCTCATCTAACAGCTCCACCACACAGACAGCAGACATGGTATCGTACATGGTGCAAAGACAAATTCAATGGGATGTCGTTGCTCAGTCATGCCACAACATGTTTCAAGGTTGACAACCATCAATCGGCCCGCTGTTTGATGATCCGAAATCCTCGCGCAGCCATTCACGCCGCCTTGCGGTCTCGCCCACTTCTTTGACAACGACGAGTTTGCCAGTGCCATCTTCATAGCAGTCCGCCCAAGATTATGGAGGCTCGCTGTGTAAGTGGCCATAGCCAGCAGAAGCCTAACTAGAATGTCATAGAACAATCAAGCAACGCTCCAAGCCTGAGTGCATACCAAAGTCATCTTTCACTGCAGCAAGTACAATGGCTGACGACACCAGAACACCACGGTGCGGGCAACCAACGATCGAAAGTCCGAACACGAACATTAAGTGTGGTGGGAGAGGGGCCACCACGTTCAGCACTCTGTCGTACCTTTCGGGCCCTGAAGCTGACATCTCCGACCCGTACTGCAACCTCTCCCTGCCTCCGCCACGGTTACTTGTGCACCATCTACTTGGACCACAGTCGAGAACCACTGCGCATTACGCGACTCTATGCTATGGCTGTCGCCGCTCCTAGAGACGTCCTCGCCCGAACTCTCCAGAGAGCGCGACATGAGGCAACCGAATGCTGGGCATCTGTCTTCGACAAAAGATGTGCATTTGGCCAGAGACGATGGCATCGCACAACGCAGGCCCATTACACCAAGCGACTTCGATCCAGCTACGTTTGACCCCCCCACTTGCCGAATCACGACCAATTTGCGACATGCAACATCCATCTGCGACAGCATTACATGATGCCTGTACATTATGTCTGTCGCAGCAATGCATAACAAACATATCAGCCGTTGATGATAACCGTTACCGTACCTCACAGGCGGCGCCTACAGTTGTCCCAGCATCACGGTTACCACCATGGTACGGACAAGGATACGGCAAATATCGCCCTCCTCTTACGTCGATGATTAGCGGGATAACTATAGTGCCATGAACGCACAGAACATCATCTCAAACGTGGAGTAACGCGAACGGGCATTTCCTACGAGCCTTGCGCAATGCCCCCAAGCTCCAACCACGACAACGTGCTGGCCTGAAGAGTGCACAAACTTCCGGGGAGGAAGTGCCAGCTCTGGCAGGGATCTTACCTGGTGGGCCATGAAACGCCTTCATCTCCCAACGCCCCACCAGATCTTACACAGCGCCCTGCGTAACATCCAACATCCTCGACCCTCGCTAGCCGCTCGCCCTTGTCTTGAGCCTCGCCTGCCAAAACTCGTGGACCTGCCACTTGCGTTCAGCTGCATCTGCACATCTGCAGCTACCTAGCGCAGCAGGTGGCCGACGGCCTTCGCCTCACAATTGCGTTGTTCTTCGTGTCTTCGCGATGCCTAGCAGAAGCAAATACGAGCCCGAGCCCTTGCTCTCGGGACGACGCCAATATGCCACAATATTCTGTCTGACACCTGTTCCTTCCTGGTGTCACATTGAGGACACACGCGACGTCTGACAGGACGCGCCCGTGGCCGTGGGGTTGGAGGCCATGTCTCAGGCTCCGTCAGCATCGAACACTCTCCGTTCGCGATTATCTCATGTCTTAGTAAAATCCGTCGCCTACGACTAAGACCATGCTGCCTCATGTTTCCCAACCGCCACTGTCTGAATGAGGAGCGGGCCGGGGCGAATGCAATGACGATGGCGGCTGACACGATACCAGAAACACTGATTAGGCGAGGTACACAAGCAAGCGAGCACCTGAAAACCACGAGGTAGGAAAGCCGTTGGCGTTACGCTAACGCACTATTAATAGCCGGTATTCAACCATAGCACATTACTGTACGACTTTCTCGAAGCCCTTGTGGAAAGTGCTGCATTGGCCGTCATGACAATCTTGTCGCACATGCTACTGTATAACGGATGCCGCGGCTCAGCGCTTCGGCGAGTGAAATTAAATGACAACAGACCCCAAGTGTCCGAGCAACGAAGAAATTCCGAAACTCAATTGCCCTTGCGCAGTGAAGCCGTCGGTCGGAATAGCAAGTACATGGACTCGACCCACGCGCAACTACAACCTCTCCAACCATGATGTTGTGGGATGTGAGGCTTTGCGCCGGTGAAGTGGTCGCGCGAGGCAACCCTGTCAGCGCCGGTAAGCACACGACGATAAAGCGACGGCATTCTTTTAGTCACGGCCAAAGATATCGAGTGAAAAAGGCTGCTTATGTGTCAGGGCTAGACGAACTTCTCACAACCCCAGACAAGCAATTGTGAACAAGGCTGAACGTTTTGGGCACCGAGGCAGCATGTGTATTTTCCAGCCTGCGAAAGCCAATCGGCTCCCAACGAGGTAAGCTAGCCCAACGGTCGAATTTCCATGGAGCTGTAAAGTGTGCGAAACCGTGTGTGGCATGCACTCCTCACACCACTTTCTTGACAACACCCTGGTTCCGGTTCTCCCGCTACCTTCAGCTCGACTCGCACCCCCTTCGAGTCGTGCGCATGCAGTCTGTCAACCTGTTCGGGCGACTGTTGACGAAGTCCGGGTCGAATGTGGAGAGCTGGATGCTCGGCGGCCCCGTTGCGTACATGAACCTGCTTTCCTGCACGCTCGACACACACACACGCACCTGTTCGTCAACACACTCGCCCAAACACATGCCCTCGCAGTAAAGCGCTGCCTCTGCTGATCACCCGCTTTTCCCGACCAGGATGCAGCGCGTAACATGACTCGATGCCCGCCCATCATACACCTACTTGATCCCAACCCAAATATTGGATCTGCATCTCAAGAGAGTCTTGCGCAACAGCGATCAACGCTCCTGTGCAATCATCGGCCTGCACGCTGCCTTGTTGCCTGGCTTCCGGCCGTAACGTGTGGCGCAAGCACGAGCATCACTGCCGGAAATGCGTGGCGCTGAACGGTCCGAAAGTGACTTGCGTTGATGGGCAATGGCGAATGTGACCGAGGATGCACAACGCGCACAAATCCACGTGAGCGCCGGCACACGCCCAACGGTGATCGACGGTATCGATAGCGTAGAGTTGAACTCTGTCTGGCTTTCGCGGTCGGTGTTGTAACCTTAGATCCTTGGCGTGAACGATGGGCAGACGGCGAGTCGGATTTACGAAGTGCTCATTTACTGCTGGCCTTGTATCCCTGGCGGCGAGGATGGGCATATGCCGAGTCGGATGTCGGAGTTTGATGCGCTGCTGCTTGGTGATCTGGATGGACGCGGTGAGTATGGCGGTCTGACTCTAGATAATGAGGCGGGATGGAGACTTTGCGTACGGGTAGGGGTGGTGATTCGAGGGATATTTCGCGAGCAGATGGGCATGGACGAAGGGGTCCTTGCCGACGTCGATCGCTTCGCGGTATTGAGTCTCATCATATAGGTCGGGTTGAGAATGCTATGATTTGCACACTCCTTGCGCAGTGGATTGTGAAAGCAGTGAAGCAGACCGTCAGTGTGGGCAACCAGCTCATTGGTGCATTTATTCCGCTCCTGCGATCTGCGAGATGGACAGCAGAATATGTGTTTTTTCCGTGCCTGGTTTGACAAAGTTTAGAAAAATTGCAAATGGGACAGATGCAGGCGATCAATTTCCGGTCGCAGGAATGGCTCGTCATTGTCAAGTGATTCCGAGCGTTCCGGCATTGTTGCTGCTGATCCTGCGGCGGGGTGTTCAGGCTCCAAGGGATTCCACGGTGATTGATGTAAAGTTGCTTGAAATGGCGGATCGAAGTTTCCACTGACGTGAGAGATTAGGTGTAGGTATTTGTGGTAGTTGTTTGGTGTGCATTTCTTCATGAGTCAAGTGAGGCTCTTTATTGTATAGCATGGTGGCAGTGTTGTAGTGCTTTAATATTCACGCACTTTTCAGGATATCACAAAGTGACGGTACAGGACGCAATTTCTGTGAGATTTTAATTCGAAAAAGGCTGCTCAAAAGATTGCCAACATCTTACTTTCCCTAACTAACTGACAGAGACACTGGTGTGATGGCAGTGTCGGTGCTTCGAGGATACAGGCTAGTACACTAAGGTACTCAGAGAGATCCTCGCGTAATAGGAGTATTAGTGCTTCGAGGATACAGACTGGCAGACTGGTAAGCTGGCAGACATCCTGGATGGCGGTGCTGGTTAGTATCGCGTGGAAGGATGCGCTGCTACGACACACTGATGCAGCCATGCAGTCAGAAGGAGTTGAAACGTTAACGAGTTGAGCGCGGCTGTGACGCTGGAGAGGTCGTCGAGTCTCACGGTGGACGTGAGCGCCACTGCGAAGCTGAAGTGCTTAGATGAGAGCTCTAGACAGCGAACATTGATGCTTCTAAAGGGATAAGAAGTGGTGCAAGGAGTAGTGCAATATTGGGACGCAGGCGAGGTTTTGTTGTTGTCACCCATTCACACCAGATAAACGCAACGAGGCCATAACAGCCGCGTTGGGGTCGATACGACACAAGCTCTTGTACAAGTCTGAGTCTGAATTGGTAAGTCACATGGAAGGTCAACTGAAGAGCGATGCAAACTATCATTTCCCTCGATTCCTCGGCATCAGCGGTTTTGAAGTAAAGAACGTAATCGTCAAAGGCGTGAAGGTCATTCTCTGTGACAGGAATGTCATTGAATTCAAGACAACACCTTCATGCCACCAGGCTTCACAACCAAATCTCACACAACGGTGCCGGCCAGATCGTAATGCGAATTTCATTCTCAACTGCTTGCAGTTGATAGCCACACATGAAAAGACTGTCAGTATCCCGAAAGTATCTAATCATCGCACCCTCTAACTTGTCATAGCTTCATACTGCCAACGCCCACGTAACTAGCCTCGCTATTGCCGCCAATGATTTGAATCAGCCTTCCGAGCCTGCACATGCTTCGCCCGTTACAACCTTCGCACCCTCGCTACCATCCCAGAGCCACGAGAATCCGCTTTCTGCCATCTACTTAGACGAGCCTTTTGCTCAGTCCGCTGAAGTCCTGCTCCCTTCAACCTTCGCAACACCATCTCAAAGCCATGAGAATCCGCTTTCTTCCATCTAACTCGACCAGCCTTCCGCTCAGCCTGCTAATGTCCCGCTCTCTATAACCTTCGCAACACCACTCAGGAGCCATGAGGATTTTTTGTTTGTTTAAAACCTCAGTTAGCCCACTAAAGTCCTGCTTCCCTCGATCTTTGCCACCGCCTTTGAAAGCCAAGAGGGTTTTTTGTCTGTGAGCAATTCAAACTGGCCTTTCACTCAGAACACTGAAACTCTGCTCAGACCAGACCCTGCAGCACCGCTTCGCTTAGGGAGCGACGACAGCTCCTCTCCGGACTGGCTAGATCTAATACCGCGACCTCAAAGCAACACTGTGGATCCGGAAGCGTCATCAAGCGAGCTACCGGAAAGGAGAACTCGCTCTTCAAACGACGAAGGACGTAACTTAACCTCAAACAACAAGAAGCGTAACTACCAGACAATGTACCTTTCCTCAACGATAAAGGCATGTAGGAGTGTCCTATTGAGAGCTGTGGGAAGTCTTTCAATACCAGTGAACATGCGAAGAACCACCTTCCTGCACTCCACGACACTTTCCAGAATATCTATCGGCGACCTATATGAGTTGTGATATCGTCGAGGGTTTAAGGGGTGTATCTCAACATGCAAGAAGTGGATGGGAAGTGACTGCATCATTTTAGAAAAAGGTTACAACTACCCGTGTAAATAGTGGAATTCTTGCATGAAGCCTTGGCTACAAGAGCGTGAGCTCGGGGAAGATTGGCACTCTCTCAAGTTGCACAAGAAATGATGAATAGCTGGGGCTGCGAGACTGCGACAATAGCTTGAGAATGAAGAGGAAATATTCAGGAAAAGCTGCGAGTACCTCTGAGATGTCCTTTCGCTGTTCTACGGATAGGCCTGTATAGGGCTGCTTTATATTGCACAGCACAACATCGACTTGTGAGCGAAGGCCTTCGGTGCAGTCATCGACCAAGCCAAATATGATACTTGCTTTGGGCCCGACAGAGGTGACAGACCTTTGAACATGTACGTTGCTCTCGACGACGATACATAATGAATGGCTTCTCATCTGAGGGTATGCACGTAATCGGCGACCACACGTTCGCAACAACTCTGATGTTGGAGTTAGCATGCGCGAGGTCTACAAAGATGTCTCTGGGCATGTGTCGTCGAGGTAGATGGATGTGCGAAGATATCATCGGCGAAGAAGTCCCACCGGGCCGTGATCCCGATCACTGACAATGCAAAGACTCTCATTGCAATCCAGTACGCATGGCCACAGCCGCCTTCACATACTATGAGAAACGAAGGACCTCCGCGACGATAAAGACTGAATTCTACACATTCCGCGATGCAGTAAATCATGCGGTAGTCACGCTCTTGACTCTAGTGGGATCCGTGAAAGTGGAACGGCCCCTCCCTCTTCACAGAACCATGGTTTCTAACCCTTTGGACTAAGGGAATAGGTGGTAGGAGTCGGCAATACGGCGTCGCTGAACTCTGCTTGTGGGGTAAACGTGGCACTCTCTGTACCTATATGTGCTTCAATGATAATTGTACATTCTGTTTATTCAGCCTCTCTGCAAAGTACACCGGCCACAGCTTTCGTGTTGGCGCAGCCTGTACATCTTCAATTGCTTGGTGTCGGTGATAGAATATTTGACAAGTCCCTGAAGATATTCGGGATGCTTCCAGCGACAGGAACTCAGGTAGTGCTAACACTGCTTTCTTAGGCTCACTTGGAGTGAATGTGGGCACTGTTGATGCTCTCTTACGCTGCTGGCGTGGGCATTGGACAAAATGCAGCAGCTGGCTTGGTTAGAGTGCTATGGAGCCTCCTCGCCCCGGGCACTCAAAGGAGCTAATCACAGCTTTAGCTTATACACAAGGTGAAAGCGGAAATTCCTCATCTTGGGCAGCGAGCAGAGTTTTCCTAGTGGCCACGTGGTTGTTCGGAGTCGACCGCAGGTGAAGGGCGGACTCACACAGAGCCGTACAAGCGAGCTTTAAAATTTCGACTTGGTTGCGCGTCCACCACAACAACACCAACAATAACCAGTGTTAAAAATGGCGGGACCACGCAAGCGACACAGTATGCCCGCGAACTCAGTCACGTCGAACTCAGACTAACATGCTCAGCCTTCGGACTACCGTTCATCGAGGAGACCCCGCCAGCCCCCGCCTCAGAAAAAGCAGACGATGACATGAGCGACGATCAGGAATCCATGAGCTCCTTTGAGGAGTTTGCGAGGGCACTCGGTGGCTATGGTATGCTTGCCACTACCCAGGCCTCGAACTCAGACTAACATACACAGATTCAGCAGAGGAATCCCATGAACTTACGTCTAGCCTATCCTACTCAATAGACGTTGAAGACCTTGATGACGCACCGCTTGCGGGGCTCGAGCCGCTAGTCAGCCCACTCTCACGACATGAGCGAGCCACGTTATCACCAGACGCTGCTGCGCTGAGAGAGGACATCATCCGCGAGTTCGATGATCCACCAGTCGTATTACCATGGGAAGACTTTCCCGGCGCAGATTGGGAAGAAGAAGCTGAAGTTCCGCCGAGTGGCGCAACCTCCTGCGCACCCGGAGCAAAGGGCGCCTGGAAATGCCCCGTCCCTGGGTCTTGGGGTGACTACTACATGTCGTCCGAGAAATCCGCATGTCCTGGATGTGGTGGAGGGAGGGCGGTACATGCCAAGGAACCCGAGGAAATGAGCTGGGACATTGCCGCGCCAAAGGACAGCACATCCGGAGGCGAACAGGGTAAGACCAAGAGAGGGACCGGCTGGCTCTTATTCAAGAAAACCACTGGCTTCATCGGAGCCATTACCACTGCACCGACCAGATCCGCGAACCCTCGCCCGTCATCACACCACAGTAACAAATCTACGCATCTGTTCCGCGCCTTAATCGCATTCGGCTACTCAGTTCCCGAGGCTTTACGCAAAGCTACCACACCTTTCCTCATGGATGGAACGGAATCCCGAAAAACCATGAACATTATCGCATGGTTAAGAAAAGAAGGTCGATGGGGCAAATTGGATCTGGGCCTGGGAACGAAGAGGTTCGACGTATCGCTGCTTGACAAAAGCAGTGACAGGCGCAGCATCTTTAGTATGAACAGTGATGAGTTCGAAGCCATGGCTTTACCTCGCGATATGAACGACCTATATGAGGAATCCGACAACGAGGATTCAGAGCACAGGGACCGCGACATGGACGGCTATACCACCGATGAGCTCACAAGACTCGCCTTGCCCCAAGACTGGTTCGACGAATCCGATACGAATTCAGAGCACAGCGGCCCCGACATGAGCGGCTATACCACCGACGAGCTCGAAAGACTGGCCTTCCCACGCGAAGAGTTCGGGGAATCGTACAACAATATGTCGGAACCCAGGGACCTCGACATGAGCGGCTACACAGGCGATGAGCTCGAAAGGCTTGCTCTCCCTCGCAACGGGATCGACCAATTCGAGGAATCCGACAATCAAGATTCAGAGCCCAGGCACCGCAACCTCAGCAATTCCACAACGCAAGAACTTATCAGGCTTGCCTTTCCTGCTGTAGACCGCATTCTTAGTACTAAACGCCTTTTAGATGGACCCGACAAAGAGGATTCCGCGGCCGAAAAACAATCTTGCTTGGCCGAGATGAGTGAGCTTATCGACATGGCATTCCCTGTCAAAAATAATCGTTTAGGTGAACACAAAAAAGAGACATCCAACGCCGAACGTCACTCTCACAGCCCCAAGATCGACGAGCATATCGCCATGGTATCCCCCGTCGGTCGTCGTGAAGAAGTCTTGAACGAACTAGAGAGCGAAGAATCATCGATGGAACCGAAAGACAGTGGCAGTTCAGCCCCAACTCCCCCACCGTATGTACCCCTAGATCAAAGAGCCAAGAGCGGCCAGAGCGCTGCAAACCGAGATGGACGGGCACAATCCACGAACAATGTTCCCGGCACTTCTGGCCGTGGCCGTGGTGAATCGGAAGACCCAGACCTCGAGCTCGACCGCATCATTGCCAACCGAACCGCATACTGGAGACAGGCTTTTGGGAATCTGCGCGCATTGAGAGGAATCCAGTTCCCGACTGGCTGGAGAGCCTGTATCCCAGAACAGCTAGCAGAGCATCTCGAAAACGGCGAATGTGTGTTTCAGGATGGTATCGCGAACAAAGTCATGACAGAGGAGGCCGGTACCGTGATGACATGGTGCATGTGGATATACATGCAAGTGAGAGGCACGGCGCGGGCGGACGAATGGATAGTATCGAGAGTGGTGAACATCGTCAGGAGGCACCGCTTTGTGCAGGTCGGAACGGTTGATGAGCTCACGCTCTTGTTCGAGGAGATCGTCCGACGCGCAGAGGGTTGAGGCTGGTGGTGCTGAGGAATCCAGAAGTCGCACGAGGAATCCAGAATGTACAATAGATGGCGGCGAAGAATTGATTGCGTCGATCATTCGGGTATTGAACCATTATGTGATGAAACATGCATTGCTTAAAATCTATCCGATCCAATCTGGGCGTGCAACTACCTCGAACCCATCTTCCATACAAAAAATGTACATTTAACACGCAGAGCTTCACACGAATCATACGCGTGGTACTAGAAGGCTTATACCAGAGTAGGAGAGTCCGATATCTACCTTGGTTCTTTATAAATGTTCAGTGGCAGGGTCAGTACAGTAGCTAATGAAGATGAATAAGTTAGGTGAGCTTCTTCGACGATAAAACAGGAAGACGAATGGATCGCAGTACGAGCCTCGGTAGTTCTTCAGGCTTTTGACGCGGTACCGCCGTAAAGATACAAGGTAATGGAGAGTGTCATAAATATGTGGAGTGTTGTCCCGAGTGTTCTTCCTCGCCTATGTAGAGATAGATGCCTATCGCGACGAGCAGCGCTGCATTCCACACACCAATGACACTGGCAGCAGCCAAGTTTCTAGCACATGCTAGAAATAAGTGAACAAAGCAACATTGCTAGAAACTCGCAGATTGACGCAAACAGGTCACATCGCTACAAATAAAACGGCGTATGTTCCCAAGATATATAACATTTCCGCACACATCCTTTCCAACCACACCAACAAATCCAAGATGCCAAACTACCACCGCGCATCAACCCAACGCGCCGAAGACTGGGCCCGCTTCGACCGCGCCATGGACACGATCATGACTAACATCGAAGCCTCTTATGCGCTCTACAGATATCGTCGCGAATCGCTCCAGTCTTACCAAGCACACATGTATCGTCACCATTACCGGCCTCAAGATATCCTCAGCTTCAAAACACAGCACGAGTCCGCCATGTACGACGCTTTCAAGCTCATAAGACGCGCAAAGAACACGATCAACAATGCGATGCACATGCACTTTCCCGATCGATATCGCCGTATTTGCTCGCCGGGTGAGATCCGCGCGTATGCGAGCACGGGTGCGCGTGTGAGATATGAGAACGAGATCGCTCATGCTCGCGATGACATTGCTCGGGCGGATGCGTTATTAGCGGGTGTTGACGAGGCGCTGCGCAGTGCTGAGATGCTATGAGAGGATGAGGGAGTTCACGGGAGGGTTTGTAAATGCGTAAATACAAGATAGATGGGCTTTACCACGAGCTAGTCTAGCATCAGTGTAACTAAACTAGTCTTGCAGTGGTGTGTCTGAATATGCTACTTCGCTATCACCTCATGCACAACTCCACGCTGTAGTTCTTCGTGCGTATCGAAATTCATATGTTCCATCTCGTAGCAGAATTAGCCGCTACAAACATCCCCATCAGTATGAGACAAAGTTCTGAAGCCGCATTGTACACCCGCCTCGCCACACTCCTCCACCAAGCCCTCCGCGACGACTTAGCCACTTCACTAGAATACGGCATGTACCATTCCTTTACTGTGATATACATTATGGATGAAATGGAAGCTGTTATACTGTAACGCAGCGACCACAATGTGCATGAAGTGCGTGCGCATGTTGTGCATGAGGCATATCTATTCTAATAGCATTGTCAACTT
>Ga0265780_10009503_pt1 | contig 11650 bp, 9 predicted proteins | sample P1T30metagenome_FD_192432 | JGI IMG/M metagenome (GOLD analysis project Ga0265780, IMG submission 192432) | Plant litter microbial communities from East Loma Ridge, Irvine, California - P1 T30 | ecosystem: Environmental > Terrestrial > Plant litter > Unclassified | place: USA: California... | reverse complement strand
CGAAGCCGCTATTCTGCACCCTTAGTCTTGAAATATATCCATCAGCAACTGCATAAACTGGATAGCCTTCTCGCTGGTTGGTTCTAAAATCTATACCTGAATGAAAATGGTTGCCGCGAATTTCACCAAATGAGCCCGCCAGGGCCGGAGGGATAATATCCAGAGGTTGCCTGAAATCGGTAATTGGGTATTTATTTGTGCTAAAAATCTGTTGAGCCTGAGCTAAATTGAAAACAGAAAATAAGGTAATTAGTAGGGGAAATTTACAGAAATTCAGGATCGGATTTTTAATCATTCGTTATTTTACATCAAAATTTAAAAGTTGTTTGCCTTCTAACCAGGCTTCTAGCTTGTCGCCTTTATTTATTTTACCAACGCCTTCAGGAGTGCCGGTGAAAATCAAATCTCCCTTTTTTAGAGTAATGTATTGAGAAACAAAGCTAATTATCTTCTCGAACGAGAACAACAAATCTTTAGTATGCCCCTTCTGGCGGCTTTCATTATTTATCTTTAACTCAAAATTCATTGCATATAAGTCTCCAAAATCTGTTTTCGGAAGAAAAACACTTACCGGAGCAGAGTTGTCGAAACTTTTGGCTAACTCCCAGGGTAAGCCCTTCTCTTTATGCTTGCTTTGAATATCGCGGGCTGTAAAATCGATGCCCAAGCCAATCTCATCGTAATAATTAGGGGCAAATTTTTCTGCTATATGTTTTCCTTCTTTACAAATTTTTAAAACAACTTCCAGTTCAAAATGTACATCATCAGAAAAATCAGGAAGATAAAAGGGTTTATTGTCTTTTAATAAAGCGGTATCCGGTTTCATAAAAATAACCGGAGCGGTTGGAATTGGATTGTTTAATTCTTTTGCATGTTCGGCATAATTACGGCCTATCGCGATGATTTTCATATTTAATACGGTTATGGGCTATTTTATTAAAGCGGTTAAACATCAATTAGCCAAAAATAGAAAAGAAACTTGGTGTTATAAAACGGAGATGCGCTTTACCTGACTTTCTGAACCAGCCATTACCCTTAAGAAGTATATGCCTGCATTTAAGCGACTAGGAATGTTATAGCTTTTAGTTTGCTCGCCAGCATTTAGCCTCTCATTGGCTAGTGTAACTACCTCGTTCCCTAATAGATCAATAATTTTTATGGTAGTTTGTGTACCGTCTTTGCCTATCGATAGTATAATATTCAACTGATCTTCAACAGGATTTGGATAAATTTTAACTACCGTTAACAATTTATCTTTAGTAGAAGCAATATTTGAAGGTTTTGAAGTGCCCGAATAAGTATTAAACATACCTGAAGTACCAAGTGTACCAAACATCGGTCTGTAAGGTTGAATATTGGCCTTAATTTCTGGAATTCTGCTGGTTTTTTTTACTCTGTTCTTTAAGCTGATGTGAATGCTATCTGCTTGTTGTGCCCAAGAATTAACACTGCACGAAAAAACGATGCAAAATATGCATAGAATTTTTTTGAGCAACGTTATTTGGTAGAGTTTCATCAAATTTATTAAACAAATGTATTAATTAAAAACAAAGAAATTAAACATTTTGTGCATCTCTCATAATTTAACACAATTTAACAATTAATTTTGTTTTTCATAGTGTGAAAAATACACAATATTATGGTTGTTAATTTGTTATAGTTAGTTTACTTTTGACGCGAAATAATATCAACGAAGTGTCAAATCATAAAAATGTCAACGCGTTAACTGCTGGTGGAGTGCTAGTCAGTTTGGGGATTGTTTTCGGCGACATAGGTACATCACCATTGTATACGCTAAAAGCAATTTTTAAATCGGTTTTTGAAGCAGGGCAACCTATCAGTTCAGATGTTGTGTTAGGTGCCTTATCCTGTATCATCTGGACACTGACCCTTCAAACGACAATCAAATACGTAATTATTACTTTAAGAGCAGATAATAAAGGGGAGGGCGGGATCTTTTCACTTTATTCTTTGGTTAGAAAAAAGGCGAAATGGTTAGTTATACCGGCCATTATTGGCGGTGCTGCCCTTTTGGCCGATGGAATGATTACGCCAAGTATTACGGTTACATCAGCAATTGAAGGTTTAAAGTTAAACTTTCCAACAGTACCTGTTTTGCCAATTGTAATAGGCATCATCACCTTGCTTTTTGTGATTCAGCAGTTTGGAACTAATTTAGTGGGCAAATTATTCGGGCCCATCATGTTTTTCTGGTTTGCTGCCTTAGGCGTAACCGGGCTGTCGCACGTAATGGACGATCCATCGGTATTTAAAGCACTCAATCCATATTATGCTATCCATTTATTGGTCACCAATCCGAGTGCATTGGTTATACTTGGTGGTGTATTTTTATGTACAACGGGAGCAGAAGCATTATATAGTGATCTAGGTCATTGTGGTAAAAAGAATATTCGCATCAGCTGGATCTTTGTAAAGATGATGTTGATTCTGAATTATCTAGGTCAAGGGGCGTGGGTACTAAGTCACCCAAGTTATAATCCTAGAAATCCATTAGAAAATCCATTTTTTCAATTGGTACCGCAGGATTTGGTGATTTACATGGTAATTTTAGCTACCACTGCTGCAGTTATTGCATCACAAGCTATGATTTCCGGCTCATTTACATTGATCTCTGAAGCGGTTAGATTAAACCTTTGGCCGAAAGTAAAGATCAATTACCCAAGTGTGCAAAAGGGACAATTGTATGTGCCTTCAATTAATTGGTTGTTATGTATCGGGTGTATTTTAATTGTGCTTTATTTCAAGCGCTCTGATGATATGGAGGGTGCTTATGGTCTGGCCATTAACCTTACTTTTCTAATGACAACCGTTTTAGTGGCTGTTTACATGCTTAGAAAGAAATTTCCAAAATACCTGATTATCATTTTTGTAGGAGTTTATACACTTATTGAGATGACTTTCTTGGTGGGTAACATGGCGAAATTTGTTCATGGTGGTTGGGTTACTTTGTTAATTAGCTGTGGATTGTTGAGTGTAATGTGGACCTGGTACAATTCGCGTAAAATCAAAAATCGCTTCGTAAAATATGTAGAGATTGAGGATTATTATCAAATTCTGAGTGAGTTGAGCAATGATGAAACTGTTCCAAAGTATTCATCTCAGTTGGTATATTTAACCAGTGCAAACTTCAAGACAGAAATTGAATCGAAAATTATTTATTCCATCATCCAGAAGGAGCCAAAACGTGCTGATGTTTATTGGCTGGTTCACGTAGATGTAATGGATGAGCCTTATACTTTGGATTATAAGGTAGAATTCTTGATTCCAGGAAAGTTGATCCGTATTGATTTCCGTTTAGGTTTCAGAATAGAGCAACGTGTAAATTTATTGTACCGTAAAGTGGTTGAAGAACTTGTTAAAAATGGCGAAATTGACATCACGAGTCAATACAGATCATTAAATAAACATAAAATTGCAGGAGATTTTCGATTTGTTTTATTGGAAAAACACCTTTCTAAATTCACCAAACTGAGTTTCTACGAAAGGCAAATTATGGACTATTACTTCCTGCTTAAAAAAATGAGTCTTTCTGAAGAGCGAAGTTTTGGGTTGGATAGTAGCTACGTTGACGTTGAAAAAGTTCCGTTGATATTTGTTACTCCGGATGATATTGAACTTAACAGATTACCCGTTTAAGTAATGAGAACAACAATTCTAATTGTTGGTATCTGTTTGTTTATGGCAGGGCCGGCAGCGAAAATTTACGAACTGGACTATGCTAATCATTATATGATCGCCTCTGGCTTAGGTTTAGTAATGATTACTGCATTGGCGTTTATCAAGAAGAAAGAAAACCAGGATTAGAATGATTTAAAGATTTGGATAGATATATTAAATCCCCTTAATTTAATAAGCTAAGGGGATTTTTTTAATCTTTTGTCCTGTGGAGGGGATTGTTAAACCGACATTATAAAGGGCTTCGACAAGATCAAAGAGACAATGCTCATTTAAACATTGATTTAAAGAACAGCCACCTTGATTTGAAGCTCCCGAGTCTACGGGTTGTATTACCTAAAAGGTGAAAAATTTAAACTTATAAACCGTTGTTCGCAACAACTGAAAACTACATTTCTTGTGCTAATTTGCTATGCTTATATCCGTAAGCAAAGTATACGATTAAGCCTACAACCAGCCAGATTCCAAAACCAATCCAGTTGGATATCCCAAGCTCGCACATCATGTACAAGCAGCTAATCAATCCTAATACCGGAATCAACGAAAGGTTGTGTGTTATGCAATAGTAGCAGATAACCACACAGATAATTAAGAAGATCCACATTGGGATTTTGTGTTTAAACAAGCCCCAACCGCTTTCGTACTTTTTTTCTATCGAGACTTTAGAAGCTGAAATAAATTGTTCGTATCTATCGGCAGGCAGAGCACTTAAATAAGATTCTGCATCAACTTTATCTGCCAACATAATTTGTGGAGCAGCGTTTTTAACAATTTCCTCTTTTACGATTTTTAGTTCATCGCCATTTAAAGAGGTAACAAAGGAAACGGTTTGAATCGTTTTTGGTGAGTTAAAAAAGAATGCTTTAGTTTCTTTGCCATATTGGGTAAATGCGAAAGCAATGGCCGCAATAAAAGCAATAGGTACAATAAATTTACTGTTTAAATAAGGAATTTTGAATTTCCCTCTTTGCACATCGGGGCGGTTTTGAAGCACGAGAACACCTGCACAAACCAGTACAAAGGCAAATAAGGTACCAATGGAGCAAAGGTCTGTAACGATGGTTAAATTCATAAATAACGACGGAACTGCGACTACAAATCCAACTACAATAGTTGCGAATGATGGTGTTTTATATTTAGGATGAATTTTTGAGAAAGACTTTGGCAATAAGCCATCGCGGCTCATGCTCATCCAAATTCTTGGTTGGCCCATTTGAAATACCAGAAGTACACTTGCCATGGCAAAAACAGCACTAACGGCGATGATACCGCTCATGAGTTTCAAATTAATCTGATCGAAGACAAATGCTAATGGATCTCCAACGGCCAAAGTATCCGATTTTACAATTCCTGTTAAAACCAATGCGATGGCTACGTATAAAACGGTACAAATGATAATTGCCCACATCATTCCACGCGGTAAATCGCGTTGCGGATTTTTACATTCTTCGGCAGTAGTGGAAATTGCATCGAAACCGATATAAGCGAAAAACACGGCTGAAACTCCTTTTAATATTCCTGAAACACCATTTGGCGCAAAAGGATCCCAGTTTTTTGTATCAACATAAAAAATGCCAACAGCCAAAACCAATAAAATAACAGCCAGTTTAACCACAACCATTGCATTGCTGGCATTGCGGCTTTCCTTCATTCCACGGTAAATTAACCAAGTAATGAGTATGATGATGCCCAACGCAGGAATATCAGCAACTAAATGGAAACCTCCAATTTGTGGCGCTGTTAGCCAGGCATTGTTTGCTAACGCGGTGGAGGCATCCAAGTCGCCAAGGTTTTTGCCTGCAGCAAGTAAAGCTTCTGCCGTTTGATGGCCATTATAAGCACTTAGATAATCCATAGTAGCCCAATCCGGTACATGAATGCCATTAATGCCGAGAAAGGGTATTTTAATAGAGGAAAGAAGTCCGGTAAAATAATCTGACCAGGAAATGGCTACAGTGATGTTCCCGATAGAATATTCCATAATCAGCGACCAGCCAATAATCCATGCAACCAGTTCTCCAAAAGCTACATAAGAATAGGTATAGGCACTGCCCGAAACAGGAACCATAGAGGCGAATTCTGCATACGCAAAAGCAGCAAAACTACAGGCAACAGCCGTAAAAATAAACAAAAAGATTACTGCCGGACCACCATCTGCACTGGCTTTACCAATGGTACTAAAAATGCCAGCGCCAATTATAGCTGCAATACCAAAAGCTGTTAAATCGCGTACACCCAATGTTTTATGTAACGTGTTCTCATGGTCGCCGTAACCGCTAGCTGCATCTTTTAAAATTTTGGAAATAGATTTCTTTCTGAATAGCTTTTCGAACATTTTTGTCTGGTTGTTGTATTCTTCAAACTTAAAAAAATATCAGTTAAAAATGTTTTAAAGCGACGTATAAATTTTACAACATCATTTATACACAATTAACAATAATCAAATCGGACTTTAATTGCATTGAGTTGTTATCCATATTCTATTTATAAAGTAAAAATTGCTCGGATTTGTGTAATATCGGTGTATTGTTTATTTAACTGTAGTTTCTCAAAGTGTTAATATACTACTTTTGCCTCCTCAATTAAAAATGGTGGTAAAAAGCCACTTCTATTCTTAATGAAACTATTATCTCCTCAACAATCTGTTATAAAAGAAAAAAATCAAGGCATTGCAACTATTTTGGCTTTTGCATTAATTCCTCTTTCTGGTTTTGCAACCGATATTTACATTCCCTCTTTACCCACGATGGCAGGCGAAATGAATATCAGTAGTGTTCAGGTGCAGCTTACTTTAAGTATTTTTTTAATCAGCTACGGTGTTGCCCAGCTTTTTGTAGGAAGTTTGCTTGATAGTTTTGGTCGATATAAAATAGGACTTTACAGTTTAATAGTATTTGCAGCTGCAAGTTTGATTATTGCTGTGACGCATAACATTTACCTTATTTATTTAATGAGGATTATTCATGGATTATCTGTAGGTGCCATTGTAGTTGCTAAGAGGGCATATTTTGTCGATCTATTTTCGGGCGATAAATTGAAACACTACCTAAGTTTATTTTCCATAATCTGGTCTACCGGACCAATTATCGCACCATTTGTAGGTGGCTATTTGCAAAATATTTTCGGATGGGAATCCAATTTTTATTTCCTGGCTGGTTTTGCCATCTTTTTTGCTGTGTTGGAATTTATCTTTAGTGGCGAAACGCTTAGACATTTTACTGATTTTCAAATTAAAAAAATCGCTAATATTTATCTCAACATGATCAAAACCACCAGCTTTACTTTGGGTATTGTGATGCTGGGTTTGGCCTATTGTATGGTTATGGTTTACAATATGACTGGGCCATTTATAATAGAACATGAATTAAAATACTCGCCTGTGATTGCAGGTTACAGTTCTTTGGTTTTAGGTTTCGCCTGGATGGTTGGTGGTTTTATTGGTAAAGCAACGATTAACAAGCCCTTTTTTAGCAGGTTAATGATTAATTCTTTGATTCAAGTTGTGTTTGTCGTGATCATGATAATCAGTTTGAACTTCATTTCCAATTTGTATTCATTGATTTTTTTCGCCTTTATTATTCACATTGGCGCAGGATATACTTTTAATAATTACTTTACTTTTTGCTTGAGTAAGTTTCCTAAAAATGCGGGAATTGCAGGTGGTTTAACTGGCGGAATTACTTATGTAATCGTTTCCTTTTTGAGTTATGGGATTGTAAATCTGTTCCCTGCGAAAGACGAAAGAAATCTAAGTTTTAGTTACTTGGTAATGATTATTATTTCAGTTTTGGTAATGATTTTAATTATGAAAACGAGAAAGAAAAATGAGGTTGGGGATTAGATTTTATTGCACAGGTTTTCATGAATGCGTGAGAATTCTTTTTGCTTAATTTTTAGGCTGCAGATTACGCAGAAGCCTGCAGATTTTTGAAATGTCACTTCGCAAAGCAAAAAAGAGTCGCAGCAAAACGCTGCAACTCTTTTTTTAAACTAGTTCATGTTTCTAAAATTGCCCCTAAACCCTAAACCCTAAACCCTAAACCCTAAACCTATCCTAATTTTTCTAACTCTTCTTTTACAAACTGGGCCAACTCTTTTACATAATCAGCACTGAAATCAAACTTAATGCCTGCAGTTTCGTAAATCTCATTCATTGGTTTAGTGTAGCCTAATGAAAGTGCCGCCAGATACTGATCCAAGGCTCTGATTGGGTTTTCTTTGTAATTTTTCCAAACGGCAATGGCGCCTAGTTGAGCAATGGCATATTCAATATAATAAAATGGAACTTCGAAAAGGTGCAATTGCTTTTGCCATACATTGCCGAATTGCTGCTCCAAGTTTGTCCAGTCGGCAAAACCTGCACCAAAACGGTTATAAATTTGCTTAAAGGTTTCTTCACGATCAGCCGCTGTATGATTTGGGTTGGTATAAATCCAATGTTGAAACTGATCAATCACAGCAACCCATGGCAATGTTTTCAAAACATCAGCCAATTGCTCTTTCTTAGCACGAATTAAATCTTCCTCATTGTCGAAATAAACATCCCAATTATCCATTGAGATTAATTCCATACTCATTGATGCCAATTCTGCAACCTCGGATGGGCAATGTTTAAAGTCGTTTAATTCTAAGTTTGCAGTTAAAAAAGTATGAATCGCATGGCCGCCCTCATGAACCATTGTCGTTAAATCACGGAGTGAATTGGCCGAATTCATGAAAATAAATGGTGCTCCAGTTTCTGCCAAAGGATAATTATATCCTCCTGGTGCTTTTCCTTTTCTGCTCTCCACATCAAAAAGATGATTCGCTTTCATAGTGGCCAGTTTTACACCCAGCTTTTCATCAATGGCATTGAAACAAGCAATGCTTTTATCAATAAGTTCTTCGCCATTATTAAAAGGTTTCAAAGCGGGCTTTCCACTTACGCTCACTTCTAAATCCCAAGGCTTTAAAGTGTCTAAACCTAAAGCCTCGCGGCGTTTTTCAGCTTGTTCTTTTAATATAGGAACGATTTCTTTCTCAATTGCATTGGCAAAATCATAACAATCCTGAGGGGTGTAATCAAAACGACCTAATGCCTGAAACATATAATCACGATAGTTTTCAAAGCCAGCATTTAGCGCCACTTGGTTGCGCAATTTGATCAGTTCATCAAATAAGATGTTTAATTCATCCTTGTCAATTAAACGGCGTTGTTGAATGGTTTTCCAGGCATTTTCACGCACCTCGCGATTTAGATCTTTAATAAAAATAGATGCCTGTTCAAGCGTATATTCCTGTCCGTTAATTTCAACGCTCATGGCACCAGTAATACCTTGATATTTCTGCTGTTTAACCTGCAACTGCGTAAACAGTTCGATGTTTTCTTCGCGATAAATTTCCAGTGCTTTCTTAATCGCTCTGCTATAAACAAAGAATTTTTCTTTATCCAGATCATCCATAAAAGGACTATCGACAAACTTTTTGTTTAATTCGTTGGATAAAGGCGAAATTTTTGGCTCAATTTCTTCAGCGAAATACTGGAAGTTTTTAACCAATGCCTCATTTGCCGTATCACAGCTCATTTTAATATATCGCCATGCGAAATCTTCTTCTAATGCCGCTTCCAATTCAGAACGGTCCTTTAACCATTGTTCCAATTCATCAACATTGTTAATTTCACGGTTTTGCAATTCGGTAAAAAGTGGCTCTAAACTTTCCCAGGATATGGCTAAATCTTGGGGAATATATGTTCTGGTCTTTTTTTCTATAATCATAGTTTTTTAATTTTATTCAGATACTTATTGTCCTACTGAGCCTGTCGAAGACCAACCACTATTACAGATGGTCTTCGACAGGCTCAGACTGACATATCGAGTTGAAATCACTCATTTTATCATTTATTTCTGATATAAGCATCGATCAAAAAGCAAATCGCAAATACAACGGATGCATAGCCATTTAGCGTTTGAAATGCTCTGTTTACTTTACTAATGTCGTTCGGTTTTACAAGCAAGTGCTGATAGATTAGCATGGAGCAGAAAAATACAATTCCTACATAATAAACCCAGCTAAATTCAGTAAAGAATACGGGCAAAATTACGCATGCTGCTGAAAATACATGCAGTAAAACTGAAACGTTCAATGCATTTTTTATGCCAAGAGCAGATGGAATAGAATGTAATTTTTCTTCACGATCAAAATCTTCATCCTGTAAAGCGTAAATGATATCAAATCCACTTACCCAAAAAAGTACCGTTAATGAATATAAAACAGGGACTAAAGCAAAGTGACCCGTTACAGCGATATATGCCCCGATAGGAGCAAGTGATAATCCTAAGCCTAAAACTAAATGGCAAAGCGCAGTAAATCTTTTCGTGTAGCTGTAGAATAAAACCACGAATAGTGCTACAGGCGATAAATAGAAGCAAAGCGGATTAATGAAATAAGTTGCGAAGGCGAACAATACGCAGTTTACAATTACAAAAATCAATGCTTCGTTAGCAGAAACTTTTCCTGCAGGAATATCACGCATCTTGGTTCGTGGATTTTTCGCGTCGATATTTCTATCTAAATAACGGTTAAAAGCCATTGCCGAATTACGGGCAAACACCATGCACAGCAAAACCAAAATTAATTTGTACCAAGAAAAAGGATTGTCTGTGGTGGTTACACCTAAGAAAAACCCAATCATAGCAAACGGTAAAGCAAATACCGAGTGTGCGAATAATACGAGTGAAAAGTATTTTTTCATTTATTTGATATACGAATATTTTATAGATCAGATTTTTAATCTATGAATAGAAAAACGCTAAAAGATTAGAATTTTTTATAATCTGTAGGGACAACAAAATCATGATTAACCTCACCAATGAAACTCAAAATTTCATCTTTTCCATTTCCTTTTTCCGCCGATGAAATAAAAGTTGCCGGAATCTCCTCGAAAAATTCTCCAAGCTTTTTCTTAAAACCAGCTACATTTTTTTGCGTCGTCGTCATTCCTTGTTTATCCGCTTTGGTAAATATTAAAGAGAAAGGAATTTGTTTCTCGCCCAACCAATAGCAAAATTCAATATCGATTTGTTGTGGTTCTAAACGGCTGTCAATCAAAACGAAAACACATTGTAAGCTTTCTCTTTTAGTTATGTAAGCACGAATAAATTTTTCCCATTTCTCTCTGCTTGTTTTTGAAACCTTTGCATAGCCATAGCCAGGCAAATCGACAATGTACCATTTCTCATTAATTAAAAAGTGATTAATAAGTTGCGTTTTCCCGGGGCGTTGAGAAGTTTTTGCCAATCCATGTTGATTAACCAACATGTTAATTAATGAAGACTTGCCCACATTAGAGCGACCAATAAAAGCGTATTCAGGCAATAATGGTGCTGGTAAAGCCGAAATTTGGGTGTTGCTGCAAACAAATGTTGCCGTTTTGATAACCATTGTGCAAAGGTAGGGTTTTGAGTCGGAAGTCCGAAGTCGGAAGTCTTTAGTCTAAATTACATATTCTCGTGGAAATGTAAACTTTATATTTCTGAACAAGTTTTGAGGTTGCAGACTTCTTACTCCAGACTAAAGACTCCCGACTTTTTCCCTATCTTTGCCGCACATCATGAATCAGAATATTACTCCATATCAAGTAGAAGATGCAACCAAAAAAGAGCAGGTTGCAACCATGTTCAACAATATTTCGGGCACTTACGATTTTTTAAATCACTTTCTTTCTTTAGGGATCGATGTACTTTGGCGTAAAATGGCAATCAAGGAGTTGGTTTCTATCCAGCCACGGAATTTGCTTGACGTAGCTACAGGAACCGGCGATTTTGCTTTCGAAGCGATAAAAAAACTTCATCCAGAGAAAGTAATCGGTGTGGATATTTCTGAGGGTATGTTAGATGTAGCGAAGAAAAAAATTAATGAGCGCAGCTTGAATGAAGTTTTTTCCGTTCAGGTTGGCGATTCTGAGGGGCTGCAT
>Ga0265780_10009501_pt1 | contig 11651 bp, 17 predicted proteins | sample P1T30metagenome_FD_192432 | JGI IMG/M metagenome (GOLD analysis project Ga0265780, IMG submission 192432) | Plant litter microbial communities from East Loma Ridge, Irvine, California - P1 T30 | ecosystem: Environmental > Terrestrial > Plant litter > Unclassified | place: USA: California... | reverse complement strand
ATACACGACCCCGTCACGGGCGCTCTCTTCTTGTGTGTCCGCGGCCTGGAGCACGTCCGTCTGGACGTCGAAGAGAAGCCTGACCCTCATGTCTTGCTGGCTGTGCAGTGGAAGCCTGACATCTAGCTCATGACCCAAGACCAGCTCCTGTACAGCCTGGCCATGCCAGAACAAGGCACTCAGCTGGACGCCGTGCTCGACCTGATTGCCCACAAGACGCCCCGACTCAGCGTGCTCGAGATCAATCTTGATGGCGTGGAAAATGCGTCCACGCTGTGGCTGCAGCCAGTAGATGCTGCATCTCAGGCGGCGAGGTCGGCTACCCTCCACTACCAATTTGCTTCACCCAACGCTCAGGCGTTGGTTGCTGTCGAGACAGCACATGCCAGCCCCACTACCACGTTTCACCTTCTGAAACCTGACTCGACTTCTCTGGGCTTACCACAGAATCAAACGTATGACCTGGTCATTGTCAGGGAAACCACCAAGACGGCAGCCCTAGACGCTTTGGTAGTCCAAGTGAAGCCACTCGTCAACTCTGGCGGCTGCATGTTCGTAGTTTTCGGTCAAGAACATCACCACGATCATTTGACTGCCGCGTCGCCATGGCCGATACAGATTGACGAAGAGCTTGCTGATTCTAGCGCGTCATCAGGTGCCGGTGACGGATCCGAATCCTCTAGTCTGGCCTCTTCTCCAATCCTTGTGAGGCCTGGGTCACACTCAATCTCTACCGGTTACACCTCAGCGACCGCGTCTACTCCAAGGAAACATTTCGACACGGAAGAGTCCGGCGTTGAAGGCTCAGACGAACATGTCCGAGTCCTGAGCCTTTTTACCTCACCCGCAACAGACAGCAAAGACCAGCGGGCAAACCTCTACTACAGCAGCGCCCATGTCTCGCAATCCCCACGCGAGACACGCCCACTCGTCGTCCTCCGTTTCGAAGAGTCCGCTCCTCCTCTGGGTCCCGCTTTACGCGCCGCGCTCACAGCTTCTGGCTGGTCTATCGATTTTGCTTCAGCCGGAGATATTTCGGGTCCCAGCTCGCGCCTAATCAAAGACGCCTCGGCAGTACTTGTCGTCGACGAGCTTGTCACGCCGGTGCTTACCACCATCTCATCGGAGAAGTGGGATGCTTTGAAGGGCCTTCTTATCGGATCGGGTAAACCAGTGCTATGGTTGACCAAGGGTGCTCAGACTACACGCGTCAGCGAGCCTGATAACTCGCTTGTGCAAGGTCTTTTCCGTGTCGTCCGCCGTGAAGATCCGGCTGCACGTCTTGTTACACTCGATGTGCAGAGTCCTGCTAGTCCGGCTGCGCACTGGGCAGTGCAGCAGGTTCTCCGCCAGCTCGCTGAACAGCTCGACGCGGAAGGAACGCTCAGCGAGACGGAGTACGCAGAGCGAGATGGCATCTTGATGGTACCACGTGTCGTGCCTGACAAGCGCTTAAATGACTTTAGGGGGGCCGAGCGAGGTATTGGCCACGAGCTGGTAGTCAAGGCGATGCATGCCAACCCAGCCCAAGTAAGACTACAGGCCGACAAGATTGGCACCCTCCAGAGTTTGAATTGGTGCGAGACCGCTACCGGACAAGTCCCCATCGAGCCCGGTAAGGTTGAGATTGAAGTAAGGGCGGTGGGCGTCAACTTCAAGGCAAGTGAATCCACGCATGTTGCAGATTATCAGACTGACTGAGCTTGACTACAGGATGTCGCAACGACTATGGGCATTGTTCCCGAAAACGAGCACATGATCGGATGCGAGTGCGCGGGTCATGTCACCCGCATCGGCGCGGGCGTGACTGGCCTCAAGATCGGAGACCGTGTTGTGGCTCAGACCAACGGCACCTATGTCAATCGCCTGCAATGTGTAGCAGAGCGCGTACATGTTATCCCAGATTCTCTGAGCTTCCAAGACGCGGCAACAATCCCGCTCGTGTATCTAACGGCTATCTATGCCCTGTTCCATCTAGGCAAGCTGAAGGAAGGCCAGGTATGCAAGACATTAGCCCTGATAACCTGCCATCTTGCTGACATGGTTCTGACAGACGGTCCTGATCCACTCTGCAGCTGGCGGTGTTGGCATTGCAGCCATCCAGCTTGCAAAGTACAAGAAGGCAGACGTAAGTTTCGCGTGTTCCTCTGCAACTCCTACCAGGCATCATTCTGACCAAGCAACCAGATATTTGTCACCGTGAGCTCCGAAGAAAAGCGCAAGTATCTTGCTGACACATTCGGAATCCCACGCAACCGCATGTTCTCTTCCCGCAATACCCGCTTCGCAGAGCAGATACGACGCGAGACAGGCGGCCGTGGTGTAGATGTGATCCTCAACTCATTGATCGGAGAACTGCTCGACGAGTCTTGGCGTCTTACAGCAGATGGCGGTGTTATGGTCGAGATCGGAAAGCGTGACATTGTCGACCGCAACACCCTAGCTATGGAGCCGTTCGATAGGAACTGCTCGTTCCGTGCGGTCGATCTTTCGTACACCAGGGAAATCAGCGACCAGCTTATTGGGAGGTACACAGCACCCACACCTTTTTCAGTTTACTCGTTAGAGGCTAACAAGCTGTTACCAGATTACTTGGCGAGGTTTTCGCTCTTGTGGAAAGCGGCCATGTCGGACCCATTCATCCGGTGACTGTGTTCGGCTTTGAAGAAGTCATTCCCGCCCTGATGTACATCCGCAGCGGCCAGCACATCGGAAAGATTGTCATCTCCAACCGTCATAGTAGCGATGTGCAGGTGCCGACCAGACCGGCTTTGAGCAAGCTCAAGCTTCGGCCCGACGCCGCCTACCTGATAGTGGGAGGTCTCAAAGGTCTCTGCGGTAGTCTCGCCATACACATGGCGCGTCAAGGCGCGCGACACATCCTTGTCATGAGTCGCAGCGGACTGCAGGACGCAGCCTCAGCATCAGCTGTTGAAAATTGCGCGTCGTACGGTTGTCAAGTGACAGATGTCAAGGGCGACGTTGGTAATAAGGAATTTGTGCACCGTGTCTTCAGGGAGTCTGGAAAAATTGCGGGTGTCATACAGGGAGCCATGGTGCTGCGGGTAAGCTTCACAGTTCGTTTTTGGGCAGCAATCACTCACACCCGCTAGGACAAGCCGTACGAGATGATGACTTACGATGACTACCATACAGCCATCCATGCTAAGGTAACGGGTACCTGGAACCTTCACCACGCAGCGCTGCAGGAACAACAGCAAACCCTCGACTTCTTCACCATGCTATCGAGTATCTCTGGGGTCGTGGGCAACAAAGGACAGGCCAACTACGCAGCCGGAAACGCCTTCCTGGACGCATTTGCCTACTTCCGCCAGTCCCAAGGCTTACATGCAAACACAGTCGACCTTGGGCTCATCGAAGACGTCGGCTATGTAGCTGAATCAGGCGGAGCCGCACTCGAAGCCCGCTTTGACCGACGTGAATGGACACCCATCGACGAAGGCGTACTGCGCAGCATACTCGGATACTCGATAATGCAGCAACAAGACCCACGCCACCCGCTCAGCGCAGCAAGCGCAGCCCAGCTCGTAACCGGTATTACATACCCCCTTGCCGCTGGCACCTCGGACCTCGTCAGCGAGCGCCGCTTCGCGTACCTGTTCGCCTCGCATGAAACCGACCACTCCCCCCAAGCCCAAGGCGACAGCGCCGACCAAGCCATCCTCGCCTTCCACAAACTTCACGCCGCAGACACCGCCGCCCCGGCCCTGGTCACCGCCGCCGTCACCCTCCTCCAGAAACAAGTCGCCAAGCTCCTGCGTCTGGAATCCGACCTTGAGCCCGGAAAGCCGCTCATGGCATATGGGCTGGACTCGCTGTCCGCCGTCGAGCTGCGCGGCTGGGTTCGCCACAAACTCGGCGCCGAGCTCAGCACCCTTGACATCACTAACGCGAGTTCGCTGGTCGGGCTGTGCGAGAAACTCGTCGCTAAGCTGCCCAAGGCTGGGGAGAAGTAGGGGGCATATGGAAAGATGTACGGCGGGGTTATGAATATATGAGTGTTTCCTTGGCGTTGGCAAGCGTGATAGACTAGCAGAATATTTTCCTTCTTTTCTTCCACATAAATCTAGACATCTCGCGGCACAGTATAGATGGATCGTTTAGCCATGTCAATCCCGTCGTTTTTGAAGTTTGCCTGGTCTGTAACTGTGCTCACTAACCCGTTATTTCATCTTAATGCGTCCTACTTCTCAACGGCCCAATCTAGTTTTGCGCTGCCTGGCGTGCCGTGGACGTAGCATCTCATCGTATTAGGTTAGTTTATATTCGTTTCTTGTTCGGCCTACGAGGTCACTTCTGCGTCACAAATTGCTGGTCGTGGGTACCACACGTGGTACAAAGCTGTGATCGCTGTACGTTATAGTAACCAATGGGTGAGCGAGGTAGAAAGAGGAGGCAGGGTGCAGGAGATGGATAATATTTTGGCTTGATCGAAAACCTTGACGATTTGCCCTCGGAGCGTGTAGGTACTTGCAGTGCCCACGATCGAGTCAGCTCAGACGGACCCACTGCCTATTCCGCGCTAGCACTCAAGAATCCCACGTTCCAAACCCAACGCCTTGCGGAACCTCCTTCCACTGCTTTTCCCCATCCAACAGCTCCTGACACTCTCCCCACGCCTGCCGGATCTTCTGTGCCCTGAGCCCCGAGCGCGGCGTGATCTTAGCCGGGAACGGACTCGGCATCGCTACTTGGCTGTCTGCCATCGCCGTCCGATCGGGCGTTATCTCGCGCCCATCCACACCTACCGCTTTGTTGATGTCAAATGCCCACAGCAGCCGCGAGATTGCCAGGAACAGCGACCGGTCTACAACGTGCATGCCCTGGCACACGCGGCGGCTGGCACCGAAGCCAAAGTGGTCGCGTTTGCTGATGTCCGGGTTGTTCGCTGATTCATACGACGTACTTGTGTCTCCTGCGAAGCGCGTTGGGTCGAAGGCCTCGGGGTTGGCGTATCGGTCTGGGTCGAAGTGGATGCCCCTTTATCGACACATTTAGCACGCTCGCTTTTTCCACTTGTGAAATGGGCATTGCGACTCACCATACGTTCAGAAGAACGGTGGAATCCTTCGGGATCCGGTAACCCATGTACTCGTCGTCTTGGGTGTTGCTGTGCGGCACCGAAAACGGAGTTATGGGCCACCAGCGCAAGATCTCCTTGCCAGCGGCCCGTACCATGGGCAGTCTGTTCTGGTCGGAGAGCTCGGGCATTCTTTCGCCGCAGACTTTGTCGATCTCGGCGCGGATTAGCGCCTGTGCTTCTGGGTATAACAGCATGGCTTGTATGAAGGCGACCAAGGTTGCCGAGCTGCGTGGCCATGGGGTCAGATGTCGGGATTTTACTTGCTAGCTTTACAAAGACAGGAACTCACGTCGTATCGGATCCGCCTTCAAGACCTGATCCACTGGTGTACGCGCAGAGCATGTCAGACCAACCTTCCTTCTCTTGTGCCTTGGCTATGCCTACGCAGAAACAGGGCTGTCACGCGAAAATTTAGCTCAAATTCCAAGACCACGAAAGAATACTCACAGTTGAGGTACCGTTCTTGATGTGGGCCTTCGCCTCAAGCCAAAGTCCTTGATAAAACTCACGTTCCTTGCGGCCCAGGGCCCGCGCCTCGCGCAGCGCGGGGAGGCAGAACTCTGGCAACCACCGCAGAACAGGATACAAGTCCAGCAAAGCAGAAGTCTGACTCGCGACGATCTTTGCAAACTTGTCGAACCCGCTGTAGAACTGCACGAGCCGCGGATCCTGGATGTCGACAGTACGGAATCCATACACCATCTGTGCCGTAAGCGAGTACGTAAAGCGCTTGATGTGGTCTGCGAACCGATCTAAGAGGTGTATGTACAAAGTCAGCGTATGCCTCACATGCAGGTGTTGGTACATTCAACTACTGACCGGGCTGATCCAGCAAGTCCACTAGCATCTGCTTGCATTCGAGGTCTTGGTATGGCGCATATGTCTTTGCGGCTTGGACGTGCAGCATGCTGTGCATCAAGCGGCGGGATGTGCGCCATGTGTCGCCGTAGATCTGGCGCGAGAAGCATCAGTTTTGATTTTTACCTGGAAGCTCGTAGTATTACGAACCATGGACGCCATGCGTAGACCCGAGCCGAGAACGGTCCAGGCGAGGTATAGCTCGGGGCGTGAGGAATAGATCCTGCTCCGCTTCTCGAGTAAGTCCTTCACAGCTTGATCCGAGCTGATGATGATGAAGGTCTTGGACCCGAGCATGAGTGAAAAGACGGGCCTGTGTATAATCAAATTAGTTCCTTGATCTATTCCGTGGCACTGGCTTGTCACCTACCCATACTGCTTCGCCCACTTGAAGTACTGTAGCCAAGCATGACTTTTGGGCATCAGATGGAGATTGCCTATGATAGGTACAGTTGGAGGTCCTGGAGGCGCGTTTGTAGGCCTCATGCCAACATGGCTGAGCCGCCATGCGAGCGCAATCACGACGGTTAGAGCCGCAATGGTCAGAGATAGCGTTGAACCCACGCCAAAATCCAGAGCTTCAAAAACCGCCATGATGATAGTTTCCTCTCCAAAAACTATGTGTGAGCAAAGTATTCTGTACGACGGCAAGCTGAGATGTTCCCAGTCGTGGTAGGCAAGAAGTTGATACCAGGAGTTCTCGCGGCAGTACTCGGCGACCGCCTAGGAATACGACAAGTGCTTCAATTGGGAGGAGGAAAGACGCTAACTGGATTGGGAATACGCAGGTGTAACCTGTTCGATTACCGCGCCGCCGCACTGATTACTGTCAGATTGCAGGTCCGCGCACATGCGATTGAACAGGGAAACATAATCAGAACCTGCCACATGCCGTACTACTGCAGCTTACATGTATCCACCAAGGCCACCACCTCACAGCTTATCGCAGTTTTGCCCGCGCACCGTTTTCGCCGCCGAGCCATGGACGCCCGGCGGAGAGTCACTGGAGTTGGGTGTCAAATCTACGCGTGAGTCTAGGCAAAGGAGGCGTATACACTGAGGAAGCCAAAGAAGTACACTATCGCGTGTAGTTGCGATTATTGGTGTTTGCTTTGAAGACTGAAAATGTGTGATGCATTGTATGGTATGTCTGGTTGACTTAGGTAAGGCGGGCTAATCTAGCTCCCGCAGACGGACATAACAGTCGCGAGGCTCGTTCGTCGCCTTCATCACCGCCCCATAACCAGACAGATGGGGCGGGCAAGCCAAAAACTCAAAATTCCAAACCAGCAGCGTAATCAGGATACGGGCCTCGACATAGACGAGCCTTTTGCCCCAGCATGCTCGGGTGCCAAGACCGAAAGCCAGCTGCGGCCCCGCGTTCGGATCATACTCGACACGACCCTCGCGCTGCTTGAGCCAGCGCTCAGGATTGAACTTGGCTATGTCATCGCGACTCCATGTGTTGCGAGCCACGCCGGGCTTGCTGCGTGCCTCTTGACTGCTAGGACTGCGCACCTTCTCGTCGACATTGAAACCAGGCCGTGTCAGGCCGGGGCCGGCGCACGGGTGTGACACAATGGTGCCCTTGGGGATGTGGAAGCCCAACAGCTGAGTATCAACCAGGGCCTCACGGTCAACACTCGGCGCGGTGCCAGAGCAGCGCAGCATTTCCTCGATGGTGGCCTCGAGCCATGGGATCTGCGTGCTGACGATTTCGTGTGCCGTTGGACTGCGCGACTGGGCGTGTACCGCAGCGTGGGTTTGGTGCAGCGCAGCACGGAGTTGGGTCTGCGCATTGGGGTTGTCAGCTAGGAATTTGACACCCCAGCACAGTGTGGTACTCGTCGTTTCGTGGCCTGCGTAAACGAAGCCAAAAACTTCGTCTATCATGACGCGCGACAGGTAGTCGGGAGTGCGGTCAGCCTTGGCCGCAAGACTCTTCTCTCTCGCAACCATGTGCTCGACGGCCGACGACGATACTAGCTCGACATCGCTGTCGGCGTTTGCATCCTTCAATCTCGCGACGGCGGTGCGCAACTGACTCCGAATGTGTTCCTCCTTCAGCCTGTTTGCCCTTGCAACGCGAGGCTTGCGCATCACATAAGCCCAGGTAAGAGCTGGCAGGGGATTTCCGTGCAGCTCCATAACCGTCTCTGTGAGTTCGATAATTGCCCCCAGCAGTTCGGGAAGAGGCGGTCGCTGAAATGCTACCGGGTCGTCCCCGCCTCCCGAAGCCTGCAGTCTCTTCTGCTCGTCCTTATTCAGAGCCCGCAAGGCGTCAAGTGCAGGCTGCACTGCACTGTGCTCAAATTTCTGACCAAACGCAAAGGCAGTCACGGCATCGAGAGCAAAGTTGTATACGTCTTGGTTGGCCGCGAAGGGTCTTTCCCCAGCAATGCGGGCTTTGACGCTCCACACTATGCAAACAGTTGGTGAGAATTTACTTCCAACAGGAATGATCAAAAAACCAACAAGAAACGGGAGAATAAAAGAAACAAACTTACGCTGAACTAGCCGCTCCGCGCTACCATGCAGTGCCGGTGCTGCCACGTTATGCAAGAACGACGGCGTCATCAGATCACGTATCAACATGCGCTGGGCCTTCCAGGACGCGTCCGTCTTGTGATGGATATGATGACTCGGCAGAATTCCCTTGACGAGGTTGGCCAGTGTGACCGCACGCTCAAATTGAGGCTCGCGGTGCATGAACAGATCATGGGCTTCGCCAAAGTCGCCGAAAATCACCATAGGCTTCCCCAGCGGCCAGATGAAGATCTGCGCCACGGGCGTCTGGAGTTTCTCCAAAACCTCGCCCAGGTACGTAATGTACGTTCCTCCCCCTTCGATGTGTTTTTTCATCGCAGGGAGATCGCCCAAAATCTGGCGCGATGAGGATGCGATGTACGGAATTCCTCGGATAGGCCTCGGCAGCGCAAAGTGTCGTGCGAGGACGAGAAGGAGTATCAAACCCGATACCCCAAACGCCAGGGTTTGGTAGCCTGGGAGGCTGGATATGATGGCCATAGTCGCTGCGTAGTGATGGCTTGGGCAGGTGAGGGCGAATGGTAGGGTCAATTCAATGACAAGCAGGCCAAATTCGACGGCTCTCGCAGTGCCTCTTCAGAGAGTTCAACCCAACGTTCTGGGTGAAACAGCCCATAGCGGGATAGTAGTGCACAAGGTAAGCTGAAAGCCGATCAAGCGAATGGTGAGGAGAAGCCGCTAAGCATCATGCAGGATTACTGACGCAAGATTACCTGTATCGGTCTCCGTCCCACAACGGTTGTCATCACCTTCATTGGGTATAGTGTATGCTTTGTGTGACGCCAGACTATCGTTCAGCAGCTTCCGATGGCAACAATAAGGTAACTACTTTCCAAGTAAGGAGACAAGGATAGATCGTCCACGCCTTTGTTACTGAGCCTTCTGACTGTCTAGGCGGATCTCTCGAAATCTCCGAACAGAAGAGAATGGAATTGAATACAAAGCTCAGGGCTTTGGCCACGGACACTTTGTCTTCTGCCAGAGAAGGATGGGGTTCCTGGGCGCGTCAGGGTGCCCTCTTGACAGTAGCTTTGACGCTTGCATATTACGCCTCTGTCTTCTTCTACCGGCGTATGTATCCTGGAGTATCATTCAGAATTCTGCTAATTGAATCGTTAGTCTACCTCTCTCCTTTGGCCAAGATTCCGGGACCCAAGCTAGCAGGTTGGTTAACGCTTAAATTACCTTAACAATTCCTTGCTCTAACAATTTGACACTAGGCTTGACTTATCTGTACGAGGCCTACTATGAAGCCTGGCTCGGCGGCAAGTATTTCCTTCGCGTAACAGAGATGCACAAACAATACGGTGCGTTGCCAATTCTATCTCAAACAAACGCATCTTCTAAACTATGCATGATCAGGTCCCATCGTCCGTATCACGCCAAATGAGGTACATTTTAGTGACGTCGAGTTTCTCGACACTCTTTACCCGGCAAGTGGGAGGAAAACGGACAAGCCACATTGGTTTCCACTTAGGACCGGTAGTAAGTAATACAACAGTACAGAATCCTCAACGGGAATGTTAACTAATTCCCTTTGGTCAACAGCTCCCAACTCGATCGTGTCAACACAACATCACGATAAACACCGTCAGCGCCGCAATGCGCTCAACTCGTTCTTCTCAACGGCGAGTATCCACCGTTTGGAGCACATCATGCGGAAACATCTCGGTGTAATGTTGTCGCGACTCGAGGAAGCTGGGCGGTCTGAACAAGTGGTTCAAATGCACCACATTTTCAAGGCGTGCGCTAGCGATGTCATCACCATGTACGCGTTTGACGAGTCGCTCAAGTTCATGGATATGCCCGATTACGGCAAGTCGCATTTCGAGTCGACGGATTCCTTCTTTCTCATGACGCATCTCTGCTTCCTCTTTCCCTGGCTGATGCCACTGATCCAATCCTCACCCGACTGGTTACTCCTCTTTCTGTTCCCGTCCATGGGTGAACTGCGCGAGCGCCAGAACTGGTGGATCACTCAGGTTCGCGCCATCCGCTCGTCGCCCAACCCAGAGCGCGTCATGAGCACGATTTTCGAGGGAATCTTGAACAGTAAGCTACCTGACGAAGAAAAGACAGATCTGAGGTTAGCCAGCGAGGCACAGCTGGTTGTCTTTGCAGGCGAGGGCACGACCGGTAAGTACACGACGACCTCTAGTTTCTCATCGCACAGAGCCATAGCTGACACAGCTATGTAGCCTGGACTCTTACAGCAGCCCTCTACGAGCTACTAGCTCATCCCGAGGAGGTAGCCAAGCTCAAAGCAGAGCTCTCCAGCATCACGCTCCAGGACGACGGGATACCAGCTCTCGCCGACGTCGACGCCCTTCCGTACCTCGGCGCCATCATCCAGGAAGCCGTGAGACTGCACCCCGGCGTCATGGCCCGGCAAATGCGTGTATCGCCCGATGTCCCAATCACGTATACATCCCAGCAGACCGGCCAGACTTACACCGTGCCACCCGGCACCGTCTACAGCGCATCACCACTAGATACGCACATGGACCCCGCAGCCTTCGAAGACCCATACGAATTCCGACCATCGCGCTGGATCGAGAACCCCAAACTGGCACGTTACTTCCACGGCTTTGCTCGAGGATCCCGGAATTGCGTTGGGTGCGTATCAATCCACTGCAGTACTTCTCGACCCGCGGCTAACGCACTGCAGTATGTCACTCGCCCGTCGCGAAATGGCCTTGATACTGGCCAGTTTCTTCCTCAAATACGAGCTTTACAGCGGCGGCAAGGGCGGCCATACAATGGAGCTGTATGAGACGGAGCGCGCAAGGGATATCGATGCGAACAGCGATTTCATCATCCCTGTGCCGGCAGAAGGGAGCCAGGGATTGCGGGTTATATTTAGGACCCCGCGTGCTTGAGCTAAAGCTGTCTCAATGTGTATTGAAAGACGAACTTCGAGTCTTTTGTTTTGTTCCTGGTCATGTGGGTTATTGTACGAGATTAGCTAGAAGCTGGGGTGTTAGCTTTTTTTTCTCGACCATGTCTCGTTTGGTGACTTTGGAATCCTTTTGGAAACGGAGGTAGTACGTTTCACATACTGTTTGTCATGAACGCGTCGGGTACGCTGTGATGTCAATCCTACGCAATGGTTTCCGCATATAAGGCATAGAACAAGATAATA
>Ga0265780_10009500_pt1 | contig 11652 bp, 12 predicted proteins | sample P1T30metagenome_FD_192432 | JGI IMG/M metagenome (GOLD analysis project Ga0265780, IMG submission 192432) | Plant litter microbial communities from East Loma Ridge, Irvine, California - P1 T30 | ecosystem: Environmental > Terrestrial > Plant litter > Unclassified | place: USA: California... | reverse complement strand
GTCCTATGACATGCGCATGAGGCCAGACGCTGTTATCGTGGCTGGCACCACGTTGAAGGTTCCTGGTGTGCGACGCATAGCTCGCGAGATGTGCAACATTGTTCGCGACCGAAAGAACGGGGTCACAGTATGGTTGAACAAAGACCCTGAGCCGATGGGCAAAGACTTGAAGGGCAAGTGGGATCTGGTAGTGAAGGGACCCTGCGATCGGGTCGCGCATTATGCCGGCATGCCGCGATGGGACGTCTCAATGGACGACAAGATAGTTGCGGACGAGGGCATGAACAAAACTACTAAGAAGCGGGGTGCAGAAGCTACCGTTGACACTGCTGGAAAACTCGGTGTACTCCGCAACGCAGGCCAGTTCACATCCGGACAAGGTCCACGCATACACGCACTCGCATTCAACGGCCTTGTTCCAGATACCCCTCCGAAGAAAGTCACAAAGAGAAGAGCAGGCGCGCAGCTGAATTTGTCTCGTGAAGTCGCAGCCATGGCACATCCAAAACAGATGACGGCAGCAAGTAAGAGCAAGACGAAGACGGAGCCGAACAAAGGAATGCTCACTGTCAAAGATGTTTTCAAAGCTACCAAGGCTCCTAAGGGCGGGCCCACGAGTTCTCTCTGCAGAAAACAAAGTCCAGATCCTTAGACAACGGCAGCACGATTCGGACGAGATCCTTCGGACGAAGTGGATTATATTTACTGTTTTGCCCTAGATTCATGCTACCGCTGAAGTGCTCATCATTGAGTGTTCGTTGAGCGAACTAGGTCATTGAGTGCACGAACTCGGTGCATCCGGAAGCATTACTGTAATGTCACGCTGACCGACCTCGACCTTAACCCATGCCACTACGTCAAGGTACTCGGCTTGCAGGTGTGTTAGCGGCGGAAATTAGCCTGGAGACTGACTGCTGACCTTGCTGACCTTGCCGAAGAAGCGGCGTGCTCGGCAATGGTAGTTCCACCATGGCTCGTTTGAGCGTCATAATGCAGAGGAGACCGAGTCACTTGGGGAGGCTAGTGAACCACGAAATGCGACGTACCATATTATCCTCCACTGCTGTGGTTTGTGTTCTACAGACTGTAACAGATGAAAGGCGAGAACAGGATAAAATTGGATCCCTCATGCACCTGGGTCCGTTTCAGCAGGGTTCTTCACCCTGAACTTCAAAGTCCTCTTCGCAGACATATCCTTAACAAGTCTGCAAGACCTCAGCCGTTTTCCTATAGCAGGGTTCGACTGCAGGCCATGGATAGGCTTGGCCTTAGACAAGACCTGGATCTCAACACGGTACCTATCTTCCTGCTGGTTCTGTATCCCCAGGAGCTTCAGTGTCTGTACGCAATTCTCCTCCATGGCCCTGATATCGACCTTGAGCTTCAGGTTCTCGGCCTTTGTGTCGTCAAGGTCTTGCTTTTGGAGCTGGAAGACCTTCTCGTAGTGGGGAATCAGCTCTTCCAGGCAGGACGCGTTGGTTCGCGCTAAACTTTCGTTCTTGAGCTGCAGCTCCTTATACTCTGTTTCGCTCTGTCGTTGTTTCTGCTGTTCGGTGCGGTACGCTTCGTCAAACTTTCTTTGCATCTGCTGGAGAAAACTCTCTATCTGTTCGCCAATTGCTGCCAGAAGAGCTGTCTTCCCGACCTGCACACGTCAGCGAGACACAAGGAAATTGGGCACACGTCCACCCCACCTGCTCCGTCTCTTCCTTGATCTGCGGGGCTGGGTGGTAGGACGGCATGTTGCGAGCTGTGGATCAGATGTAAATTACGTCCTGAGCAGATGCTCGCAGACGGTCTCTTAAGAGTGGGCGGATCTATCTTTGGCTCTGAACTGCTACTATAGATGCCCAGCACAGTATCCTGCTATCTGAGCTTGTACAGTAGCGCTGGAAGCGTCTGACTGCTGGACTGCAGGGGCACAAACTTCGAAGATGCACATGGAGAGGAACACAGCCGTTGATGTCAGAACTTGCTATCTACCGTCCATACCTATGACCCTCCGTACCGCGATGCATCCTCCCTTCACGCGCACCAGGAAGGGCTTCAATATTCGACTGTCCCGCCAGCTCGGCTTTCAGGACATTCGTCAGCTTCTGCAACTCAGCGTTCTCTGCCTCGAGCTGTGTTTTCTTCTTCTTTAAAGAATGGGTGTACTTATTGTCTTCGTTATAACGCCCCGTTGTAATGCGTGTGTGTCTCTCTCCCTTGGCACATATCCCAACCGGCACTCTATCTACGCCTGAAGGCACGCCCGCTTCCGTCACTCCGCTGGGCAAGTATCTGCAGGGCTCAAGACCACAGGTTCAGCCGAGGGGACACGGACTCGTCCACCGTGCTTTTCCGGGCGGGGTTTGTGGTTGATGACTCGCACTGCAGTTGCCTTCTGCATCGCCGAATCCCAGTCTTCGTGCGTGTCCCGATCCGGCATTGCTGGCTTGTGCCCACTGATTACGGTAGGAGCACTTCGCCGGAAGATAATGAGAACGTTGACGATGCACATTGTGCTGATGTGAATGTCCACAGGCAGTTGGGGGCTTGGATCGCGGCAAGTCTGTCAGGGTCGGTCTGGCTCGGGAAGGGGAAGCCGTTGAAGATGGATGTCATGGGAACTACAGACACTGCCTCCAGCTCTACTTAATCTCAGGAGCCGGAAGCGGTGCGAACGCAAACTGGGAGCTTCTCACTAAAAATAAGCTACAAGCTTGCCTGTCCGCAGTGATCCACACCACTAGATGATGGCCATGCGCGAAAATGGTCTCAAGCCAAGCACTCGCGCAGCACCAACTGGTGACTGATACTCTTCACGCCCAAAGGCAACCATGGCTAATTATGGATCGTTGTACAGAACAAGCCCTCGGCGACATACCACATGGGTCGCTACTCGGGATCACTCTGTCTGTCATCGCACTAGCTCTTAGTCAGCATCGCGGAGTTTCAGATCATACCACCACGTGTGCCGCGGATCGCCGGCTGTGTGCTACAGTGCGGGACAGTATTCAACCGTCGCAGTGGCACTGTCCGTTGCGAGCTTGCCAGCCGACTACCCTCCGCCTCCTGGAAGCAGATTGTTGAGACAAACCGGACTCCAGTGCCTTGTGCTCCTCTACTTCACCACTCCATCCGTGCGGCCTGCGACCGTTGTGTATCGAAAAGAGAGCGTACTATTCGAGCCCTCAGCTCTCCCCGCCGTCTCCTCTCCATGCCACCTCAGCAGCAGACGCAGAAACTGGCCCGCGCCAAGGCCAGAAGAGCCGCCAACAACAACTACCAAAGACTGATGAAAACACTGCACGCGAAGCTGAGGAAGCTCAGCGACATCTACAGCGCCGAGATCTACTTTGTGGCACGGCGTGGTGGCCGCATCGTCGAATGCGCGTCCCCGGACGCGACTGGCCGCAGGCCGTGGTCACCTCCAAACCGAGCTGACCTTGTGAGTATCTCCTTGCTTTGTGATAATCACAACGATTGATCTCCTACAAGGACCGCTACTATCCAGTTCCTACGACGACATTGCTCATCCATGCGGACCGAGCTGGTCGTAGACGAGAGAGATCGCCTTCTGACGTCGGACAAGCTAGCTGTGACACGCACACCTGATCTGCAGCATCCGACGCTCGACCATCGACAGACTCAAATTGCGTCTCGAGCGAAAGATGCGACCACCGCCTGGCTCCGTCTCAAGTGAGCATCGCGCCTGGCCGGTTCTCACACTCGTCCGCTCGACAGCAAGTTCACGCTGCGCCGTCTGTGTCTCTTTCTGTGTTGGACCGGTATATATGTCATTCATTAGCGATCGTTAGACAATGCATTTTTCCAAGCTGTGGATCAGTCGTGGTGGTATTCTCGCTGCAACCGCATCGCACTATACTCCCCCCACTACTCCGGTGACATCCTGCAGTATGTTCGGCATGAGTCTTTGCGGACCGTTCTGTGAGATCTATCCTGTCAGCTGCAGAGCATACATGGCAGTGCCAGGGATGGGGAAACAGATGAGGGCTAGAGCGGCACTATCTTTGTGTAGCTATCATTAGAGTGCTAGATCTCTTCTTTGTCTGCTTACACTGCGGAGTCCCTTGTCTGGCCACGATCTAAAGGGAAAGCGCCGTCTGTTTAAGTGAGACGATCTCGATGCAGGTAATGACTTCAAGACAAGCCTACTGAGATCGTTTCGAGGGTGGCAAGCTAATCTTGCATTCAAGACTGCCATGTCGACGCTGCGCCGCCACTGAGGGTACATCATGCATGTCTAAGTACAGACAGCGAGGCCGAAGCGGTGTCTGAAGTGATAGGCCGTCTGCTTGCGGGGCCGCTTGCTGATGACAACTCGCTACTGCGCCTGGTAACTAGTATTGCAGCATTTCCTTGCCAATAGTACCGTGCACTATCTTGCGCGGAAGTGGAGTCGAGGTGTACACGAGTGCTTGGCCTCGGGTCGGTAGATGCAACGTCTCATGTGGCGACAGTATGCTGAGTGAGTGCTCACGTAACATCTACTCAGGATCTCAGGTCGCCATTGCCGTGCGGCTAGCGATGGGTGCCCGCTCTCTAGCACCTGGATCGACTGCAGAGCAACATAAAGCCTTGCTTAACCCCCTCAGCTTGCATCTGCTGAACGTCTGTACAGTCATGTGTTGCCGCGATAGCGTCTCGGTCCCGCGAACCTGCAACCCCCACCGCGTACGCAGCTCGCCTGTCGGGCCACACTTGATGCCATCCCCACTTGCTTCGATCGCGGAAGACCCGGATGAGCATGAACATGCTCGCAACGTTGCGATTCTCGCAGCGGGTACCTCGTAAGATAGAACAAGACCCTGTTGGTACCCGCGCGCAGCTAACACAGCGCAGTCGAGCAGGGCAAGCTCTCGACTTTGCCGCCAACGCGTCCGCCCGGCTGACTGTACAAACCATGGGCTGGAAGGCTACAGCTGGCAGTCCCTAAACAAGTGGGACGACAGCATCAAAGAGTCAAGTTTGTGTAGGGACATATCTCTGAAGGAGCTTGGCCAGGTAGTCACGTTCTGTCTCGCGACAGGATCTCTCGATGAACAAATGCCATTCTCGATACACATCTCCGAAGCCGACTACTGCATGTGACTGTTATGCGACTAGTGACGTGGCGGCCATGCAGCCTCAGCAAAGGTAACACAGACTACGTGTTTCGTGCTGCTTGTACTTGCATTGGGTCTCTAGAGGGGTGTTGCGCATGGTCTTGATACCGCTAGTGACTCGAACAGCTCCCGCCAGCGTGTTTCTAACCGAACGAAGCAGAAACTGAGTATGCCCGCAACGTAGAAACCTCATATCTGCACGGATTCAGTGCCACTGTGACACATAGATCATGGAGCCGCTTCGCTCGTGCAGTTCGACACCAAGGCATGGGTGAGAGTGGAGCTTTCCGATCGAACCAAGCAAGAATTAGGCGGGTCTGCGCCGCAAGGTAGACAGTGATCATCGACACAGTTTTCTCAACACCCCGGCGTGCTAGTGACCGAGCCTCCTCCTGCAGGCTGTGTGAAGTTTATGCACAAAAACTGCCGCCTCCACATTGAGCATTGCCGACATGATAGATCTTGGTTCATCCTTCCACCGATGCTCACTGAGGGTTCTAGCACCCCCTTCTTCCTTGCATTGCAGGGACGCTTTCTCGCCGTCACTAATCTCAAAAGCAAAAGGATTGGGATTGAGCCTACACTTATATTTGTCGGCCTTGTTGACTGCAAATGAATTCTTGCACTCCTACGCTTATCAATATGCGGAAACTGCAACGTTGTCCACGCTGCCCAGTCGCACTGCACTTCCCATGTTGCCACCAATCCTGTCTTTCGATTGTAGCCTGGCCAGCAGAGCTTTGAAAGACTCGACGATCCAACGCTTGATTCTCGGTAACAAAAGCGCAGAAGGACACAGCAGTTGCGCCACTGTACAGGCCTGGCCTCAGTTAGCTTGCACTACACAACAGCGGTGATCGGAACTTACCAGAAAGGCTGGCTGAAATAGCGTCGTTTCCAAATTGCTATCTATGAGCGATACAATGGAAATGAGGATCGCTAAACACAGCTGGGAGAATCCCGCGATAGCGTTGGCGATTGTAAGAACGGTAAACAGTTCCTTCGTTTTCTTGTCGGGGGGACACAATTCGGACATTTTATGCTCTTGAAGCCGTACGTATGATACAGCTGACGATAGAAGTGATGCTACTGCAGAGAGATAAGGCAGCTCCGGGTTGTAGGTCAGATAAGCACTGTTATTCCCCTAATAGTTAGCCAAAGCGGAAGATGATCCTCATGTCTCTCACCTCTTAGGATGTACGTTGCTCAGAGCCGTCAGGAAAGTGGTCATGTACGCAAACCATATAGTCCAAGGGGGAAACACTAGGGCACGTAGAACTCGGCCGAGCTATTGGTCCCGTGAATTAGCAGGCCCCGAGATCTTGCTTAGGTCTTCTTACATTTGTGCCCGTGAGAACATGGAGGTTGCATCGTATGGCCATGTCGACCCAGTACACCTTGCCCTTGGAGAGAGGCACATACGAGAATGCCACTATACCAGCTACTGACAAAAGTGCGTGGACAGTGCTGGAGAGGGTAATCAGAACTATCTCTCCGCAGCTGCGCCCGTATATCTGACTTGTTCGGCTCGGCTTGCGATGCAGTAAATCGTGAACTATGGACACCAGGCTCAGTAGGAGTCCAACTGAAAAGCAGCTAACAGAGCTGATAAGGAGAAATGCCATGTTGAAGAAAGAGGATTTATGCAGTGTCTGCACGGAGGGCGCCCGCTTATATACTAGTTCCAGAGATCCATCTGCCTCGCCGGCCGAGCATGCTCGCTGCAAGTGTGCGATGCCCAGCGCCAACAAGTGTAGCGCATGAATGAGGCAAAACGGATGCTCCAGTGCTACCTGGTACGGCCGGTCATTGGAGAGGGAGAGCAAAAAGGGCTGTGCAGTCTGATGCGGTGTCCCACTTCTACTGCACCTAACACGCATTCACCCCTAGGGCAGGGTTCTCGCCCCTGGAAGTCACACATGGGGCCGCTGCATGTAACGCGCGGGCATAGACCGGACCAGGGGTACAGCTTGTTTCCCTGCTGCCAGCCCCAGTACAGATTAAGATGGTCTCTTCAGAAAAGGTGTGCGAGGGATCGATCGAGTGGCATCCTTGCTGTCGCTACAGAGGCCTGTGAGGTCTACTCCGCGCAAGGAGACAGCGGTCGTGGATTCGTGAAGCAAGAGTTCGAGTTCAGGCCCACGCAATGATGGAAACGTGATGATGAGTACAGTGCAGGCGACTACAGCAAGCTCAACATTGCTGCGCGGAGGCATTCCGTAACAAGTAAATAAGGGGCGGGCATCACACATGCCTGAAAAGCGGTGTCGTCTCGGGACACGTATAGGCGTGCATGGCAGGCGGCATATCCCCCACCCCTCGGGAGCTTGGGACATTGGGCCGTAGCTAATCCATGAATGAGCTGAGTCGCAGCGAGCGGAGTAGGAAGGAGCCTCTTCCCTCGAATATAGGGGCTCCCCGCACCTCCCTTCCTCTTTCCAGCCATCTCCTTCACCTCCTCACGATGAGCTCTCAGGAAACCGTCGAAGATAGGCATTTTAACATAGACAAGGCAAGTATGTCCATATTCACAAGATGCCACTTGTTGCTAACCATATCCGCTTCTCGCACAGAATCCAGAGGAGTCAGCTAGAGCAGCTCAGTCAGAGGATAGCCGGCATCCATTGCGCTTTGCTTCCGATGCTTCGCATTCAGCGTCAGAATGCAAGAACGTGTCTCAAGACGACCAAGAAGACACGGAAGGTGTGAAAGGCGGACCTCATCATATAGCACGTCCATCCTCAGATCCCAAGCCTGGTACGTCTTCTCGCGTAGGCATGAACACTGGTGGACTAATGACGGGTGGTAGAGGCGTTTGCTGCGGGCCTTGCCGAATCGGAGCAAGTAGAGAAGGACATCGAAGAGATCGAAGGAAAGACCACCTGCGCCCGGAAGTCCATGGCAGAGCCGAGTGACAAAGGAGACAATGCCAGAAAAACGCAGGATAAAACGCGGAGACCTCAAGGCACCTTGAAGAGAAGTAGGGATGATAGAGACGATGGGGATGCGCATGTGAATGGTGCGCAACGCAGACGAAAGAGAGCACGTATGGCCTAGGAGGGTGATTTCCACACGGCTGGAGGGAATACGCTTGACAATGGGGTGGTAACGTCCACTTCCCATAGGTAGTAATCTACAAGACACCATGGCTGCTTGGCTTACCTGTTATTTCAATGAGTTCCGCCACGCAATCATACCTCATCCAAGAACTAAAACTTCCACATAGGGTGCACCGAAGCTTCACGCATGCGCTGGCCTCGATGCGCCGTTGTCGTGACTACACGCTGCCATCGAAGTCATCCTGCGGCACTCCACTACACAAAAACGCGATTCCAGCTACTTGGCCAAAGCTCACTCTACCTGTACAACTCCAGCACACGCTACAACTAGCGTGATTGATTCGCACAAACCAGGCCGCACTTTCTCGCGCAGAGAAGTCGTGGGAAGGCTTAGTGTTCACCGTACCGCTCTCGCGAAGAGGCACCAGGAATGCCAGCTAGCACCACCTGCCTCAACCAAAAAACAACGCAAAGCCCGTATGCTGAAAGAACGGTCTCTCTCATCATTTACCCCTCGCGCGCGATATAATACGAAATTTTGCGCCGACGACAGCCAGTAGTAGAGGCTCGTAGTGGCGAGCTGCGCGCTTCACTAGCCGCAACGACGTCCATGTCACACCAGAACAGAGAACCGAAATAGACCACGATTGCCACAGTGCCGAATATAGGAAAACAAGAGCTGAAGTTTTGGGCCCCATAGCAATACCTTTCTTGGCGTGCTGCGCCCTACCACCTACTAATCTTAGCCCACGCGACGCAGACCACAGCGCATGCTGTCTTGACCCGTTGCAGAACTCGGACGTCAAACATAGATTTTTCCCCGACTTAAAAAGCCATCTGCGAGCATCTGTTCAGGACGCATACCCGACCTAGAGCTAGCACTATATCGTCCCACCATCCAGCCCAACAAGTCAAGGAAGAGATGAAGCAGGCAGGTGCAAGCGTGCCTGATCCCATCGTGCCCCGCTGACGTGCACAGGTCCAGCAGGTAGCTAGTCTAGTTGCGATTAGCGAACAGCTTGAGAGTATCCACCAGCACATGCAGAGGCTTCTTGGGGACGCAAAATCCGAAGAAGCGTACCGCTCTAAACAGCAGAAGCTAGAGCAGAAGCTAGAGCAGAGCGTAGGGGAATGCAAGAGATTGAAGCTCGAGAACGATAGCTTGGTGCGAGCCCAGACGTCCTTCACAGAAAGGCTGACTCTCAACTGCGACAACGTGTTGCAGCCCCAGGCGCAGATCGTCACAGAGACGGAGTCTGAGAACCTGGAGCTCAAGGCCAAGATCAGGGCTCTGGAGGAGAAGCTGACACAGTCGCGGGAGGTGGCAATGACGAGTGAGCAAAAGATAGACGGGCTCCGCGCGGAGGTACAGCTGCTGTCTGAGACGGCGAAGCGTAGCGGTGACCCGCAATCGCCTCCTGCTACACGGAAGCGGCTGAGACCTTGCAAGGTTGTCGAGAACGCGCAGGCAAAGAGAACCACGAATTGTAGGCTGGCAAAACCTTCTGAATGGAAACTAGGCGGATGAGATATTCAATCCCATCCTGTTCACACCTTTTCTTCACTGCCATTTCGGAAACACACAGCATAGTAGCTGAGCATACTGTAACATCGTAGGAAGTTATGGTCTGCTTACTCGACTTCCCGAGTGACTCGGTCTCCGCCGCGTGATCCACCGTTGCCGGGCAGACTGCCTGCGAGAACGTCAGCAACGTCAGCAAGCACGATGTTCAAGCAATTCTTGGCACGGTGGTCTCTGCAACGCAACCGGGCAGGCAGCACTTTCTCCGACAGCTCTGCAAGCCGAGGTGCATGGCTAATATGCATACAAGCGAGCCTGCCACCGGAACATCTCGGACGCCACTTTTCGTCCGTTGCATTCTGAGCAGCACGGTGGGATGCGTCCTAACAACTGAATGACGCTAACAAGTACGTCATGCCATGGGGGTTTGCCGCTCTTGGCCGGCGCTCCCATGCTTTGTACGATGGCCACTTATGACGACGCATGGACGCCCTGAAGATCGACGAGCCTGTAACGGCCTCACCATGCGTGGCATGAGTGAATGAAAGCCCGAGTCAGCTTGTCGGGCCGGAATGCAATTGCAGATCGGATGGCGCATCGAGGTCATGGGAGTCCATTCCAACGCAACCTGCTCGAGGCTGGCGCGTGGGGCTCCGCAATATTCTTTAGCGCGGCACTCGCCATACCGGTACGTCGTTCACGAAGCCATACATGAAGCACACCGACGGCTACCGGAGAGAGTCCGATAGTAGGACACATGCCTCAACAGAACTACTTGGCACGAAACGCCCGCTGGATGTTGCACCAAGAGTCACCAAGCGCAAGCTCACGATGATGACTGGTACCGGCATACCGCTCTGGGATATACAAGAGTGGATCTTGGGCCCATCTTGGAGAAAGCCTCGCCGTGCTGGCTTCTAGACAGGTAAGATGATGGAAATATTGCGGATACGTGACAACGCTTCAAAGGCACTTCGAGGACTCGGTGCTCTTCTCAAAATAGCCTCGGTGCTTCACTCCTCCGAGGCTCTCACTGGAGGGTCATGGATGGGCGGCGTCCTCTACCTCGCCGTTCGTAGAAGCGCGGGTGATGTGAGCTAATGGTGTGAGTACGGTGGAGCAGCAACGCGACTTACCTCGACGCACACCATCAACCAATAACTGCACTGCTTCGCACTTACTGTTCGCTGCCTTCTCCTACTGCTTTTGACTGTCAAAGATCACCAACCTCGTCCGCATAACGATTAGCTCACTTGTGCGATCAGAATGCCTCTCAGTCTTCTCCAACGGTTGTGGATGTTGGAGATTCAGATGTCACTTTCTCAACGACACGACTAGGAACCTCAACTCGTACCTACGCTACTCGACGCATTGCAGGAGCATGTCACTATTGCGCTGTCGCATGCTGTCTTCACCATATCCCCGCCATGATCTCGTGTCTGCGTTCTGGCACTTGGCCGTTCATTCATTCTACCCATCATCTCTTCTTATCAAACACTCGGCTTCGGGCAACACTCACCTGTTATTCTCCCTATTACTGCTTGTCATCATCGCGGGTGTGATGCGCTGCAAGCTGCAATGTCACCCCAGTCACTTCTCTCCAGTATCACAAAGCAAAGCTTTCTTCCTCAAGCAACGCCACCAGGACGAAGACTCAATGAAAAAAAGAGGGTTCCTATCAACCAACACCACATGGATGAAGTTCGAATGATCAGAACAAGGTCCTCAGCAAGCCGAAGCTTGAGAGATCCTAGCCGCGTCGGTTGTCGAGGTTGCCGGTGGGTGTCGTTGGTCGGTATCGCCGGTCGATGTCGCCGGTCGATACATATGTATGTCGTCCTCCATCTCGGTGATGCGCTACCCCATTGCGGGTGTGCCTACCCCAGTGGGTACCTGTTGGACCAAGGGCTGGGATAACTCTCTGCACAAATGATGGATGGCAAACCCCGCTTACTTCTAT
>Ga0265780_10009499_pt1 | contig 11652 bp, 10 predicted proteins | sample P1T30metagenome_FD_192432 | JGI IMG/M metagenome (GOLD analysis project Ga0265780, IMG submission 192432) | Plant litter microbial communities from East Loma Ridge, Irvine, California - P1 T30 | ecosystem: Environmental > Terrestrial > Plant litter > Unclassified | place: USA: California... | reverse complement strand
AAATCATAGGTCACCTTCTTGGAGATGATCGCCCGGCCCATGGCCGCGATGACCAGGTCGGCGGCCTCGCTCCAGCCCATATGACGCAGCATCATTTCTGCCGAAAGGATCAGCGAACCCGGATTCACATAATTCTTGCCCGCGTATTTCGGCGCCGTGCCGTGGGTCGCTTCGAACATCGCCACCGAATCGGACATATTCGCGCCCGGCGCGATGCCGATGCCGCCAACCTGGGCCGCCAGCGCATCCGAGATATAGTCGCCATTCAGGTTCAGGGTCGCGATCACGCTGTATTCGGCGGGACGCATCAGGATCTGCTGCAGGAAGGCGTCGGCGATCGAATCCTTGATCATGATGTCGCGTCCGGTCTTCGGATTCTTTACCCGGCACCATGGGCCACCGTCGAACAATTCGGCGCCGAACTCCTTTTGCGCCAGCGCATAGCCCCAATCGCGGAAGGCGCCCTCGGTGTACTTCATGATATTACCCTTGTGGACCAGGGTCACCGATGGCTTGTCGTGGTCGATCGCGTACTGGATCGCCTTGCGCACCAGGCGCTCGGTCCCTTCGCGCGACACCGGCTTGATGCCCAGGCCCGAGGTCTCGGGGAAGCGGATCTTGTTGACACCCAGTTCCTCGGCCAGGAAGGCGATCAGCTTGCGCGCGCCGTCCGAACCGGCCTGGTATTCGATGCCGGCATAGATGTCTTCGGAGTTTTCACGGAAGATCACCATATCGGTCTTTTCCGGGTGTTTGAGCGGCGACGGCACGCCGGTGAAATAGCGCACCGGGCGCAGGCAGACATACAGGTCGAGTTCCTGGCGCAGCGCGACATTGAGCGAGCGAATGCCGCCACCGACCGGCGTCGTCAGCGGGCCCTTGATCGAGACCACGTATTCCTTGAGCACATCGAGCGTCTCGCCCGGCAGCCAGGTGTCCTGTCCATAGCGTTGGGTCGCCTGCTCGCCGGCGAAGATCTCCATCCAGCTGATCTTGCGCGCGCCACCATAGGCCTTGTCGACCGCGGCATCGACTACCTTGATCATGACGGGCGTGATATCCAGGCCGGTGCCGTCGCCCCGGATAAAGGGAATGACCGGATTGTCCGGGACATTGAGGGTGAAGTCGGCGTTGACGGTGATCTTGCGGCCCTCGGCCGGGACGGTGATATGCTGGTACATCGCGGGTTCTCCCTGGTGGGTGGCGGTCGGCAGGGCGAACTCGCTTGCACGAATATGCGTACACGAATGTGCGTACAATACTGCCCTCGCCGCCAGTCCTCTATAAGACATAAGATGGCGTGCGTTTTATTATGCCTCAGTATTTTGCCATATCGGCACGCTATTGACCGGCACCCCTCTTTATTCGCCTCAACCGTTTCCGATGCCCCTGATTCTCTTCAATAAACCGTTCCAGGTCCTGTGCCAATTCTCGCCGCAGGAAGGCCGTGAATCGCTGGCCGATTATCTCGACATTCCGGGCATCTACCCCGCCGGCCGGCTCGATGCCGACAGCGAAGGCCTGATGCTGCTCACCGACGACGGCAAGCTGCAGCACAAGATCGCCCACCCCGACCATAAAGAAGCCAAGACTTACCTGGTGCAGGTCGACGGCGTGCCTGACGCCGCCGCGCTGGCGCGCCTGCAGGCGCCACTGAACCTGGGCGACTTCGTCACCAAGCCCTGCCGCGCGGTACGCATCGCCGAGCCGGAATGGCTGTGGCCGCGCAATCCGCCGATCCGCGCGCGCCAGGACCAGCCGACGGCGTGGATCGCGATCACGCTCGAAGAAGGCAAGAACCGGCAAGTACGCCGTATGACGGCCGCGGTGGGCTTCCCTACCCTGCGCCTGGTGCGCAGCAGTATCGGGCCGTTTTCTCTGGCGACGCATCCGTTGATGCCGGGCGAGCACACCGAAGTCAGGATGTAAAAAACCCGCCGACCTTGCGGTACGGCGGGTTTTTTTATTGGCGCTTCAGACTCAGGCCAGGGTTGCCAGCGCAGCGTTGAAGGTCGCGCTTGGACGCATCACGGCGCTGACCTTGGCTTCGTCGAGCTTGTAGTAGCCGCCGATATCGGCCGGCTTGCCCTGCACTTCGAGCAGCTCGGCGACGATCTTGGCTTCGTTCTCGGTCAGCTGCTTGGCCAGCGGCGCGAACTTGGCGGCCAGGTCAGCGTCTTCGGTTTGCGCGGCCAGCTCTTGCGCCCAGTACAGCGACAGGTAGAACTGACTGCCTCGGTTGTCGAGCTCGCCGGTTTTCGGCGACGGCGACTTGCGGTTGTCCAGCAGCTTGCCGGTGGCCGCGTCCAGGGTCTTGGCCAGCACCTTGGCCTTGTTGTTGCCGGTCTTGATGCCGAGGTCTTCCAGCGAGACGGCCAGGGCCAGGAACTCGCCCAGCGAATCCCAGCGCAGGTGGTTTTCTTCGACCAGCTGCTGCACGTGCTTCGGTGCCGAACCGCCGGCGCCGGTTTCGTACATGCCGCCACCGGCCATCAGCGGCACGATCGACAGCATCTTGGCGCTGGTGCCCAGTTCCATGATCGGGAACAGGTCGGTCAGGTAGTCGCGCAGGATATTGCCGGTCACCGAGATGGTGTCCAGGCCGCGCGAGACGCGCTCGAGCGTGAAGCGCATGGCGCGCACTTGCGACATGATCCGGATTTCCAGGCCGCTGGTGTCGTGATCCTTCAGGTAGGCTTCGACCTTCTTGATCAGTTCATTTTCGTGCGGACGGTATGGGTCGAGCCAGAACACGGCCGGCATGCCCGAGTTGCGCGCGCGCGTCACGGCCAGCTTGACCCAGTCGCGGATCGGCGCGTCCTTGACCTGGCACATGCGCCAGATGTCGCCGGTTTCGACGTTTTGGCTCATCAATACTTCGCCGGTGGCGAGGTCGGTGATGTTGGCCACGCCGTCTTCTTGAATCTCGAAGGTCTTGTCGTGCGAGCCGTATTCTTCAGCCTGCTGGGCCATCAGGCCGACGTTCGGGACGGTGCCCATGGTCTTCGGATCGAAGGCGCCATGCCATTTGCAGAAGTTGATGATCTCCTGGTAGATGCGGGCGAAGGTGCTCTCAGGGATGACCGCTTTGACTTACTTCAGGCGGCCATCGGCGCCGTACATCTTGCCACCGGCGCGGATCATGGCCGGCATCGACGCATCGACGATCACGTCGTTCGGCGAGTGGAAGTTGGTGATGCCCTTGGCCGAATCGACCATGGCCAGCTCTGGACGGTGTTCCTGGCAGGCGTGCAGGTCGCGGATGATTTCTTCGCGCTGCGACGACGGCAGGTCGGCGATCTTGTTGTACAGGTCGGCCATGCCGTTGTTGACATTGATGCCGAGGCTGTCGAACAGGGCGCCGTGTTTTTCAAACGCTTCTTTGTAGAACATGCGCACGCAGTGACCGAACACGATCGGGTGCGAAACCTTCATCATGGTCGCCTTGACGTGCAGCGAGAACAGCATGCCGGTCTGGTGCGCGTCTTCGATCTGCGCTTCGTAGAACGACAGCAGGGCCTTGCGGCTCATGAACATCGAATCGATGATCTCGCCGGCCTGCAGCGCGACCTTCGGCTTCAGGACGATGGTCTGGCCGCTCTTGGTGACCAGTTCCATCTTCACTTCACGGGCGGCATCGAGGGTCATCGACTTTTCGCCGTGGTAGAAGTCGCCGCCGGTCATGTGCGACACGTGGGTGCGCGATGCCTGCGACCACGGCTGCATCGAGTGCGGGTTCTTGCGTGCGTATTCCTTGACGGCGCGCGGTGCGCGGCGGTCCGAGTTACCTTCGCGCAGGACCGGATTCACCGCCGAGCCGATGCACTTGCCATACTTGGCCTTGATCGATTTCTCTTCGTCGGTCTTCGGATCGGCCGGGTAGTCAGGGATGTTATAGCCCTTCTCCTGCAGTTCCTTGATCGCGGTGATCAGCTGGGTGACCGAGGCGCTGATGTTCGGCAGCTTGATGATGTTCGCTTGCGGCGTGAGCGTCTTCTGGCCCAGGTCGGCCAGCGAGTCGGCAACGCGCTGCTCCGGGGTCAGGTTCTCTGGGAAAGCAGCCAGGATACGGGCTGCGACCGAGATATCGCTGGCTTCGACATTGATGCCGGCCGGCTTGGTGAAGGTGCTGACCACAGGCAGGAAGGCGTGGGTCGCCAGCAGCGGCGCCTCGTCGGTCAGGGTGTAGATGATGGTCTGATCACTGCTCATGCACATTTTCCTCGGTAGTCGCGAACGCTGTCGCGAGTATAAAACTGACAATTGGCCATTGGGCCAAGACCCTGGCGCTCCGCCTTGGCGCACCGCGCTGATGCCGGACATTCTACCCCTCCCGACGCCGGGATGGACAGATTGCAAAGGAGTGATGAGCCCCTTGGGTGATCCGCGGTTGCGCGCCGCAAGTCTTCTATAAGACATAAGACGCGCCATATTATGCCCGAGGTTTGGGCGCGATACCAGTTTTTAAGCGTTCGACAACCTTGGGGACATGAAAAGCGTCGCGCCAAGCAAAAAAACCCGCCAGGACCGAGGTCGGGCGAGTCTTTCCAACTGCACAGAACTTTGCCGTCGCGGCCCATAGGGCCGCGTCGCAAACGGCTATTAGGCCGACAGTGCCTTCAGGGCTGCAGCCAGGCGGCTCTTGTGACGTGCTGCCTTGTTCTTGTGGATGATCTTCTTGTCAGCGATGCTGTCGATTTTCGACACGGATTGCTGGAAGATGGTGGTCGCAGCAGCTTTGTCGCCAGCCTGGATGGCTTTGCGGACGGCCTTGATTGCGGTACGCAGGGTCGAACGCTGCGACGAGTTGTGTGCGTTTTGCTTAACTGCTTGACGAGCGCGTTTGCGCGCTTGTGCGGTATTTGCCATGGAATTTCCTAAATCGGGGTCAAGTTGCGTTTGCAAACATTAGCGACTGTCAAACCGGCGCCTTGGCTTACCTAACGGAGCCTGCCCAACGATTAGTGTCTGCTAACAGAATTCAGTACAGCCCATGATTATAGCGAAGGATTCAATTCGGAGCAATTCATAATTCAGACAATGTCGGTTTACTGTCCTGACAAGCGCACTGCCCGGCACCTCAAATCGCACTGAATCGTGGCCAGTTGCCCAAGTATAATCTTGCGCCATGAACCTGCTCAGAACCCTCGCCGCCATCTCCAGCATGACCATGCTGTCGCGCGTCACCGGCCTATTGCGTGAAAGCCTGTTCGCGCGCGCCTTTGGCGCCTCGGCCTATACCGATGCCTTCATTATCGCATTCCGCCTGCCGAACCTGCTGCGGCGCCTGTTCGCCGAAGGCGCGTTCTCGCAGGCGTTCGTGCCGATCCTGTCGGAATATAAAACCCAGCACGGCGAGCAGGCCACCAAGACCCTGGTCGACCATGTCGCCACCGCCCTGATCTGGGCCACGGTACTGACCAGCATCGTCGGCATCATCGGCGCCCCGCTCCTGATCACGATGCTGGCCGGCGACCTGCGCGATACCCCCGGCGCCTACGACGCCTCGGTCGTCATGACCCAGATGATGTTCCCATATATCGCCTGCATGTCCTTCGTGGCCCTGGCCGGCGGCATCCTCAATACCTGGCGCCAGTTCAAGGTGCCGGCCTTTACGCCGGTCCTGCTCAACCTGTCCTTTATCTTCGCCTCGCTGGTGCTGGTCAACTACCTGGAGCAGCCGATCTATGCGATGGCGATCGCGGTCTGTGTCGGCGGCCTGCTGCAGGTGGCGATCCAGATTCCTTCGCTGGTCAAGATTGGCATGCTGCCGCGCATTTCCATCAATCCACTGCACGGTCTACGCGACGCTGGTGTGCGGCGCATGCTGCGCAAGATGGGCCCGGCCGTGTTCGCGGTGTCGGCAGCCCAGATCAGCCTGTTGATCAATACCGGCATCGCCGCCAGCCTGGCGGCCGGCGCCGTCTCGGCCCTGCAGTATGCCGACCGCCTGATGGAATTCCCGACCGCGATGCTGGGCGTGGCGCTCGGCACCATCCTGCTGCCGTCGCTGTCGAAAGCCAACAGCGAAGGCAATGCCGAGGAATACGCCTCCCTGCTCAACTGGGGCTTGCGACTGACCTTCCTGCTGGCGCTGCCGGCAGCGGTCGGCATGGCGACCCTGGCCGAGCCGATGATCGCCACCCTGTTCCACTACGGTAAATTCGACGATGCGGCGCTGGCCAATTCGTCCCTGCCGCTGATGGCCTACAGCGCCGGCCTGCTCGGCATCATCCTCGTGAAAATCCTGGCGCCGGCCTTCTATGCACGGCAGGACGTCAAGACCCCGGTGCGGATCGCGATCATGGTGCTGTTCGCGACCCAGTTGATGAACCTGGTGTTCGTGTTCTGGCTCGACCTGGGCGTGGCGGGCCTGGCGTTGTCGATCGGCCTGGGCGCCTGTATCAACGCCAGTTGCCTGTACCTGGGCTTGCGCCGGCGCGGCATCTATGCGCCGCAGCCGGGCTGGCTGGCCTTCTTCATCAAGCTGGCCGTGGCGGTCAGCGTGATGGGCGCCATGGCCTGGTTCGGCCAGGCGCAGTTCGACTGGGCGGCGATGAAAGTCACGCCGGCGCTGCGCATCGGCGCCCTGCTCGGCATCATCACCGCCTGCGCCTTCGCCTATTTCGCCGTGCTGGCCGTGCTCGGCTTCAGGCCGCGCGACTTCCGCCGCCGCGCCAATTGATCACGACTTGTACTTGACGTTGCAGCCGTAAGGGCGGGTCGTGGCCTGGGCCACGGTCTCGCCCTTGACCACCGCTTGCATCGCGGTCTTGAACAGCGGGCTGGCTTTCTCGATGTCTTCCAGCTTGGCCGAGGCGATGCTGTCGATGCCGCCCGCATAGCGCAGCACGCCCTTGGCATCGATCACGTACATATGCGGCGTGGTGCGCGCGTCATAGGCCTTGCCGACCGTGCCTTGCGGGTCGAGCAGCACGGCGGTTGGCGCAGCGTTGCGGCTGGCCGTCAGTTCATCGGCCTTCTTGCCGTCCACATGGCCCTGCTCGCCCGGCGCCGACGAGATCACGCTCAGCCATACCACGCCCGCGTCCTGCGCCTGCTTCTGCAGCGCCGGGATATTCGCCTGGTAGTGTTTCTTCACATATGGGCAATCGTGGTTGGTCCACTCCAGCACCACGACCTTGCCTTTGAAGTCGGCCAGGCTGTGCTGCTTGCCCTTGCTGTCGACCGCCGTGAAGGCCGGTGCGGGCTGGCCGATGACTGGGGCGGCCAGGGCCGGGGCGGAAGCGGCGCCCAGCAGCAGGGCCGCCATCGATACCGTGGTGCGCAACATGATGCGACGTGAGAAAGCTTGCATGACATCTCCTTGTGAAAAATGACTACTGCTTGAATGCGTCGGTGACGATCGCCTGGGTCAGCACCGGCGGCAAGACCACCGGCTCCTTCCCGGCGGGATAATAGGCGTAGAACGGCAGGCCGTCGCGCCCGAACGATTGCAGGAAGGCCGTGATGGCGGGATCACGCTTGGTCCAGTCGCCCTTCATGTAGATCACGCCGCTGTCCTGCATGGCCTGTTGGACGGCAGCGCTCGACAGGGTCGTGCGCTCGTTGACCAGGCAGGTGATGCACCAGGCGGCCGTCATGTTGACAAACACCGGCTTGCCTTCGGCGCGTAGAAGCGCCAGCCGCTCGGCGCTATACGGTTCGGCCTGCGCCGATTGCGTCGATGCCGCCGCCGCCACCGGTTCGGCGCCATGCAGCACGACCGTCAGGCCCACGATCCCGGCCACGCCGGCCAGCGCCGCGCCGCGCGGCCACCAGGACTTTTTCGCGCGCTGCTGGTGCAGTCCGACCAGCCAGCCCACCAGGCCGACCAGCACCAGCCCCGCCAGCGCCAGCCGCAGGCCCGCTTCGCCCGACTGCTGGGCCAATACCCACAGCAGCCAGGCGGCGGTCGCATACATCGGGAAGGCCATCGCCTGGCGCAGCGTCACCATCCACGCCCCGGGCCGCGGCAGGCGCCGGGCCACGGCCGGGAAGATGCCGAGCAACAGGAACGGCAGCGCCAGTCCGAGGCCCATCATCGCGAACACCAGCAGGCTGACATACGCCGGCGCCACCAGTGCCGACCCGATCGCCGCGCCCATGAACGGCGCGGTGCAGGGCGTGGCCACGACCACTGCCAGCAGGCCGGTAAAGAAGCTGCCGGCATGGCCCTTCTTTTGCGCGAGGTCCTGGCCGGCGCCACTGAGCGCACCGCCGATCTCGAACACGCCAGAGAGATTCAGGCCGATCGCCAGCATCAGCCAGCACATCGCGGCCACGAACAGCGGCGACTGGAACTGGAAGCCCCAGCCGACAGCGCTGCCACCGGCGCGTACCGCCAGCAAGGCCAGGGCCAGCGCCATGAAGGCAGCCAGCACGCCCAGCGTATAGAACACGCCGGACAGGCGCACCGCGCGCCGGTCGCCGCCCGACATGCCCGCCACCGCCGTGGCCTTGATCGCCAGTACCGGGAACACGCAAGGCATCAGGTTCAGGATCAGGCCACCCAGGAAAGCGAACAGCGCCATCTGCCACAGCGGCAAGGTGGACGGCGCCTCGGTGATGGTCGCCGCCGCTGCCGGCGTGAGCTCCAGCGCGAACCAGCGTTTCTGCCCGCCGCCATCGGTGATCGCCAGCAGGCCGGCGGACGGGCCGGGGGTGTAGCCCTGGCCCCTGGTCGTCGTCAGCGTGAGCACGCCCTGTTCTATCTTCAAGGCTTGATCGGCGACGTGGTCGACGATGCCCCAGCTGTCCGGGAAGTACAGTGCCGATTGCACGCTCGCCTGCGAGATGCCCTCGCCTTCGACCCTCAGTTGCAAGGTCGTCTCGCGGGCGCTGACCGACGCTTTCCAGGGCGAGGCCTGCGGCTGGCGCGCATCGGCAGTCCTGAAGGCGGCGCGGATCTCGTCGCTCGCCGGACGTGCGCTCGCCTCGACCGGCAACACCAGGCGGAACGTGCCTTCCTCGGGAATGCATTCCTTCTCGCACACCACCCAGTCGGCCTTGGCGCCGAGCGCCAGTTCAGTGCCGGGCCGCGCATCCTGCGGCACCGTCAAGGTCATCGGAAACACGATCTCGTTCTCGTAGCCGTAGCTGGCGACCGGGCCGATGATGAAGCGGTCCGGGCCCGGCCAGGCGATGTCGCCGACCGTGACGCCTGGCGCCCGATCGAAGCTGATGCTCGGCGGTGAGCCGGCGTCGCCCGGATTCTTCCAGTAGGTATGCCAGTGCGGCGCCAGGCGCTGGCGCAGGCCGATACGCAAGGTCTGGCCCGGGCTCACGGCCGCGTACTCGCTGACCAGCGACACCATGGCGCGCGGGCTTTGCTGCACATTGCTTTGCGCGGCCAGGGCCAGTGCCGGCGTCAGTGCGATCAGCAGTGCGGCCAAGAGGTCGCGCCAGCAGGCGCGGGTGATAGGTAAAGACAGGAGCATGCGATTGTCGGTAATGTCGGGCGTTCGTGCAAAAGTATCACGTTGCCTCACTCGCGATCAACCGGTACCGGCTCATTCTCATCCTCTGCCGGCGGTGCGGCTTCTTCGGCCGGCTCAGGGTCGGGCTGCACTTCGGGTTCCACGACAGGCTCCGGCACAGGCTCCGGCGCAGGAGGTGGCGCTGGTGGCGGCGGCAATGCCTCAACCGGCGCCGGCTGCGGAGCCTGCGGAACCTGCGGCGCCAGGCTGCGTTCGCTCGCACCGAAGCGCCATTCCGAGATCGTGTCCTTGTTGTCCAGGCCCTTGAAGCGGCTGTCGAAGTTGCCGACCTTGAGCGGCTTCGCCTCCGACAGGCTGTGGATCGCGATCACGCCGGTCTCGCCCCCGCCCAGGTAGACAATGCCCCACTCGGCCTTGCCGGTCAGCGGATCGACGTAGATCTTGCGCAGGTGGCGCTGCACGGCGGGCGAGCGCGGGTCCTTCAGCAATTCTGCCAGCGACGGCGGATATGGCGAGGCGCCGGGCGGCGTGGCGGCGGCATAGCTGTCGAGCGCGGCGCTGAAGGCGGCGCCGATGTCCAGCAGCTCTTCCTCGGCCGCGGCGCGCTGCAGCAGCGCGCCGATCTTGAGCGTGGCCGCCCCGACCAGGCCGATGATGGCGACAAAAATGATCAGGCCCAGGTAAGTGAAGCCGGCCTGGCGCCGCGTTTTCATTACCACTCCACGAAGGGACGGCCGCGCCGGTCATTGCCGGGCGCGCCGCTGCGCAGGTTGGCAAAGCCGCCCTGCTCGCCGTCGTGCGGCGCCTCGAGCATCCAGGTCTCGCGGCTTTCGGTGATCGGGTCGAGCGGGATCTCGCGCAGGTATTTCTGTTCCACCAGCTGTTCGAGCGACTCCGGATAGCGGCCGGTATCCGAGCGGTACTGGTCGACCACGGCGCGCGTATTGCGCAGGTTGTCGGCCAGGATCGTCTCCTTGGCGCCGTCGATGCTGGGGAAGAAGCGCGGCACGGCAAGCGTGAGCAGCAGCGCCACGATACCCAGCACCACCAGCAATTCGATCAGCGTGAAGCCGCGCCGGGTTTTCATCAAGGTCACCATTTGTTGTAGGGGATGCCGTTCAGGCCAACCCGCTCCGAGGTCGAGTACACATCGTAGACGTCGTCGCCCTCCTTCGGCTCATCGGCCTCGCTGGCGTAGCTGCGCTTGCCCCAGGTGGCGGCATCAGGCAGGTCGGGATCGCGGTTGAACGGGTCGCGCGGCAGGCGCCGCAAGAAGAATATCTTGGCCTGCTTCGGGCTGCGCAGGTCGGGCACGCCCTCGACCAGCAGCTCCAGGCGTTCCGGATAGCCGCTGGCGTCGGCCGCCTTGCCCACCCGCCCCTGGTCGCCGGCCTTTTTAAAGGCGTCCAGGCCGTGGCGGATCTCGCGCAGCGCGCGCCGCAACTCCTGCTCGTCGCGGCGCTGCACCGTGACCTCGGCCACCGGCAGCACCAGGGTGCCGAGCAGCGCGAGGATGGCCAGCGTGACCAGCAGCTCGATCAGCGTGAAGCCGCGGCCAGGCCCGATGGTCATCGCTGCGGGATCGGCGGATTGACGCCCGGCGGATAGGCGGCCGGGACGGCTTCGGCTTCGGGCGCCGGCTCAGGAACCGGAGGTGGTACCGGAACACCCGGCGGCGCCGATGGCGGCGAGCCCAGTTGCGGCGTGACCGGCAGCGCCGACGGCGGCACCGAGAAGCTCGGCGTCGCGTCAGGTGGTGGCGCCACCGGCGTCGTCTCGACGGCCGGCGCCGGCAATGCCTGCGCCGGCGTACGCACGTTGGTGGCGCCCACCTGCACCCGCACCGCATTGTCGGGACGGCGCCGGAAACTGGCCTCGGTGCCGGCGCCGAATTCGGACGCCGCCGCCGTCGGCCGCTGCACCGCGCGCACGATGTGCGGCGTGATCGACAGCACGATCTCGGTGCGGTCGCGCTGGTCGCGCTGGCTGCCGAACAGGCGGCCCACGATCGGCAGGTCGCCAATGCCGGGCACCTTGCTGCCGCTGCTGCGGTCTTCGTTGCTGATCAGGCCAGCCAGCACCTGGTTCTCGCCATCCTTCAACTGCAGCACGGTATTGGCCGAGCGCGTGCCGATGCGGTAGGCCACGGTGCCGCTGCGGGTCTCGACCGATTCGCCCAGGCTGCTGACCTCGAGCCCGATGCGGATCGCCA
>Ga0265780_10009498_pt1 | contig 11654 bp, 10 predicted proteins | sample P1T30metagenome_FD_192432 | JGI IMG/M metagenome (GOLD analysis project Ga0265780, IMG submission 192432) | Plant litter microbial communities from East Loma Ridge, Irvine, California - P1 T30 | ecosystem: Environmental > Terrestrial > Plant litter > Unclassified | place: USA: California... | reverse complement strand
ATTTTAAAATGGTTTTGGAGTAGTAAAGGTACAAATAGCGCTCTAATATAAAATTTTTCTGTTCCCACTTTTTAAAACTTATAGGGATTGATATTAGGAAACAAAATAACTATGGTAAACCTCAGGTAGTTACCTCCTTTTGCTGAGACTGCCTCACGAAATTGCCGGATCCGTTCTTCTATTCCTCTTTTTTAATTTGTGTATATTTGTCACTTATAAATAGTCGAAAAATTATATATTTTGAAAGATAATATAACCACTAAACTACAGGTATTTACACTGTTATGTGTTTCCGTGTTACTATTGCAAGGGTGTTCGGGCACAACAAAGTCCGTTGCGGTCAGGCAAACCATAGTATTGAAAGACGGCTGGAAGTTTGCCAAAGATATTGATGGAGATGCCTCATCTACAGGTTTTAACGATGCGGAATGGCAGGCCGTAAGCGTGCCGCACGACTGGGCGATATATGGGCCATTTGATAAAAAATGGGATATGCAAAAGGTAGCCATTATCCAGAATGGTGAAACCGAGGCTTCTGAAAAAACGGGGCGCACCGGGGCACTGCCGCACATAGGCACCGGATGGTACCGCAAAACCTTTACCCTGCCGGAGTTTGAGGCAGGCAAAAAAGCACTGCTTATTTTTGAGGGCGCCATGAGCGAGCCCCAGGTATACTTAAACGGTAAAAAAGTAGGGCAGTGGGCTTACGGCTATGCCTACTTTTATATTGACATCAGTAAAGATATTATTGCCGGCCAGCCCAATACGCTTGCGGTAAAGCTTACCAATAAAGAATATTCGTCGCGCTGGTATCCGGGTGCGGGCTTATACCGCAATGTGAGTATTGTAGTTAAAAACCCCGAAAGCTTTAACCAGTGGACAACCTTTATCACTACACCGTCTATCACTACGGCATCGGCTACTGTAAATATTAAAACGGCAGCAACGGGTGCGGATGTGCACCTGGTAACTAAAATTTTTGATGCTAAAGGCAAGCTTATTGCTGCCCAAAAAAGCAGTGCCGGCGCAAATAATACTTTTGAGCAGAACATTGCGGTACCCAATCCTAATTTATGGAGCCCCGAAACCCCTTATTTATATACAGCTGTTAATCAACTGTATGCCGAGGACGTTTTAAAGGATGAAGAAACTACACGATTTGGTATCCGTGAAATTAAATACGAAGCAAATAAAGGCTTTAGCCTCAATGGCAAGATAACCAAGTTTAAAGGCGTGTGCCTGCACCATGACCTGGGTCCGTTAGGGGCGGCGGTAAACAAGGCGGCCCTGCGCAGGCAGCTTACCATTTTAAAAGATTTGGGGTGCAACGCCATCCGCAGTTCGCACAACATGCCCTCTATAGAACAGCTGGAGCTGGCCGACGAAATGGGCTTTATGTTTTTGGCCGAAAGTTTTGATGAATGGGCCAAGCCCAAGGTAGAAAACGGCTACCACCGCTTTTTTGAAGAATATGCTGAAAAGGATATCGTTAACCTGGTAAGGGTTACCCGCAACCACCCCAGTATTGTTATGTGGAGCTCCGGTAATGAAGTGCCCGACCAATATGGTGCCGAGGGCCTTACGAGGGCTAAATTTTTACAGGATATTTTCCATAGGGAAGACCCTACACGGCCTGTCACTGTAGGTATGGACCAGGTAAAGCAAACCATGCAAAGTGGCTTTGGTGCACTGCTGGATATACCGGGCCTTAACTACAGGGTACACCTTTATGAAGACGCTTATAAGGCGTTTCCACAAGGGTTTATTTTAGGGTCGGAAACGGCGTCTACGGTAAGTTCAAGGGGTATATATAAGTTTCCGGTGGTGCAGGAAAAAGAAAAGCAGTATGATGACCTGCAATGTTCATCTTATGATCTTGAAGCCTGCAGCTGGAGCAATGTGCCCGATGAAGATTTTGTGCTTCAGGATGATAAACCGTGGGTAATAGGCGAGTTTGTATGGACGGGCTTTGACTACCTGGGCGAACCGACCCCTTATGATGAAAAATGGCCGTCGCGCAGTTCTTACTTTGGTATGGCCGACCTTGCGGGGATTCCTAAAGATAGGTTTTACCTGTACAGGAGCCGCTGGAACACCAAAGATGAAACCCTGCACGTACTGCCCCACTGGAACTGGGAAGGGCGCGAAGGGCAAACCACACCGGTTTTTGTATACACTAATTATGATAGTGCAGAGTTGTTTATAAATGGCAAGAGCATGGGCATTCAGCATAAAAACAATACTACGCCGCAAAACCGTTACCGCCTTATGTGGATGGATACTAAATATGAGCCGGGTGCCATAAAAGTGGTTGCGTTTGATAAAAACGGTAAGGCTGTAGCCGAAAAGGAGATTAAAACGGCGGGCAAGCCGCACCACCTTGTGCTAACACCCGATAGAAAGACCCTGGCAGCAAATGGCGAAGACCTTAGTTTTGTAACGGTATCGGTTGTAGATAAAGATGGCATTCCGTGCCCTACGGCTACCAATCAGCTTAGGTTTAAAGTAACGGGAGCAGGCACTTACAGGGCGGCCTGCAACGGCGATGCTACCTCTACAGAGATATTTCATGATCCTACCATGAAGCTGTTTAGCGGTAAACTGGTGGTACTGGTTCAATCTACCGATAAAGCGGGTGATATAGAACTTGAGGTTACCGGACACGGACTGCAAAAAGGCACCATAAAACTCTCGGCGAAAGCTTTATAGCGTAACATATATTTAAACTCAATAGATTCCCCTTACCGGTATACGGTAAGGGGAATTTTATTTTATAGGGGTTTGGGGTGTGTTGAAAATTTTCAATTAATGAGGCCGATTGTAGGCGGGCCAATTGCATGAGGTTAGCTAGCTTTGAATAAAAGGACAAGCTTATCAGACACTTCATTTTATTGACCAACCTGCCACTGGCTCCCAATGTTCGCGTGCTATACCAGCAAACACAAATTTACCGATGTATATCAAAAAATTGTAGATTTGAATTATGATGCAAATTATTAAAAAATGGAAAGAAGACTCTGGACGAGAGAAGAACTTATACTTGCCTTCAATCTCTACTTAAAGATTGCGTTTGGTAAGACCAACAAAACGCATCCTAAAATAATTGAGTTAGCCAACATTACAGGTAGAACACCCAGTGCTATAGGTATGAGGTTGGGAAACTTTGCAAGTGTAGATCCATTCCATCAACAAAGGGGTGTAAGAGGATTACCTAATGGCATTAAGCAGGTTCAGCCCATTTGGGATGAATTTTTTCATAACCAAGAAGAACTGGTTTTTTTGAGTGAGCAAATCTTAGCAGCGAAACAGCACTTAACTTTAGAAGAGAAGTATAAGGATATACTTTTAGACATAAGAGATATTAAAGGCGCGGATAAAATACGTGCTGTAAAGACAAGGGTTAACCAATCTGTATTCAGGCAGATGGTATTGATGAACTATTCTTCGAAATGTGCTGTAACAGGCATAGACATTCCAGACCTTTTGTTTGCAAGCCATATTAAACCGTGGTCAACTCATGAAACCGAAAGGCTTAACCCTGAGAATGGAATTTGCCTGTCAGCACTATATGATAAATCGTTTGACAAGGGATATATAGGTTTTGATAGCAATTACAAAGTTTTGCTTTCTTCTGCTTTGAAAGAAAAAAAGAACACAGAATATTACAATACTTATTTCGCTCCTATTGAAGGCACTGCGATTCTTCAACCTGTTCAATACCTTCCGAAGAAAGAATTTTTAGAATTCCATAGAGACACTATTTTCAATAGAAAGCAATGAACATCAAACTCAACTACCTGTACCGCGATGCTTCGAACTACAAACAGTATGGTAGCCTAGTGCTGGCTAACCCTAATAATATAGCTGCCGCTTTAGTGGCCGACATTATTAGCCGTAACCTGATTGATGGGGAATTTTTTGATGTCGACAAATGGGGTGTGCCTGCTCTATTCTTTGACAAAGAAAATGAAGATGACCACGAATGGCATGAATTTGAAAGTGTAGAAATAACCGAAGAGCCTCCGTACTCAAACGTGGCTATAGAAAATTTGTTAGGTAAGATATTGCTGGATTAGCAGCTACTGCAAATCAATCCTTAGTTTGTTTAGTGTAAAAGCCTCGATGGCATCGTGATAGTCTATCTCGTCCCAGTTGGTTTCTTCGTGCATGGCTTCAAACTCGCGTGCCCAACTGATAAATTCGGCGATATCTTCGCGGGAGTCACCGCTAAAAAAACCTTTCTGGCCGCTAAGGTAAGCAATGTCGGCAAGGGCTTCCAGGAGCTTGTTGCCTTCTACGGTATAAATTAAATCGTGCATATAGCTGGGTTTAATTGATTGATGTTGAGGTGGCAATTTGGCAAAAAAATCTAAATGTTTAGATTAATTGCAGGTTAACTTATCAACTTTTTTATGCACGCATATAAAGTGATGTAATATCCTACAGGTTTGAAAATTCCGACTATTAAATTCCGGAAAGATAATTTGTAATTAGCATTCCTTAATTTTAGCCAATCTCAAACTCCGAAAGTGAAGAATTAGATTTTAAATATTTTTATTGTTGCATTTAAATACCCTATTAATTTTGTGGCCTGAGTGTGTAATTAATTTAATTTTTCTATTTTTAACCCCAAATAAACATGGGGTATAATGGAAAAAAAACTTGAAAAACGATGGATAGCTGCCTTTTTGATTGTTGCAGCTGTTGCTATTGCCGGATTATTCTGGGAGCATGCCACGGTAAGCGAGCCTAACACTAAATTTAACGGTACCGATACCCTTGTAGCGTCTGACGTGGCATGGCTGCTAACGGCTTCCTGCCTTGTGCTGCTGATGACGCCCGGCCTTGCTTTTTTTTATGGTGGCATGGTAGGCAAAAAGAATGTTATCAGCACTATGCTTAAAAGCTTTATATGCTTGGGAGTCATTAGTTTACTATGGGTTGCCGTGGGCTTTAGCCTATCTTTTGGCGATCCGATAGGGCCTACCATAAACGGTGTAAAATATGGTATAATAGGCAACCCTACTGACTATGCCTTTTTTGACTACGTAGACCAGCATCCAAGTGCTACAATGGCCAGCACCATACCTTTTATACTGTTTGCCCTCTTCCAGATGAAGTTTGCGGTTATAACCCCCGCCATTATTACCGGGGCACTGGCCGAACGCATCCGTTTTATATCGTTCCTGCTGTTTATATGCCTGTTTGGCATCTTTATATATGCGCCGCTGTGCCACATGGTTTGGCATCCTAATGGGCTGTTAGGTAGTTACTTTGGGGTAAAAGACTTTGCCGGCGGAACCGTGGTGCACATGAGTGCGGGCTTTGCGGCCCTTGCCGGTGTGCTGTGCATTGGCAAACGTAAAAACCTGGAATACATACCTACTAACATACCATTTGTGCTGCTGGGCACCGGCATGCTGTGGTTTGGCTGGTTCGGCTTTAACGCAGGTAGCGCTCTGGCAGCCAACAGCACTGCAGCCATGGCATTTGCTACTACCACCATTGCTTCGGCTTCGGCTATGCTAACGTGGGTGTTTTTTGACAGGCTCAACGGGCGCAAGGTTTCGGCGTTGGGGGCCTGTATTGGCGCAGTAGTAGGGCTTGTGGCCATTACACCGGCTGCCGGTTTTATATCAATTCCTAAAAGTATTTTCTTTGGGTTTAGCGGTGCTATAGTCTCTAACATTATGGCACACTGGAAGGGCCTTAAGCGTTATGATGATACCCTTGACGTATTTGCCTGCCACGGCGTGGGTGGTATTATGGGGATGATCCTGACGGCTATTTTTGCCGAGGTGCCCGGTGGAAGCCTCCTGTATGGGGGATGGAATGTCTTTGGTCACCATATGATTGCGTTGGTGCTGGTAGCAGCCTTCTCGTTCTTTGGGGCCATGCTGCTGTACAAATTCACCAATCTGTTTATACCGCTTCGCGTAAGTGAAGAGGCCGAAGACCAGGGGCTTGACATAAGCCAGCACAATGAGACGCTGGGTTTATAGGGATTTTTTTTAAGTCGGAGTCGTTCTATCCAACAAATGGCCACGCTTTTTTATGTGCCTTAATTTGCGCATATTTGTAGTAAACCCAGATATTATGAAAAAATTATCGCCTTATATAGTTGCCTTATCTTTAGCAGTAAGCGCTTATTTACTTACTAAGCCGGTGCCTGTAAGCACTAAAGACGAGACCACTGCCATAAACAATCTATTAAACGACTGGCATGCAGCAGCCGGCCGTGCCGACTATAACGGTTATTTTGATAAAATTGCCGATGATGCCCACTACATAGGTACTGATGCTAATGAAAACTGGGATAAGAAAGCATTTGAAGCTTTTAGTAAGCCCTATTTTGATAAAGGCAAAGCGTGGGACTTTAAAGCCCTGGAGCGCCATGTGTATTTTAGCAAGGATTTGAAAACTGCCTGGTTTGATGAGTTTTTAGACACGCACATGAAAGGCTGCCATGGCAGTGGTGTTTTGGAAAAAGACGGCAAAGTATGGAAGATAAAGCACTACGTATTATCTATGACAGTGCCTAATGAGGTGATAGATGAGGTACTGCCTGCTAAGGCCAGATATGAAGATGCGATTATTGCGAAACTTAAGAAAAAATAGTTTTCAGTCGCAGTCGCAGTTTTCAGGCTTAGTACTGTGAACTACGACTGAAAACTGCGACTTTTAGCTTTTATCAACTGCGACTGAAAACTATTTAAGATGCTCCAGCATATCGGTTGTCATGGTTTGAAGGTTAAACTCATGCTTCCAGCCCCAATCCTGGCGGGCAGAAGAATCATCAATGCTTTGTGGCCAGCTGTCGGCTATCTTTTGCCTGAAATCAGGCGCATAATCTATGGTAAAACCGGGTATTTCTTTAGCAATGGCATCTGCAATCTCGGCAGGGGTAAAGTCCATCGCGCTCAGGTTATAGCTTGAGCGTATTTTTACATCTTCGGCCGGTGCCTGCATAATTTCTACTGTGGCACGTATGGCATCATCCATATACATCATGGGCAGGCGTGTTTGCTCATTCAAAAAGCAGGTGTATTTGCCATCGGCAAGTGCTTTGTGGTAAATGTCAACGGCATAATCTGTAGTGCCGCCGCCCGGAGGCGTGCTCCAGCTTATAAGGCCGGGATAACGGATGCTGCGCACATCTACACCATAAATGTTATGGTAATATTCGCACCAGCGCTCACCGCTTTGCTTGCTTATGCCATATACAGTACTGGGTTCCATTACGGTATATTGTGGTGTGTTTTGCTTGGGTGTTGTGGGGCCAAATACGGCAATACTGCTGGGCCAGAATATCTTTTTGATTTTACCGGCTTTGGCAATGTTAAGTATGTGGAATAGTGAGTTCATGTTCAAATCCCACGCAAAGGCCGGATTTTTTTCGGCTGTAGCCGAAAGTAACGCTGCCATAAGATATACATCTTCTACTTTGTGTTTTTCTATAACATCTTCCACCTGGTTAAAATCAAGGGCGTTTACCACCTCAAAAGGACCCGAGGCCACAAAGGCAGGGTCGCCTTTTCTAACGTCTGATGCTACAACCTGGGTTGTGCCATAAATGCTGCGCAGTTTTTTAGTAAGTTCGGTTCCTATTTGCCCGCAAGCGCCAATAATAAGAATTTTAGCCATAGTGGTTGTTGTGTTGTATACTGCAAATATAATAGTTTCAAATTACGATATTCATTTTTAAAGCAGGCTGTTGTAACTTTTTTTTGACAAATTGTGATGTTAACGCGCAAAAAAAGACAATTTCTACAAAACCAAGAGTTCCAAAAACAAAAACTGCCCGGATATAGGAATCCGGGCAGTTAAAAATAATAGTAATTGGGGGGAAGTCTTAGTCTGAAATTAAATAAACCCCTGATTGCGCGCTTCGTTAATAAGGTCTTCATCACCTCCGTTAACCTCAAGTATGCGCTTTATGTTATATTTGCGCTTCTCTATGGCGCTGCCGCTTAACGGAATGTAATTTTCAAGGTTCTTATTTTTTATGCCTTTGGCCAGTAGCAGTATAATGCGCACATCTATATCTTCGAGTACTACGCCGTTATTGCGGCGGCTCAGGTAGTTGTTTACGGCTTTGCTATAGTATATTTCGCCATCAAGTACTTTTTTAAAGGCTTCTGTAAGCTCATCAGTACTGCAATCGCTTTTATTTATAAATCCTTCAGGCTTAATGGTTTCCAGTATGCCTGATATAATGTCTATCTCCTTATGCATGGTCATCATTATAATTTTACAATGGGGCATGTAAAGGCGCACCAGGGCGGCAAGGTCCTGCCCGGAGTGCAATTTTTTTTCTTCGTAATGCGGAATGCTGTAGTCCAGCAGGGCAATATCAAAGGGGGTATCTTTATTGCCTATTATTGTTTCAAACCCGGACCGGCAATCGTGAGCCTTTATAAAGTCGGGCTCCGGGTAGCCATCTCCCAGGTTTTTAAACATATAATGATACCCTTCGAGAACCACAACATGGTCATCGATGGCAAGCACACGTAGTTTTTTATTCAAATTTGTCCTGTATTTATTTTTTGCATAACAAAATTATATTTTAAATGTATATACAAATTGCGGATTTTCCGCAATTAACATTTTTTTAGATTTTTTGTTAAAAAAAAAGGTCTATACTAGAGGCATAGTATAGACCTTAGTGTTTTTTGTTACATTAAATTACCAAATTTTAACCCTTTTCTCCGGTTCAACATACATGGCGTCTCCCGGCTTAATGCCAAAAGCTTCGTAAAAATCATCTACATTTTGCAGGGGAACGAATGCCCTGTACATCCCCGGTGAATGAGGATCTGTCTTTACCTGGTTTTTAATAGCCTCATCGCGCATTTTGGTGCGCCATATAGTAGCCCATGATATAAAGAATCTTTGCTCCGGGGTATAGCCATCTATAAGGCCCGGGTTTCCGTTTGCTTTGAGATACAGCTTAAGGCCCTCAAGCGCAGCGTTAACACCACCAAGGTCGCCTATGTTTTCGCCCAGTGTAAACTTGCCGTCTACATAAATGCCGGGTAATGGCTGCAATGCGCTGTACTGGTTTGCAAGTGCATCTCCCAGGCCTGTAAATTTTTCAAGGTCTTCGTCACTCCACCAGTTTACCAGGTTGCCATCTGCATTATACCTTGAGCCGCTATCATCAAAGCCGTGTGATATTTCGTGGCCTATAACCGCGCCTATACCGCCATAATTAACAGCTTCATCGGCCCTATAGTCGTAAAACGGTGGCTGCAATATACCTGCCGGAAACACAATTTCGTTGTAAGACGGGTTAAAGTACGCATTTACAATTTGCGGTGCCATACCCCATTCAGTCTTATCTACGGGTTTATTTAGCTTGGCTATATCTTCTTTCCAGCTCCATTTAGAAACATTTTTCATGTTTTCAAAATAAGAGCCTTTTTTAGGGCCGGCAATGGTTAGTGCGCTATAGTCTTTCCATTTGTCGGGGTAGCCTATTTTTACCTGCAGCCTGTTAAGCTTTTCTACAGCGCTTTCGCGGGTAGCTTTTGCCATCCACGGCAGGCGGTTAATACGGTTTTCGTAAGCCTGCATTACGTTTTTAATCATGGCCTCTGCCTTGGCTTTAGCTTCCGGCGGAAATTTTTTAGCCACATACAGTTTACCAAGTGCTTCGCCTACGGTGCCATTTACAACCTGTAATGCGCCTTTATCGCGAGATTCCTGTTTTAGCGCACCACGAAGCGTTTTGTTATAAAACTCCCAGTTTGCGGTTTCGATATCGGTGCTAAGCTGCCCGGCGCTCCTGCGAAGCAACGACCACGTAAGGAAGGCTTTCCAGGTTTGGGCATCGCCTTTAGCAAGAATTTGCTGCAGGGCCTCCATATAGCGGGGCTGCATAACTACCACATTAGTAACATTACCCAGGCCAATGCCCTTAAGGTAGCTGTTCCAGTTTATGGCGGGCGTAAGCGCCTGCAGTTGTGCCACACTCATAGGGTTATACGTTTTGCGGTCGTCACGGCTTTCAACCCTGTCGAGCATGGGCTGTGCAAGGCTGGTTTCGAGCGCTAAAATTTGTTTGGCCATTTGTGCTGTTTCTGCCGGCTTGTAACCCAAATAGGCCAGCATGCGTGCTACGTGCTGCTCATATTTTACACGTTTTTCCTGGCTGTCGGCATCTTCGCCTGTATAATATTCCCTGTCGGGCAGGCCAAGCCTTCCGGGGCTCAGGTACACCACGTTTTTGTTACTGTCCTGCGCATCGGCGCCAATGTATATTCCAAAAAATGCCAGGCCTCCTTCGGGCTCCATTTCTGTAAGCAGCGCCTCAAGCGATTTTGCATCTTTAACCTTGGCTATTTTTTTAAGGTAAGGCTTTAATGGGGTAATGCCTGCTTTATTGCGCGCCACGGTATCCATAACGGTTTTGTACAGGTTGGCCGCCTTGCCCTCATCGCTGGTTGCTGAAAGGCCTTTATTAGCCGCAGCTGCCTTTAAAATTTCAAGGGCATCGCGATTGGTATTTTCGCGGAGCTCATCAAAACTACCCCAGCGGGTTTTATCGCCGGGTATATCTGTTTTTGCCACCCAGGTACCGTTTACATACCTAAAAAAGTCGTCGCCGGGCTTTACAGATTTGTCCATATATTCCAGGTTAATGCCCGGTTTTTGCTGTTGCTGAGTAGATTGCGCAAACGCAGCACCATAAGCCATCACTAAAGATGCCACCGTGTATGCTGCACGATTGTTTAATTTCATATATATAATTAAGTTAAAACGTAATAGCAAATATAGGCTGATGCTTTTAAAAAAGATTGCCACAATTGTTAAATATTGATGTACTGTAAGTTTTGCCCGATGAATGCGCGGGTATAGTAAATAATCTTAACACCCTTGCCTGTGGGTTTTAGAAATAATGCTTTGTACCTTTGCGAAAATTTTTATACAATGCTCACTTTCATAAAAAAATATAGGGTACTGTTTGGCACGCTGCTTTTAATTTCGGTACTGGCGCTTGTACTTTTTTATACTGCGCTTACCCCACAAAAAAACCTAAAGATATACAGCCCGGCAGATGTTAACCCCAAGCTGGTAGACAGTACCATACAGCATGTGGGGCGTTACCACCGCATTGCCCCGTTTAGCTTTACCAACCAGAACGGCAAAACCATTACCAACAAAGATTATGACGGCAAAATATATGTGGCCGATTTCTTTTTTACCCGATGCCAGACCATTTGCCCCATAATGACCGATAACATGACCTGGCTGCAGGGCGAGATAAAAAACATGCCCGATGTAATGCTCCTTTCGCACTCGGTTACGCCCGATATAGACAGCGTTGCGGTACTGAGGGCCTATGCCAATGAAAAGGGTGCTATTGATGCTAAGTGGAATTTTGTTACCGGCGATAAAAAAGACATATACGGCATTGCACGAAAAAGTTACCTTGCTGTAGAAACTACCGATAGCAAAGACTTGTATGATATGGTGCATACCGAAAATTTTATACTCGTAGATAAAAAAGGGCGCATCAGGGGGTTTTATAACGGCACGAACCGTGACAGCCTTGTTAAGGGTGAAAAGAATGTTAACCAGTTGCTTGAGGATATTAAATGGCTGCGGGAAAATGAAAAATAACTGCCGTATGTTATTTATTGTTACTTTTG